>QLAH01000257.1_pt1 | contig 38324 bp, 30 predicted proteins | sample 4693081 | NCBI WGS metagenome assembly QLAH01 (sample SAMN09425401, study PRJNA476045) | Lake water metagenome, whole genome shotgun sequencing project. | reverse complement strand
ACAAAAAATAGCGTGCAAACACAATTGGTTTAAACACGCTATAGAGACTAGTTCAAAGACTGTCTTGAAAAACAAAATTAATAAAAATTAAGATTTTAATTGGAAATCAACACAGAATCTTTGCGGTGACAACGAAAGTAAAGACATGGTCACTGATTTTACCAAAATGACGAATTTAGTGGGGCAACGGATTTGTAAAAAATCAAATCTACAACAAGTCATCATCAAAGGTGGAAAACACAATGAAAAGTTGTGGAGAGAACATTTTGGAGACGCGATGAAATGGTTGTTGGAGTAATTATCGTTTGTCGGTTTTCAATTTGTAAATCCCTAAATAAGGTTAACCGGTTTTAAAACTTATACTTAAATATATCACTATCCAAAAATTATAGTTATTCTTAGATTTTTTAATCCTAGTCATCCATCTTCTACTTCATAAATTTTAATAATTACTAAAACACCTTGAAGAAAGACAGCCTCATTATCTAATTGACACATTGACGAATGAACTAAAACCATTCATCGAATAAAATACCTCACTCAACGATTTTATAGGGAACTCCATTAATTAAGAAGTACATTTGTAGCACCAAAACAAAACTTCCCAAAAAAATTGTATGTTGCTGGTTAATAGATATTTATTTACCAGTGACGATTAGTAAATAGTAGAGCTATTTACACGCCCTTTTATACCCCTGTACCCAAAGCAGAGGATAAAAGTTAACCTGCTTTATTTATCTGAAAAGTTAAAAATTGCAACAATCATTTGTCTAAACCGTGAAGAAGATGAGAAGAGAGTATTACTTATTGTTACCCAAATTAAAAAGCTGTATTTTATTGCTTGCCACTGCATTCTTACTTGTTTTAGGAATGGTAACCGGTCATGCACAAGTAACCGAAACATTAATTACTACCGGAAATGGAACATGGGTTTCTCCACCCGGTGTAACGAGTATTACTGTAGAATGTTGGGGTGCCGGAGGCGGTGGACAACGTGTAACAGGTAACACGGCAGCAGGTGGCGGAGGTTCAGGAGGAGGCTATGTAAGAACAACTTATACTGTAACACCAAACACTAGTTATGCCTATTATGTTGGAGCAGGTGGTTTGGGAACCACCGGATCAAATGGTGAAAGTTCATGGTTTAACAATGCTACAACCATTTTAGCTTTTGGTGGTAGAGGTGCAGGAGCTCCTATAACCAACAACAACACTTGGGGAACTGGAGCCGTAGCCTTCACAATCGGAAACATTGGAGGAACACTCAATAGTTCATACGGTGGAAACGGTGGCAATGCCGGAAATAATTTTAGTGGCGGTGGCGGTTCTAGTGCCGGTATTACGGCATCCAACAATGCTGTAGGAATGACAGGAGGTGCAGCACCAACGGAAGGTTTTGCAGGGGCTAACGGAAGAAATACAAATGGTGGAGGTGCAAATGGAGGAATTGGTGCAGGTGGTGCAGGAGGAAGAACGTCAAATAATGATAATTATAGTGGTGGTTCAGGTGGTCGTGGTCAGCTACGTATCACCTATAACAACCCAAATGCATTGTGTACAAATGCACTTACTTTACCCTGTGGTACGGTAAACATGAATGGGTTCACAATTGGTTCTTCTAATACGCCACATGGTTCAGGGTGTTCTATGAGCAATTTTGGTGTGTGGTATAACTTTGTGGGTGATGGCCAATTTACCACCATCAGTTCAACAGCTTCTGGTGGTTTTGACCATGAAATGTCTATTTCAAGTGGTACATGTGCTACCAAAACAAATATTGCCTGTATCAACAATAATGGAGTAAATGGTACTGAAAGTTATACTTTTCAAACCACAAATGGTACTACTTACTTTGTATATATTGCTCATCAAAACAATGGTTCAACTACAACAGGTCGATTTACCATTTCGAGAACGTGTGTCCCATATTGTATACCGGTTTCCAGTGATACCGTTCACGGAAGTGGAATTACCAATGTTACGTTTAGTACTGTGAATAATAACAGTAACGATAACCAAACCTATAATGATTATTCGAATTTAGTGGGAAGTGCTCTTCAAGGAGCTGCCATGCCGATAAGTGTGACCACGAATACCGGAAACAATTCGTATAATATCAAAATTTGGGTGGATTGGAACAATAATTTTGATATGACTGATCCGGGAGAGGAAGTGTTCTCCGGTATTGTCAATTCGAATACCATAAATGGAACGATTAATATTCCGCTTACAGCAACTGTAGGCAATCACCGCTTACGTGTTGGAATTGCCCGCAGAAGAAATGGTGCAGGAAATGAAATACCGGTACCTTGTTTTAATGGAACACGAGGAGCGTATGAAGATTATACCTTAAATGTGTTGTTGGCCATACCCTGTACAAATCCACCGGCTATTGTAACCAACCCTTCAAATACAACCGTTGCTACTACCGGAACAACCAGTTTTACGGCGTCTTTTAATGGAAATCCAACCAGTTATATCTGGCAAGTGAGTACCGATGGTGGAGTTAACTTTACCCCAATTACCAATGGTGGTGTATATTCAGGAGCTAATTCTTCTACCTTAACCATTACCAATCCACCAAGTTCAATGAATGGCTTTATTTATCAAGTAGCCGCAACAAATGGATGCGGTACTTCAGCCTTTACTACCCCCAGAGTATTAACGGTCACGGTTACCTATTGTACACCGACCTCAACTTCTGCTTCGTTTTTTATCTCGGGGATTGCTTCAGAAGGAAACTTGAATGATATGACCAATGCTCCTACAGGTTATTCAGCAGGCGGATATGGAAATTTTTCAAATATCATTATTGCTACTCAAGTTGCAGGAGGTGGAATAAATATAGACATTAACTTAGTAGGAACACAATTTATCAGAGGTTATGTAGATTGGAATGGAGATGGTGATTTTATTGATGCCGGAGAAGAAATCTATACCACGGGTAATACAGCTACAGGGAGTACTTCTTTTGGTTTTGTGGTACCCAATTCGGTATTGTCGGGAAATTATCGTTTCCGAATTCGAACATTAAGTTTATTTTCTTCCTTAACTATTTCTCCATGTAATACGTTAAGTAGTGGTGAAACAGAAGATTACACCATTAAAGTTGTACCTGATTGTGCTGCCAAAATTGATTATGTCATCAATGGTTCTGTTTGTGGAGCGAATAATCCGGTTACTATTCAAGCGGTTGGATTAGGAAACACTACCCATTACCGATGGTACACAACTGAAACGGGTGGTTCGTATATTGCTCAAACCACTACAGGAAGTTATACCACCTCAGCATTAAGCAATACAACAATATTCTATGTTACAGCCTTTAATGGAAGTTGTGAATCATTGGTGAGAACACGTGTTGTAGCTACCATTTTGCCTACCACAATCATTAACTTTTCACCGGTAGCCCCTACAACTTGTGGCGATAATGAGGTCATTACAATAAATGCATCAGGAGATTACATCACAGAAGAACTTCTTTTTGAAGATTTTGAAAGTGGCTTAGGAGCATTTACCGTAACTACTCCTACCAACAACAATGGTGGTGTGGATAGTCCTTGGAGTATAAAAACCAGTACTTATCAACCTACAACAACCTCTGTATGGCGTCCGGCAATTAACTCAGGAAGTATTGATAATAATTTTGCTTTTACCACTTCTGATTACACTAATAATGTATTGGTTACTCAATTATTTACAACATTAGCATTAAATACAACCGCGTTTGTGGATTTAACCTTAACCTTTGACCATTACTATTCTTATTTTAATGGGGATAATGGTAGAGTGCAAATTTCAACCAACAATGGAACATCATGGACCGACTTAAGTGTTTATACTTCTGATATCGGTTCTGCTTCAAAATTTACTAAAGAGAGTATAAATTTAACACCTTATATCAATCAACCTGCGGTATTATTGCGTTTTCAATATACTGGAGGTTGGGATGATGGATGGGCCATTGATAACATTCGAGTATTTGGAACAAAACTATTAAACACTACTTTTTCATGGAATGGTTCTGAACCGGTTGATGCTTTTACTGATTTTGCGTGCACAACACCTTATACCAATCAAAGTATTTCTAACATTTATATCCGACCTAATCTTTCACAACTTTTGGTTGAAAACTATCCGTTTGTGGTGAGTGCTACTTTAGGTAACGGGTGTACGATTTCAGAAACTATTATCATTACCAATAAGTCAAAAGTTTGGCAAGGTACAACGAATGATTGGAGCAATGCAAACAATTGGTTACCGCTTGGAGCACCATTAGCTGACAACTGTGTTGTTATTCCACCATCGGCAAATCAAGCTGTTATTTCCGGTAGTAATTATGCTGCCTTTGCCAATACGATTACTGTAAAAAATGGCGGACAACTTATTGTGGAACCAAATAATTCCATTACCGTAACCAACCGAGTTACAGTAGAAAACGGAGGATTATTTACATTAGAAAACAATTCTAGTTTGGTACAAATTGATAATGTTGCCAATAGCGGAACAATTACTTATAAAAGAGAAGCTGCTAACATCAAAGGATTGGATTATGTCTATTGGTCTTCACCGGTAGCTAATCAAAACTTGAACAGTATTTATACCAGTCCACCTCAAGGTCCTCGATTCAGATGGAATCCAATTTTGAATAACGGCAACGGAAATGGTGGTAACATCAGTCAAGGAACTTGGGTGAACGCTAATGGTAATGTAATGGAAGTGGGAAGAGGATATATTGTAAGAGGTTCTTCCAATTCAGCTATGGCTCCTACTACCCTTTTCAGCACATTTTCAGGTGTAGCGAACAATGGTTCTATCAATTATACTGTAGAACGAGGACAATATACCGGTGCTCCATATGCCGGATTAAACGGCACTATGATTACAAATTTTGACGACAATTGGAATTTACTTGGCAATCCTTATCCATCATCTATCAACACATTACGGTTTTTATCAGATAATAGTAGTGTAATTTTGGGAAGTGCTCGTTTATGGACACACGGCAGTGATATTGCCTTTACAAATGGTACTACGGTTACTAATCCATTTTATGGTAGTTTTGCTTATAACTATTCTTCTTCTGATTATTTGTTTATCAATTTTACGGGAAGTACAGTTCCTACTGCAAGTGATTATATTAAAACAGGTCAAGCCTTTTTTGTACAAATGGTTGACGGACCGGGGAATACATCCGCAACAGTAAATTTCAATAATTCACAACGAAGCAATGCCTATCCGAATAATAATTTCTTCCGTCAAGCGAATATTCCAATGGAAGAAAATTCGTTGGTTCCGGCAGAACGTCATCGTATTTGGTTAGATTTAGTGGGTCCAACACAACAGTCTATTACCACTATGATAGGTTATGTAACCGGTGCTACTAATGATAAAGATTCTTTCTTTGATGCGTCAGAGAAAGTAAGTGGTTCAATGGGAATTTATTCTGCTATTGGAGATGAAACTTTTGCCATTCAAGGACGATCTTTACCGTTTTTAGTAGCTGATGAAGTACCAATTACTGTTAAAACTAGTGCTTCAGGCACACATCATTTAGCAATCTTAGCGGTTGATGGATTATTTGAAGAGCAAGTAATTTATGTTAAAGACGCGTTATTGAATGTGATCCACAATTTAAAAGAAGCTCCGTATGCATTTACAGCAACAGCAGGTGTACATTCTAATCGTTTTTCTATTGTATACCAAGATGAAGCATTAGGTTTACCCGATACAATTGAAAACCAAGTAGTAGCATTCAAAGATCAATTCAAACAATTGCATATTTCTACCGGAAACGAAACAATGGAACAAGTTCAATTGTATGATTTACAAGGTCGTTTGCTAAAAACTATTAAAGATATTCAACAACATGAATTGTCTGTCAATATCAGTGAATTTGCAGATCAAGTATTGATGGTAAGCATTCTTACCGCTTCACAACAAAAAATAACTAAGAAAATATTGTAAATAGGCTTACAAAACTGATATCGTATTGCTTATAAGGGTAGTTTTTTCAGGGTTAACTTGAAAATAATTACCCTTTATTTATGCTATAATAATTATCTTTGGGGTCATTTGAAAAATAACGTTTATGATGACCTTTAAAAATTATATTTATCTATTCAGTTTACTACTAATTGGTAATACTACACCGATTTGGGGTCAAAAAAAAGAAGTTCCAAAAAAAGAAGTTGCTCTTTTTGTTCCCTATAAAGTAAAAGATAAATTTGGTATTGCCAATGAAAAAGGTGATTTGGTAGTAGCTCCTCAATTTGATTACATATCCGTTTATGATGTACCCAATTTTTTTACTTGCTTTACATATGATGCCAACAAACGGTATCAAACCAGTTTAGTAGTAAATGATAAAGTTATATTGAGTAATCAACCCTATTTTGGTTATTTCAACAATCAAAATATTGTTTTTGCGGCGAAGGAAGTTAGTGGTAAAGGTTCCGGTTATTACTCACTTCGTCCGGAAGAAATTGATTTGTACACCATAAAAGGAAAAAGAATTGCCCCTGAAAGTTATATTCATGCCAGTATTTTTGAAGATTTTGATAAAGAAAATACGTTACCACAAGTAGTACTCTATTTAATGCATCGGGATAAAACGTATTCACTGGTTTTATATGATAAAAAAACAGCAACTATTACTACCACATTTGTGAATAAAGCGTATGACATAGAATTTGAACGTTTAGAAATGCTAAGCGATACTAAAGAATTACATGTGAAATATGTGGACATGCAACAAAAAGGACATGAACTAAAAATCGGTATCAAAGGAAAATCGTTTGTTAAAACATTTGAAGGAACTTATATTGTTCAACATCAAAAAGATGATTTTTCAATAAATGATCATGTAGTAGCTGTTCCCGATTGGGATAGTGAAAAACAACCTAAACCAACTTTTACGGAATCAGAAATCACTAGTAAAAAATTGGATATTCGAAAAGATTATCAAACATATCAACCCTCAAAGTTGTTATTTTTATCACACAAACTAGACCCAAAATACCAAAAATTGATTTTTGAAAATGAGAAAAAAGGATTAATGAATACATATGAAAACAAGGTAATATTACCGGCTATTTATGATGAATTTTACAGTGCAGACTTCAAAGGTATTCATGCTAGCGGCTTTGTGTTGAAACAAGATGGAAAATACCGTTTAAAAGTGTATAACTTTGGAGGAAAGGAATCTTTTGTTAAAGGTGTTTTTGAACAAGTTCCTATGATAACCTTTTTTGAATACGGCAGAAAAAATTTTCATCTTATTAGTTTGTTTGATGAAAACGGTAAGTTCATTTGTTATGCTAATCAGGATGGGAAAGTATATTATCAAGAGTAACTTAAGGATAATTCTGCTTTTTCAAATTAATATAGGCATTCATCGTTTTGAAACAAATAGACAAAACTAAAAGAGTCTTTTTATAACTAACCATTTTAGTTTATTCAATTTAATATTAATCCTCTTTTTATATTACTTCACAAAAATTTCATTTACAACATCTTTTTTCTTTTGAACATTCGGAGGATTACCCATACATGTGGAAAAGTGATTGCTGCTAGAAAAGAGAAAAATAAAGCTTCAAAAAAATAATGTTGGTTAAAAAAATAGTACAAGGTTAAGATTCCTATTATAGAAATGAGCCAAATCAAGAAACCGGATTTGAGATACAACCAACATTTTTGAATTGATACACTTCCATGTAAAAATTGAATTTGATCTAACATAGAGGGAATGCTATGCCAAATAACAAAGTAAAGAGCAAATCCCCAAATCAACGAGGAGGTTTTAAATAAAATAGAAAATACCAACAATAAAATTAATTCTTGGAACAAAGGCCTTTTCCATTTTATTTTTGATACATATAATACTATACCACCCAATAAGGTAGCAAAAACAGTACAATAAAAAAAATACCTCAACCAATCAAAAGGAATGTTCCAATCACTGATATTGAAAATGATTTGATCCACCTCTAAGGGATGAAATAGAAATAGTATGGACAAAACGAGCAAACCATAAGCAGTTTGAAAAAAAACTAGTAATCTTTTTTTTCTATCCGGGCAATCCAATTGCCAATGTTGTTCTCCAAAATGATAACCACTTACTAAAATAAACAACAACAGAGAAAAAAAAGGAAATAAGTAAAAAAGCAGAATGCCTAATCCAACAAAAAACAGATATAAAGCTAAAATTTGAATGGTCGTTTTGTTCTTTTTGTTAGGTAATGTTTTTTGAATTAGCATTAAATCATTTGCACCATGTAAAATTCCGAAAGAAAACACCAATAAAAATCCTACAATCGTTTGAAGGTCTTGTGACATGAAATTTTTAATCCATAAGCCTAAAAAGCTCATTACAATTGAAAAACTGATAATTTTTGACATCTCTTTTTAAATTTTGTTTAAATATAATGAAAAAATATTAAACAAAAGTATTGTTTTATTGTTTAATCTTTTTTAAATTTGATTAAACAATTTTAACTTAATACATAATTACTATGAAAAATTTTATGTTAGTTGCCGATTTAGTACCAAAGTTAGATCCTACTGATTATGTGGGCTTTACTTTTTTTGTGGGTTGCATGGCCATGATGGCGGCATCAGCCTTTTTCTTTTTATCGTTGAGCCAGTTTGATAAGAAATGGCGAACATCTGTTTTAGTTTCCGGTTTAATTACGTTTATTGCCGCTGTGCATTATTTTTACATGCGAGATTATTGGGCTTCGCACATGGAGTCGCCAACCTTTTTCCGTTATGTGGATTGGGTATTAACTGTTCCATTAATGTGTTTAGAATTTTATTTGATTCTAAAAGTAGCAGGGGCCAAACAATCATTATTGTGGCGTATGATAGGATTTTCTATCATAATGCTGGTAACAGGTTATTTAGGTGAAGCCGTTTACAGAGATAATGCCGCTTTCTGGGGATTTGTTTCAGGAGTTGCTTATTTTGTAATTGTGTATGACATTTGGTTAGGAGCAGCTGCAAAACTAGCAAAAGAGGCCGGTGGTGACATTCTGGCGGCACACAAAATTTTGTGTTGGTTTGTATTGGTAGGTTGGTCAATCTATCCATTAGGATACATGCTAGGCACAGACGGTTGGTATAGTGGTTTACATGCGTTGAACTTAAACATTGATGTTGTATACAACATTGCGGATGCCATTAACAAAATCGGATTTGGATTGGTTATTTACACATTAGCCGTTAAATCCAGCAAATAATACATTTTCATCCAAAACAAACCCTATTTTGCTAACAAAGCTCCGGTTAATTTCGGAGCTTTTTTTATTAAATATAGCTTACTTATGGAAAAATAAAGTTTAATAGAGGGTTTAAAGTTGTATAAAATATTCTTTTAAATACTTATCATTATCGTAGGTTGGCGTAAAAATTTCCAACAATTTTGGCTGTTCTGAAGGTTTAAAAAAGGAAGTTAATTCAACCGCAAGATCTTTTTCGTTGGCTGCTTTACTGTATTCAAAACGATACATATTGGCAAGGTGCTCCGCTGTTAGACAGTGAGCTGTTTCAAAATAAGTGTGAAAGGTATCATTTTCCTGATGGCCGGGTAATATGCGGAATATTCCTCCTCCTCCATTATTGATGACAATGATTTTAAAATTTTTGGGAATATAATTGTTCCATAAAGCGTTACTGTCATACAAAAAGCTCACATCACCCGTAATTAAAACCGTATCTTTTTCTGATGCCAAAGCAGCACCGATGGCTGTGGATGTACTTCCGTCAATTCCACTTGTTCCACGGTTACAAAAAACCTGAACGGAAGGAAGCATCTCAAACAATTGTAGATAACGGATAGAGGAACTGTTCCCCATTTGCAAATGAAGATTTTCCGGTATTTCTTTTACAATTTGTTCAAATGCTTTGAAATCACAAAAGGGTAGTTTTTCCATGTAGCTTTTGTGTTTTTCACTACGAGAAGATTTGATTTTTAAGCCTTCATCTCTGTAATTACTTTCAATATATTTGGTGTAGGGCAAAAACTGATTGAAAAAATCATTTGGATTGGCTTCAAAATGATACGTCAAATTCCCAAAAGTATTGTAAGCCCTTAATCGATCTACATGCCAATGGTGTATTGGAGGAAAACTTCTCAACATCGCTTTGATACGTTTTGATACAATCATACCACCAAAAGTCAAGACGATATCAGGACGAAAAGCTTTGAAATCCTCTTTTGTAAAGGGAGTAATTATGGTATCAATACTATTTAAAAAAGAAGGATGATGCACATTAGAAGTTGTTTCCGTCATCACCAATACTGATGGGTCATTGGCTAAATGATGAATGACTTGTGTATCAATTTCATTAGGATTCAATGTTCCAATTAAAACGAGTTTCTTTCGGGCAGTATTCCAAATGTTAGTGGAGGCTATGATGTCTTCAAAAGGAACATTTCGATATACTTTACCTAAGGTTGAAATCATGGTATCAACAGTTGGCACAGAAATCGTTTCATACAATGGTTCTTCAAATGGAGCGTTGATATGCGTGGGTCCACATTTTGAAAAAGCTTTATTGAATGCCTCATTAATAAAGAAATCATTTTCTTCAGACGCTTGTTCTGTAAGATTGGCATTAAAGTGGGTATGATTTGCCAATACATTTTCCTGACGTATGGTTTGTCCGTCACCAATATCAACCATGTGTCTTGGGCGATCTGCAGAAATAATTACCAGCGGAATCATGCTGTAAAATGCTTCTGCAACGGCCGGATAAAAATTCAATATAGCTGAACCGGAAGTACAAATCACAACAACCGGCTTTTTAATTTGTTGAGCAATTCCAAGAGCAAAAAATGCAGCACAACGTTCATCGGCAATACTATAACACGTAAAAAACGGATTGCCGGTAAAACCAATGGTTAACGGTGCGTTTCGGGAGCCGGGAGAAATAACGATATGTTGTATTCCTTTGGCATGACATATTTCAATGATGCTCTGGGCTAAAGGAATTTTTGGATAAATCATGTGTTACACGTCAAAAATAAATACGATAACTCGCTTAACAAAAATATGCTTTTTCGATAGATAAGCGTATTCGAATACTGTAAAAGTTTTGTTATATTTGAACAACTTTTCAACAAAATGAATCTTCACATCCGACCTTACACTGAAAAAGATATTCCCGCAATATTGGCTATTATCAACGATAATATTTTACATTCTACTTCTTTGTATGATTACGAACCGAGAACATTGGAAAAACAAACTGCACTATTAGCCGAAAAAAGTGCCAAAAACTTTCCGGTGATTATTGCTGAAATAGATGGTGAACTTGCCGGTTTTGGGATGTATGGTGAATTTCGTTTTCGGGATGCCTATCGGTTTACGGTGGAACATTCGGTCTATGTTTCGTCAGAATGTAAAGGAAAAGGTGTGGGTGGACAATTACTTCAATCGTTAATCGAATTAGCCAAAAAACAAGGTTTACACACGATGATTGGTGTGATTGACGCAGAAAACACCGAGAGTATTCTCTTTCATGAAAAATATGGATTTAAAACAGTGGGGATAATTAAAGAATCTGGATTTAAATTTGGAAGGTGGTTGGATTCGGTTTTTGTACAGTTAATTTTGGAAGAATAGACATAAACGAAGAACACAGATGTAAGAAATTAGAAAAATTTTTAAAATTTTGTTGATTTCTTAGATCTGTGTTCAAAAAAAATTGGGTCAAATTAGCTTGCTAACCAATTCAGTATTTCTTGGTCTTTTGGGCTTGTTCTTGGACTAATCACTTTTTCCAATTCTCCTTTTTCGTTCAGTAAGTATTTTTGAAAATTCCAATCTACTTCACTGTCTTGCACACCGTTTTTAGCTTTTTGAGTCAAAAATTGATAAATAGGATGCATACCTGAACCTTTAACGGAAATCTTGCTCATCATAGGAAAAGTTACCCCATAATTTTTTTGACAAAACGCACCAATCTCTTCGTTTGTTCCCGGTTCTTGACTCATAAAATCATTGGCCGGAAAACCAACTATCACCAATCCTTTGTCTTTGTATTGTTCGTAAAGTGCTTGTAAATCTTTATATTGAGGTGTTAATCCACATTTGGAGGCTGTATTGACTATCATGATTTTTTTACCTTTTAACGAGGCAAAATCAAATTCTTTTCCTTCTAAATCGGTTACTTTAAAACTGTGGATAGACTGTTTCATGGTACTTTGTTGACTAGTTGACGATTGTGATTTTGTTTGTGCTTGGTTTTGACAACTCAGCATTAAAAATCCTGCTAATGCGTAAAAATATGTTTTCATCTTTTTTATTTCAAATGTACTTTTTTTAGGGTCAAGTTTTACTAAACAAATCATAAATACTTGCTAAACTATTTCTTATAAAACTTTTTGTATTGAAAGTACGATAGAATACCTAAAAACGTAACAGCTGCCACAGAAATATATACAAAACTTGGCGTTACTACTTTATCACCACTCGCATAAGAATGTAATCCGGTGAGGTAAAAATTCACTCCAAAATAGGTCATCATAATCGAATAAAAAGCGAAAATACTCATCAAATTAAATACCCATGTTCCTCGCAAAGCCGGTACAAATCGAGCATGAATCACAAACGCATACACCATGATACTAATCAAAGCCCACGTTTCTTTTGGGTCCCAACCCCAATAGCGTCCCCAACTTTCATTGGCCCATTGACCGCCTAAAAAGTTACCAATGGTTAACATGACCAATCCAATGGTTAACGCCATTTCATTGATATACGTTATCTCTTGAATGTTCAACTTCATTTTTTCTTTATTCTTTTCATTGGTCAAAAGAATTAACAATAAGGCTACAATTCCTAAAATCATTCCCAATGTAAAAGGTCCGTAACTCGCTACAATTACTGCCACGTGAATCATCAACCAATAGGAATTTAAAACCGGTTGTAGGTTTGCAATTGAGGGATCCATCCAATTCCAATGAGCAATCATCAGAATCATGGAGGTTACAAAAGCAGCAGAAGCAACAGTCAATTTTGATTTTCTATCGAATGCCAAACCAAAAAACATAGTAGCCCAAGCCACATAAATCATACTTTCGTAGGCATCACTCCAAGGAGCATGACCGGAAATATACCAACGGGCAATTAAACCTAACGTATGCAAAACGAAGAAAACACCTATTACAATATGAAAAGCATTTACGGCGTAATGAATAAATTTAGACGGTTTAAAAATTTGGATAATTGTAAAAATCAACATCAACACGCCTGCCAACATATACAAATAAAACAGTCGTTTGAAAATGTCGTATTTATTGTATTTTATTTCGGCATCTATTTTACTGTCTGCAGGTAAGACTTCGCTTCCGTATTTGTGTTGAAATTTATCAATCCCGTCCAAAATATCGTTTGCCATTTTATAGTCTTGCTTTTGACTGGCTTCTGCCAAAATCTGCATGTAAGCCGGCAATATATTTTTCAGGTTTTTTAGTTCGGTATCTTCATATTGTTCCAATTCCAAATACGAAATCCATTTGTTGTTTTCATCGTTTGGTACCGGAAAGATTTTAAGAATACTTCCACTTAAGGCTGAATTAAGTAAAACCACTTTTTTATCTACCTCGATAAAATCTTTTTGAAATTGGTTGGGAATTGTCGCTTTATACGCTTCATCTAAAAAAGGTCCCAATTTATAATTCCCTTTTGCATCAAAAAAGCTGATAAAAGGAGCAAATTTCGCATCCTTTTCTAAACCTAAAACCGAACGAAGACTGTCGTTTCCTCTTTTTAAATAGACCAATGGCACTTCAAACCACGCATTGGGCGTTTGCGACATGGAAAGAAAAACCTGGTCAGCTGAAAATCCCTTGTAATGATCACTTTTACTCACTTTTCGCAACAATTCAGAGGAAAAAGTATTGATAGGTTTCATTCTTCCACCCGCATCTTGAATCACTAATCTTCCAAATTTTGCTGCATGTTCAGGAGTAGCTATATTGGTTTCGATGAACTTTTCCACTTCTGCAAGAGTCGGACGTTGATGAGCATGATTTTGGGCAGAAATTCCAATAGATAAAAACAGAAAAATTAAGGTCAGTATACTCGCTTTTTTCGCTTTTACTTTTTCCAGTTTACTTTTTATATCTGCAAAACGGGTATTTTTATCAAACAAAATAGCCATCATCGCCAAATACAACAAAAAGTAACCAATATAAGTGATCCAAGTTCCCCAAAAATCGTGGTTAACGGAAAGTACCGTCCCTTTTTCATCAGGGTCAAAAGACGCTTGAAAAAAACGATAACCTTGGTAATCTAAAATATTGTTCATATAAATATGAGCATCTTGTTTAGCCTTTCCATCAATAACCGTTACTTTGCTCTCAAAAGCAGAATAGCTGTTCATTGTTCCCGGATAACGTTTAGCAATAAAATCATTCAATTGAATTTTGAATGGAAGTTCATGAACTTTGCTTCCAAAGAATAGTGTAAAATCTAAATCACCTAATTTAACCGATTGAGGTTGACCCATTTTTCCTTTGGAACCTACTAAAACAAGTTCTTCTTTTTGGTTATTGGCTTCTACTTCTACCACCAAAACATCATCTGTTTGTTTGTCTTTCCAATCGTTATTGGAAACCCATTCTTTTTTACCTTTGATTGGAGCTTCAGGCAATACAAATTGAGCTCCGGCAATGTTATAAAGCGAACGAAACATTAAGGGTTGAAGCGAATCTTTTACCACTAATCCTTTTAATTGGTCAGCCATTCGCATGAAATCTCCTCCAAAATTCGATTGTATAAAAAATTCATTTCCTTTTTGAATAATATTGATGGCTCCACTTGTTTCTTTGTTATAAGCAAAAAGAATTCCGTGTAAACTTTGCACTTCGCCTTCTTTTAAATAATGTTCATGACGTGTTCCTCCACTCGATTCAACTAATTTAAGATAGTTTTCACCGCTTTCATCCGCTTTTATAGATTCAGTAGCATTCATAATATAATTTTTGTATCGAACGCTATACGGTTGAGCATCAAATCTATCTTTAATGGTAAAATTATTATTGGCCACTTGCGATAAAATCAATGGTTTTTCGAGTGTTTTTCGCTTGGTTTCCCCTTTATAATTACCATCTGTTAAGATGGTCAAATAGGCTTTATCTGAATAAAAACGACTTTCTGCTGCACCTTCACGGATGGGCATCATGCCTTCAAAACTAATGTAGCGAGTGATGAATGCTCCAACTAATATAAAAATGAAGGAAAGATGAAGTAAGAGCGTAGCCCATTTTTCTTTTTTCCAAAGTTGGTATCGACTAATATTTCCGAAAAAGTTGATCACAAAAAAGACCATAATGACTTCAAACCACCAAGCATTATATACCCAAATTCTGGCGGTATCTGTATCATAATAGCTTTCAATAAACGTTCCGGCAGCCATTGCCACAGCGAAGGAGATAAATAAAAAAGCCATTAAACGAGTGGAAAAAAGGAAAGAATATATTTTTTTGTCCATTTTTAAGAAGGATAATTTTTGAAAGCACAAAAATACTTATAAAAGAAAGAAACTTATTGATTTTTATAGAATTTTTAAGGGTAGTTTAATGCGGTTTTTATTCTTCGCATTTTTAATCGGAAATCGCTTGTGTTTTTCTTATTTTTGACCCATGGTTTCAATTGTTATTATCGGTTCCGGAAATGTAGCTCAACATTTGATTACAGCTTTTTTGCAAAGTAATGAAGTTGAGCTGATTCAGGTTTTTTCGAGACAAAAAGAAAAGGTATTACACTTACTTTCATCGGATAAAATTGTTTCTGATTATTCGAAAATTAAACAGGCTGATGTTTATCTAATTGCTGTTTCAGATAATGCCATTGCAGAAGTTTCTGCAAAACTCCCCTTTGAAAATCGTTTGGTTGTACACACCTCAGGAAGCATGCCTATGGAAATTTTAGCGGGTAAAAACAGACGAGGCGTATTTTATCCGTTGCAAACGTTTACCAAAAGTAAAGCAGTTGATTTTAGCGTAATTCCTATTTGTTTGGAAGCTGAAAATGAAAATGATTTTACTTTCCTCAAAACAGTTGCACAATCTATTTCATCAATGGTAGAATCCATTTCTTCGGAACAACGAAAAGCATTGCATGTTGCCGCTGTTTTTGTCTGCAATTTTGTAAACCATCTTTATCAAATGGGTCAAGAAATTTGTGAGGAACACCACCTATCTTTTGAATTGTTGCAACCTTTGATTTTAGAAACGGCACAAAAGATTAGGGAATTATCTCCAAAAGAAGCACAAACCGGTCCGGCAAAGCGTAATGATACGACTACCATCAATGCTCATTTGCAATTGATGACCGATGCAAACCAAAAAGAAATCTATCAACTTTTAACTAAATCCATTATAGATCATGGCAAAAAGCTATAAAGAATTAATGCACGACATTACCACGTTTATTTTTGATGTGGATGGCGTTTTAACGGATAGTAGTGTTCACATTACTCCAACCGGCGAAATGCTTCGCATCATGAATATCAGAGATGGGTTTGCGATGAAAGCCGCCATAGAAAGTGGTTACAATGTTTGTATTATCTCCGGGGGAAGCAATGAAGGCGTTCGCATCCGATTGAAAAATTTAGGAATAAAAGACATTTATTTAGGTTCACCTGACAAGGTAAAAACCTTCAACGAATATTGCGAAAAGTATCAAATCAAACCTAAACAAGTTTTATATATGGGCGATGATATTCCTGATTATCATGTGATGCAATTGGTTGGTTTACCTACTTGTCCGCAAGATGCGAGTCCGGAAATAAAGGCAATTTCTACTTATGTTTCTCATAAAAATGGTGGAAAGGGTGCGGTTAGAGAAGTCGTAGAGCAAGTGATGAAAGTGCAAGACAAATGGCATTTGTACTATGATGGCAAGCATGATTAAGCATTTTAAATTGAAGGTAAAAAAGTAAGGAAGAAAATATGGTTTATTTACGGTTAATACGTTTTCAGAATTTAGTATTATTAGCATTGATGCAACTCGTCTTGCGGTATGGATTTCTTAAATATCAAGCTGTTGGATTGGCTTTAGCGGATTGGCAATATCTTTTATTGGTTCTCGCCACTATGCTTATTGCCGGTGCAGGATATGTAATAAATGATATTTTTGACCAAGATGCTGATGAAGTTAATCATCCGAATAAATGGATAGTTGGAAAAATCATTACGGAAGCAAAAGCCTACAATATATATGTAGCATTGAACATTACAGGTGTTGGAATTGGATTTTATCTTTCCAATGTGATTGGTAAACCCGGTTTTGCCACCTTATTTATTTTTGTTGCAGCCTGTTTGTATTTTTATGCGACCACATTAAAAAAGTACATGATTATAGGCAATCTTTTGGTTGCTTTCTTGGCGGCAATCAGTGTTTTAATCATTGGTGTTTTTGATCTTTTTCCGGCCACTCATCCTTATAATCGAGAGCAAATGAAATTATTATTTGAGATTCTCACCGATTATGCTCTATTTGCCTTTATGATTCATTTCATTCGGGAAATTGCCAAAGATGCCGAAGATGTAAAAGGTGATTTAGTTCAAGGTCGAAAAACGCTCCCAATGGTTATTGGAACTCAAGCTACATCATTTGTTTTGAGTGGATTAGTTTTTACAAATTGCGTATTAGTAGGATGGTATTTATACAAAAATTTGATGCTAAATGAATTGTATCCGGCCGTAATATATGGTTTGGTAACTGTTGTTAGTCCATTACTCTACTTAATTATAAAATCCATAGAAGCCAAAACTGAAGAAAATTTTAATCATATAAGCAAGGTATTGAAATGGGTTATGTTTTTTGGTTTGTTTGCTTCAGCAGTAATTACCTATTCTATTCTACATCATGCTTAGAGAAAAATTAAAACATACCCGTTTAATTTTAGCATCCGGTTCACCGAGAAGACAACAATTTTTCAGCGAATTAGACGTTGATTTTGAAATACGCTTGAAAGAAGTGGAAGAAATTTTTCCACCGGAATTAGCAGCGGAGGAAATCACCAATTATTTGGCCGTATTGAAAGCAAATGCCTTTGAAGGAGAATTAATGGAAGGCGATTTATTAGTTACTAGCGATACTATAGTTTGGCACAAAGGAAACTGTTTAGGAAAACCAAAAAGCAAGGAAGACGCTGTTGCCATGATAACATCACTTTCCGGGGCAACCCATGAAGTAATCACTTCAATTTGTTTTAAAACCGTTGATTATACAGAAGTTGTGTTTGAAAAAACGAAAGTTACATTTGAATCGTTAAATAAAGAAGCGATTGATTATTATGTTGAAAAATATAAACCCTTTGACAAAGCCGGAAGTTATGCCATTCAAGAATGGATTGGCTCTGTGGGCATTTCCAAGGTTGAAGGTTCTTACACGAATGTTGTAGGTATGCCAATGCACCTAGTTTATCGAAAATTAATGCAGTTAAAATAAATACAAAAAATGGATTTTTTTAAACTTTATATCAAAGAAGAAATTGCGTCAGCAGTAGTTTTATTGATTTTATTCTTATTGAGAATTATTGTTAGTAAGCTCGTTAAACGATTTGCAAGAATTAGTTTTACACTGGAACATCGTACAAATCTTGTCATCAAATATTTTAATATACTATTAGGGACATTAGCCGTCATTGCATTATTTATTATTTGGGGAGTGAAACCTCAAAATGTGATTTTAGTTGCATCATCTGTCTTTGCTGTTGCGGGTGTGGCTATGTTTGCTCAATGGTCAATTTTGAGTAATATAACATCCGGAATAATTCTATTTTTTTCATCACCTTTCAAGATTGGAGATACCATTAGAATTCACGACAAAGATTTTCCCATCGAGGCGGAAATAGAGGATATTCGAGGGTTTCATACTTATTTAAAAACGAAAGATGGTGAGTTAATTACCTATCCTAATAGTCTTTTACTTCAAAAAGGAGTCAGTGTTATAACAACACCAACAGTAGAGCAAGAATTTATAGACTAATTTATTATGTTCATTTTTCGTCTGACATGTATTCTATTGTTTTTTTTGTTTTTTACAAAAGGATACGGGCAGAATAAGAATGATGATTCTATCAAAACACACTATCAGAAAATTGAAAACTTCTCTAAAAAAAGTAAGTTTACAAAGTTTATACACAAATTGGTTTTCAAGTCAACAGCAGTTAAACCGACAGCAAAAAATATTTTAAACGAAAAAATTAATCATACCCAATTCGAGGGTAAAATTATTAGAAATATTTCCGTTCGAACATTAGACCCGTTTGGTTTTTCTGAAAATGATTCCACCAAAAAACCAAAAAGATTTTTAGAAAAAGTAGGGAATGGTGTTCATGTTAAATCTAAAAATTTCGCCATTAAAAATCTTATTCTTTTAAAAAAAAATCAAGTTTATGATAGTTTATTGGTGAAAGAATCAGAACGTTTGGTAAGAAGACAGCGATTTGTGAGAAGAGTTCGCATAACGTGTGAACCCACCTCACCTATTTCTGACAGTCTGGATGTAACCATACATGTTTTGGACTCATGGAGTTTGGTTCCATTTATAAATGTAAACTCATCAAGAGCTACTTATGAACTTACAGAACGTAATTTTTTAGGTTTTGGCCACCAATGGTCAAATCGTTTTCTTCAAAACCTGAATGATGAAAAGACAGCCTATTCTACTCAATATATCATCCCAAACATCAAAAATACATACATTCGTACACGATTTAATTATCAAATTGATTTGCAGGACAATTATTTTAAAAGTGTAGATATTGATCGTCCTTTCTTTTCACCGCTAACAAAATGGGGTGGCGGTTTAAATATCCAAAATCGCTTTTTGAGAGATAGTTTACCGGATGGACTCAACATCTATCGAAAAGAAAATTTTAAACGCACAAATATTGATTTATGGATTGGTTACTCACATCCGTTAGAAGAAGGAAAATCAGAAATCAATCGTGTTACAAATTTCATAACTACATTGGGATATACTAATACTCAATTCACAGAAAAGCCCGGATTAGAGACTGACCCTAATCGGTTTTTTTCAAATGAAACCAGTTGGTTAGCCGGTTTTGGTTTTTCCAGCCGAAAGTTCGTAAAAGATTATTATATATTTAACTTTGAAATTCCTGAAGACGTTCCAATTGGAAAATATTTTGGGATTATAACAGGTTTTCAGGATAAAAATAATCAAAGTAGACTATATATTGGTTCAAGAGCTACGCTAGGAAACTATTTTAAATGGGGCTACTTAAGTACAAATTACGAGTATGGAACTTATTTTAATAGAGGAAAAACAGAACAGAGTGCATTTGTGTTTCAACTCAATTATTTCACTCCTTTGCAATACATTGGCAATTGGAAAATCAGACAATTTTTTAAAACGAACATGGTATTGGGTGGAAATCGTGTTGATTCAGAGGGTGATCGTATTTCGATAAATGAAAATTTTGGTTTATCGGGATTTAATGTGCCTAAATTTTTAGGAACGAAAAAAATTCTGGTTAGTTTTCAAACCCAAACCTACTCACCTTGGAATGTAGCTGGCTTCCGTTTTAGTCCGTTTTTCAATTATTCACTTGCTTTTTTAGGAAATGCAGAACACGATTTTAATAAAAGTCAAGGATATTCAAAAATCGGAGCTGGTTTTATAATTACAAATGATTATTTAGTTTTTAATTCGTTTCAATTATCATTAGCTTTCTATCCTAAAATTCCCACTCAAGGTGAAAATATTTTTCAATCCAATACTTTCCGTACCAGTGATTTTGGTTATTTAGATTTTGAAGACTTCAAACCTAGAACTGTTTTGTATGAGTAAAAAGAAAACTTCCTATCAATGTTAAAGAAGTTTTAAAATTCAGGATAAGTATACAATTTCCTTATATTTGGTTAACTGAAAACAATTAATTGCAATGGTTTTAAAGAGAATTTTACTGTGTTTTTTACTGCTTACCATTATCCCTAAAATAGTTGCTCAACAGCCAACTAAACCAAGCTCAGTTGACATTTTTCATCAAATTCAAAAATTGCGTTTTCTTGGATCTGTACTTTATATTGCAGCACATCCTGATGATGAAAACACTCGCTTAATTGCTTACATGGCCAATCATTTAAAAGCGGAAACCGGTTATTTATCTTTGACCAGAGGAGACGGTGGACAAAACTTAATTGGAACAGAATTACGAGAATTATTAGGCGTTATTAGAACACAAGAATTGTTAGAAGCTCGAAAAATAGACGGCGGTCAGCAATTTTTTACACGAGCCAATGATTTTGGTTTTTCAAAAATTCCGGACGAAACCCTTCAAATCTGGAATAAAAACGAAGTATTGGAAGATATGATTTACATTATCCGTCAGTTTAAACCGGATATTATCATCAATCGATTTGATCATCGCTCACCCGGAACTACACATGGTCATCATACCTCATCTGCTATGTTATCGATTGAATTATTTGATATGGTGAATAATCCAAAAATATTTCCAAATCAATTAAATCATACAACTATATGGCAACCCAAACGATTATTTTTTAATACATCCTGGTGGTTTTATGGAGGAAGGGACAAATTTGAAAAAGCGGATAAAAGTAAATTAAACGCAATTGATATGGGTGTATATTATCAATTAATAGGAAAATCGAATCAAGAAATAGCAGCCTTAAGCAGAAGTCGTCATCAATCACAAGGTTTCGGTAGTACCGGTTCTCGCGGAGAAGAAGTAGAATATTTAGAACTCATAAAGGGTGAACCCACACAAGACCGAAAAAATTTATTTGAAGGAATCGACACGAGTTGGAATAGAGTTAAAAACGGTGGAAGTATTGACCAAAAACTGGCAATGATTGAACAACAATTCGATTTTAAAAACCCTGCTGCCAGTATACCTCAATTAATTGAAGTGTATGCAATGATTCAACAATTAGAAGAAAATCATTGGAAAAAAATTAAATCAGAGGAATTAAAGCAAATTATAATAGGTTGCTCTGGTTTATTTTTAGAAGCAGTTGCTGAAACGCAAAGTTCAACTCCCGGTAGTGTTTTAAAAATTAAATTGGAAGCCATTAATAGAAGTAACCAAAAAATGACGTTAAAAAGCATCCAAACGATGCCAATAAGTCAAACTAGCGTTTTTGAAGAACTTCCTTTAGAAAATAACCAATCAAATTTTGGAGAAATTGAAATAAAAATACCAGATAATCAAGAGTATACTTCTCCTTATTGGTTGAAAGAACCCGGTACGGTAGGTATGTATAACGTATCCGATCAGAAAAAAATTGGAGTTCCGGATATCATTCGAACGTGTAGTGTTACATTTTTAATAGAAATGAACGGAATCACAATTCCGATGGAGAAAAAAGTGATTTATAAATTTAATGATGAAGTAAAAGGAGAAGTTTATAAGCCGTTTGATATTGTTCCTGTTGCCACTTCAAGCATAATGGATAAAGTAACGATCTTTAACAATACAACTCCTAAAAAAGTAGGTATAAAAATAAAAGCCGGAAAAGACCAAATCAAGGGTAATGCCTATTTATCTGTTGGGAAAAACTGGAAAGTGATTCCGGAATTTATACCATTTGAATTGGGAAAAAAAGGTTCGGAAACAATTGTTTACTTTGAAGTAACTCCACCAAAAGAATCGAGTGAAATAAACGTTTCGTCTTATGTTATTATTGATGGTAAGAAATTGGACAAGGAACAAATTAATCTTCAATATGAACATATTCCACAACAGCAAGTGTTGGTGAACGCAGAAGCAAAATTTAATAAACTTGACATTAAAATTCAACATGAAAAAATAGGTTACATTATGGGTGCTGGAGATGAAGTTCCATTTTATCTTTCTCAAATGGGTTATGAAGTAACCATACTAAAACCGGATGAAATTACGTTAGAAAACTTGAATCCGTTTCAAGTTGTAATTGTTGGTGTAAGAGCTTATAATACCGTGGAAGAAATGGCTTTCAAGCAAGCTATATTATTTGAATTTGTTGCGAAAGGAAACACAATGATTGTGCAATACAACACAACCGGAAAGTTTACCGTAAAAGAATTGGCACCCTATCCACTAAAAATTTCAAGGGATAGAGTTACAGAAGAAGATGCAGAAGTCCGATTTTTAGTCCCTAATCATCCGGTTTTGAATTTTCCGAACAAAATTACTGCTAATGATTTTAAAGGTTGGGTTCAAGAGCAAGGTTTGTACTATCCAGATGAATGGGACGCAACCTTCACTCCTATTCTATCATCTAATGATAAAGGTGAAAGTCCTAAAAATGGAGGATTGTTAATTGCATCGTATGGAAAAGGAACTTATATTTATACCGGATTAAGTTTTTTTAGAGAGTTACCGGCCGGAGTTTCGGGAGCTTATCGATTAATTGCCAATATGATTTCGAGTAGTAAAAAAAAATAAATGATGGAAAAAAACAATAAAGACAGTTTAAAAAACAGCTATTTTTGGATGATTGGCTTGAACATCTTATACATTATAATATTCTATTTTTTGATGCAATTTTTTTCATAAATCATGCAAATACTCGATTGGATAATTCTCGGTTCTACACTCCTATTCATTGTGGTTTATGGTGCATGGAAAACAAAAGGAAGTAAAGACGTTAAAGACTACATTTTAGGCAATAACGAGGCCAAATGGTGGACCATAGGCATTTCGGTTATGGCTACTCAAGCAAGTGCTATAACATTTCTTTCTACTCCCGGACAAGCCTATCATGATGGAATGGGATTTGTACAATTTTATTTTGGATTGCCTTTAGCGATGCTATTTATTGCTTTATTTTTTATTCCAATTTACCATAAACTGAATGTCTATACCGCTTATGAATTTCTCGAAAAAAGATTTGACCTGAAAACAAGAAGTTTGGCGGCTATCCTTTTTTTGATACAAAGAGGCTTAGCAGCCGGAATTACCATTTATGCTCCTGCTATTATTCTATCCTCTATTTTAGGGTGGGATTTGAATTTGTTAAACATCATTCTTGGTGCATTGGTAATTGTTTATACGGTTTCGGGAGGAACCAAGGCAGTAAACGTGACACAAAAACAACAGATGTTCATCATTATGTGTGGTATGTTTATAGCGTTTTATCTTTTAATGAGTTACTTACCTTCGGAAGTTACCTTTAGTAATGCTCTACAAATTGCGGGTGTAAATGAAAAAATGAATTTATTAGATTTTTCTTTTAATCCAAATAGTCGATACACCTTTTGGAGTGGAATAACCGGTGGTTTTTTCTTGGCTCTTTCTTATTTTGGTACTGACCAATCTCAAGTACAGCGATATTTATCCGGAAAGTCAATCCGTGAAAGCCAATTAGGTTTAGTTTTTAATGGCTTTCTAAAAGTACCTATGCAATTTTTTATACTATTAACGGGAGTGATGGTATTTGTATTTTTTCAATTTATGCCTGTACCATTAACATTTAATCCAACCAGTCAGAAAGCAGTTGAGCAATCCATTTACAAAGAAGAATATCAAAATTTAACCTTGCAGTTAAATGAAATACATGAAGAGAAAAAAATAATTACTCTTAATTATGCTGAACAATTAAACATTGATGTTGATAATCCAACTTTGCGGAAAAGAATGATAGCCTTAAATGAAAAAGAGAAAAATGTAAAAGAAAAAGCCAAAAAAATTATTACCTCATTAAATCAAGAAGGAAACGATAAAGATTACGTATTTATACATTTTGTTTTAAATTATTTACCAACGGGTTTAGTAGGACTACTTCTAGCTGTAATTTTATCAGCAGCCATGTCGTCAACAGCATCAGAATTAAATGCTTTGTCCTCTACTACAGTAATTGATATTTACAAACGAAATTTAAAAACAGTAAAATCTGATAATCATTATGTTACCGCCTCAAAATTTTTCACTTTAGTTTGGGGAATCATTGCTATTTTATTTGCTTGTTTTGGAACGTTAGTGGAAAATTTAATTCAATTGGTCAACATCATCGGTTCAGTGTTCTACGGAACCATTCTTGGCATATTTCTTGTGGCATTCTTTTTGAAATTTATCAAAGGAAATGCCGTTTTCTATGGTGGTGTTATAAGTCAGTTAATCATTTTTGTGATTTATTATCAATGCATTCATATTTATCCTTCCGGAAAGGAAATACTTGGTTATTTGTGGCTAAATGCAATTGGTGCGGCATTAACCATAGGATTGTCATCTTTGATTCAAATGATTCAAAAAAACAATACGTAACATAACAACAATGCAAAAAAAAACACTTGTAATACTGTTTATCCTCTTTATTGCAAAGAATTTAACAGCACAAGAAACCATTGTTCTAGATGCAAATTCAGGAGAAAAGTTGGAGTCTGTTCATTTCTATTCAACTAAAAACGCTGAATCAGCTTATACCAATGAAAGTGGAAAAGTCGATATTAGTACATTTCAATCTTCTAAAACAATTTACATCAAACGATTGGGATATGAAACCCTAATTTTGAGTTATGCACAAATTGAAAAACGCAACTTTAAACTGTTTCTTTTCCCTGAAAATACCTCTTTAAACGAAGTTATTTTATCTGTTTCAAAATGGGAAGAAACCAAAAAGAGAATTCCGAATAGCATTGTTACCTTTAAACCTAAGGACATTGCGTTGACCAATCCACAAACCACAGCTGATCTTTTAAACCAAACCGGGAAAATATTCGTTCAAAAAAGTCAATTAGGCGGCGGAAGCCCAATGATTAGAGGGTTTGCCACCAATAGAGTATTAATCAACATAGATGGAGTTCGGATGAATAATGCCATTTTCAGAAGTGGTAACGTTCAAAATATTATTTCCATTGATGCTAATTCCATCCAAAATACAGAAGTAATTTTAGGTCCCGGAACAGTAATTTATGGAAGTGATGCTATTGGTGGAGTGATGAATTTTTACACGCTTCCGCACCAATTTAACACTTTAAAAGAGTTGACCTATGATGGTAATGTATTGAGTAGATGGTCTTCTGCAAACAATGAAAAAACAATGCATTTTGATTTGAATTTATCTACCAATAAATGGTCTTTTGTAACTTCGGCTACCTTTAGTGATTATGATGATTTACGAATGGGAAATCATGGTCCTGATGATTATGTTCGACCGGATTATGTGATAACCAATAACGGAGTGGATGAAGTTATACAAAATGATAATCGAGAAATGCAAGTAGCTTCGGGTTATAATCAAATCAATTTAATTCAAAAAGTAGCCTATAAACCTAACGAAAATTGGTTATTTAATTATGACTTTCACTATTCAACCACTTCTGATTTTAATCGGTATGATCAATTATTAAGACGAAGAAACGGCACATTGCGATTTGCCGAATGGTATTATGGCCCGCAAGAATGGGTGATGCATCATTTTAAAGTGAATTATGCCAAACCTACAAAATGGTTTGACAAAGCTTTCTTTAGTGTTGCTTATCAACAATTTGAAGAAAGTCGTCACAACCGTAACTTCAATAATCTGAATCGCAACAATAATACTGAAAAAGTTGATGCTTACTCTGCCAATTTAGATTTTATAAAAAAATTAGGCGATAAAAGTAAAATAGCGTATGGTTTAGAATATGTATTTAATCTAGTCAATTCATTTGGAACCCGAGAAAATATCCAAACCAATGAATTTGAAGCAGCCCCTTCTCGCTATCCGGATGGTGCAAAATGGCAATCGATAGCTGCTTATGCCCAATATGAAAATAAAATTAATGATAAATTCACTTTTCAATCCGGATTGCGATTCAACCAAATCGGGTTAAATGCTACTTTTGATCAAACTTTTGTTGATTATCCTTTTGATAAAACATCCATCAATACAAGTGCATTAACCGGAAGTGTTGGATTTAGTTATCTAGCCACAAAAAACACCGCTTTATTTTTTAATGCCGGAACAGCTTTTCGTTCACCTAATGTAGATGACGTTGGTAAAATTTATGAAAGCACACCCGGAAATCTCGTTGTTCCAAATCCCGATATAAAATATGAATATGCCTATAATACCGAATTGGGATTACAACAAAAAATAGGAAAATCAGTAACATTTGATATCACCGGATATTATACTTTAGTAAAAGATGCTTTGGTGAGAAGAGCATTTACCTTGAATGGTGAGAGCACAATTATTTTTCAAGATGAAGAAAGTAATATTCAAGCTATACAAAATGCAGCAAATGCAAATGTGTATGGTATTCAAGCCGGATTAAACGTTGAATTATTTCCATTTTTAAATTGGAGAACAAATGCCAATTGGACAAAAGGAGTAGAAGAATTAGACAATGGAGATAAAGCACCTTTGCGGCATGCAGCACCGTTTTTTGGCGATACCCGATTGATCTTTAAAACAAAAAAATGGACAACTGATTTGAATGTTGTTTATAATGGAAAAATAAAACCGGAAGATTTAGCCCCGTCAGAGGTTGAAAAAGACTATTTATATGTTTTAGATGCTCAAGGAAAACCCTATGTTCCGGCATGGTACACATTGAATTTAAAATCAATGTTTAAATTGAATTCCACTTGGACGTTTTCAGGTGGAATTGAAAATATAACTGATCAACGTTATCGACCCTATTCCTCAGGTATTACAGCACCGGGAAGAAATTTCATATTGGCAGTTCGCACCACTATCTAACAAAAAAAGGTTGTTCCGATGAAAGAACAACCTTTTTTGTATTGGTTTGATTTATTACTTTTTAGACCATTCAGCAATGCTGTCTTTATTCATTTTAACATAGTCAGCATTACCGGCTTTTTCAGCCGCTTCTAAAGAAATTTTAGCCGTTTCAATAGCTCCTTTCTTGTCACCGTTTTTAGCTTGAATTAATGATTTTAAACGATTGTACCAAAATGGAGTCCCTTTTGCTGATGTCATTTCAGCAGCCTTGTTTATATATTCAAGAGCTTTAGCCATATCACCATTTGATTGATAATAATATTGAGCAGAAGAATAATAATCTCCAGCTGATGGACCTGCTAAAACTTTATTTATGTTGTCCATAGCCAACTTTTTAGTAGGAACTTCAATTTTTACAGCAGCAACCGTTTTTTCCCAAGCAAATTCTAAATGAACAAAATCATTGTCTACATTATTCAATGAAATCGTAAATGTTTCTACATGACGATTAATCATTTCCGGTTTAACATTTACACGAGCTGCAACTTTTGCTTCGTCAAATTTTTCAGGTGTTCCCCAATTTTCAGTGTCGGTATAAAAAACAACTTCCCAATTATCCACTTTTGGCGTTACAAACAATGCATATTTTCCTTTTTTAACCGTTTTACCATCTATTGTAACATCATCACCAAAGGTAATCATAGAGTTCTGGTTTGCTCCGGTTCTCCACATTTTTCCAAAAGGAACTAAATCACCAAAAATAGTTCTTCCTTTTGCACTCGGACGGCTATAATCGATTTCTATTTCCGTTAATCCAACCATTTGCTCAAAATTAGCTCTTGGGCTGGCAGAAGGTGTTTTTACTTGTGCATTAACACTCATCATTGTTAACGTTAAAAAAGCACTTACAAATAATTTTTTCATAGTTAAATAAGTTTAGTTTATGTTCCAAATTTACAGTTTCATATTGGTACAGACTGTTAAAAAAAATATAAATACATTTTATTTTGTTTAACTTTTATAATTAAATATTAAACAATTTTATACCTTTACCAAAAAAATAATGAAAATATATACCCTACACACAAAACAAAATTTACCAATTACATTAGAAGAAGCTTGGCATTTTTTATCTGACCCAAAAAATTTAAAAACGATAACTCCTGATTATATGGGTTTTAATATTCTATCAGGTGCTGACCGTGAGATGTATCCGGGTCAAATTATTCAATATATCGTTACTCCTGTTTTAGGAATTCCAACCAAATGGGTTACAGAAATTACGCATGTTGTGGACAGAAAATACTTTGTAGATGAACAACGATTTGGACCTTACGCTTTATGGCATCACAAGCATTTTTTAAAAGAAATTCCCGGTGGTGTAGAAATGGAAGACATTGTAGATTATAAAATCCCACTAGGAATCTTAGGTCAAATGGTTCATCCAATATTGGTTAAACCTAAATTGAAGGAAATCTTTGATTATCGTCAGAAAAAATTAATAGAACTTTTTGGAGAATATAAAGGATAAAAAATGAAAAATATTTTACTAATTGGCGGTTCATACGGAATTGGAAAAGCCATTGCCCAATCGATGCAATTTGATTGCAACATATACATCGCTGCACGAACCAGTGAACACATTTCAGATTTAAGAGTAAATTATATCTCTTTCGACGCAGCAACAGATACATTAGACAGCTCACAACTTCCTGCTGTTTTAGATGGACTGGTTTTTTGTCCAGGTAGCATTAATTTACGCCCTTTCAAAGGCATAAAACCGGAAACATTTGAAAGTGATTTGCAAATTAACTTTATTCATATGGTGAAAGTAGTGCAAACCGTTTTACCTCAATTAATGGCATCTGAACAAGCAAGTATTGTTTTGTTCAGCAGTGTTGCGGCCAGTATGGGAATGCCGTTTCACACCAGTGTGGCCGCCGCAAAAGGTGCGATTGAAGGATTTGCAAAAGCTTTAGCAGCTGAATATGCTCCAAAAATTCGTGTAAATGTGATTGCCCCTTCATTAACCGACACCCCATTAGCGGATAAATTTTTGAATAATGAGGTAAAAAAAGAAAAATCGGCAGAACGTCATCCCTTAAAGCGTTTCGGTCAACCGGAAGATTTAGCTCAAATGGCCGAGTTTTTGTTGAGTAATAAAAGTACATGGATTACCGGACAAATTTTTCATGTAGATGGAGGAATGTCTACTTTGCTTGTAAATGGTTAATTTTGATCTATCGACTATTTTCATCAACTTATTTCCCAAAATATGACAATTTTCTGGTTTCGTAGAGATTTACGTTTAGATGACAACATTGGTTTGTATCACGCTTTAACAAGTGGCGATGAAGTATTGCCTATTTTTATTTTTGATAAAGCAATCTTATCACAATTACCAAAGGATGATGCTCGGGTAACATTTATTCATGATCGACTTACAACTATTCAACATCAATTAAAGGAAATCGGAAAATCATTGGCTGTTTTTCATGGTAATCCAATAGAAATTTTTGAAAAATTAATTCGTGAACAAAAAATAAATTCAGTTTATATCAACCACGATTACGAACCGTATGCACGAAAACGAGATAAAGAAATTTATCAATTATTCAAAGAACACGCAATTGAGTTTAAAACCAGTAAAGATCAAGTGATTTTTGAAAAAAGTGAAGTGGTTAAGGATGACGGATTACCTTATGTTGTTTACACTCCCTATTCGAGAAAATGGAAGGAAAAATTCAAAACGATTGAATTGGTTCATTACGAATCAGAAAAAAAATTAGCTGAAATTTCAAACCACTCCTACCCTTTTTTAAGTTTAAAAGAGATTGGTTTTGAACCTTCTCCTATCAAAGTCGCTCCCTTTGATATTTCAGATAAATTAATTTCAAATTACGAAGCTACTCGAAATTTTCCGGCAGTTAAAGGCACTTCAATGCTCGGAATTTTTTTGCGTTTTGGAGCAGTTTCCATCCGAAAAATGGTGGCAAAAGCCATTGAAAACAATAACGAAACCTTTTGGAATGAATTGATTTGGCGAGAATTTTTCATGCAAATTTTATGGCATTTTCCACATACTATCAATAAAAGTTTCAAAGAAAAATACGATGCCATTCGTTGGAACAATAACGAAACCGATTTTAAAAATTGGTGCGATGGTAAAACGGGATACCCAATTGTAGATGCCGGCATGCGGGAATTGAATACAACCGGACACATGCACAACCGTGTTCGGATGATTGTCGCCAGTTTTTTATGCAAACATCTTTTAATCGATTGGCGATGGGGAGAGGCTTATTTTGCTTTAAAACTATTGGATTACGAACAAGCGAGTAATGTTGGAAATTGGCAATGGTCTGCCGGTTCAGGTGTTGATGCCGCACCCTATTTCAGAATTTTTAATCCGACAGAGCAAATCAAAAAGTTTGATAAAGATTGGAAATACATCAAAAAATGGGTGCCTGAAGTAGAAACTTCTGCGTATGCCAAACCCATTATAGACCACAAAGAAGCAAGAGAACGTTGTTTGAAAGTGTACAAAGAAGCCGTTGGATAAAACACAAGTCATACTATTGTATCATTAACTTATATAGATTCATTTAGTTTTTAAAATTCTTAATGTACCTTATTCCCTTAATGGTTCAAAAAATAAATAAACTTATTTTTAAATATGAACATCGTTTGGTTCAAAAGAGATTTGCGATTATTCGATAACGAAGCTCTCTTTCGAGCTTTGGAATCGAATGAACCAACGCTTTTGATTTACATTTTTGAACCTTCGCTATTAAATGACCATCATTACAGTACACGACATTTTGATTTTATCAAACAATCGTTGGAAGACCTTCAAAAGCAATTAACATCCTATCAAACCGAAATTTTAATTATTGAAAGTGAAGTGGTTGATGCCTTTGAAAAAATCAATCAAATTCAATCCATTTCCACTCTTTATTCACACCAAGAAACCGGAATTCAACTCACTTTTGATCGGGACAAAGCAGTTTTACGTTTTTGTCAGAAACATCAAATTCAATGGAAAGAATATATTACTAATGGTGTAAAACGAGGTTTATCCAATCGAAAAACTTGGCGTGATGATTGGGTCGAATTCATGGAATTACCGCAATTTCCTTTTCAACCCAAATCAAGTTCTTTTTTAACTGAAATTGATTTTGAAAAAATAAAGGCAGTTTTCAAAACTGTTTCACTTTCAACTCCAAAAAATACCCCTTTTCAAAAAGGTGGCACCATAACCGGTTTTCGGTATTTAAAATCATTTTTGGAAGAACGAGTCGCTAATTACAGTAGGCACATTTCTAAACCGGAATTAGGACGACACAGTTGTAGCAGAATTTCACCCTATATCGCTTGGGGAAATCTTTCCATTCGACAAGTGGTTCAATTGAGTATGCAATTCAGGGCTCAAAAGAAAAACGTGCGACAAATTGATAATTTCACTTCCCGTTTGCGGTGGCAAGCTCATTTTATTCAAAAATTTGAAATGGAATGTCACATGGAATTTATAGCGGTGAATAAAGGTTATCGCAATCTAAAACAAACTGTTATTCCAGAATTCCATCAAGCGTGGGTGGAAGGAAAAACGGGCGTTCCACTCGTAGATGCGTGTATGCGATGTTTGAATACAACCGGTTATTTGAATTTTAGAATGCGGGCTTTGGTGGTTTCCTTTTACACACATCATTTGTTTCAACCGTGGCAAAATTGTAGTCCACATTTGGCGAGACAGTTTTTAGATTTTGAACCGGGTATTCATTATCCGCAGATTCAGATGCAAGCGGGAGTTACGGGAATCAATACGTTGCGAGTATATAATCCGGTGAAAAACTCTTATGAGCACGACCCGGAAGGGATTTTTATTCGAAAATGGGTGCCGGAACTTGCCAAAATTCCAACTGAATTTATTCATGAACCTTGGAAATTAACTCCTATTGAACAAATGCTGTATGATTTTGAAATGGGTACAGATTATCCATTTCCCATTGTTAATTTAGAAGAAGCCCGACGGTTTTCAAGTGATTTTTTCTGGTCGATGCGAAAAGAAAAAGAAGTCAAAAAAGATAGTTTTCGCATTATTGAAAAACATACCCTGCCCGATAGAGAAGCTCAATAATTTAGTGTTTTATAAAACGAATTTTTTCAAAACTCAATTCATTAAAATGCGATATTACTTTATCGGCTAATGAATAATCTTGGAGTTTAGAGTGGAAACTATCGTAACCCACACAATATATTCCGGCAGCTTTGGCGGCCATTATACCATTAGTACTGTCTTCAATCACAATGCAATGATCCACCTGAGTTTTTGCTAATTCCGCTGCTTTTTGAAAAATGGCGGGATGCGGTTTTGATTTCGGAAAATCTTCTCCGGAAACTTTGTACATAAAGTATTTATCTAAATCAAATCGGTTAAAAATGCGTTGAATCGTAACATTGGCGGATGACGAAGCCAAAATCAGTTGCATGCCGTTTTGATGTAACTCTTGGATTAACTCTTCCACTCCATCCAATAAATACAAATCTTCTTTTTGGTCAAAAGCGTCATTGAACAAATTTCGTTTTACTTCTACCAAATCCAACACATCCTGTTTTAAACCATAAACAGACTTAAGTCGTTCGTAAATATTTTTGGTCGAATTTCCGGTAAACGAAGCATACATTTCCGGCGAAACTTCAATGTTTAATTGCTTAAAATGTTGTTGATACGCAAAATGATGCACCGGTTCGGTGTCAACGATTACGCCATCCATGTCGAAAATTACGGTTTGTATCATAGGGAGTTGCTGAGAATCTGAGTGCCTGAGTTGCTGATATGCTGAGTAGGTTAAATGATTTTGAAAATATTTTATTTTTTTATTTGTACTATTTGATTTTCTATTCTTTTTGAAATTGAAAATTTGCAGATAATAAACTCAGTAACTTAGTTACTCAGCAACTCAGTAACTATCGCTTCAACAAATACTTCACCACCGTTTCTGCTGCATGCAAGCCAAACAAGCACGGCATCCAACTGTTTGTACCATAGAAAGATTTTTTAAAATTGGTTCCGTCGGTCATTTTTAAACTGGATTCATCCGGCATTTCGGTAGAATACACCGCTTTGATTCCCGATGAAATCCCTTCTTTTTTCAATCGCTTACGGATGTTTTTGGCTAGTGGACAATATTCGGTTTTGCTTATGTCGCGAACTTTTACTTTGGAGGCTTCATATTTACCTCCGGCTCCCATATTGCTGATAACTTTTACCTTTTTGCGTTTGGAAGCAATCAATAAATTGAGTTTTGGCGTAATGCTATCGATGCAATCCAATACATAATCAAAATCTTCGGTTACCAATTCATACGCTCGTTCAGGAGATAAAAATTCTTGCACTCGAGTTAGATTCAATTCGGGATTAATGTCCATCAAACGGTCACCTACCACATGTACTTTGGGCATTCCCACGGTAGAATGTAAAGCAGGTAATTGTCGGTTGATGTTCGTAATATCTACCGTATCGCCATCCACTATGGTCATGTTCCCCACGCCGGCACGAGCGAGAAACTCGGCTGCAAATGAGCCTACTCCACCAAGTCCAACGACCAATACATTAGCGTTTTTTAAATTGTTTAATCCTTCTGTTTTAAATAAGAGCTCTGCTCGTTCTTGCCATTTAGCCATTTCTTTTAGTTTTCAGTTCTCAGTTGTCAGTCCTCAGTCGATTATTTCAAATGTAGTTTTTCAAAAGACAATCTATATCTATATTTAAATTCTTTATTCAATATTACTTTTTTAGAACACAGATTTAAAAAATTTGAGAAATTCTAATAATTTAATTTTAAATCAGTTTTAATTGAAATACTTTTTCAAAATTGCTTGCCACAATCTTTTTTATTTCTTCAATTTCTATGTTTTTATAGTTTGCTGCTAAAGCATAAACTTCTTCTAATGATTCTTCAACGGTATCAGTTTCCAGGAAAAATCTATCGTTGGGTACCGATTGAAAAACAGTTTTTAGCTCCGGATTTCGCAATAAATACTTCCCGAAAGAAAGATAAAATCCGTTATCCAAAAGCTGTTTTGCGGTTGGCTCATTTTTAGAAAATCCGTGAATAATCATAGGAACTTTTACCTTTAGTTCTTTTTTGATTTGGATAATTTCCTGAAAAGAGGCAACGCAGTGCAAAACTAATGGTTTTTGGCATTTTTCTGCTAAAAAAATTTGTGCTTTGAATACATTTATTTGAGTTTCTAATGGAATTTCAATGCGTTTATCTAATCCACATTCACCTAAAGCGAGGCAATTATTTAAAGTTAATTTTTGTTCAATTATTTGTAAATCAACATGCAATCTTTCTTCATTGATATACCACGGATGAATTCCGATGGAATAAAAAGGTATTTTTTCATCGAATTCCCAAGGGTATTGATTGACCAATTCTATAATGTTTTCTTGGTTGGTATATTTGTGGGTATGAAGGTTGAAGAGTTTCATTACTACTTTTTTTATAAATTAAATAACCATATAAGTCATTTAAGTTTTTATAATTTATAGCATTAAGCTAATATAAGTTAACTTATGCTTGATTCAACTATTTCTTAAACGCCTTTACCCCTGCTTTTATTTCCACTTTCAAATCGTTTTCTTCAGGAACAATTGGACAAGAATATTTTTCATTGTAGGCACAATACGGATTGTAGGCTTGGTTGAAATCAACACTCCACATTTTTCCTTCTTGAATTTCGAGGTCGATGTAGCGACCGCCACCATAACTTTCTACTCCTGAAGTATAATCTGTGAAGGGAAGAAACAAACTGTTTTTGTAACCCGGTTTTTTAGAAAATTCTACATTTTGATAAACATTTAATTGGCATGGAATTCTATCGATTTCAAAGTGTAATTCACCATATTTTACATACAAAGGTCTACGGGAAGTAGTCGTTTTCATTTCAAACGGTTTTTCTTTTTTGGTACGTTTGAAAGTAGCCGTCATAAAGTATTTTTCACTTATTGGAAAAAATTCCAATGCTTGAAAAATAGCTAAATCCTTTTTCTTGAGCGGACTTTTGGCTGAATCAGCATAATGTTCATTCATCTTTTTTTGAAATTGAATGACCGAATCGCGTTCAAATTGTTGTTGGGAAAAAGCTAGTTGTGAGAGTAAGAAAAGAAAGAAAACTTTTTTCATGGTTTTGTTTTTACAAAAATAGTGAAATTGATTGCTAGTTTTTAGTTGAAAATTGCAGAATTGATTTTTTTTCAAACTACTTTTTTTGAAACTTTTATAGCCCGGATAGTCCCGAAGCTTCGGGAGAAAGCCTTTTGCAGGACACGACTATTTTTTGTTAAAATAGAAAAGCGACCAAAGCGAGCTCTTTCTATTTTTTACAAAAAAAGGAGTGAACAAAAAAGCTTGGAACGAATAGCCGGAATAGCTTCTGAAAATAATTTAGTAATGACACTAAAATTATATCAATTACTCACTTGACTTTGTACCTTTGCGACAGTCAACTTTTATAGATGCTCACAACAGCTTTTTCGAGATACATCAATAATTTTCGTGGTTTTACGAGAGAAATTTGGATTCTGACGATTATCACTTTTATCAACCGTGCCGGCACAATGGTGTTACCTTTTCTATCCAAATACTTGAAAGAAGACTTGCAATTTTCCTACCAACAAGTGGGTTGGATTATGGTTTGCTTTGGTTCAGGTTCGATGATAGGCTCATGGGTTGGCGGAAAGTTAGCGGATAAGATTGGGTTTTATAAAGTTATGATTTTCAGTTTGATGAGCACTGGTTTATTGCTGTTTATCTTTCCTTTTATTACTGAGTTTTCGACACTTTGTATAGCATGGTTTTTTGTGATGATTATTGCCGACATGTTTCGACCGGCCATGTTTGTATCATTAGGTGCTTATGCCAAACCGGAAAACCGAACCAGAGCTTTAACCCTAGTGCGACTAGCCGTAAATTTAGGATTTGCTGCCGGACCTGCTTTAGGAGGTTTAATCATTATGAATATTGGGTATGCCGGCTTATTTTGGGTGGATGGAGGAACCTGTATTTTAGCTATTTCCATTTTTTGGCTTTTGGTAAAAGAAAAGAAAAAACCAATTAATGAACACATTGATACTTTTGAAGAGCCAAGAAAATCGGTTTTCAAAGACCGTCCGTTTTGGGTGTTCTTGTTTGTAAGTTTTGTGACGGGTATGATTTTCTTTCAATTGTTCACCACTCTTCCCTTGTATAACAATGAGCAATACGGTTTAACTGAGTTTGAGATTGGATTGTTAATGACTTTGAATGGTTTTCTGGTTTTCCTTTTAGAAATGCCGATAGTGAGCTATTTTGAACGAAACAAAGTCAATAAAATGAAAATTGTACTATTGGGTTCTTTGTGCATGGCATTAGGATTTTATGCTCTGCTTATCAATGTGTGGGCCGGAATTTTAGTGATCAACATTTTGTTTTTGACTTTTGGAGAAATGTTTGCTTTTCCTTTTTCTAACTCCTTTGCTTTGAGTCGTGCTCCAAGAGGACATGAAGGTAGATATATGGCGTTATACACGATGACGTTTAGTTTGGCACATATTGTGAGTTCAAAAATGGGTATGCAACTTATTGCAGTTTATGGTTATCAAGTGAATTGGTTGGTAATGGGAACTTGTGGTATGGTAGCTGTTTTGTGTTCGATTTGGGTGATAAAAATGGTAAAGCAAGAGTAAATAAATTATATTTGCCAAATGTTTACACTTTTAGCCAAACTCAATAAACTATTTCTCCCTAGTTTTACCAAACAACGACTGGATTTAGCCAAAGCTAAAAAGTGGCAAATGGCTATTATTGGTTGGCGATATTATGTTACCACACGGGCTTTGGATGAAAAGCGTTAATACGTAATAGCCGCAAAAACAGGATATTCTTTTATTTTTTCTCTTCCGTTTAAGAATGTTAGTTCCATTAAAAAATTGACTTGTACAATTTCACCACCTAATTGTTCCACTAATTCACATACAGCTTTGGCAGTTCCACCGGTGGCTAATACGTCATCATGAATAAGCACTTTGTCACCTTTATGAATGGCATCTATGTGAATTTCGAGTGAATCAGTACCATATTCCAGTGCATATGAAGCTGAAATAGTTTCAAAAGGCAATTTATTAGGTTTTCGTACCGGAATAAATCCGGCTTTAAAATGATGAGCTAGAAGGGTGGCAAAAAAGAAACCTCTGCTTTCTACTCCTATTACTTTATCAATTTTGACATCATTTAAACTATTGATTAGCAATTGCAAACATTCCGTTGTTCCTTCCGGACTGGCTAAAAGTGGAGTTATATCTTTAAAAATTATTCCGGGTTTTGGAAAATCTAAAATATCACGAATGTACTGTTCAAGAGCCATAAAAGTTAGTTTTATTTGAAATTTGGTTTGCAAGTTACACAAAAATACCTATATTTGCACCCGCATTAAGGCCTCGTGGCGCAACTGAATAGCGCATCTGATTACGGCTCAGAAGGTTACTGGTTTGAATCCAGTCGAGGTCACTAACCGTAAATAAAAAACCCTAGTAAAATAGGGTTTTTTTGTTTTTTATACTTTAATCTTGCACAACTTTTGCACAGCAAAAAAACTTTTTAATCTCCAACTATTAAGT
>QLAH01000256.1_pt1 | contig 38381 bp, 26 predicted proteins | sample 4693081 | NCBI WGS metagenome assembly QLAH01 (sample SAMN09425401, study PRJNA476045) | Lake water metagenome, whole genome shotgun sequencing project. | reverse complement strand
CGGACGCCTCAAGGACTGGCGCCGCATCCACACCCGCTACGACCGCTGCGCCCACACATTCATGTCGGCCATCTGCATCGCCGCAACCGTCATCTTCTGGCTCTGATCAATGAGTCCTGAGCCTAGTGAGTAACGGCTCCGTAGCGCAGGCGGGCGATCGCGACGTTCAGGCGACGCAGCAGCGGGACGAGACGACGACCCGCCTTGCCTTCTTCGAAAATGCGCATGGCGATGCGCTGGCGCACCATCTCGGCGGTCTGGAGCTGATAGCGCTTCAGTGCGGCGGACTCGTCAGATCGAAGTGCAGCGCGCTCGGCGAGGTCGATCATATTTGCGACCCAGACCTCGAACGCGTGAAGGTCTCTGACAGACACCGCTGACTGCAACTGCATGGCTACTTCCCCCGATAGCCAATTAGCCAGCAATTTCCTCGTTCAGCAAGTTTTCCTGCAACGCACTGCCCCTCGACTTGGCTTCAACGCCGGCGATCACCGGCGCGAACGTGGCAGCGGCACGAGGTCTCGTATCGAGGCGCTCCAGCTGACGCGCACATAGTCCTTCACCATCGTGCAAGCCGCCGGATGGCTGCCGGCACAGCCACGCTTGGCTGCGGCCGCCAGGTCCGGCGGCGCCGTTGGCTAGAGACAATACCTAGCTGCCGCGCACCTGGGCGGCCTTCGCCGCCTGTCGAGTTTCTTGTCGGCCGGTTCGATGTTGAGATCAAGGCCACCCACAGCGCGCCTGGACGTCAAGCGAATATGGGGATCGGTGGCTAGTGCGTTGCCGCGGAGATCATCTCGTCGGCTTGGCTTGACATGCACAGAACGCCACGCCTGTTGCGAGGAGAGCTCAACCTTAAGTAGCCGATGGCTGACTGCAGCTGTTCGGCGCGGCTCGCGAGTTCTCTGGAAGATGCTGCCATCGGCTCGGTAGCAGCGGTATTGTGATGGATCACCTTGTCAAGTTGCTGAATAGCGGAGTTGACTTGAACCGCACCAGCGCTCTGCTCACGGCTGGCAGCGGAAATTTCCTCAATAAGCTTCGCCGTTCGCTGGGTATCCGGCACGAGACGGCCCAGCATTTCGACGCCCGCCTGCGCGGCGCGGACGGTTGAGCTGGAGAGTGTCGAGATTTCTGCAGCGGCGATCTGACGGCGTCGCGACCACGGTAGATCCCCGGCCATGTTCGCCCGCACGGGCGGCTTCAACTACCGCGTTGAGGGCGAGCAGATCCGTTTGCCGGACAATTTCTTGCACCATCATGCTTCTCGGCGATGGTCTGCGTCGCAACGACAGTATTGTGGACGGCTTCGCCACTGGCTACGGCGGCAGTAGCCGACCCGGCAGGCTATCTGCTCTGTCTGGCTGTCGTTGTCGGCGGTCTGCTTGATCGTTGCTGCAGTCTGCTCAACCGAGGCGGACGAACGCTCTGCGCCTGCTGACGTTGCCACCTTCGCTGGCGATTGCCGCTGCTGCTATTGCCCAAGCCAAATCGGATCTTCTCTCGGTTGCGCCACGCAAATCAGAAAAACATGCCAGACCCACCAAAATCGACGCCAGCGTCCTTCCCAGAAAGTAGGTAACACACAATAGTGAGAACAATACATTATCCAGAGCTTAACCCCTGCCCATCACTATAGTGACTGTCCAAATATCGCGGGCGTCTTGGAAATAAACGCATTCTTGGGGCGGTGGCATAATGGATTTCTCGGCCCGCGGTTGGGCGCGCGTCGTGGTTGGCACGCTGGTAAGCATCGTGTTCTGCATCGCAGTGACACTGGCTATCGACTCACTGAACTTTCCCTCGATGACAGAGGCCGCTAGGTTTCGCTCTATCCTTACGGATATCGCGGTGCCAATCCTACTTGCCGGCCCGCTTTCCTTCTTTTTCCTTATCAAGTTGCGCGATCTAGCAATCGCCAACCAGAACCAGACAACGACTCTCGGTGCGATGGCCCAGGGTCTCTCTTGCTTCGACGAGCACCAGCGGCTGACAATCTGGAATGCCAAATACGCCGAACTCTTCCGCATGGAGCCACACTTGGTGCATTCGGGGATCACGCTTATCGAGCTGCTGGAGTTGCAGCAAACGGCGGGCAATCTCGAAGGAGAAGCCAAGCAGCTCCAGATGAGCATCATTGCGAAGGTAAAAGCGGGTCAACCTTTCGGAAATGAAACGAAACTAGCTTCCGGAAGAATCATCTGGAGCATGCACATGCCCGCTCCAGACGGAGGCTGGGTTGCAACGCATGACGATGTGACCGCAACGAGAGCCCAGCAGTCCATGGTCTCCGCGCAGAATATCCGACTTGCTGCAGTGATCGGCAACATGCGTCAGGCTATTTGCATGTTTGACGGCGAAGGTCGGCTCGTGACTTGTAACGACAATTTCGGCGATCTCTATCGACTGCCAAAGTATTTAGTAAGGGCAGGAACATTGCGCGATGCGATTGAGGGCCACTTGGTCGAAGCTCGTCTGATGACTGGCGCAACTTTGGCACACCAGCTCTTTCGTCCGGCTGCAGCGTCGGAGGAGCAAACAATCGAGCTGGCGGATGGCCGTTTCGTTCGAGTCATGGGTAGCGCTATGCCGGATGGTGGATATGTGTCTACGCATGAGGACGTCACTGAACGCAGATTGATCGAGGCGCAGATCGAGCACGACGCTCTGCACGACGCGTTGACCGGGCTTCCAAACCGCAGATTTCTCGACTTGGAATTGGCACGCCGCAAAGACGAGTGTGCCCGAACCGGTCGCGGCATGGCTCTGCTTCACATCGACTTGGATCGATTCAAGCAAATCAACGACACTCTAGGGCACGGTGCAGGTGACGCGATGCTGTGCCACACATCGGACCTACTGCGCGCGAACCTACGCGACGCGGACTTCGTCGCCCGTATTGGGGGGGACGAGTTCTTGGTCGTCTGTGACTATTCTGGCCGAACCAGCAAAATGGTCGCGCTAGCTCGTAGGGTCATTTCTCGGATGCGAAAGAGGGTCAAATTTGACGGCAATGAGTGTCGGCTGGGAGTAAGCATCGGAATCTCACATGAGATCGGGCCTGACCTGGATTCCAAACGACTTCTGGTCAGTGCAGATCTGGCCCTCCATCACGCAAAGACTGCGGGGGGTGGCCGCTCTGTGTTCTATGACGAGTCCATGCGCCTCCAGATCGAAAAGCGGAAAGAAGTCACCGACGACATCATTTTAGGCGTGGAACGGGGTGAATTCGTCACCCACTACCAGGTCAAGGTCGATGCAAAGACGAAGGTGATTAGTGGTATCGAGGCACTCGCTCGATGGCAACATCCGGTTCGTGGGTTGCTGCCGCCTATCGAGTTCCTCTCCATCGCCGAAGACCTGGACCTAGTTTCCAAAATAGACCAGATCGTAATGTCACAGGCTATTCAGCAACTCGCGATCTGGGACGCGCGAGAAATTCGTGTGCCAAATATCTCTGTGAACGTGTCGTCCCGTCGTCTTAGCGACCCACACCTGTTCAAACAGTTGCAAGATGTTTTAATCCCGAGCGGCAGACTCTCGTTCGAACTGTTAGAATCAATTTACCTCGACGATATCGACTATGTCATCGAGAAAAACCTGCGGCATATCCGGGAGATGGGAATAGGAATCGATATTGACGATTTTGGCACCGGACGCGCCTCTATGCTAGCGCTATCGCGCCTTCGGCCAGACAAACTAAAGATTGACCGGAATTTTGTTAGTTCGATGATAGAATCAAACGAACAAAGACAGCTCATACAATGGATTATTGCGATCGGACATTCCTTGAACGTTCAGGTCGTAGCTGAAGGTGTAGAAAATGATCAGCAAGCTCAGCTGCTTGCTTCGATGGGGTGCAATGAGCTCCAGGGCTATGCGTTTGGGCGGCCCGTGGATGGTGACGAAATGACAGCAATCCTCGAGCATTGGCAGTGGAGCTTGGACAGCGCAGTCGCGTAGCTGATGTCGCGGGGTTTCGATTGTTTCGCCACCCGGCGGATTGAAGCGAGCGGCTCGAAACCACCCTCCGCGCATCCGTCTCTGGCATCGGCTTCCTCACCCGCCTGGCCATCCGCCCTCTACAACGCTGCCACCCCTAGAGAAGATGTGGGGCAGCCTGCATTCTTTCGCAAACTCAGACACATGAGCAATAGCGTGAAGTAAATATGGACATAAACAGAACATTAACCAATATATAGATATATTGCAGGTGGCTTTCGTGGGTCACTAGTTTCATATCTCAAGCTGTGGATGTCAGGTCGATGACGAACTCGGAATTCCAAGTTGAACGCCGTAGCAATCGGCGTCCAGGGTCATTGAAATTCAAGACCATCATTCTGATTCTCGGCGTAGCCATTTTCGCTTTTGGCCTCTCCCTCACTGCAATGAGTGCCTGGACGGCAGCCAAGTTCACCGCCGCCGGAGAACATTCGCTGACGATGTTGGCGTCGATGCGGGCGCACATGACTGGAGACATGATGCATGACGGTTTGCGCGGTGTTGTCTTCCGCGCAATGTATGCGGCAGAAAAAGGCAATGCCTCTATGCTGGCAGAGTCAAAAGACGAGGTCGCTGAATACGGTGGGACATTCCGAGATGCGCTGGCGGCGCAGAACCAACTCGATCTACCTCCGACCGTTAGGGCTTCACTGGACGCAGTGAAGGCACCGCTTGACGCCTATATCTCGAAAGCAGAAGAGCTGGTTGGTGCTGTATATGCGGGCGATCGGCTAGCAGCAGAGTCTGGACTGACGGACTTCGACACGACCTTCAAGGCACTGGAGGATGTAATGTCCTCGATCTCGGACGCTATTGAGGCTGCGAGTCAGGAAGCCAAGGCGGAAGCTCGCGAGAGCTCTGCACTAGCAGCGACATTTAACGGTGCGACCTTACTGGCGACGGCATCACTAGTTTTGGGGATGTTTTTTCTGGCGCGAACTTTCGTCAGCGACCCGCTTGCAAAAATGACCAAGGCCATGCGTGACTTGGCCAACGGAATCCACGAGATCGACACCAGCGGTGTGCAGCGCGTAAGTGAGATCCAGGCAATGCAGGGCGTGATCGGCACCTACCAGAACGCGCTCGCCGATCGCTCTCGACTCGCTTTGGAGGCCGAGCAGTCTGGGGACAAAATGCAGGCTAGAGCCGCAGAGGCCGACGCGCTGAACGAGGAGCTTTCGCGTGTTGCAAAAGCGGCCTCAGACGGCGACTTCTCGCAGCGCGTTGAGGCCACGCAATCAGACCCTAGCCTCACTTCGCTTGCGGAAATCTTCAATGACCTGGTCTCCAATGTTGATCGAGTAGTAAGCGAAACCGTTACTGTCTTGGCTGGGCTGGCGCGAGCCGACCTCACCGTCCGGATCCGAGGCGAGTATCGCGGCGCCCTCGGCCAGCTGAAGTCTGACACTAACGCTGTTGCGGAGCGCTTCTCTGACGTTATCGGACAACTGCGTGACGCTTCTGGCGCGCTGAAGACCGCAACGGGAGAAATACTTTCTGGCGCCAACGACTTAAGCGAGAGGACGACAAAGCAGGCGACTACGATCCAGCAAACCGCGGCCGCGATGGACAAACTGGCGACGACCGTCATCGAGAGTGCCGAGAAAGCAGAGGAAGCAAGCTCCAATGCTGCTCAGGTGTCGAGGACGGCAGAAGAGGGCGGTCAGGTTATGCGGGATACAACGGCCGCTATGGAACGTATCACCCAATCATCCGGAAAGATCTCGAACATCATCGGACTCATTGATGACATCGCCTTTCAGACCAATCTGCTTGCCCTGAATGCCTCTGTCGAAGCTGCCCGAGCCGGCGATGCCGGAAAGGGATTTGCCGTGGTGGCTGTTGAAGTGCGCCGACTTGCACAGTCCGCCGCCAGTGCGTCGGCCGAGGTCAAGGTGCTCATTGAGCAAAGCAGCAGTGAGGTTGCAGGAGGTTCAAAGCTGGTGGCTTCCGCTGCCAGCAAGCTGGACGCCATGCTGGACGGCGCGCGCCGCAACTCTGACTTGCTGGCGGGAATAGCCGAGAAGAGCCGGGATCAGGCATCGTCGATCGCCGAGGTCACTGCGGCCGTTCGCACTATGGACGAAATGACCCAGCATAATGCCGCACTCGTGGAGGAGACGAACGCTGCTATTGAGCAGACTGAAGCTCAGGCCAACGAGCTCGACAAGGTGGTCGCTGTGTTCACCGTCGAAACCGGCGCTTCAAGGCAGATATCAATGGCTGGAGCGGGGGCGCAAGTTGAGCCCGTCAGCATAAGGGAATTGCAGGCTCGGGTGAAATCGGCGTCCAGGTCCTACCTCAAGAGCGGTGCTGCCGCGGTGAAGCAGGACTGGAGCGAGTTCTGACTTCCAAGTCCAGCCAGCCTGCAAATTCTTCGCCGAAAGCAGCGGCAATACCCGATCCCAGAGAAATCGCTGACCCTCGACCGACCGCCTTGAGGATCAGCCTACGCATCTCTGTCAGGCCGTGAGAATTCGCGACGCGACTCGCTGGCTCCAGCCCATTGTCCGGTCGCGTCCGGCGCCCTTTGAGGTGTAGAGAGCCTCATCTGCGCGACTGATCAACTCACCGGTCGACAATGTAGGTTCGCCACCCGAATACGTTGCGATGCCCAGACTGATGGTGACGACGCCCTTTTCGCTGGCGTTGTGCATGATGCCGAGCCCCCTTACCTTTAGGCGCAGCTCTTCCGCGATAGCATATGTTCCTAGCTCATCAGTTTCCGGCAGTATCATGCAGAGTTCCTCGCCGCCGTATCTCGCGACGACATCTGCAGGACGCTTCGCGACGGCCCTGAGCACGCCGGCTACCTTTCGAATGCACTCGTCGCCTGCGGGATGGCCATAGGTGTCGTTAAACGCCTTGAACCTGTCGATGTCGATCATGATAAGGCCGATCGGCTGCCCATTTCGGCGGCTGCGCGCAAGTTCGTTTTGAAGACTATCGTCGAAGCTGCGGCGGTTCAGTAGACCAGTCAGCCCATCGGTGCTCGCAAGGCGCTTCAGTTGCTGCGTCAGTTCTATCAGGCCGTGCTCGGATTCCTTGTTTGCGGTTATGTCAGAGACCACGACGAGCGCCGAACCGTCTTCAGTCGGTCGGGTTCGCACGAGAAGCCAACGGCCGTCAAAGAGCTGGATTTCTTGTTGATGGCCCGTCTTCAGCGTCGCCGCAATAGCATCGACCCAACCCTCTGTGTCGCCGTCCGGGATGCCTCTTTGCTCACGGGTCTCGCACACCGCCGCAAGTATATCTCGAATGTGCTGGCCGGAACGTCGCAAATGCGACGTTCGTGTGAACAACTCTGAGTATCGTCTATTGCAATAGACCAGTGTTCCTTGCGAATCGAACCTCGCTATGCCGTCTGCTACTTCCGCTAGGACCGACTGCAGCTGGTTTCGTGCCTCTTCTGCTTCCATTTTTTGTCGCATATTGTCGGTAACATCGCGAGTTATTCCGGCTAGACCCAGCACTTCTCCATCGCCATCCCGGACCACCGCTTTCGACGAAGCAAACCACCTATCTCCCAAAAGCTCATCCTCGACTCGGTCTTCAATATTCATCAGGGAATGGCCCGTTGCCATCGCCCACTGCTCCCTGTCAAACAGTTGTTTGGCGCGGTCGGGCGAGGTGATGTCAAAATCTGTCAATCCTCGCATTTCTTTAGCAGAGTTTATGCCGTTTATTTTTGCTACCATTTCGTTGACAACCATAAATCGGCTATGTCTGTCCTTAACATACAGGTAATCCGGCGCCTGACCTAGGACTCCTAAAACCAATCTCTGTTCTTCATTCCGCTTTCGTGCTGCATTGATAGCAATAGATGCGCCAAAATTTGCAATGAAACTCAGAATAGTTGCAACAACAGCTGAATTGAAAAATGGTGAGTATGAAATGCTCGCCGGATGGATAGCCATGTTCACAGCTGACGCTAATGCCGCACCCAACGAAAATACGAAGATGTGCAGTCCACTCGGCGTCCGTTTGCCTGCCAGTTGGTGCGCCGCGAGGCCTACGGCAGCAGCCAGGGCTATCCCGAAAGCTAACCCAAGTGCCCTGTCGCTCTCTGAAACGACAGAGTAGCCTAAGGCCAAAGCACCAGCGACCACGGCCGCGAGCGGTCCTCCAATAAATGCGGCGATCGCGACGCAGGTCGTATGCAGATCAAAGAAACTGCCGGGTGCGATCTCGGTTGTTATCACCAGCTCGGCGACCGCGCCCAGACCCATCGCGGCGCCGAACACTAGCCGCCGCCTGTGGCGCTTCATGTTCAGCAGTTGTTCTTGGACGAGAAGCCAAACGGCAACGACCAGTCCCAACAGCGCAAAGATCGCGGTCAGTGAATGCAGCATGACAAAAAGACCCGGTTTAGGGGGAATTTATGCAATAAGGCCTACTATCGGGTTTATTTCGCGAGCGCCCGTCGCTGCTTCCATTTCCCCCACGCTAACCGAGATTCCCAGGTATTGGCGTTGTGACGGTGTTCGCGGGCGCAGAAGCGACCTGATCCCGCTTCTTCAAGAGAAAGGCCGGGGCAATAGGGGCTAGGGTCGGCATGCGATGTGATTCCCGGCTCAACCTTGGTCGAGGCCGATCGAACGTGGTAGCAGACTTGGCTACATGCACTCAGTGTAGCCAGAGCCATGCTCTCGCTGCGGCAACTCAGCCGTCGACCGACTTCCGCGAGCAACGCGTCAAGGGATTCGGCAGGTTCGTCCTGACGACGGTTCAGTCTGCTGATAACGAAGTCAGCCGCGTCATCGCGGTCTCCTCCCACCCGAGACTCTCGATTCTACCATCATTTTCTCTATCGCCACCCTGGTCGCACCGACATCGTTAATCATTATTCGGCACTTTATCCGCCGTCACGGCGGACGCGACACTTAATGCCTTCGGTGCAGACGGGAGCAAGTGTAGTGAATTTTCTTCGAACCCTTTCGATACGTGGCCGGTTGTTGAGCATAGCGCTGCTATCGCTCCTATCGGTGCTGTTTCTGGGAAACCTCTTCGTTACTCAGAGCCTCAAGGATGTGGATTTCGCGCGCAAGGAAATCGCCGGTAATGTCATCCTGTCGGCGCTGCTGGCAGATCTGGCTGCGGTCCCTAGAGGCGGTGTCGTTCCCTCGATTGAAACGACCCAGGCACTGAACAAAGTCGGTGAAGCGGCTGGAGTAGATCCGAACAAGCCGCTGTTCTCAGGTGACTCACCCAGGGCGTCCGTCCTTCTCGCCATAACCGAGATCGCCAACAGCTCAAACCTGATCCTCGATCCCGACCTCGACAGCTACTATGTGATGGATGCGATGGTCACCCGACTACCGCGCACGGTAGATGTCGCCGCGACGCTGGTCGAATATTTTCGGTCGGTCGCCAGCGCGCCAAACGTGTCCCAAGAGGACCGGATCGAACTCGTCGCCCAGCTGGCGAACCTCAAGTCAGCGGCCGACAGTGTGAAAGAAGCTCTTGGCTATGCCAAGAACAACAATCCTGATGGCACTGTGGCGACCCTCGACGGCAGTCTGGGAGATTTCCTCGGGCAGGCTGGTGCTCTTTCTTATGTCGCGACCCTATCGATCGACGTGCTGGGCAGAAGCCCTGACCCGGTCGACCAGACAGCCTTGAACGCGGCCTTTGCATCGCTCCTCGACTCTTCGAAGGCGCTCGGCGCCGCCGGAACTCAGCAGCTCGAGCACCTGCTCTCTGCCCGGGTGGATGGCCTGGTAAGAAAGCTGGGAATGGCCCTGGCAGCCGCCCTCGGACTTGTTGGCTTTGCGTTCTTGTTCACCTGGTTTTTTGCCAGAGGTATCCTCAAGAATGTGCATCGGCTCGAGGCCGATATCCGAGGCCTCGCCGACCAGGCTGACGGTGTGACGATCCGGGCACTCAAAGGGCGCGACGAGCTCGCCGCAATCGCCGGCGCAGTCGAGTATCTGCAGCAGCGCACAGTGGAGCGTCTGAATGCTGCAGTCGCGCTGCAGGATCAAGAAAAGCAGCGCGCGGCCGAACTTGAGTTGCGCGCGACGCGGGATCAGCAGACGTCACTGGAAGCTGCCGCTCGGCAGGGCCGTGAGCAGGAGGCTCTGCTTTCCGCGCTTTCAGCATCGCTGAGCCGGTTGGCACAAGGTGATCTCGACTGTCGGATCGTCACCAGGTTCGACGGCAGTTTTGCAGCCATATGCGACACGTTCAACAACACGGTCGATCAACTCAATGACGTGATGTCTCAAATCAAGGGCGCATCCGGCGCAGTGAAGGCTGCTACTTCCGAGATCCTCTCCGGTGTCAACGACCTCGCCGAACGCACTACGAGGCAGGCAGCAACGATCGAGCAGACCTCGGCAGCGATGGAGCAGTTGAGCACCACCGTCATCGAGAACGCCAAGCGCGCTGAGCTCGCAAGTGACAAGTCCCAGAGCGTAGCTGAGACTGCTGCTCTGACCGGCGAGGTGATGACCAGGTCGAATGAGGCGATGGGGCGGATATCCACATCGTCGTCCAAGATCTCCAACATCATCGGGCTCATTGACGACATCGCCTTCCAGACCAATCTGCTGGCGCTAAACGCTTCGGTCGAAGCGGCGCGTGCCGGCGATGCGGGCAAGGGCTTTGCGGTGGTGGCGGTGGAAGTGCGCCGCCTCGCCCAATCGGCCGCCTCCGCGTCTAGTGAAGTCAAGGTGCTGATCGAACAGTCAGCTCTTGAAGTCAGCTCCGGCAGCAAGCTGGTGGCGGAGGCCACCCAGAAGCTTGTCGACATGCTGGGCTCGGTCAAGGGAAGCGCCGAGCTGATCAAGGACATCTCGAGCGCCAGCCGCGAGCAATCCAATGCCATCTCGGAAGTCTCGACCGCCATCCGACAGATGGACGAGATGACCCAGCACAATGCGGCCCTGGTCGAACAAACCAATGCCGCGATCGAGCAGACCGAAGCTCAGGCGAACGAACTCGACTCGATTGTCGAGCACTTCGTCGTCCACCAGCAAGCAACCCGACCCGCCCCTGTCCAGGTTGCCCGCGTTTCTGCTCCTGCACCAGGTGCTCGTGGCATGCAGCGGAAGGTCAAGGCTGCCGCAAGCTCCTACCTTTTCAAGAGCAATGCTGCTCTCAATGAGGAGTGGAGCGAGTTCTAGCGTCATTGCGCGTGATGCCCTGTCACATGCCCACCCTCCCACTGGCGCCGCCCCCTGAAATCGGGCCTGGGCCAGCGCCTTTTTTGGCTCGCGCATCTCTGTTCCAACCGCCTGACCCGGCAGATCGAAGGGGGTTGGGATTGCGCATCTGGAAACGTAACACTTTGGGAACTGCCGGTTGGCGGGCGGCGTCTCTAAGCTGATCCCAGCGAACGCGGCCTGACTGTTGCAGTAGACTTGGAGAGATGTGCAGAGCCTGTCAGTCGCCCCTTTCTCCAAGTGGCGGCGACTTCGAGTTTTGACGTCAACAACACAAGGTCCGCATCGGCGCCCGGCCGAAGATATCCTGGCGTCTGCCGCAATGCCTCGGCTGGTCGTATCGAAGCCATACGAAAAGCTTCGTTCAGACTCATGCCAAGCTCCCGATGCGCATAGCGCACGGCCTGGTCCAGGGTGAGGTCCGCGCCTGCAAGGGTGTCGTCGGCCAGTCGGAGGGCGCCATTCCGCCGGTAGATGGTCCGACCGCCCAGCTCGAACTGGGTCAGATCGGTGCCAGCCTGCGACATCGAATCCGAGACGAGAAAGACTTTCCCAGGCCCCGTCTTCGCCCGACGGGCGATCCCGAAGGTGGCCGGGTGCACATGAATGCCGTCGGCAATGATGCCGGCCGAGACCGTGCCGTGGTGCAGCGCTGCACCAACGACCCCTGGATCGCGGTTGCCAAGCTGGCTCATAGCGTTGAACAGGTGGGTCACCATCGTCGCCCCCGCCTGAATGGCCGCCGACGCTGCCTCGAACGATGCATCGGAATGCCCTAGGCTGACGACCACACCGGCATAGACGAGCCGGGCGATCTGCTCCGGCGTAACGGTCTCCGCAGCCACGGTCACCAGCAGACTTGGCAACACCTGCCTCGCCCGCTCGAGCCGCACAAGGTCGGCGTCGACCATCGGGCGGATACGCGCCGGATCATGCGCGCCCTTCCGTGCAATCGACAGGTGCGGTCCTTCGAGATGTAGCCCCAGGAACCCCGGCAAACCGAGGCGAGAGGCTTCGGCGCCCACCGAAAGCACTCGATCTACCGCCGTGTCAGTGTCGGTGATGAGCGTCGGCAGCAGGCCGGTGACACCGAACCGGGCATGCGTGTCGAGGACGAGTTCCAGATCGGCTATCCGGGTGGCAGGACCGATCAGGTGGCCGCCACCGCCATTGACCTGCAGGTCAATGAAGCCTGGAACGAGCATACTGTCGTTGGGCAGGGCGACGGTCGCAACGCCGGGGGGCGCGGCGCCGATGGCGAGAAGGCGTGCGCCGTCGATGACCAGCGTTGCGTCATCGTGCCAGTTATCGCCATCGAAAATGCGGGCGCCAGTGTAAGCTAGGATCGACATCAGATTTCAGACCGGGCAGCGCGCTGTCACGCTGCCCGGTTCCCGTTGCCTACTGTTCGTTTGCCATGGACTTCTTGAACTGCGGCAGGTGCTTCTGCTGCGCTTCCAGCATGCGCTCACGGTAGACGCCATAGATGATGTCGGTGTCGTGCAGGGTCACGCCAGCGATGGTGGGTGAGGCAAAGACCGGCAGCTCGATACCACGGTCAGCAAGCTTCTGAGCGCTTTCAGCCAAGAGCTCATGCATCATCATCATGGCGAGGACGGTGGAAGACCCGGCGACAGGGCGGCTCCACCCCTCGATCGGAACAATGGCGTCCTCGATCGGTGAGCCCGTGTCGATGACAATGTCGGCCGCATGCGGCAGACGCTTGCCCGACGAGTGGGTGGCGGGTTTGGACGCGTTGGACTTGGCAGTGATGGCAATGACCGTCAGGCCACGCTTCTTGGCATAGAGGGCAGTGTCGATGCCGGAGGCATTGCTGCCCGAGTGCCCGAAGATGACGATGGTGTCGCCGGCATTGAGCGGCTGATGGTCAAGGAATTTCTCGGCGTAGTTTTCGGTGCGCTCAAGCCAGAGCAGTTCGCGGACGCCGCCGGCGCCGAGGATGTTGTGCCACATGACCCGTGGGTCGGTCAGCGGGTTGAAGCCGACATACGAGCCATAACGCGGATAGGTCTCCTGGACCGGCAGCACGGAGTGGCCCGAACCATAGAGGTGGACGAGGCCTTTGTTGGCGAGCGTCTCGGCAACGGCGTCAGATGCCTTGGCAAAGGCTTCCTCGTTGGCCGCAGCTGCCTGTTCGGCAATCTTGACGAGCCGGCTGATGTAGAGGGTGGACATGGATAGGCCTTTCAAAGCGTTAGGTCAGACATAGAGGGTGGATCGGATCTCGTAGCGGTCCGCGCGCATGGTCGAGAGGGCGTATTCGAAGGGCCCCCTGGAGTCGAAGGCGATACGCTCGACCTCGAAGGCCGGGGTGCCCGCCGGGAGTAGAATGAGTTCGGCATCGGCCTCGTCGACGCGCCCGACGCGGTAGACTTCCTTGGCTTTCACCGGCCGGATATCGCAGTGCTCGCGCAGCCATTCATAAAGCGACTGGACACCGGCAGCTTCGGCATAAAGGCCAGGAACCCTGGCCTCCGGCAGGTGACTTGTCTGGATGCCGATGGGCATGCCGTTGCCGAGACGGAGGCGCTTGAGTTGCACGATGGGATCGCCCAGCGCGACCTCGAGAGCTTCAGCCATCTCCTCGTCGGCCGGGATGCGATGGGCCTCGAGGAGTCTGGTGCTGGGCGACAGCGCCAGCGTCTTCATCTCCTCGGTAAAGCTGGTGAGGCCCCGGACGCCGGCGACAACGGTGGCTGACCGCACAAACGTGCCCCGGCCATGCTCCCGTCGGAGCAACCCTGCTTCCTCAAGATTTCGAAGCGCGTGCCGAACCGTAATTCGGGATATGCCCAGCATATCGCAGAGCCGATCCTCGTTCGGGATCTGCGAACCGGCCACCCATTCTCCCCGTTCGATCAGCGACCGCAGGGTCATTTCAGCCTGATGCCAGAGGGGCTCGGGACGGCGGCGATCGGGCCGGGTAAAGCCAAGCACATCAGCCATGGTTGGTCCTCCAGGCCGGCCCACGAGCGCCGGCGAAGGCGGCGCCGACGAGGCCGGCGCGCGGCCCAAAATGTCCGGGCCTGAGCGTGATGCCACGCAGATGCGGCGGCAGGTGATGGCGAAGCGGCTCGAGGATCAGGGGAGCGAGGACATCCAGCGAGGACGCCACGCCGCCCGCGATGATAACGGCCTCGGGGTCCAGCAGGGCCACCGCGCCGGCCAAGGCCGTCCCGAGGGAGCGCATGGGTCGTTCCAGTGCAGCGGCAGCTCTTGCGTCACCGCTGCGGGCGGCGCTGACCAGCGCAATGCCGCTACCAATCCCTATGGAACGCGCGGCCTCGTCGAGCGCGCGGCCGGAAGCGTGTCGCTCGAGCCAGCCGCTGCGGTCTTCTCCCAGATCATCCAGATCGGCTGCAGCCCAACCGAACGAGCAGGCACCACCACTCGCGCCGGCAACGATACGACCGCCGGACAGCACGGCCGAGCCGATGCCGGTGCCGATGGCAACAAGGATGGCGTCAGCGAGACCGCGCGCCGCACCCGCGGAAGCCTCGGCGAGCAGGGCAAGCTGGGCATCATTGCCGAGGCCGATTGCGATGCTGGGGAAAGCTGTCGTGAGATCCAGGCCATCAAGATAGGGCAGGTTCGGCACCCAGCGGCAAATCGTGTCGCGTGCAAGGCCCGGAACGCCGATACCGAGGCGGGTTGCACCGTGTTCAGCCAGCTGGCTCGCAACCAGATCAACGAAGGCGTCGCGACTGAGCGGCGCCGGCCACTCGCCAATTGGCATGACGCTCGCGGGGTCGGCAGGGGCCGCCAGACCGGCGCGATAGCGGGTGCCACCCAGATCGATGGCGAGAATGCTGTCGCTCATCCCTTCACCCCTGACGAAACGATCGAGTCGACGAAAAAGCGCTGCAACAGGACGAAGAGCAGCACTGGCGGCAGCACAGCGAGCGTGGCGCCTGCCATGACCAGACCGGTATTCATGGCGCCTCGATTGTAGCTGAGGAGCCGCGAGAGCGAGATGACGATCGGATAGGCGTCCGAATTGCCCTGCAGCACCGTGAGCGGCCAGAGGTAGCTGTTCCAGTGGTAGACAAACGCGAACAGAGTGAGTGCGGCGACCGCCGGGAGCACGGCGGGCGCAACGATCTGGAAGAGAACGCGCAACTCTGATGCACCATCGACACGGGCGGCCTCGATGAGTTCGTCCGGCACTCCCTTGATGAATTGCCGCATCAGGAAGATGCCGAACGCGTTTGCAAGGTTCGGCACCAACACCCCAGCCAAGCTGCCATTGAGGCCGATATAGCCGGTAAGGCGATAGAGCGGGATCAGCGTCACGATCGGCGGCAGGAACATGGTGGCAATCAGGACCGCGAACAGCAATTCGCGTCCGCGGAACTTGTATTTTGCGAAGGCGTAGCCTGCCATCAGGCTGGTGACGTTGATGGCGACAGTCGTGACCACTGCGATAACCGCAGAGTTCCAGAACGACCGGCCAAGCTCGAGCACCTCGGAAACCTGCGTGTAGGCATCAAGGTTGGGGTTGGAGGGCAACCAGACCGGCGGGACCTGCATGGTCTCCTGCGGGGTCTTGAGGCTGGTGAGGATCATCCAGGCGAGCGGGAATGCAGCGATCACCGCAATGACGATGATCAGCAGGGTCAAGAGGGCGCTGGCCAGGGTTAACCGGCGTGCAGGCCGTTCGAGCATGCGGCTATCGGCAGTTGCAGCGGTCATGCCGACTTTGCCTCCCGCGACCTGGCGAAGGCAAAGAGTGCGGTGATGGCGACGACGAGTGCCAGCATCAGCGTCACTGCCATGGCCGAGCCCAGGCCGCCCTGCGCGCGTTCGATGCCGACGCGGCGAATATGGTAGGTGAGCACGTTTGTCGAATTGACCGGTCCGCCCTGGGTGATCAGGGCCACCGGCTCGAAAACCTGCACCGCGTTGATGATGGCGATCACAGCGGAAAAGAGCAGGGTGTTCCCGAGCAGCGGCAGCGTGATCGACATGAAGCGCTGCAGGGGATTGGCCCCGTCTATCTTGGCCGCCTCATAGAGCGAGTCCGGGATTTGCGTAAGGCCTGCCACGGCAAGCACGGTGAAGTAGCCCACCTGCTGCCAGATATTGAGGATGACGATGGATCCGAGCGCGGTCTGCGGGGCGGAGAACCAGGTCTGCGGAGGGATGCCGAGCCACCAGATCATCTGGTTGAGCGGACCTTCCGTGGGCGAGTAGAGCTTTGAAAACACAAGCGCCACCGCGATCATCGGGACCATGTAGGTCGCAAACAGCACGGTTCGGAGAAAGACCCCGCCGGGCGCCAGGTTCTGGTGGACAAGCAGCCCCAGACCGACCGAGAGCGGCAGGATGAGCGCGACCGAAGCCAGCGTGTAGATGCTGGTGTTGACCAAGGCGGTCTTGAAGTCGCGCCCGACGGAGGTGTTGGCAAAGATGTCGAGGAAGTTCTGGATGCCGACGAACCGGGCGGTCTCGAAGCCGGTCTGCGTCGACCAGTTCTGGAATGACAGCCAGATGGTCAGCAGCATCGGGATGATGATGAACACAATCAGCAGGCCGGTTGCCGGCGCCAGCATGTAGATCGCTGCTCGATGCTGACTGGGCTGCATGAGTGGGCCGGAGTTCGAGGAACGATCGGGCGGGACTTGCATCCCGCCCGACAGGGTTCGGGAGACCTACTTACTGCGCGTTGCGCTCGAGGATCTCGGTGGCATCCGACTGGGCGGTCGCCTGGGCGTCGGCCGCCGAAAGCTGGCCGAACTGCACGCCCTCGAGGGTCTTCTGCAGCGCTTCCGAGAATTCCTGCCCGCCCAGAACGACCGGGAAGCCCTTGGCATTGGCAAGGGTCTCAGTATAGCCGGTGAGGAACGGATTGGCCGCGAGTTGGTCAGCGAACGCTTCGCCATCCGAGGTGCGCGAGGGCAGGATGCCCATCGACACGAGAATATCGCCCATGGCCGAAGCGCCGTTCGGGCCCGACTCCGGGCCATTGAGCCAGGCGAGGAAGTCCCAGGCCGCAGCCTGCTCCTCCGGTGTCGCCTTGGCATTGACCACGGTCATCCAGGAGTAGGAGATCGAGCGCGGCATGTCGCCCGACGGACCGACCGGGATGGGGGCAGTCGCAATATCGGCAAAAGCATCGCCCATGCCCGCCTTGAGCGCAGATTCCCACCAGTTGGCCATGATGATCATGCCGGTCTTGCCCGACACGAAGCTGTCGAGGAACGGGCCGGTGGTGTTGGCATCGGCCATCGCCATGTTGGGGTCCGAGTAGCCGGAGGTGACGAGCTTTTCGTAGAGCTCGAAGGTTTCCTTAGCCTGTGAGCTGTCGAGCACCGGCTTCCCATCCAAAACGAGGTCGCCGCCGTTGGAGACGAGCAGGGACGAGAAGGGGTGCAGGACGCCGGCCGCCCATGAGTTGATGAGACCGAAACCCTGCTGGCCTTTCGCCTTGTCAGTAAGTTTTTCAGCGGCAACGAGGAACTCTTCCCAGGTCTTGGGCACCTCGGTGATGCCTGCCTCTTCGAAAAGGCGCTTGTTGTAGTTCAATGCATACACATTGATTTCGTTGGGGATGCCGTAAAGCGTGCCATCGATCGAGGCAGCGCTGACGAACCCGGCTGGCCAGTTTGCCTTGGTGTCGGCTGCGGTCGCCTTGGGAACGGGCGCAACCAGCTGGTCCTTGGCAAGGTCCGGCAGCCAGGCGTCGTAAATGCCGGCGATCGTCGCGCCATCGGAGCCTCCGCCCGAAGTGCGGAGCGTTGTCAGAAGGTCGCCGAATGGCACAGCCCGGACAGTGATCTTGGTGTCTGGATTGCTCTCGGAGTAGGCAGCGGCAGCCGCTTCCAGCTTGGCGACCGTGTCGGGCGCCCAGTGAGTAAGGAACGACACATCCGCGGCCTGAACCAGGGCGGTGCCACTCAGAAGGATTGCGACGCTGCCTGAGGCACGTGCGAAGTCCCGGAACAGGTGCATGTTGAATTCTCCCTTGCGCGCCTGCCGCACGATGCCGACAGGCGGCTTCAGTTATGACGTTATAACGACTTTTGGCAAGGGACATCGTCCTTGTTGCTAGCAATCATGGCACCCACAGGAAGCTGGATAGTTGCCGCGCCACTTCGGCCGAGGATCAGGGCGAGCCGCGACGCCAATTGACCCGGCGCGTTCGTCTGTAAGCTCCAAAGACCAAGGTCTCGCCCGGCTTGGGCTGGCCGATGTTTCGCAACCCGACATAGGCAGTCAGTGCGGGCATACCGAGAACGCCCAAGGCCGTTTGGATCGGTGCGCGTGCTGGATCGAGTTTGCGAAGCCGATCTGCTGGCAACACGGCATACTCCTGCCATCCGCCATAGCCGACGACAATGTCCCCCAACGCTAGCCGCTCATCCCTCGACCCAAGCACCCTACCGACGGTGCCACCAACCATGACCTCACCAAGCTTCACGTGCGGGGCGTAAGACTTGGACTCGTTCATGCGGCCGCGCATGTAGGGATCGATGGAGAGCCAGATCGTCTCGATCAGCACTTCCCCGTCACCGGGCTCAGGGATGGGTGCCTGCTCGATGCGGAAGTCACTCGGCTTCGGTTCACCGATTGGCCGGGATGCCAAGACGATGCGCGTATTGATGGTCTTCACTGTTCGAGCCTCGCTTCGTCGCGGTGGTCGGGTCGGTGTCCACGGTGCCATAGCCAGAGGACGTGCACGCATCGGCAGCATTGCGCGGGCCATCCTGCCCCGAGGGAACCTCACTGGCGAATGAAGAACGGTCAACTACTCGCCCGGTGATTTGGCGGCCGAGAACCAGCCGGACCGAGAAACCAAAGTCGCGCACCAGCGACCCCCCGGCGAACGTCTGCCGCCCGGCCGACCGCGATAAGCCTTGCACAGACATGAAGGGGCCGCCCTTGACTCTAGGTTGCTCGTGGCGTGGGTCGACGGGGTGTCAGACTGGGTAGCCGCCAGGTTTGCGAGGTGACCACTGGCGAAGGCCGGCCCCCATTAGGTGGTCCGGGTTTGATGTTAGTGCATGACCGGCCGTCGAAAGGCCGACGCAGTCTATGGCCCACCCAATCCCAGGAAGGGCCGGCCGCCGATGACGCGATAGGTAAGCTCTCCCTCAATATGACGCTTTTTTCAGCAACACGCTCAAAACTACGGCAGTAAGAACTTACAATTAACTTCCTGAGAGGAACCTGAGGAGGCGCAGGTGGCGGGAGTCGCTGCGTAATCGACCCTTGGGAAAGAGGTCGAGACATCCCGAAAAAGACGACCCGAGCGGCGGCCTGCTCCGGGAGCGAGGACGCAACAGGGCCGATCGGAGAATGGAATTGTCTATCAAGGCAAAGCTTTCGCTCGCCCTCGGCGTGCTGGTGGTGGTCATAGCTACTCTGATGGGAGGGGGCTATCTCACCCTGCAGAGCTTAAATGGCAAGTTGGGGTCAGTCGTTGCCGATCGGGTTGCTCCCCTCGATCAACTCAAGCATGTCGCGGACGCTTACGCGGTCCAGATCGTTGACGATGTGCACAAGTTGCGCAGCGGAGCGATTTCCTGGGAGGCTGCCATTGCCGAACAAGCCGATGCCGACAGGGTCATCGACGAGCATTGGGGCGCCTATCTCGCCACCAGACTGACGGCAGAAGAGGTTGCACTCGTCGCCGAGGTTGAAGCTGCGATGAAGGCCGCGGAGCCAGCACGGGCTGAACTCAACCAAATCCTCGCGGGCAAAAAATACGCCGCACTCGATGCGTTTGCCTCGACACAACTCTACAAGGCGATTGATCCCATCAGCGGCGCCGCAACCAAGCTCATCGACCTGCAGGTGCAGGTAGCCCTCGAAACTTACGAGCAGTCACAGGCGGAATTCCAGGTCATCATGATGGTGCTCGCTGGATTTGCGGTCGTGGTTCTGGCGGCAGTCGGCTTTGCGGCGCTGGTTATCTTCAGAACAGTGGCCCGCAGGCTGACGGGTATGGAACACGCGCTGCTGCGTGTCGCTGACGGCAACTATGCCATTGAAATTCCATCTGCCGGCGATCGCGACGAGATCGGCCGCATTGCGCAGGCTGCTGAAACTTTCCGGCAGAACGGCATCAAGGTCGCAGCGATGACTGAAGCCGAGAAGGCTCAGGTGCTGGCCAACGCAGAAGCACGCCGCAAGATGATGGCCGAGCTCCGTCAGGCATTCGGCACGGTGGTGGACGCCTCGGTCGCCGGTGACTTCTCGCGGCGGGTTACAGCCGAGTTTCCCGATGATGAACTGAATGCACTTGCAGAGAGCGTGAACAGTCTCGTCGCGACCGTCGATCGCGGCGTCTCCGAAACCGGTGCGGTGCTGTCCGCACTTGCCAATACCGATCTCACCAAGCGCGTCATGGGGCGTTATGAGGGTGCCTTCGACCGCCTGAAGTCGGACGTCAATAATCTGGCCGAAAAGCTCGTCGACATCGTCACCCAGCTGCGCACGACGTCGGGCTCGGTAAAGACCGCCACCGGCGAGATCCTTTCAGGCGCCAACGACCTGGCGGAACGCACAACTCGCCAGGCCGCCGCGATCGAGGAGACCAGTGCGGCAATGGAGCAGCTGTCCTCGACGGTGAATGGGAATGCAACCCGGGCTGAGGAAGCGAACAAGAGGTCGCGCGTCGTCGCGCAGAATGCCGAAGACACAGGCGCGGTGATGACGAAAGCCAATGCAGCGATGGAGCGCATCTCTGCTTCCTCGAGCCGGATTTCGGACATTATCGGCATGATCGACGACATCGCGTTCCAGACCAACCTGCTCGCCCTCAACGCGAGCGTCGAGGCCGCGCGTGCTGGTGATGCCGGGAAGGGCTTTGCGGTCGTTGCCGTCGAAGTGCGGCGTCTGGCCCAGTCGGCTGCCCAGGCCTCCAGCGAGGTCAAGGAACTGATTGAGGAGTCCGCAACCGAAGTAAGCTCGGGCTCCAAACTGGTTGCCGATGCGACAAAGCAACTGGCCAGCATGCTCGAAGGCGTCCGCCAGAACGTCAGCCTGATTGAAGAGATCGCCTCGGCCAGCAAGGAGCAGTCGTCAGCGATTACCGAGGTAACATCGGCGATCCGTCAAATGGATGAGATGACCCAGCACAATGCTGCCCTGGTCGAAGAGACCAATGCGGCGATTGAGCAGACCGAAGCTCAGGCGACCCAACTCGACAAGATTGTCGAGGTGTTCGTGTTGGACGACTACCGGCAGGCTGCCCGTCACAGTTCTCAGGCTGACGCCACGGCTGGAGGAAAGCCAGGTGCCATCCGGGCGCTGCAGCGCAAGGTGGTCTCCGCCGCCCGAGGTTACCTGGTCAAGGGCAACACCGCAGTCAAGGACGACTGGACGCAGTTCTAGATCCAGGTGTTAGGCTTCAGGCGGTCGGCACTTTATGCCGATCGTCTGAAGCAGCCGATGCGCAGCCTGCCGGCGTTGTGGTGGCGCTCATGCGCAGGAGCCCTGTTGGCGGGGCTCCTGGAGTCATCTAACGGCACCCATTATACTAGACGGCGTAAGTTTGGGAGCGGCGCATCAACCCGAACCGCCGTCCAATCATGGGAGGTTCCGGCGCCGGGGACTGGTCGGACACCCTGCCTATCCCCTTGCACCCGTGAGGGGTGACCTAGGACTTCGACTACGGAACGCTACCGGTTCCTGGTCTTTCGCGAACCCGGCTGCGGCACCACTGTCACGGCTTTAAGCCCATGAGCCGGCGCCTCTTCACTCGCGGCGCCCCTGTTCCAACCGCCTTTCCCGGCAGGTCGAACGAACGGTTGCGCATCGGGAACCTGAGCATCGGTGTGAGGGACACGCTCGAGCGTTTGCCCCTCGCGCCGCTCCCACAGGCACCCTAGCTTTCGATATTCCAACAGCACCCAGGGCTTTGACCAGCTGAAGTGGCGACACCACATCAGCTGCTCTTCATTCCGGACAAGGCTTGTCCCAAGCACCCGCAACAGATCCACAGCAGTCACCACTTGACCGATAACAGCCTGGCTTTTTGGCATTACTGCGTCAATGCCTCGCAAATGAGGGGTGCGCGAACAATAAGAGTGCGTGATTATCGACTTGTTTATGGAACGGTTCTTTATCGGAGGGCGATCCAATGCAAAACAACTTTTTCGATGACATTGCTGTGCATCGTGCGAGGTCATGGAGGATCCGTATTCGCCGGCTCATTGCGCCGTTACTTACAGCGACGGTTCAAGTGGCCGTCGCTTTCTTTGCCCACGGGCAGCGAAACGTCTTGCTACAGTATCATCGCATTGACCACGAGCGTCCCCCGCCCGACCATTGGATCTAGCCGGCGACCGAGGTCGAACCAAATCCCTCCAGTCTCACGACAATCCGTGCTAGTTCACTCTGCTTCTGAATATCGAGTTTATCATAGACGACCTGCAGCGTTGAGCGCAGCGTATTGTCGGTAATGCCGATATCGCGAGCCGCTTCCTTTGTGGTCTGCCCCGCACCAACCCGGGCTGCAATGCGCGCCTCCGCTCGCGTAAGGCCAAGAAGCTCTAGGGCAGCCGTTGGGTCGCCATCCATCGGTCGCGCCGGGTCGCTAAACATTACCAGTGCAGCAGGCTCTCCGGCCAGCACTGAGCTTACGGGGATAGCTTGCAGGATAATCGGCCGTCCCTGCTCGTGCCCCTCCAGCGCGATCGGCTCAGGAAGCACTGATGGTCCGCTGCGGGCAGCGGTCTCGATAGTCCTGCGCACCTGACCCCGATCGCTAGTCCTCCACGCTTCGAACTGGCCAGAGTGAATGGCGCCTGCAAGCAGAGTCTCGCCTTCACCGTTAATGAATATCACCCGCCCGGTCTCACTGATCAGTGCGGCTGGTCGTCCCAGTCGGGAAAGCAAGTCGAGCAGGCTCATGCGGGCGCTCTCGAGCACCACCTCTGCCGGCGGGGTGCCGATTGGGCGTGGTGGGCCGAAGGTCAAAGGCATCTGTATGCATAGCGATGAAAAGACCACGGTCTCCGGCTGCAAGCTCTGCAGGAGAGGGGATGCCGAGGGAAGGATATCGAGCTGCACATCCTCAACCGGGTAGAATTCGGTCGAGTATGCAACCGAGTAGATGTTGAGGCCGCCACCGTGCCGCTCGCCGAGATAGTGGTGAACACCGGCTGTCAGTGGTGTGGCCGGTCGGGGAAGCACTGGGGTCGCTCGCACATGAATCATGGGGCTGGTAGGGTCACCCACCTCCCCATGCCAGTGTCGGCCATCGTTCCATTGGCGAACCTCGCCGGGTTGAAGGCGCAGATTGTAAAGGTCGTGCATGATTGGACCGGCCCGACCGGTGTAGTATCCCTCCACCATGAAATACCCGTGGGATCCATCTGGGGAGTTGAATCCGACTACCGGTAGGGCGAGGAAGAATGCCGAGTAGGGGGCGATCCCCCACCCGGTCGGCGCTGTGTAGAGTGCCAGGAACCCGGGCTCCTCGTAGGCAGGTTCTAACTCGGCGGGAAGGCTGCGCCGCACTGCTTCCCGGTCGAAGGTCGCAAAGACACAAATGAAGTCTACGGTCCGCACATGATAGGGCGGCTCAGCGGATTCTGGCCCACCGTCTTTGTGACCCAACACCAGTGGTGATGGTGAACTCGTCACGGACTTTGGTTGCATGCCCCCTCCGCACGGCTAGATGTAGTTCTATGACCTGAGATCACCATACCGCGATATTCCGCACCCGCCCCCTCCATATGTGGGGAGGATAGTTGGCAATGGCATCAACTTCATCCATGTCGCAACGGTCAGCGGGTCATAGAGCGCCGAAGCGTATGCAAGGACCACTGTGGACGCTGCAGGTTCCAGTGATTCCGGTCTCGGTTACCGCAACCCAACCTGACTAGGGATCGACATCCGCAGCAAGCCTTGCACAGCCCGCTCGGCGTCACTCCCACGTCGCGATATGTCCCAGGCTTCCGAACCGTGCCGTTGGCACCAGCAAGAGTTCGCTCGGGATGTTGGCGGGCAGACTGCGCGAGATCCTTGCGGGCAAGATCACCGGCCGAGTCCACGATCATGCCCAGCCGGACCGACTAACCTTAGGCTTGCCTGGCTATTCCGACCGCAGTTCCACGTCGAACTAACGGTTGCGCATCGGGAACGTGAGCATCGGTCCGGGGAAATGATTGCCGCGTCTGCCCCTCCGTCGCCTTCCTTGCGAGCTCGGATAATGAATTCTGCATGGGGAAGGCGGCCACAGCCAAGCGGCCGCCCAATAGTATGAGGTCTTACCTTCAGGGCAGCGTGTAGGTGACCTCGTCAAGATCCGAATAGCCGGACCCCTTGCCGTCCGGGTGGAAGGCGACCGTATGTGCATGGAAATTCCAGGACCCGGCAATGCCGGCCATCTTACCAGTGCCGCCGGTTACAGTGAGCGGACCGTCACACGCCTTTCCAGACATTGGCGCTCCCCCCTCGCACTGCCAGGAGGCGAAGACCTTGTCTCCGCTCGTCAGCGTCCAGATGCAGGACCCGGCGCCCTTTGCCGTTCCAGCCGAAGCCAAAATATCTAGGTAGCCGGGGCACTGAACTCCCGCGTGGTCCAAGAAAGTCCCTGCACCGTTGTCCAGCGAGGTTCCACTAAACTCGCCGATCCAGAGGATGTGGCCCTCTTCGAGGGCATAGACGGTCCCTACCGACAGCCACGCGAATACGCCGCTCTTAGCCTTGAACTCCGCTGCCTGCGCCGATGTGGTTAGCGCCGCAGCGAGGAGCATACCGAAAGTCACATTCCGAAGAAGCGTCATTCCAAGTCCCTCCCACTTCGTTGGTTCCTAAAGTCAGCGTCGATACTGTCTCGACGGCTTACCAAGAACCCGTCGAGACAGTATCGCACCCTACAATTGGGGGGTCCCAAGCCGACAGCGCGCTATGTTCAACATTGAAGACCCGAATTCGCCGTCATTCAGTTGATCACTGCGGCTACTCCCGAACACTCCGAAGATGGCGGTGCGGCCGCGCTTGGTGAGCGGCGGGTCTGCCATCCCGGAAGCCTCGCGAAGAGCCTCGATCCACCCGTGCTCGTTGGCGGTGACGGCTCCGCCGAGGATGGCTACGATGGCCTGCGCGTCGGTGTCGCCGACCATCTGTTCGAGGGCCAGGAGCATCAGATAGCTCGGGTCAACTTCGAGCGCGCGCGCGAGCGGCTGCACGCGGTCGAGCGGAAGGCGGATGCTGCCGGCCTTGAGCATGGACATCACGTTGGCATTCGTGAAGCCGGCTTTCGGGGCGATTTCCGCCTGCGTGCTCTTGGCCTTCATTGCCAGGACGCTCGTCGTGATGAAGGACGGGAGCCTGGTTCCGGCGAAGGGTCGTGCGGCGTTCATTCTGATCCTCGTTATAGAACAAGCGCTCAGCTGCGCTGATACTCTGGTCTATAGCGGTCAGCTGGTCGGAGATGCGGTCAGGATGTGATCGCTTTTCGATCCGTGTCGAAATTTCGACGGGAATTTCGATATCTACGATGGATATTCGATGGTATGTTTTCGACTGCCGCAGCAAAAATGAAGCGCTTATCGACTCTGGCGAAAGGATTTCGATGCAGCTCGACCTGTCGACCCAGATCTTTCAGGATGAGCAACTGCCCGAAGCGACGGAGCTCGCTGGCTGGGCAGCGCTGACCCACGCACTCGGCCTGCGCGCACCCGTGCGAGAACCCGCCTGCGTCTCAGAGCGTCATGTCGGAGGCAGCCATCGGCGGGAAGGCAAGTGGAGGATTTTCGACAAGCGCTATCGCGTCGAGAACGACTTCGCGAGCCATCTCACCTTCGCCCTGCGGCACGAGAATATCGACCTGCTGGTGATGAAGCGGGCCTTCGACGCGGTGCCGCCCGCCGTTGTCGAGGACATGGTCCGCGCTACGCCGACGGGTGCCGTGGCTCGCCGAGTCTGGTTCTTCTACGAACTGCTCACCGGGCGCCGCCTCGATCTTGAGGACGCCAGCAATATTGCGGCCGTGGATGCCCTCGATCCAGAGCGCTACTTCACGTCTGCGCCGCAGCTGTCGCAGCGCCACCGCGTGCGCGACAATCTGCTGGGCGACGCAGCCTTCTGCCCCGTTGTCCGCAGGACTGAGACGCTCGAGAGCTATGTCGCCCTCGATCTGGCGGCGCGAGCCCGAGACGTCATCGTCAAAACGGGCAGCAAGCTCGTCGCGCGCGCCGCGAGCTTCATGCTGCTCGCCGATAGCCGCGCCAGCTTCGAGATCGAGGGCGAGCGGCCACCGCAGAGCCGAGTGGAACGCTGGGGTCGTGCCGTGCTCGAGGCCGGCAAGCGCAAGCTGACCCAGGATGAGCTCTACCGGCTCCACACCATCCTGATTGGCGACGACCGCTTCACCGAAATCGGCTACCGGAGCACCGGCGTGTTCCTTGGTGAGCGCGACTACGCCAACGACCCCATCCCCGAGTTCATCGGCGCACGAGTGAGCGACGTGCCGGCACTGATGGACGGCCTGCTCGGCTGCAACAACCGTATCCGGTCAACCGATATCGACCCGGTGGTGCAGGCCGCCGCTATCGCCTTCGGCTTCGTCTACGTGCATCCGCTGGCTGACGGTAACGGACGGCTGCACCGTTGCCTCATCCACCATGTTCTAGCCGAACGTAAGTTCACGCCTGCGGGAATGGTATTCCCGGTGTCGTCGGTGATGCTCGACCGCATCGACCAGTATCGAGACACCCTGCAAGCCCATTCCGGCCCGCTGATGTCGTCCATCGACTGGCGGGCGAGTGCCGACCAGAACGTCGAGGTGACCAACGACACCGCCGACCTCTACCGCTACTTCGATTGCACGGCCGAGGCCGAGTTCCTCTATGCCTGCGTGCAGCGGACCGTGGAGCACGACCTGCCGCGCGAACTTGACTATCTCCGCCGCCACGACGAGGCCATGCAGCGGATAATGAACCTGGTCGAGATGCCAGACCAACTTGCCCAGAGCCTAATCACGTTTATCCGGCAGAACGACGGTCGGCTGGGCCGGCGGAGGCGTGATGGTGTGTTCGCGAAGCTGACTGACGAGGAGGTAGCTAGCACAGAGGCGATAGTAAAAGGCTCCTTCGATGGCTATCTCGAAAACGATCCCGCGATATTTCCACCTAAAAGACAAGCTTAGCAGAACCAGAATTTTGAGCCTCGGACCGCGAGCAGGCGGATTGTAGCGTGCCGAATTCAGAGCTGCATACATTGATGTCTTGGCCTTGCTGGCTGTTAGCGTATTGCCTTGCGTCTGCTATGGCTCAGCGAGCTGTGATGCATGGGAAGCACCGTTGTTAAGCAGGATCAGACCGACCTCCGTGCTCACGTCAGGCGAACAAGAAGTGCGTGTCAAAAGAGTATGACCGCGGTCTTTGATGCGTTGCTGGGGAGCTGCATATCGGTAGATCTCGAGGTCGATCCTGTGACCGCGAGGGTCTTCGCCTTGGCGGCGGTGCGGGTCGATGGCGGCCCGGCGATAGTCGCCCGGAAGAACGAGATCGAGGCCGGCCTTGACCGTCTCGAGGCTGAAGTCGGTAACGCAAGGCATGTTATCGGCCACAACTTAATCCGGCACGACCTGCCACACCTGGCGGCGTTGCGACCCCGCCTCGCAGAAATCTGCCGAAGTCCGATCGATACGCTGTGGCTCAACCCGCTGGCGTTTCCTCGCAACCCCTACCACCATCTGGTCAAGCACTATCACGACGGCCGCCTGCAGTCCGGCCACGTAAACGATCCGGTGCTGGATGCGCGGCTGGTGTTCGACGTCCTGAGCAACCAGCTCGAGTCGCTCCGGCAGCAACAGTTGCATCAACCCGACGCCATCACCGCCTACCACTACCTCACCACGCGGATGGAAGAAGGCGGGGGCTTCGACGCCGTCTTTCACCAAGTCCGTGGTGCGGGATCGCCTGGATATGCCGCCGCGCGAGCGGCTGTCTCCAACCTGCTGGCCGGCCGCGCCTGCCGAGCAGCGGTGGACAAGCTCCTCGTGAGCCTGGGGAGCCCCCGGCTCGGGTGGCCGACTGCATACGCGCTTTCGTGGATCCTCGTAGCCGGCGGGGACTCTGTGATGCCACCCTGGGTGCGCAAGCAGTCCCCTGATGCGGCGCTGATCGTCAAGGACCTGCGCGATGCTGGCTGCAATCGACCCGATTGTGACTGGTGCCGGGAGAACAACGACCCGGTCAAGGCGCTCAAACGCTGGTTTGGCTTCTCCGGCTATCGGCCGAAGCCGGCCGACGAGATGGGCAGGCCGTTGCAGGAGCGTATCGTCGACGAGGCGATGCACGGGAGGAGCGTGCTCGGCATCCTTCCTACCGGCACGGGCAAGTCGGTCTGTTACCAGGTCCCGGCGCTGTCGAGGTTCGATCGGACTGGCGCTCTGACCGTTGTGATCTCTCCGCTCGTTGCGCTGATGGCTGACCAGGTCCAGGGCATGGCCCGCGCCGGGATATCGTCGGCAGTCACTGTCAATGGTCAACTCTCCATGCCCGAGCGGCAGGACGCCCTCGACAAGGTGCGCATGGGTGACGCTGCCATGCTGCTCATCTCGCCAGAACAGTTGCGCAGCAGGTCGGTGCGTGCGGTCCTGAAGCAGCGCGAGATCGGGCTTTGGGTCCTGGATGAGGCGCACTGTGTCTCGAAATGGGGACACGACTTCCGCCCCGACTACCGCTATGTCGGCCGCTTCATCAAGGAAAGTGCGGGCGACGCTCCGCCGACGCCTGTGCTGTGCCTTACCGCCACAGCCAAGGTCGAGGTGGTGCGCGATATCAGCGAGCACTTCCGCTCCAGGCTGGGGCTGGACTTGCTGCTCCTCGATGGCGGCGCGGTTCGCACCAACCTTACCTTTTCGGTGCGCGAGACCAGTCGCAGCACCAAGCTGGCCGACATTCTCGATGTGCTGCAGACCCAGTTGCCGATCGAGGGGGTCTCAGGCGCCATTGTCTACTGCGCGACGCGCAGCGCCACCGAACGGGTGGCGGCGTTTCTCAGGCAGCAGGGCCTTTCGGCCGAGCACTTCCATGCTGGCCTGAAGCCCGAGGAAAAGCGCAGCATCCAGGAGCGCTTCAGAGTGGGAGCGCTTCGGATCATTGCAGCCACCAACGCCTTCGGCATGGGCATCGACAAGCCTGACATCCGGCTTGTGGTGCATGGCGACATCCCCGGCTCGCTCGAGAACTACCTGCAGGAGGCAGGGCGGGCGGGGCGCGATCGCAACCCTGCCAGCTGCGTGCTGCTGTTTGCCGCAGATGATGTGGAGCGGCAATTCTCGCTGTCCGCCCGGTCGCGGCTCGCCCAGCATGAGATTGCCGCGATCCTGAAGGCCCTGCGCCGCATGGGCGACCGCGCGAAGAAGCAGAGTGGAACCGTGGTCGCCACGCCGGGCGAGATTGTCCGTGCCGAGCTCGAGCGCGAGTTTGAGCGGGAGAGCGCGACCGACGACACGCGGGTAAAGACGGCAGTATCCTGGCTCGAGGAAGCGGTGCTGCTGTCGCGTGAGGAAAACAGCGTGCAGGTGTTTCCCTCATCGCTGCTGGTGCGCACGATGGAGGAAGCCGAAGCGATCATCACCGGCGCCTCTGGCATTACCGAGGAGCGACGCCGGCAGCTCAGGAGCATTGTCCGGCACCTGATGAACGCGCCGATCGACCAGGGTATTAGCACTGACGAGCTGACCGGCATCAGCGGCCTCACGGCCGGCGCACTCAACAAGGCACTTGGCGACCTCGAGGCGCTACGAATCGCCCGGAACGACGTCGCGGTCACGGTGTTTGTGCACGTGGGCGTCAAAAACCCGTCGCGCGACCGCTTCGCCCTGGCCGCAGGCCTTGAGGCTGATCTGATCGGATTGATGCGGGAAGGTGCTCCTGACGCCGATGCCGGAGTGGGGCTCCCCCTGAACCTCCAGGTCACCAGTCAGACCCTGCGCGACCGCGGTCATGCTGGCGTTCGTCCCGACATCGTGGAGCGGCTGGTGCGGGCGATGGCTCAGGACGGACGAGACCTCGATGGGGGGCGCGGCAATGTCAGCCTGCGCAAGGTCTCGAGCAACACGCTGGCAGTGGTGCTGCAGCGCCCTTGGCAAGCGCTTGAAGAGATGGCGGGCAGGCGTCGACTGGCCGCCGAACTGCTCCTGAGCCATCTGGTGGGTCTCGCCAAAGGCGAGAGGGGGAAGGATCTCCAGGTCGAAACCACACTTGGCGATCTGCTCGCCGTCCTCAATGGTGACGCTCTGCTTCGCACCAGCGGTGTGCGCGACATGAGCAAGCTGATGGAGCGAGCTTTGCTCTGGCTGCACGAGCAGGAGGTGGCGAGCCTGGGCAGGGGGCTGACCATTTTCCGCCAGGCGATGACGGTGCAACTGAATCCGGCGGGAGGTCAGTTTACAAAGTCGCACTTCCAACCGCTCGAGGAGCACTATGCGGAGCAGACGGCGCAGACGCACGTGATGTCGACGTATGCCGAACGCGGTCTCGTCGCCATGCATGAGGCGGTGCGCCTGTCCGAGGACTATTTCGTCCTCGACCGCGACACCTTCGCACGACGCTGGATGCCCGGAAGGTCGAAGGAGACGGGCCGGCAAACCACCGGCAGATCGTGGAAATCCATAGTCGAGTCTCTGGCCAACCCGGTGCAGCAGGAGATCGTTGACGACGATCGAACGCAAACCAATGTGCTGGTCCTTGCAGGGCCTGGCTCCGGCAAGACGCGCGTCCTGGTGCATCGCATCGCCTACCTCGTGCGGGTGCTGAGGGTGGATCCACGCGACATCCTGGTGCTCACCTACAACCGCCACGCGGCAGTGGAGATCCGGTCTCGCCTACGCCGGCTGGTTCGGGATGACGCAGCCGACGTCACCGTGTCGACCTGCCATGCCCTCGCCATGCGGCTAGTTGGGGCAAGTTTTGCAGGTGAGAGCAACGACAATCTCGACTTCGACGGCGTGGTGATGGAGGCGGTCCGGCTGCTCAATGGTGAGGGCCTCGATGCGGACGAGGCAGCAGCGCAGCGCGAAACGCTGATCCAGGGCTACCGCTGGATCCTAGTGGACGAATATCAGGACATCGGCCCGGCGGCCTACCAACTGATCGCCGCGGTGGCGGGCCGCTCGAGCAAGGATACCGACCTACAGCTCAGCCTATTCGCCGTCGGCGACGACGATCAGAACATCTATGCCTACGCGGGCGCGTCTGTCGATTTCATCAGGCGCTTCGAGGCCGACTATAAGGCAAAGCCGAAGTTTCTGATCGAGAACTACCGCTCGACCGCTCACATCATCGCTGCTGCCAACGCAGTGATTGCGCCGTCCGCTGCCCGGATGAAGACCGGGCACGACATCACCATTGATCGCCGACGTCTGAAGGAGCACCCGGGAGGCCGGATGGCAACGCTCGACCCGGTGGCACAGGGACGAGTGCAGGTCCTCGTTGGTCCCTGCGATGACTTGACACAGGCCAGGTCGGCACTGGACGAACTGGTGCGGCTCTCGCGCCTCGACCCCGACTGGAACTGGGCTCGCGCGGCGATCATCGCGCGCGAATGGCGACGACTGGCGCCGGTGCGCGCCTATGCGAAGGCACTGGGCATCCCGGTAGAGTTCGCCAATGAAACCCTGCCGGGGATCTGGCGCCTGCGCGAGATGCAGCAGTTCATCACCGCGATGCGCGGGGAACCGACACACCTGCTGGATGTCCACGACCTGGCCAGGATGCTCAACACCATTGTCCCGAGCCGCTGGACGGACCTGATAGCGGAAGGCATCGCAGCGCTCGCGCAAGAACTGAACGCGACGTCAACGCAGGAAGATGAGACTAGATCGCTACCGGTGCCTGACCTCCTCGAGTGGTTCGCGGAGTGGGCGCGCGATGCTCGCTCAGAGCAGAGGGGGTTGCTCCTACTCACCGCACATAGGGCCAAGGGACTGGAGTTCGACGATGTCGTCATTCTCGACGGCGGCTGGGACAAGCGGTCCGGCGGCGAGGACGTCGACGCGCCCCGCCGGCTCATCTATGTCGCCATGACCCGTGCTCGGCGCAGCCTTGCCATCATGTCGACCGGTCGGAACCCGTTTGCTCCGCCGGTCGGCGACAATGTCGTGCGCCGCTCAGTCCCGCCACCCGATCGCGACTTCCCCGGCTCCGGCGAAATCCATCAAGTCCCCGACCTTGGGATGGTCGACCTTTCCTGGGCGGGGCGTCTCGCTGGCGGCCATCCGTCGATCGCAGCCATCACTGCGGCAGGAACGGGAGATCCCCTGGAGGTCGTCAACGATGGTGGCGTCTGGATGCTGAAGAACAGGCAGGGGCACACACTCGGCAAGATGGCGAGAAGCTGGTCGCCGCCTGCTGGAGCCAGTTTCTTGCGTGGCGAAGTAGGCGCCATTGTGCGCTGGCGAAGGTCCGACAACCAGGAGGAGTATCGAGAGAGCATCCGCCGCGACGAGTGGGAAACAATCGTGCCGGAACTGGTGTTTTGCTAACGCTCGCCCCGCTCACACCTGTAGCGATCGCGATTTGGCACCAGTCGTCCGACCGGGCTCGACGGACAGACCCTCTAACCGCATGACCGGAGTGCTGGCTGACGCTCAGTCACGGGGACAGCCTTCCATCGCAGGCGTCAAGAGAAGGTCACTGACCCCGGTCCGTCGGCCTGTTTCCACCGACAGGGTTGGCGGAACAAACCGAGATTTTCGGCTCCGATCCCACGCGAAAAAGCCCGGAATTGCGTGGTTCGGCTCACCGTGGTCTGCTTCGGGAGCAGGGGGTCGAGTGTTCGAATCACTCTACTCCGACCAATCAACCCCGGCCTCTCGCGAGGTCGGGGTTTTTCGTGCCGACAGAGTCTGCACTTCGGCCGGTTCGCTCAGCTTTCGGGGTGCAGGGCAGCGGCGAGGCGGGCGAGGACGTTGCGCTTGGACTTGAGCGAAACGTCACGGCTGAGTGCGACCAGTTCGCTGGATGTGGCCTCGAGGCGGCTGGCGACCAGTCCGGCGAGCCGCAGGGTCAGTTGCGGCTCTTGCTCAAGCACGAGGGCAGCGTCACGGATCACGCGGACCCGAGCATTGCCCAGGGCTCTCGCCGTCGCTGAGCTGCTTGTGCCCGTCAGCACCGAGATTTCGCCGATCACCGAGCCCGGAATGCTGACCGTGGCGAGAGTCACGCCGTCACGCTCGATCGTGAGCTTGCCCTTCTCGAGGATGAAAAGGTCGCCGCCATGCTCACCCTGCACGATCAGGATTTCGCCGTCAGCCAAGCTGCGCGACGGCTGATGGCCAGTCAGTTCCAGCAGGTTCGTCACAGGTTCCCCTCCGAACTTCCAACAGTCTAGCTTGGAATCTCCCGGCCCGTGAAGGGGACCATGAAAGGTTCGTTTCCAACGGTCCCTGACTGACGCTACCGGCATACAACCCGCGTCCTGAGCGCGGCGCCGAACAGTTCCCCCGCAAAGAGGCTCGAACTCGGCAGCGGGCGCAATGGCACGCGCTTAAATGATCCGTGTGGCGTCACCAAGTCTGCCCCGAAGGACCACCGGAGACGCGACGCCCGTGGCCGTGCGCTCGGTCCTGCTTCGCGACTTGATACCCACGCCGGTTTGCAAAACGGTCATAAGTCATTGATCCAGAATACCTCGGAATCGTGCCAGTTTGGAAAATAAGTATTGATGTTCAATGATTTGCATCAGACTACGAATCTGAGGGTCGGACGTTCGAATCGTTCCGGGCGCGCCATCTTGTAGTTCGGTCCGGAACCGGCTTAGTGAGAGCGGGATTTGGCGCGGCTCCCAAGGGCAACTACGACTGCCCTTCGGACTGTCGTCTCAAGCCCAACCGGATCTGCTTTTCCACCTCGATGATCGCGAAAAAGGCCGCGCCGATACTGACGATCAGAAGACCATCAGCCAGCGGCACCGGTTCCGTCCCGAGGACGGCCTGGAGCGGCGGTAGATAGGTGACGGCAAACTGTGCCGCGGTGATGGCGACGACTACCGTCCACACCACCTTTGTCCCCCGCACGGCGCCCCATGTCAGCGAGGTGCCATGGATATTGCGGATGAAGAAGAGGTGGAAGATCTCAAGCACTACCAGGGTGTTCATCGCCATAGTCTGCGCCAGCGCCAGAGAATGCCCCTTGTCGATGGCATAGGTGAAGATGCCGAAGACGGCGGCGAGGAACAGCAGCGCCACCAGCACCACATGCCAGACGAGTTCACCCGACAGGATCGGGGCATCGCGGCGGCGGGGCGGACGAGCCATCGTGCCGGCTTCAGTCGGTTCGAAAGCGAGCGCGATGCCCAGCGTGATGCCGGTGATGAGGTTGATCCAGAGAATCTGCACCGCAGTTATCGGAAGGGCGAACCCAATCAGCAGGGCCAACACGATAACCATCGCTTCTCCCGCGTTGGTGGGCAACGTCCAGCTAATGACCTTCTTGAGATTGTCATAGACCGTCCGCCCCTCGCGCACCGCGGCTGCAATCGAGGCGAAGTTGTCGTCGGTCAGCACGAGATCGGCGGCCTCCTTGGCGGCCTCCGACCCCTTCCGCCCCATGGCGATGCCCGCATCGGCACGTTTCAGCGCGGGCGAGTCGTTCACCCCGTCGCCGGTCATGGCGACCGAAAGGCCGTTCGCCTGCAGCGCGGTGACGAGCCGCAGCTTGTGTTCGGGAGTGGTGCGGGCGAAGACGTCGACGGACGCCACCTCAAGGGCAAGCTGGGCGTCGTCGAGCCGGTCCAGATCGGCGCCAGTCAGCACGCGGCGAGGGTTCTCCAGACCGATCTGCGCAGCGATGGCGGTGGCAGTGCCCGCATGGTCGCCGGTGATCATCTTGACGCGGATGCCCGCCGCGCGGCACTCCGCGACCGCGGCGATGGCCTCGGGACGGGGCGGGTCGATCAGACCGACAAGACCGAGGAAGGTCAGGCTGCCCTCCAGCGTGGAAGCGCCGATCCGGGTGTCCGTCTCGGAGCGCTCAGCCAGGGCCAGAACCCGAAGACCCCGCCGCGCCAGGGCGTCGGCCCGCTCGTGCCAGTCTTGCAGGGCGATCCCAGCGCACATGCGCAAGACCCGTTCCGGTGCGCCCTTCACATGGGTCACGCGGCCTTCCGACCCCTCGGTCAGAACCGCCATGAAGCGGTGTCGGCTATCGAAGGGGATAGCGTCGAGGCGCCGCGCCACATCACCGCCGCCCACCTTGCCCGCGAAGGCCAGCAGCGCGCCCTCCATCGGGTCGCCCTCGACCATCCAGTGTCCGTCGCGGCAATGGAGCGCGGCGTCGTTGCAGAGGAAGGCCGCCCGGGCGAGGCGCGCGAGATCGCCTGCCGGGGTGACCGCGCCCTCCGGGGCATAGCCCTTGCCCGCGATCTCGAACGCCCCTTCGGGCGTCTCGGCAGCGGCGACGACCATTTCGTTGCGGGTCAGCGTGCCCGTCTTGTCGGTGCAGATGACCGAGACCGAGCCGATCGCCTCGATCGCCGGCAGTCGGCGGACTATGGCGTGTCGCTGTGCCATGGCCTGCACGCCGATGGCGAGCGTGATCGTCATCACCGCGGGCAGGCCTTCGGGGATCGCGGCTACAGCGACGCCGACCACGGCCATGAACATTTCGGAAAAATCACGATGCCCGACGAAATAGCCGTATACGAGCAGAAGGCCTGACGCGAGCAGGATCAGGAACGAAAGCCAGCGGGCGAAATGGTCCATCTGGGCGACCAGCGGCGTGGTCAGTTGCTCGACGCCGGCAAGAAGCCCGCCGATGCGACCGATCTCGGTGGCGTCGGCGGTTGCCACCACCAGCCCGCGCGCCGTGCCTTGCGTGATCAGCGTACCCGACCAGAGCATCGACTGCCGGTCACCAAGTGGGGCAGCGGCCGCCACCGGCTCCACGGTCTTCTCCACCGGCACGGACTCGCCAGTCAGGATCGACTCCTGGGCCGCCAGTCCCCGCGCCTCGAGGACGCGCAGGTCAGCGGGCACCTTGTCGCCCGCCTCCAGCAGCACGAGGTCGCCGGGCACGAGGTCGGCGCCATCCACCGTGACCCGCTGCCCATCGCGCAGTACCGCGGCACGGGGTGCCAGCATGCCTCGGATCGCTGCCATCGCCGCCTCGGCCTTGCCCTCCTGGACAAAGCCGATCACCGCATTGGCCAGCACCACGGCCAGGATCACGCCGGTATCGACCCAGTGCTGCAGGGCGCCGGTTACTAGGGCGGCCCCGATCAGCACATAGATCAGCACGTTGTTGAACTGAGCGAGGAACCGTACCAGCGGTCCACGCGACTGCGCCTGCGGCAGGCGATTGGGCCCATGCCTGGCCAGCCGGCTCGCAGCCTCCCCTGCGGTCAGGCCTTCGGGCGCAGTGTCGAGCGCGACAAGGCAGGCCTCGGCGGAACGGGCGTGGGGATCGGTAAGTGCCAAGGTCATTGGGCCAAGTCGCCGCTTCTGGTCACGGTTTCTGCTCCGCCCGGTTGGCTGTCGTATCGTTCTGTTTGCGCGGCGCCGTCTCGCGGGCTTCCAGGAAACGCTCCAGATCGGCATCCGCGATGCGCCAGCCCTTGCCGATGTCGATGGCGCGAAGCTCTCCGCTCTTGATCCATTGCCGCACGGTCGCCTCGGCGACCTCCAGCCGGTCGGCGAGTTCCTGCACCGTCTGATACCGGTCCTGCGGCATCCTGCACCCCACAATCGCTTACGTCTCAGAATAGTCACGTTTGGCGAGGTTGGATTGATTCATGTCAATCCTGCTCCGGTAACCTTTGCATACTGATGTCACTGGTCGGCCACGCTCATTTTTCGCGCCAACGGAAGCATAATTGAGTGGAGAAGCCGACATGACGCAGACCCGTATCGCCTACATGCCCTGTCTACCTATGCATTGGGGGTCAATGCACAGCTATGCCAGATCGGCTTCACGGATATAGCCAGCCGGACTGCGGGTCATGGCTGACCAGGTCGCGGCCGCGCCGGTTGCAGCCGTGATCGTGATTACCGCAATCGAGATGACGGCGAGCAGGTCGAGACGGAGGGAGAAGGGGATGTCGAGCAGCCAGGTTGCGACCGACCATGAACCGCTCACGGCGATACCTGTGGCGACGATGGCGGTGATGGCACCGATGGCAGCATATTCGAGCAGGAAGGCGGAAATGACAGTGGCACGCCGGGCGCCAAGAATCTTCATGACCACAGCATCAGATTCTCGCTGGCGCCGGCCGACGCCGAGCGCGCTGGCGAGCACCAGAATGCCCGCGACCAAAGAAGTCGCTCCGACGATCGCCAGCGCCGCCGAGATATCGCCGAGAAGCGACTGCGCCCGTTCGATAGCGTCGCGCACCGGAATGAAGTTGAGCGACGGGAAGGCGGCAAGCAGGCGAGTCTCGACGCCGTCTTCCGAGCCTGGCGCCACCTGGATGGTGGTGAAGTAGGATTGCGGCGCAGCTTCGATGGCGCCGGGCGAGACAATGATGCGGAAATTGAAGGCGGGGCTGCGCCAATCGACCAGGCGGAAGCTCTCGACGGTCATGGTCAAGGCCCGGCCCGAAATCGTCACCTCGATCGTGTCTCCGATCGCAAGGCCCAGCGCGTCGCGCATCTCGGTATTCAGTGAAACCAGGGGTGGTCCTGCGTAATCTTCTGGCCACCACCTGCCTTGATCGATCACGGTGTCGTCTGGCATGGCTGCCGACCAGGTCAGGGCGGTATCCCCCTGGAACATGTCGGCGACATCGCGACCCAGTGTGTCGGCGGGGGGTGGTGGTTCGCCGTTGAGCGCAGAAATGACGCCGCGCAGCATTGGCACCGTGGCAAAGCCAGCCACCTCCGGCGTCGAGGCCACGAACGTGCCGACCGCAGCAAACTCCGAACGCGGCATGTCGAGCAGAACGAAGTCCGGCACCTCGCCGTCCAGCTGGCCGGCCAACTGTGCGTCGATATTGGCCTGGCTGGTGGCGATCAGAAGCAGGAGTGCGAGCCCCATGCCCAGCGACACGACAACTGTGCCAGTCGGTGCGCCGGGACGGATGACTGCAGAAAGGGCGAACCGGGCGATCCGATTGCGGGGAGCGGGCAGTCGCGCCAGCAGTCTGGCGAGGCCGCTGGCGACGAGCCGAAGGACCAGCAGCGCAGCGAGCACGCCGCCCAGGTAGATCGCAACCAGCCGAAGGTCGCCGACGATGGCGAGCGCCAGCAGTCCGATCGTCGCAACCCCGGCGAGGAGCGGCAGCACC
>QLAH01000255.1_pt1 | contig 38387 bp, 32 predicted proteins | sample 4693081 | NCBI WGS metagenome assembly QLAH01 (sample SAMN09425401, study PRJNA476045) | Lake water metagenome, whole genome shotgun sequencing project. | reverse complement strand
GGCGACGAAGGCGATGACGTAGCAAGCGGTAGCAGCGAGGAGAGTGGGGATCATCAGCACGCCGAACCAGCCAATGTACAGGCGGTTTTCGGTGCTGGTGACCCACTGACAGAACTGCTCCCACAGGTTGGCGCTCTCGCGCCGCTGTAGAGTCGTTGTCATGATGTATTAGTCCTTGGTATTTATGGTTTCAAGGGTTATGCAGGCCCTCTTCATTGCGATTTGTAACCCGCATGGCTACTACATTAACGGAAACATAGAGTTTTGTAAACAAAATTTTCTGTAAAGTTTAAGTGTTGATCCTAGCCTTGGCAGCCTGATCTCTGAAACTCTCTCAGGAAAAGGCTTTTGGCTAGGTGTACCGCAGTCTGTAGGTCGGACAACCGATCCGATCGTCTCTCATAAATTAGTCGAAAGAAGACGCCTACTCTGCTGAACAGAGATGACAGATGGTCGGGGCTGAAGGGTTGAATCAAGGAGGTTCTGCTGGTGGGTGGTGTCCGCCCTAGCATCTGGCAAGACTACAGGCTTTCAAGGTAGCCGAGCAAATCGGCCATGGCCTGGGGGTCGGGCTGAAACTGCGGCATGGGTGGCGTTTGGCCGCTGATGACCTGTTTTATGAGACTGACCTTGGTGCGATGGTCGGACACGCGAACCAGGGTTGGCCCCACTTCTCCGGTGGCTTCAAGACCGTGGCACACAGCGCAGTTCATTTTGAAAATTGCTTCGCCTTGGCTGACGTTGCCCTCTAGACTCAAGACTTCACGGATATAGGGATCGGAAGCCTGGAGGTAGCGCACCAAGCCAAAGGCAATGCCTATGGTGGCAACAACGGCCACGAGAACCAGCGCGGCTCGTCGTAGCAGCGGGCCTAGATTGTCGGCTTGATCTTTTAAGGTTTCGGGTGCCAAGGTCACTGCGGTGGATGTTGCGCCTACATACATATAATGTTACGCACTTTAATGAAAACTTTTGTCAGTCCCCAGAGATTTTTAAGAATTCGGGGCGACTATTCTGGCTCGCTACAATACCCCTAGCCCTGAAGTGCGTAGGAGACGATGCGGTGATGCCCTCCCCAGCTAAGCCAACGCCAACGCCAGCACCCAATTCCCCAGGCTCTGGGACAGATCAGAGCACGCCAGCCCAGGCAAAATTGGCCCAAGCTCCCCTTTCCCAGGGGCAGGCTGAGGTCATTTTGGCTGAGTTGAAAATTGTGAAACAGCGCCTACTCTGGGTATTGATTATTTTGGGCTTCTTTGCTGCCCGCGCCATCTTTTTCCATTACTGAGGTTTAAATCTCCGGTGGCTCGTTTTCAGGGACAAAATTTCCGGGTATCGCCGCACCACAGGCACTTCTATACCAGTTCGGTGATGGAATATATCGTCCCCGAGACCAAGGCTGCAGCGTTTGAGAACTGGTATGGACGATTGCAGCGGGTAGCCCAGTATCACAGCGGCTTCCTGCGGGCGGATTTATGCACGCCGCTGAACTGTGACGACGGTGTGATTAAGTACTACTCCATAATTCATTTTGCCAGTCCTAGTCAGCTTGAGCTGTGGTTATCCTCTGAGGTGCGGCACCAGTTTTTTAAGGAAGGGGAGTCGCTATTTTTGGCCTACCGCTTCAAGTCCTTTACCACGGGACTGGAGGGGTGGTTTTCCCTGCATGGCGGATCGAGTGGCAGCCTTGGCCCACCCCGCTGGAAACAGATTTTGTCGGTGGTACTGGGGCTATATCCTACGGTGATGATTCAGGGTATGGTGTTTGCGACCTTGGGGGTGATGCAAGGATGGCCGCTACCCACGATGATGCTGGTGAACAATCTGATTACCTCGGCCCTGCTAACCTGGTTCGTTATGCCTCGGGTGTCAAAGTTTCTCAGATTTTGGCTGCGGCCTGCCTACAGCCCGACCCCTCGCCAGATTGATCTGGTGGGGGCAGCCGTGGTGTTAAGTCTTTTGGCAGCTTGCGTCGTTTTGTTTAATTGGTTACAGAAACTCAACCTGTAGCACAAGGCATAATATATATTTGAAGCCGTGCTGGGGTTTATTCATGTATACAGCATACAGCTCCATCAAAAATCGCTTTATGGCCCCAGCTACCATGCCCGGCCACAGCTCTCCGAATGCTTCCAGATTGAGTTTTGCGGTTGATAGGCTAGGGTACTTTGGTGTAGCGGTGGCTGGTGGGGCAAAGATTCTCCGCCATGGGTTACAGGTTGTCCTTGGCCAATTTACGTCGATGTGGCAAGGGTCTTTAGCTGTGTTGGCCCAGGCCGCTGAGCCCGATCATGTCTCCTACTCAAGCGTGGTGATTGAATACACGGTTCCCCAGGAGAAAAGCTGGGCCTTTCGCAAGTGGCATCAGAGCTTAGTTCAGGCCGCTCAATCGTTTCCAGGGTTCATTCGGGCTGACCGCCACCGCCCTCTTCACTGCCAGGGTGGCTTGCTGAAGTGGTACTCGGTCGTTCACTTCGATCAACCGGAAGACCTGAACCGTTGGCTGTTGTCCTCCAAACGCGAAGCCCTGCTCAAGGTAGGACGAGATTTGTTCAAGTCCTACAAATTCAAGTCCTTTGAAACGGGGTTGGAGGGCTGGTTTTCCCACCAATCGGGCAACGAGCTAACGGGGCTTGGCCCCCCGGCCTGGAAGCAAATTCTGGCGGTGGTGCTGGGCCTGTACCCGGTCATTATGATTCAGGATTGGGTTATCGACGCCTTTGATTTGATGCGGTCTTGGGAGCCAGCCAGTGCCATGCTGGTGAAGAATTTGGTGACAACCTGCATCTTGACCCTGGTGGTGCTGCCGCTGATCATGCGAGCCCTTGATTTTTGGCTTCAGCCTGCCCACCGTCGGGCCTCGATGCGGATTGAAATTGTGGGGGCAACCTTCACCATTGCGGCGATGGTCGCTATGGTATTTGTGTTTAGCGAAATATATTAAGTTCCGTTCTTCGCAGTCTGCCCCACGTTTTTCTGGTTGGCGATGAATCTCTCCTCAGCGCTGCAATGGTCTAATCGGCAGGTTCAGGTGCAGGCCCTAGGGCGGTTCCTGATTCAGGTTAGCTATGGGCTCCTCAGTTTCTACATCCCCCTTGTGTTTGTGAATCAGGTGGGGCTATCGGCGACAGCGGTGGGGTTTGCCCTCAGCCTATGCGCTATTACAGAGGTCGGTGGACATATCCTTGGGGCTACCCTAGCCGATTCTCCTCAATTTGGACGTAAGGTTGTGCTGTCCTTAGCGGCGGTCAGTGGTGTGGTGGTGGCACTGATCCTGACGGTAGCGCAATCGATTTGGCTGTTAATGGTGGCCAGCATGGTATTGGGCGTTAGCCTGGGCTGCTACTGGACGGCCTCAGGGGCAGCGGTGATGGATGCCACCAGTTCTGAAGATCGCAGTCAAGCCTTCGCGGTGATGGGTGTAGCGGAGTACATCGGGATTGGCCTAGGGGTGCTGGGGGGAAGCGGTCTCTTGGCCATCGTTAACCAGTCGCCTAAGTTGCTGTTTGGCGGCTGTGGAGCGATGTTTGTTCTCTTTGGGCTGCTGACCCAGACGCTGATGACGAACGACTACCCCAGTCGGGGGAAGCATGAGCGTTGGGGACGAGGCTGGATCGCTGCGCTGCAAGACAAAGCCCTGGTTGTGTTTATACTGGCCAACGTGTTTTTCACCACCTACGTAGCTCTGGTGAGCAGTACCATTCCCCTCTACTTCACCAATTTTTTAACGGGTAGTGATCCCATGCCAGGGGTGTCTGTGGGCAGTACGGCAGGGCTATTTACCGGATGCTACGTCGGTATAGGGGCGGTATTGCAACTTCCCACCACCAGCATGCTCACTCCCCTGCGACGAATTTTTGTGTTGATGGGGGCAATGGTGCTGTGGGCCGTTGGCTTTACCCTGCTTTGGGCGGCGGGCACCTTGGCCGAGGGGCAGTTTATTGGGGCGATTGTGGCTCTCTGCCTACTATCCCTGGCCTCGGTGGCCTACAAGCCTTTCTTTGTGGCTACCGTCTCCGACCTCGCACCGCCAGACCTGCGGGCCACCTACGTCGCGGTGAGTTCTCAATGCTGGACGCTTGGCTATTTTATCGGTCCAATGCTGGACGCTTGGCTATTTTATCGGTCCGCTGCTAGGGGGCTGGGCCATGGATCAATCCCCCCTCATTGCCCATCGGTTTTGGCTAGCAGTGGCGATGAGTGTAGCGGTGTGCCTCGCGTTGCTCTGGCTTTTTGAGGTGTTGCATACCCGTGGAGCGATGGCATCCGCCGAGGGGGAAAGCGTGGTTTAGGCCGTGAGGATCGTTAACCTGGATCAACGGGTTACGGCGATGGAATGGAGTTTGATCATTGGTTGTATCTTAGGTGGGCGATGAATCCGGTGTCTGACAGTGTTGATTCTCAGGTGGTGCTGCTGGTGGCGGCCATCGCGGTTGTGATATTAGGGTTTCGGTTAATCTCCCAGGTGCTGAGGGTGGGGGCGGGGTCAATTTTGGGCCTGGTGGCTATTGTGGTGGGGTTGCAATATTTATTTGGCATTGCCCCCAAGCAGCTTTGGTTTGAGATTAGCCACTTACCCCAGATGGCGATGCGTTTCTTGCAGGGGTTTAGTTAGGGGGACGGCCATCGGCTATGGGTGTGTGGATCAACGCAATTGTTGCATTTTGCGATGGTTGGCCCGATCATCCCAATTTCCTGCCTAAATTAACCTCAGTTCGGGTTAGACATAGTGACCAGACCCCCTGGTAGACCTCACCCCCAACCCCTCTCCTCGTGGGAGAGGGGAGCTAGAACGACCCTAAATCCCTCTTCCCAAGGGAGAGGGATTTAGGGTGAGGTCTCAAGCGCAAGCTGGAAGCAGGTTTCTCAAGATTGCAGCGGCTGGCTTATCCCGAACTCAGGTTAAGAACGCTGTATTTGGACGAAAACCCCATTGAAGACCTCAGCCCCCTGGCGAGTCTACCCCATCTCCAAAACCTGACGTTATACCAGGTGATTACCACCCCCGATCAGTGCCCCGTGCGTCCGGCAAGCATTTGCGCGTACTGACCCAGTCCAACGTTGGCCTCAAGCAAAAGAATGTAATAAAAACGCTGACGACATTAAGTCACCAGCGTTTTTGTTTGGGATCTTTTTAACGGGCCTGACGGGATTCGAACCCGCAACTTCCGCCGTGACAGGGCGGTGCTCTAACCGGTTGAACTACAGGCCCTTGTGTCGAGCGATTTCTATTGTGTGGCTTTATGGGGCGTTTGTCAAATAAAAACTAGAAAATATCGATTGCGCCCCTTGCCCCATCTCCCAACCCCCATCTCCAGAGTGAAAAGGGCTCTGAGATGGGGGTTAGCGCTGGGCTAATTGGGATTCTCCGTGGCGCAGGAGTTGGGCAATCACCCCCAGACGATGCTGCCAGACCTGAAGCCTGTAGGCGCTGCTGGTGGTTTCAATCAGGATTGCGGGAGTGAGGGGAGCCTGAACTCGGGCAAGCCCCCGCTGCACCTGATCGAGGGCGCGCTGGGAGGGAGCGGTTATCAGGCTGATCAGGTCGGTCTCAAGCCGATTCACATCCTCCACCCACGCCTCTAAGACGGCTCTCTCCATCCACAGCTTTTGGTGGTTGAGCAGCCAATACCACTCTCGCTGCAAGGCTTGGTAGCGCTCAAGGGCCATGGGGGCGGGGGCGGTGGGGGCGGGGGTACCCTGGGTTTGGGCTAAGCGCATCTTGAAGTCGGTGTTGAGGTCGGCGGTAGCAAAGAGGGCAAAGCCTGGGGTGGGCAGATCGCGGGCCGTGTGGATTTGGTCGAAGGCGGCTTGGGCCGATAGGTTGTAGAGCCGGATGCCGGGAATGATCAGGGCTGAGCCAAAGTCCTGTCCCGTCATCCAGGGGTGCAGCAGTTGCTCAAAGCGGCTCGTGTCTTGGGCGTAGCTCATCAGCACCACCCAGTCAAGGTGTCCGGCCTTGGCCCAGGTGCCCCAGTCTTGCTGAATTTTTTGCAAGCGCTCATGGTCGGCATGGGCAAACACCGCCGCCGACATGACCAGCCCCGGACGCTGCCGCCGTAGGGTGGTGCTGAGGGTTTCCACAAAGGAATTGATCTGTTGGATACGAAATTCTGTCCAGCGATTCCACAGCACCCGCTGCTGAATTTGCTGGTTTTCGCTCAGGCTGGGATCGGGTCGGGGTGATAGGTTAATGGGGTCTACGCCAGTCATACTGCGAAAACGCCAGCGGGCCGCTTCGCCATAGCCGTAGGTGCGATTGGCGTTTGGATCCTGAAAGGGATAGCGAATGTAGTCTAGATGAATGCCATCCACGTCGTACTCGCGCACAATTTCTGACATCAGCCGAGTCAGGTAACTGCGCACTTCGGGATTGGCTGGATCGAGGAAGGGCTTGTCCTGTCCTAGCGGGATAGCGTTACCTTGGTTGTCATAGCCAGCCCAGGCGGGATAGCGAGACAGTAGGGGGCCAGGATAATCGACTGGCAGGTTCATGAGGCGATTGTGCTGTTGATTCCCCGCGGCAAACACCCACACCCAGGCATGGAGAGTGATGCCCCGCTGGTGGGCCAAGGCCACCGCACTGGCGAGGGGATCCCAGCGGCGGGTGAGGGGATTTTGCTCGGGGGCCACGCGGCTGGGGTAGACAGGGTAGCCAGCATTCACGGTTTCAAAAAACACGGTATTAATGCCAGCTTCGGCCAAACTGTCGAAAATCTGGCCTAATCCCTCAGGGTTGCGGGCTCGGATGATGGAGCCTCGGTCGAGCCACATGGCGCGAATTTCCGCCTGGGCATAGGGCTGCTCCGAGGGAAAACTTGCCCAGAGGGCATCGCGCACTGCCACCCAGCGATCTTTAAGTTCCTGGTGCTGCCCTGCCGCCAGCAAGGTAGACCACTCGTCCAAAAGTTGTTGCGCGGTCTCAAGCTGCGGGTGCAGGAAAGCAGACGGCGGATCCACCGTTAAGCTCTCATCTTCGGCGGCGGTCAGGGTCGAATCCATCGAATCCCCTGATGTCAGGGTGAGTGTCGTTGGTTCGTCAAGGGAACGCGCTAGCAACCATGCGCTTTCTAGGCGTCCCATCAAATTTTTGAGTTCCTGCTCCATGGCTAGGGCCACCACCGGGCTGAGGGGCCGATTGCCAGGGGTGATCTCAATCACTGCTGGGGCCACATCGGTAGCCGGATCGGCCTGCGCGAGTTCCATGGCCGTAGCGCCGCGTAGCTTTCCCGTACTGTATTCCAGGGCCAGGGTGACGACCAGGGAGAGCGCAACCGCCACAACCCTCCGAATCCATGGATGCGGCAAAGAAAAACGGGGTTTCACAGAGCAGCCTCCGGGCCAAACTTAGGACACCTAACGGCGCAATTCTGGCATAGTTCCCCAAATTTTGCCCCTGGGCTAGTCATTGCCAAGCCTAGACCTGGCCGATGACCTCTCTGGTCTGTGGCATCGGCCCATCTGAGTGGATAGCCATGTCAGTCAATAATGGCCTGGAGGAGATTGGTGCATTCGAGGTTGGCTCCAGCCAGATCGGTACCGAGCAGGTTGGCCCCCAGCAAATTGGCCCCCCGAAGGTTGGCATTGGCCAAACAAACGCCCCACAGATCGGTGTGCATGAGGTTGGCTCCCCCTAAATCAGACCCACGCAAGTTAACTCCGGTGAGGCGGGCACCGCTGAGATCTACACCAGCCAAACTGACCCCAGGGGCCAACCGATGAAGTGCAGCGTGACCACAAAACCCCTTAGGCCATAGGGTGCTGTCGGAGTAAAAAGCGCCTTCCAGGTTGGCTTGGGTGAGGTCGCAGAATTGCAGATTTGCTCCCACCAGATTGGCCTTCCGTAAATCGGTATGGCTGAGGTTCGCTTCTCCCAAATCCGCCAGCATCAGGGTAGCCCGTTGCAAGCTAGCTTGGCTCAGGTCGCTCTGGCGCAGGTAGGCATTCAACAGGCTGGCCCGGTCTAGGATGGCAGATTTCAAGGTGCCATTGCCTAGGAGAACGCCGTTGAGGTTGGCCTCTGTTAGGTTGGCTTCCTCTAGGTTCACCCGTGTCAAGTTCCATCGACTTAGGTTGGCACCCACTAGATTAGCGTGAGGAAAATTGCGGTTTTCAGTAGCTAGGGCAGCCCGAAAACGCTCTAGATTAACCATAGGGATTGACATGACCAATGGGGGAACAGGGTGGGCGAGCCGTAAGCGTTTTCAGCCTCACAATGATACAAAGCAAACCTCAAAGAATTAGCAAATTTAGCGCAAACCTTGGTATGACTTTGATAAAGTCTAGACTTAGAATCCTAGTGATTCTAAGTAATTCTATCTAGCCTAATGCCAATGCTTAACCTGAGTTCGGGATAAGCCAAGGACTGCAATCTTCAGAAACCTGCTTCTGGCTTGCGCTGTAGCCCTCACCCCCAGCCCCTCTCCCCTAGGGAGGAGGGATTTAGGGTGAGGGCTGCCAGAGTATAGGGCTGTTAAGGTTAACCCGAACTGAGGTTATATAGGATCGATTCTTGACCTGCCGGAGATCCCAGCGACACCGCTTACCTATGATCCTGTGGGCGGGTCGTTGGCTTCCTAGTCGTGGATGGATCCATCGGGCATGATTGCCCCGGTAAGGATGGTGCCCGTGAGCTTGACCATGGTGCGCCCACCCACAGCGACCTTGGCCCCACTGAGGTCGGCCCCACTCAAATCTGCACCGCTGAAATCGGCCCCAATAAGATCGGCTTCGCGCAGGTTGGCATGGCTGAGATCGGCCTGGAGCAGGTTGGCCCGAAACAGTCTGGCTTTGCTGAGGTTGGCGCGGTTGAGGTTGACCTTGTGCAAAAAGGCGTCGCTAAGGTCGGCCCCGCTGAGGTCGGCCCCGCTGAGGTTGCGGCTGGCAAAGTCTTTTTCGCGCAGATTAGCCCCCCGCAGATCTTTGCCGCTGAGGTCGGGGCGCTGGCGGTCTCGGTGAGCGCTGCTGGCGGAGTTGCGGGTGTGGGCGTTGTAGGTGTTGTAGCCCGGATCGACCGATGGGCCTTGGGATGGGGCGGTGTTAGGGGTGGTCTTGGGGTCAGTCGGGCCAGATCCATTGGGGTTAAAGCCAGATCTGCCATTGCGACCCGCCTCCTGAGTGGCATCCTCGGAACGGCTAGCGGCTTGGCCCGATGCGGTTGATCCGCCCTGACCATGGGCCTGGGCGCTGCCTACCCCCGCTGCGGCATCGCGCCGCTGGCGATAGGTTTGATAGGAGCTAGAGGCTTGGGATGATCCGGGTTGGCCAGCGTTTGAAGAAGCGGTGCCGTTGGCTGAGGTGCCGTTGGCTGAGGTGCCGTTGGCTGAAGTGCTATTGGTCGAGGGTGGGTCTGTCTCGGCCTTACTTTCACCGTTGGCCGCTGTGCCCTGACCGTTGCTAGCGGCAGTACCTGGGCCGTAGGGTGGTTGGCCGTAGGTGTTCTGCTGGTAGCGGTAGTAGCGGCTTTGGTAGGTGGAGTTATCCGATTGGCCCGTGCCGCTGTTGCCGGGGTTGGTGCTCTGGCTGCTACCCTGGGCCGAACTAGGCTCGTAGGGACGCCGATAGTTGCTGCCGTAGCCGTAGGGCGGGCGATAGTTGTTGCCGTAGTAGCGTCTGTCGCTGCCCTCGCTGGAGGCCTGGGAGGCGGAGTAGTAGCTAGAGGATGAGGACTGATAGCGACTGGCGGTGCCGTTGCGGTTGGTGGTGGCACTGGCGCTGCCGTTGCGGCCATTGCGGTTATGGGAACGCAGCACATCCCGCGCATGGTTGAGAGCCTTAATTTTATCTTGGGCTTTTTGATACAAGCGCTCGTTGTCTTGGGGGATGCGGTCGGGATGCCAAACGAACACCAAATCCTTATAGGCCTGGTTGATGTCCTCCAGGGAAGCACCAGGCTCTAGCTCTAGAATTCGGTAGGCGTTATCCAGCTCTCGCATAGGGAGATATTCTCGCGCAGAGGCCGTGGGGCAAAGTGCTTAATCCCTAACATTTTAGGCGGGTTCCCCTTCCCGCGTAAGGGTGCTGGGCATATCTACGGTTCAGCTTAAGAGTCGTTGGCCCCAAGGCCCTGATTCTTAAAGCAAATTTCGGGGATCGCCACGGCTTAATATAGGGACATAAACCCAAGTTCAGCCCGTCCCTAGGGTAAATCCTCGGTAAACGGCCCTTTTTGGATTTGGATCCGGTTTTTTCAGCGGTTGGGAGGTAACAATGCGGATTTTAGTCATGGGCGGTACCCGGTTTATTGGGGTGTCTCTCACCAAGTTGCTTGTGGCCCAGGGCCATGAGGTAGTGCTGTTTAACCGGGGCAAAAAGCCTGCGCCCGTGGAAGGCTTGCAAACCATCGTGGGCGACCGCACCGATGCCGATGCCCTGAAAAGTGCGCTGGCGGGGGAATCCTTTGATGCCATCTTTGACAACAACGGGCGCGAACTGTCAGACACTCAACCCCTGGTGGAACTGTTTGGCGACAAGGTAAAGCACTTCGTCTACGTCAGTTCGGCTGGGGTGTACCTCAAATCCGACCAAATGCCCCACATCGAAGGGGATGCGGTGGATCCCAAGAGCCGCCACAAGGGCAAATTTGAAACCGAAGCCTACCTCCAGGCCCAGGGCGTGCCCTTCACCTCCGTGCGTCCGGTCTATATCTATGGCCCCCAAAACTACAACCCCCTAGAGGCCTGGTTCTTCGACCGGATTGTGCGCAATCGCCCCGTTCCTATTCCTGGCAACGGTATGCACCTCACCCAGTTGGGCCATGTGCAGGATTTAGCCGAGGCCATGGTAGCGGTGCTGGGCAACGAAACCGCCATCGGCCAGATCTACAATATCTCCGGTGAAAAAGCCGTTACCTTTGATGGACTGGCTCGCGCCTGTGCCCAAGCGGCTGGCCAAGATCCCGCCGACCTCAAGATCGTCCACTACGACCCCAAAGCCTTCGACTTCGGCAAAGCTAAGGCCTTCCCCATGCGGGTGCAGCACTTCTTCACTGCCATCGACAAAGCCCAGGCCGAACTCCACTGGGCACCTAAGTTTGATCTGGTAACGGGGCTGAAGGACTCCTTCCAAAACGACTACCTGGCCACGGGCCAAGACAAGGCCGAGGTGGACTTTAGCCTAGACGATCAAATCCTCGCCGCCTAGGTGAATAGCCCTCTGTAGGGTCAAAGCCCCTGGGGTCAGAGTCCGTGGATTCAGGGCTGTAAACTCGATCTGAAGGATAGGGGATTAGCCATGGCGCTAGGGCGGCGGGTCATCCGCAACCCTAGCCGATGAGTAACCCATCCATTAGTAATGGGTGCCCGTTTGGCGATAGTGGACGGCGGTTTTGGCTTCGCCATCCAGCACCCGCCCCGTCTGTACGGTGGCATAGACCAGCCAGTGGTCGCCGCATTCCATCCGTTCCGCCACGGTGCATTCCAAATAGGCGATGGCGTCTTTCAAAATGGGGGCACCGTTTTCGGCAGCATCGGTGTCTACTCCGGCAAAGCGGTCTTCCCCAGGGGCAAAGGGCTTGAGAAAATGCTTCATTGGCCCCAGGTGTTTGCCCTCCGCCAAAATGTTGAGCACAAAGGCGTTGCCGGGATACATCAGGGTTTCGATGGCCCGATCCTTGGCCACGGCCACCGTGAAGCCGGGGGGCGTAAAGGAAGCCTGGGACACCCAGGAGGCCAGCATGGCACTGGAGACCTCCCCTTGGCGGGCGGTGACGATACAGAGGGAACCCACCAGCCGCCCCACAGCCTGCTCTACGGACGAAGCCGGGGTGCGGGGTTGTTTGGTCCGTTTGGCTTTTTTCAGCGCCTGGGCAAAGTCGGTGCCCACCTCTTCACAGACCTTGAGGGTAACATCGGTGGGCTTAAACTTCACCCGAATGGGCTCGAAGCCCAGGGAATAGCCGCCATCCTTTAGCTTGCTTTCCAGCATGTCGATGGCCTCGCCACTCCAGCCAAAGGAGCCAAAGACTCCAGCGAGTTGGGTTTTGGAGGCCGAAGCCAGCACAATTCCTAGAGCCGTTTGCATGGGGGTCGGCATATGGCCCCCCAGGGTGGGCGAACCCATCAAAAAGCCCGCTGATTTTTCCACGGCGGCTTTGATGTCGGCGGGATCGGTTTGTTCGGCGTTGATGGCTTCCACCGCCACGCCCGATTTGGTGATGCCCCTGGCCAATGCCTGGGCCAGGGTGGCGGTGTTGCCGTAGGCGGAAGCATAGATCAGCGCTACCGAGAGATCTTGGGAGGTTTGGGCCTGACTCCATTGTTGGTAGCTGTGGAACAATTCCTTGGCGCTGTACTGCACCACCGGGCCATGGCCTGGGGCCATGACGCTGAAGGGAAACGCTTCTTCCAGGCGGTCTAGGGCCGCTGTGACCTGGCGAATGCTGGAGGCAAACAGGCAGTCGAAGTAGTAGCGTCGATCCTCCAACAGGTCGCTCCAGCCTAGATCGAAGACGTTTTCGCCGCAGCGGTGCGCCCCAAAAAATTTGTCGGTATAGAGAATCTTGGAGTAGGGATCAAAGGTGGCCATGCCGCCCGGATAGCGGGGGGTGGGGATGGGCACAAACTGAAGACAGTGGCCCTGACCCAAGTCAAGAGCATCATCGCCGCTGCGAATCACCCACACCCTCGGCGATGTTTCCGGCAGCAGATCCTTCAGGGCCAGTGCTGCCGGGTTAGAACACACCACGGTCACATCTGGCAACTGTTGCAGCAAAAGCTTCAGGGTTTCGGCCCGGTTGGGGTTGATGTGCCCCAACACAATAAAGTCGATCTGATATAGGTTGACGTGCCGCTCTAGCGCCGTCAGAAACATCTGGTTAAAGGACTCCCCTGGCGGGTCAATGAGCGCGGTGCGATCTCCCTGAATCAGGTAGCTATTGGCTGTGGTACCCCGCTCTAGGGCGTACTCAATCTCGAAGCGCAGACGATTCCAACTGCGGCAGCGCAACACCGTGGTACCCGCTGCAATGGAGTAGATTTGAACATCGCGAGCTGGAGTCGTCATAGGGAAACCAAGGGAGTAAGGAGCAAGCCAGACTCAGGCCATGGCAACCAGTGACGAAGTTACCTAGACTAAGCCTGTCTCTAGATTATAGTCATTCCAATTAAGCTTGAGAACCTGGAAAACCTACTAGAGTGAGGTTTTCAGCGTCTAGCTTGTCTCATTTTTATGAGGAACAACTATATCAGTTCCGCCCTACGATCCCCAGTTGGCCCTCATCCCTTGGCGGGCCAATCTACCCCAACCCCACCACTCGGTTAGGGGTTGCCGTTGCTCTACCGAATCCCTAGTTTTTGTGGCACTTTGGAGGAAAGCCCTTCACACAAACGCCATGATTCCAGTGTCCGTTGGCGGGTCTGCCCAATCTGCTCTGTTAACCGAGTCTCTCATGGCCTACTATCGCCAGCTTGCCCAGGCTCCGTTCACGGTCATTGATGTAGAAACCACTGGCCCCAAGCCGCTCACCTCACGGGTGATTGAAATTGGCATTCTCCAAGCATCCCTTGCAGCAGGCGTGACCTACGAAAGCAGCTTTTTGGTCAATCCTCAGGTGAAGGTGCCTGCCCACATTACTCGCCTAACGGGCATTACCACCGCCATGGTAGAGGAGGGAGTGATGACAACAGAACTCTGGCCAGAGTTACAGCCCATTCTGAATCGTGGCGTGCTAACGGGGCACAACTTAGCCTTCGACTATGGCTTTCTTCAATCCGAATACCGTCGGATCAATCAACCGTTTAGCCGTCCCGATACCCAGCAATTTTGCACAGTGATTCTGTCTCGCCTGCTGTTGGCCGATTTGCCCTCCCGCAGTTTGCCCCAGTTGGTGCAGCATTTTGGTTTCGATGTGGGCCGTTCTCACCGCGCCCTCGCCGATGCCAAAGCCTGTTGGCTGCTGGCCTTGCAGCTTTTAACCCAACTTCAGGACATGTCAGATCGACAGTTTCGCCACCTGCTAGATCAGCAGTGGATTCCCCTTAGCGAGGCCGCCAAGGGTCTAGATCGTCCGCATCGGGAGATTCAGAAGCATTTAGAACGCCGAGGATGCGAATACCGTTCGTCCCGTCGCAGCGACCGCTACCTCTACCGCCGTGGCGACCTAGCGGCTCTCTATCAGGAGGTCTATGCCCAGTAGTGCGCTCCTAGTGCGCCCAGTAGCGTAGATCCACCCATTCTCGGGTGCCCGAAGCCAAGTCCAGAAACTCAATCCAGAAACCAAACGTGGGGCACCTGTCAGCGAATGATTAGATTTTGGGCCGCTAAGTCGTAGCGAATCCGACTTTCTGTGAGTAGAATAGTTAGAATCGATACATTTGTTTAGACCGCCTTGACGGACGTTACCAGGGTTAGGAAGACTTCTAATTTGCCCCTCCGTCGGTTGTCTTCATGCCGATGTTTCGTAGATTGCAGTACTCATAAGTAAGTAGTAAGGCACTGTTTTCGTTGTCTATCCCGTGGGAGTTACCATGAGCAACCCATCTAGGCCCGACCGCATTTTGATCTTCGATACCACCCTGCGGGATGGCGAACAGTCCCCTGGAGCAACGCTAAACGTGGAGGAGAAGCTGATCATTGCGCGGCAGCTAGCCCGACTGGGGGTAGACATCATCGAGGCCGGGTTCCCCTTCGCCAGCCCCGGAGATTTTGAGGCTGTACAAAAAATTGCCCGCGAGGTAGGCACCGCCGATGGCCCGGTAATCTGTGGTCTTGCCCGTGCCACCAAGGCCGATATTGAGCGGGCTGGGGAAGCCATCAAACCCGCCGTCAAGGGCCGGATTCACACCTTCCTTGCCACCTCCGACATCCACATGCAGTACAAGCTGCGCAAGAGCCGGGAAGAGGTGCTGGCCATTGCGCCGGAGATGGTGGCCTATGCCAAAACCTTCACCGACGATGTGGAATTTTCCCCCGAAGATGCCGGACGCTCTGACCCAGAATTTCTCTACCAAATGCTGGAGGCAGTGATTGCCGCCGGGGCCACCACCGTCAACATCCCAGACACCGTGGGCTACCTCACCCCCACTGAGTTTGGCAACCTGATTCGCGGCATTAAGGAAAACGTGCCCAACATCGACCAGGCGGTGATTTCCGTCCACGGCCACAACGATTTGGGTTTGGCGGTGGCCAACTTCCTGGAGGCCGTCAAAAACGGAGCTCGCCAGCTCGAATGCACCATCAACGGCATTGGCGAACGGGCCGGAAACGCCGCCCTGGAAGAACTGGTGATGGCCATGCATGTGCGCCGCTCCTACTACAATCCCTTCCTCGGTCGGCCCGCCGATTCTGAAGAACCCCTCACCAACATCGACACCCGCCAGATCTACAAAACCTCGCGCCTGGTGTCGAACCTCACCGGGATGTTTGTACAGCCCAACAAGGCCATTGTGGGGGCCAACGCCTTCGCCCACGAATCTGGCATTCACCAGGATGGCGTGCTGAAGAACAAGCTCACCTACGAGATCATGGATGCCACCTCCATCGGCCTCACCGACAACCAGATCGTGCTGGGCAAACATTCGGGCCGCAACGCCTTCCGTACCCGCCTGCAAGAACTGGGCTACGAGCTGGATGATCAAGCCCTCAACCGCGCCTTTTTGCGGTTCAAGGAACTGGCCGACAAGAAAAAAGAAATCACCGACTGGGATCTTCAGTCCATCGTCAACGACGAAACCCAGCAGGCTCCAGAGCATTTCCACCTGGAGCTGGTGCAGGTGTCCTGCGGTGATAGCGCCAAGCCCACCGCCACCGTCACCATTCGCACCCCCGACGGCCAAGAACTGATGGATGCCGCCATTGGCACTGGCCCCGTAGATGCGGTCTACAAGGCGATCAACCGCGTGGTGGGCATCGAGAACCAGTTGATCGAGTTCTCGGTGCAGTCGGTCACGGCGGGCATCGACGCCCTGGGCGAAGTCACCATCCGCATTCGCCATGGGGAGCGGGTCTTCTCTGGCCACGCCGCCAATACCGACATTGTGGTGGCCTCCGCCCACGCCTACCTGCACGCCCTCAATCGGCTCTATTCTGCTCTGCAAGGAGCACAGGCGCTTCATCCCCAGCGGGATGCGGCCCCTGTTACTGCTGGCTAGCCATAGATCACGTTGAGAATCCCAAGATCCTAGGGTGTTTCATCGGGTGGCCCATGCCCGGTAGCGCCCTAGGATTTTTTGCCGTAGCTCATATCTAAGACGGCTTTGTCGGGCTGCGGCTGAAGATTCTCAAATAATTGCCGCACCAGCGCTAAATCCTTAACCCCAGGGCGAATTTCTACACCACTGGAGAGGTCAATGCCGTGGGGGTGAATCGTGGCGAGGGCCTGCTGAACGTTATCGGGCCGTAACCCACCCGCCAAAAACCAAGGGCAAGGGGGCACGAAGGCCTGGAGGGCTTGCCAATCCAACGTTAGGCCCGTGCCGCCGAGCTGGTCGGGGTGGTAGGCATCGAGCAGCAGGGCATCGATGACGGGGGCATAGGCCAGGGCTTGGTCGAGATCTGCCGTGGTGCGAACGCGGATGGCTTTGATCAAGCGGTGCTGGGGTAGGGCTTGGCGCAGGGCTTGGCACTGTTCTAGGGTTTCGGAACCGTGGAGCTGCACCGTGTTGAGGCCCGATTGGCGAACGGTGTCTAGAATGCGGTCTAAATCGGCATTGGCAAAAACGCCCACGGTGCCCCCTTGCCACGGCTCAGCGGCTAGGCGTTCCACAATGGTGGCAATGTGCGCTGGGGTTACATAGCGGGGAGACTGGGCCACGCAGATGAAGCCTAGATCAGTGGCTCCCATTTTGACAATGGCCAGGGCTTGATCGGGCTGGGTGATGCCGCAAATTTTCACCTGCATGGGAGACCTGCATGTTAACTCTGTTGAACATTCCGCCAGTTCGATTCTACGGCTTTCTATAATCCAAAATGATTCAAAACCGCTTTATTTGGGAGACATAACATTGCTGAATACTGCACTGCTCATGGCGTTTACCACCCCCACCACCCCCGAATGGTCGTTTAAGGTGGCGCTGATTATGATCACCTGCAACCTGTTTGTGTTGGCCATTGGCAAGTATGCCATCCAACGCCCTGGGGTGGGGCCAGCCCTGCCCGTGAGCCTGCCGATGGTCTTTGAGGGCTTCGGTTTGGCAGAACTGTTGGCCATCGGCAGCTTTGGCCATATTCTGGGGGCTGGGATGATCCTGGGCCTAGGGAATGCCGGACTGTTGTAGTGCTCTGCCAGTGGGTTGTTTAGAATAAGGGCATCTCCCGCTAGTGCTTTCGGGTAGACGCTGGTGGCCGTGTCTGTGCACTCGGTTGACGACTGGGGTTTGAAATCTCAGTGTGCCATTCAGGAATGGGGCTAGCGGTGGGATGTTCTTCAGAGGGTTTAGCAATGCAATCTGGCTGGCGTGTGGGATCGATCCTCGGTATTCCCCTCTTCATCGACCGCTCTTGGTTTATCATCCTGGTGCTGATCACCCTCGCCAATGGCCTTAACCCAGCCTGGCAAATGCGGTGGGGCGATCTGGCTTGGGTGATGGGGTTTGCCTTAGCCTTGCTGCTATTTGGGTCGGTGTTGCTGCACGAACTGGGCCATAGTATCGCCGCCCAGCGTCAAGGGATTGCGGTCAACTCGATTACCCTGTTTTTGTTTGGTGGCATTGCTTCCATTGATCGAGAATCCAAAACCCCCAGCGGAGCCCTGAAAGTAGCTATTGCTGGGCCATTGGTGAGCTTTGGCCTATTTCTATCGCTCTCGGGCCTAGTGCAGCTTGCCACCTGGTCTGACCTGGTGAACACCGTGCTGATCAGCGTCGCCAATATCAACCTAGTGCTAACGCTGTTTAACCTCATCCCTGGTTTGCCGTTGGATGGGGGCCAAGTGTTGAAGGCCATGGTGTGGAAGGTCACTAACAGCCGAGTGCAGGGCATTCGCTGGGCGGCACGATCTGGCCAAATTTTGGGCTGGCTAGCCATTGCCCTGGGCTTGGGGATGATCCTGCTCAACCAAGACTATTCTGGCCTGTGGATTGCCGCCATTGGCTGGTTTGCCCTGCGGAATGCTGACGCCTACCAGCAAGTCACGAACCTGCAAGAAGCCATCCTCGGCCTCACCGCCGCCGATGCCATGGTGCGCGACTTCCGGGTGGTAGACGCAGCTACCAGCCTGCGCCACTTTGCCGAAGCCTACCTACTAGAGGAAATCCATCCCCCGGCCTACTTTGCTGCATCCGAAGGCCGCTATCGGGGGCGTGTCACCATTGAGGCCATTCACACCATCGAGCGCAGCCAGTGGGATCAGCGAACCCTCCACGACATCGCCCAACCGCTGCTGTCTATCCCCTCCGTGCGGGAAAACACTCCCCTCACGGAGGTGATCGCCAAGCTCGAAGATCTCGCCTTGCCCTGCCTCACCGTGCTTACCCCCGCTGATGCCGTGGCTGGGGTGGTAGACCGGGGCGACATTGTCCGCGCCGTGGCCGAACGCCTAGGGCTGGGGGTTGCTCCAGCGATGATTCAGCGCATCAAGGAAGAAGGCGAGTATCCCCCTGGTCTACAACTGCCCGCCATTGCCCGCGCCGTTGTAGATGAGTAGGCCAATTTGATGTCTAGTTTGATGTCTAGGGCGATGCCCCTAGCCTTGGCCAAATTCAGCCTGAAGGGCGTCGTCGGAGTCATCGGCGATGGTGGCCACGATGGTCATTAGGCGGGAAATTTCGGCGGCGGAAATGTCTTGCAGAATACGGCTAGAAATCACCAACACTTGGTTGCCCGATAGACCAAAGCGGGCCTCTAGGGTTTCGCAACAGTTTTTCTCAAGCAGCCGCTTCATCAAACCAGGTTCATTCTTAGCGGGCAACGTCAGCACCGGAGACCACACGGTTAGCGTATCCGAGGCTGTTTCTCCAGTGAGCTGCGCGTAAACGCTAACGCTGCCGTACTTAAACTGCCACAGGTATCCCTCTACCGTTCTCTGCACGAGGGGGCCATCTCCCTGATCGAGACTGGTAATCACCGCCTCAATGACCTCAAGGTAGGAGGTACTTTCCAGGGTCTCATCCCTGGAGAAAGCCGACAGATCCAGGTCTACGATGTTAGCAGTCATCACGCAAAGCTCCATCTAGGCAATCACACGCCGATAATAGCGCTCCCACCCTATCCCCAAACACCATTTGGCATGAATCTGCATCAAATTGAGACAGAATCCTGCCGCCATGATTCCCCCTAGGGCTTCCGCCTGCCAGAACCAACCTAGCTCCTTAAGATTAAGATAAATACGACTTTGAGGCTGCCGTGGTTCCCCTCCGTGACGACAACCCAACCCATACAACCCCCGTTGTCGTCTACGGCATGATTGGCCTGAATCTGGCGCTGTTTGCCATGCAGGTTAGCCTGTCGCCCCAGGAGCTAAATCAGCTATTTCAAACTTGGGCGCTAGTTCCATTTCATCTCAGTGCCAGTCTTCGCGGCCAGTTAGCCAATCCTTTCCATGAGTGGATCACCCTACTGTCGTCGCTGTTTCTCCACGGTGGGTTCTTCCACATCGGCGGCAACTTGCTCTACCTCTGGATCTTTGGCAACAACATTGAAGATCAACTGGGTCACGTTAAATTTCTGCTGTTCTACCTAGGCTGCGGCGTCATGGCAGGGCTAACCCAATGGGCCTTCGACCCCACAGCCACCATACCCACCATCGGTGCCAGTGGGGCCATTGCCGGAGTGATGGGAGCCTACGTACTGCGCTTCCCTAGGGCACAAATCCTCACCCTGCTGCCCCTGATTATCGTGTTCACCACGATCCGCATTCCCGCCATCCTCTTTCTGGGCCTTTGGTTTGCCCAGCAGGCGATCTTAAGCCTTGCCACCCTCAGCGACCACGTTAACCTCGGTGCCTCCGGTATCGCCTACTGGGCGCATTCTGGCGGCTTTGTATTTGGGCTAATTTTGGGGCCAATGCTGGGTTTGATGAAGTCTCGTACCCAATCCGAATAGCCCCCGAATAGCTCCCCTAAACGACTTGAGGCTTCGACAAGCTCAGCCTGAGCGGGATCAGCGTTACGGCTGGGACGACCCAGATGAACGTCAATCCTATAACTTCGACCAGCTCAGCCTGCGCGGGATCAGCGTTACGCCCACAGACAGCCTCCCCATTAAGCCTCCCCATTAAGCCTCCCCATTAAGCCTCCGTCTTTAGTAAAACACCCTCTTGACGCAGCCCGGAGAGAGTGGCCTGCCCGGTACAAAACAGCACGGTTTTGATCTCCGCAATCAGCACTTCGGCCAGGGTGGCAACGGCTGCTTCCGAGTCGCTGGCGGCTTTGAGAAAGGGATAGGCTAGCCCCGCCAGATCGGCTCCTAGGGCGAGGGTTTTGGCCACATCCAAGCCATTTCGTAGGCCACCGGAGGCTATCAGCGGCAGGGTGGGGGCCACCTGGCGGGCAGCGATCAGGCAATCGGCGGTGGGGAGGCCCCAGTCGGCAAAGGTTTGGCCTAGGCGGCGCTGGATGGGGTCAATGGCCCGCTCGCTTTCTACCTTGGCCCAGGAGGTGCCCCCGGCCCCGGCCACATCTACCGCAGAAACGCCCGCTGCCATCAACCGTTGTACCAAGGGCGCAGAGATGCCGTTGCCCACTTCTTTGACCACCACGGGCACGGGCAGGGCGGCGCAGACTTGCTCAATTTTGGTGATCAGCCCCTTAAAGTTGGTGTCACCACGGGTTTGCACCGCCTCTTGCAGGGGGTTGAGGTGCAGAATCAGTGCGCTGGCTTCTAGGTGATCGACCACCCGACGGCATTGGTCGATGTCGTAGCCATAGTTGAACTGCACCGCCCCCAGGTTGGCCAGCAGCAGAATGTCGGGGGCCACCTCCCGCACCCGAAAGGTGGTCATCAGGTCGGGGTTTTCTATCGCTACCCGTTGAGAACCTACCCCCATAGCCAACCCGTAGCGCTGGGCCACCGCCGCCAGTCGTTGATTAATGCGCTGGGCCTCCTCGGTGCCGCCCGTCATGGAAGAAATCAGCAGCGGTGCCCCTAGGCGATGGCCCAAAAACGTCGTTCCTAGGTCAAGATCCTGCCAATCCACCTCCGGCAGGGCACAATGGCTAAACCGAAACCGCTCCAGCCCTGTGGTGACCTGGCGGCACTGCACACCTTCGTCTAGGCAAATCCGGATATGATCCGCCTTGCGGGTCTGGGTTTCGTGGGCAGCAATGGGCAGTACGGTCACGGGATTAGCTCAGCAACGTTCGTTTTCCATAGTAGGAAAGAACGGCGGTCTGGGCATAGGGGCTACCTTCACCCAGCCCCAACTTCCTGATGCTGAGTGGCGAGTCCCACGCAAGACAAGAAAACCTTGCCCCTACCGTTGGCTGGCCTGGTTTCGACTCCCGACTCCCGACTCCCGACTCCCGACTCTCTAACCCTCCGGCTTCAACAACTGCACCCCATCCCGCCCATCGGTATCGTGCAAAAACACCTTCACCGATTCGTCCTTGGCGGTGGGCAGCACCCGACCAACAAAATCGGGGTGAATCGGTAGTTCTCGGTGGCCTCGATCCACCAGTACGGCAAGGCGGATAGCGCTGGGACGGCCATAGTCCAACACGGCATTCAGGGCGGCGCGCATGGTGCGTCCACTGTAGATCACGTCATCCACCAGCACAACGACTTTGTTGGTGAGGTCGAAGGGAATTTTGGTGCGGGCCGGGGTGCGAGTGCTGATTTTGTCCAGATCGTCACGGTAGAGGGTGATGTCGATGGCCCCCACGGGCAGCTTCACCTCCTCTAGGCGTTGAATTTGGTGGGCCAGCATGTGGGCTAGGGGCACCCCACGGGTATAGATGCCCAGCAACACCAGATGGCGCAGGTCTCCCCCCCGCTCAATTACCTCCGACGCTAGACGATTGAGGGTGCGCCGCATTTCTTCGGCAGACAAAATTTCAACAACGAGACTGCTAGCACTCATAGGGAGAACCCCAGATGGCAAAAGGCATACAACCCACGATACAGGACAAAATCAACCCACACTATAGCGAATACGACCCCACCAACCGCCAGGCTCCAATACGAAAAAAGGCAGGGGGAAACTTCCCTCTGCCACAGATTCTCAATAATTGACATGCAGGAAAGCGCGTAACCTAGCTTTCCTGATAGGGCTATGGATTACCAGCGGGAGAACTCGCGGTTGCCACCGCCATTGCCCCGACCGCCAAAGTTACCGCGAGGCGCACCGCCCCCGCTACGCTGCTCCTTAGGACGGGCTTTGTTCACTCGCAGTTGACGGCCCATCCATTCTGCGCCGTCGAGGGCTTCAATGGCGGCATCCTCATCGGCTTCCTTCTCCATTTCCACGAAGGCAAAACCACGGGCACGTCCGGTATCCCGGTCGGTGGGTACCGTCACTCGGCGCACGGCTCCATACTCGGCGAAGACGTCGGTAATATCTGCCTCCGTAGCACCGTAGGCAAGGTTCCCTACATAAATCGACATGGCACAACTCCAAATTAGACATGAAATGTAGACAAGTTCGATTCGGAGTGGCATTCACCGATTTACCCGAAAACTGAGATCAGACTGTGATTAACCAGCCTACCGAAAGCAAAACATGTTACCCGCTTACTGTAACACAAGGCATCGAGTCGTGAATGGTTTGTAACACAGTGTCAGCGGTGGTTATGGGCACTTTGGCAACCCTCAAATCCTAGACCTCTAGCCCCTCTTCCTAGGCCGTGGGGTGGCCCTTTTGCTGGAGCGCGGTCTAGGTGGGATGGCTCAGTCTATCGCACGGATTGGGGGCTTTCGGCATAGATAGATTGAGGCATCGTAGGCCAAGCGGGAACGAATCCAGCAGGCAGTTGATGGCCGCTGTCCATTTTGGCTAGGTGGGGGAAGGTGGGTGGGATAGGGCCGTAATCTTGGAGGTGGGAGCGGCGCAGTTGACCCTGTTGGTTGGTTTGCCAAATGTCGCCACTGAGGACTTCCAGGCAGGTGAGCCACTGCCCTTCACAGGCAGCAGTGTCTAGACAAATGGTGTGGCCAAGGTTGAGGGGATAGCCACTGCGTTGGGGGGTATGTCCGCAGACTAAAATTTTGCCCGATGAATGGGGTTGAGGTTGGTCGAGTTTATCCCAAAAAATAGCGCGATCTGGCTGGTTGAGTAAGGTTTTTTGAGAGGATAGTGTGCCGTGTAAAAAAATATGTTTTTCTGTGGCAAACCAGCGTAAACCTTGATTTTTTAAAAGGTGCCAATGGCTCTCAGGAATTAGCTTTAAATCCGATTGAGGGGTAAGGGCATCGGCAGACAATCCAGCATAGGAAGCGAGGGTATGCCGATCTACAAAAACCTCACCGTTGACAGTCGCTTGGCCAAATCGCCCAGCTATGAGCAGCTTTAGCTCGTGATTGCCCAGCAGTGGAATTAATAAGCCCCAGCGGGATAACTCTAATAAACGATCCAAAACAGCCTTAGAGTCTGGCCCTTTGTTAATGTAATCGCCGAGGGTAACAATGCGGTCGCTAGGACGCGGAGAAATTGCCGCTAACAGGGTATCTAGAGCCGTAGCGCAGCCATGGATATCACCAACCGCAAAGAGGCGCATAGCCGCTTAAAACTCGTAGTCAGAAAATACATCCTCACTCTATCAAGACCAAGTTAATCTAGAGGTTATTACTAATTTAAGGCAGGGTTAAGCCTGGGCGCTAGTGGTTATAATGCCTTGCGACGGGTGGCCTACGGCATATCTCCGGTGAGCAGAGAGATGCCGTAGGTGGTTCAGGGGATGACCCTTTAGCCAATTCGGCAGGTTAGCTCATTCCCTAGGCCAAAGTCTCCATCGGCGTATTCCGTCAGGGTGATGGGCAGGGGCGAGGCCTTCCAGATGCCGTCGCAGTAGTCGCGGACGGATCGGTCGGAGGAGAACATGCCCATGCGAATGGCGTTGAGGATGGCCATGCGCGTCCAGCTATCGGTGTTGCCATAGGCTTCGCCCACGGATTGCTGACAGTCGAGGTAGGCCTGATAATCCGCCAGCAGCAGGTAGGGGTCGTGGTAGAGCAGTTTGTCGAGCAGGGGCTTGAACAGGCCGCCGTCGCCCTGGGAGAAGTGGCCGGAGGCGATCAGGTCGATGGCGTCCTTCAGCATGGGGTTGGCCTGGTAGTAGCTGTAGGGGTTGTAGCCCTGGGTTTTGAGATCCACTACCTGGTCGGCGGTGAGGCCAAACAGGAAGAAGTTTTCGGCCCCCACGGCGTCGCGAATTTCAATATTCGCCCCATCCAGGGTGCCGATGGTGAGGGCACCGTTCATGGCAAACTTCATGTTGCCCGTGCCGGAGGCCTCGTAGCCAGCGGTGGAAATTTGCTCCGACAAATCCGAGGCGGGGTAGATGCGCTGGCTGTTGGTGACGTTGTAGTTGGGCAGGAAGATCACCTTCAGCTTGTTGTGCAGGTCGGGGTCTTTGTTGACCATGTCGCCCACTGCGGTGATCAGTTTGATCATCAGCTTGGCCATCCAATAGCCCGGAGCCGCCTTGCCACCAAAAATGAAGGTGCGGGGGGTGATCTCTAGGTTGGGGTTTTGCTTAAGCTGGCTGTAGAGGGTGACGATGTGCAGCACGTTGAGGTGCTGGCGCTTATATTCGTGGATGCGCTTCACCTGTACGTCGAACAGGGAGGCCGGATCCACCAAAATGCCAAACTGGTTATGGATACGGCTGGACAGATCCCGTTTGACGGCCTGTTTGATGTTGTGCCATTCGTCGCGGAAGCCGCTGTCGTCGGCTAGGGGTTCGAGTTGCTTCAGTTCGTCGAGGTGCTTGATCCAGCGGTCGCCAATGCGGCTAGTGATCAACGTGCTGAGGCGAGCGTTACTCAGCACCACCCAGCGACGGGGGGTAACGCCATTAGTGACGTTGCAGAATTTTTCCGGGAACAGCTCGTAGAAATCCCGCAGCACGGTTTGCTTCAGCAGTTCGCTATGCAGAGCGGCAACACCGTTGATGGTGTGGCTGCTGACGCAGGCCAGGTTGGCCATCCGCACATAGCGCTCGCCGCTTTCGTCAATGAGGGACATCCGGGCCAGTCGGGCCGCATCCTTGGGGAAGCGCATCCGCACCAGTTCCAAAAAGCGGCGGTTGATCTCGTAAATGATTTCCAGATGGCGGGGCAGCAGCTTGCCGAAGAGGCTGATCGGCCACTTTTCGAGGGCTTCGGGCAGCAGGGTGTGGTTGGTGTAGGCGAAGGTTTTTTGGGTAATTTCCCAGGCCAGCGTCCAGTCGAGGCCGTACTCATCCAGCAGCAGGCGCATTAGCTCCGCCGAGGCAATGGCAGGGTGGGTGTCGTTGAGCTGAATCGAGAACTTTTCGTGGAATTTCTCAATCGGCAAGCTCTGACCCTTGAGGATGCGGAACATATCCTGCAAGGAACAGGAGACAAAGAAAATCTGCTGCTCTAGGCGCAGTTGCTTCCCGGCCTGGGTTTCGTCGTTGGGGTAGAGCACCTTAGTCAGGTTCTCGGAGGCCACCTTTTTCTCGACGGCCCCGTAGTAGTTGCCCTGGTTGAACACCTCAAAATCAAAGGATTCGATGGCCTCGGCCTTCCACAGGCGCAGGGTGTTGGCGGTGTTTACCTGGTAGCCCAGGATCGGCGTGTCGTAGGGAACGCCCAGTACTTCGCGATCTGGCACCCAGCGCACTCGGTAGCGGCCTTGGTCGTCGGTGTAGGTTTCGGTGTGGCCACCAAATTTCACTTCCACCGCCCATTCGGGCCGCACCACTTCCCAGGGGTTGCCGTTGCGGAGCCATTTGTCGGTGCGCTCTACCTGCCAGCCGTCCTTAATATCCTGGTGAAAAATGCCGAACTCGTAGCGAATCCCGTAGCCCAGGGAGGGAATTTCTAGCGACGCCATGGAATCTAAATAACAAGCCGCCAGCCGTCCTAGGCCACCATTGCCCAGACCGGGTTCCTCCTCTTGGGCCAATAACTCGTCAAAATCCAGGCCCAGTTCCTCAATCGCCTGCTTCACCTCGTTGTAGAGGCCCAGGTTAATTAGGTTGTTGCCCAGGTGTGGCCCCATCAAGAACTCCGCCGACAGATAGCACACCGTCCGCGCCCCTTGCTGGGTGTAGCGCTCGGCGGTGGTGTTCCAGCGGTGCAGCATCCGATCCCGCACCAGGTAGGCCAGGGCCATGTAGTAGTCGTGCTGGGTGGCCAAGGCCACGGGCTTGCCCTGCACAAAGAACAAATTGTTCAAAAAGGCCCGCTTAATGCTGTCAATGCTGGAACCCGTGCGTTCTCCAGCCAGGGCAATGGCGACAGCGGCATCGGTGGTGGCAGTGTTGTCCATAGTAAGGGTAGACCTTGGGATTCCAAATAAATGACAAATGGCCAAATTAGCAGGCGACTATACCCTATCAGATCAAACTCAGAACGCAAGGGTTGTGGTCTAGGGCACGATTTAACGGAAGTTAAAGGGATGACCTCCGAACGGTGTAACGCAGTTCCACCAGGCTAGGGCCAAGCTGGTCAACTGATACCAGGTGCAGCCCTGGGCTGAGCACCCGACGCGGAAACAGAGGCTTGCCACGGCCCAACGTAACGGCCCCAACCTGGACAATCATCTCGTCTAGCAGGCTAGCATCGTAGAACTGTCCAGCCAAGTCACCGCCGCCCACTATCCAGAGATTCTTTCCCCCAGCCGCCGCTTGCATGGCAGCGTGAACGGGGCGCACATCTCCTCGCACAAACCGGAGGTCTGCCCCCACCATGGCAGGCAACTGGCGGTGGGTAAAGACCCAGGTGGGCTGAGCATAGGGCCAGGGCGACCCAGTTTCGGCGGCGGTTTCATCCCCATGGCGAAGCAGCCACTCGTAGGTACTGGCTCCCATGGCCAAGGCCCCAACCTCAGCAACAAAGGTAGGGTAGCTAGACTGATTGGGGTCGCCCAGGGGAAACAGCCACTCTAACGAGTCCTCCTCGGTGGCTAGAAATCCATCCAAACTGGTGGCGGTGTAGTACTGAGTTTTCATAGCTGCCCCCTACTCCCTAGGGGTAACGGCGATGGATCGCAACCGTTGATTAGCGGCCTCTAGGTCAAACTTTTCGGGGTCGAAGTCGTAGCCCGTTTGTTCCCAGAGTTGATGATAGTCGGGGTCTTCGGGGTCGTTGAGGCGGTCGAGCAGATCTTCGTAGCCCCAGACGCCGGCGCAAAACTCCGGTGGGCAGTGGCGCTCTCCGGAGATGCAACTCGGCAGGGGGGCATCGGGCGCGAGGGGTTCTACCACCTCTAGGGTGACTCGGTGCAGCCAGCCGAGGGCAGGGGCGTAGGTGTAGCGCAGGCTATCTCCCGGATGGCGCAGCACTGAGGATAGAACCACCGTGGGATGGATGGATAGGTTGCCTAGGGCAGCGGTCGGGGGCTTGATGATCGCCTCGGCTTGGCCCGACCAGCCCATGACGGCGGCCAAAAGGCTGGGCAGATTGGCGAGGGGAGTATCGGCCCGTAGCCAAAAGCAGCGCCAGATGGGCGGGTCGCTGTCGAGGAGGTCAATGCGAAGCTGGTAGCGGAGGGGGGAAGATTCAGAATCAACGGACATTGATTTAACGCTGTGCCTCAAGGACTTGGGGGCTGACCAACCCCCGGTGCAGATTACCCTGCCCCGTGAGTTGACTTACCCAGCCTAACCCCTCACTGGTGCCCACCCAAACCTTATTGCCGACGCCCGGTGCCACAGACAAAATTTGGCTGGAGGGCAGCAGGGTAACTCGGCCTAGCAATTCACCACTGTCGGCCCGGAGATGGAAGAGACCGTCGCTGGTGCCCACCCAGACGTTGCGGTTACGGTCAAAGCCAATGGCTTGAACGTTGCTGTCGCGCATGGCCGTCACTGAGCGTACCAGTTCCGACCGTACCGGGTCTACCACAAACAACCCCGCTGGCGTGCCCACCCACAGATTTCCCCTTGGCCCTAGGGCGAGGGCTTGCACCGCTCCCCCCGGCAGGTTTCGCACTCGTCCCATGGGGAAGGCGGTGGCCGTATTCACCTGCACCAGGCCATCTAAGGTGCCCACCCAGAGGTGATGATTGCCGTCTAGGCTGAGGGCATTGGCGCTAACCCCCTCCAAGTCTTGCAGGGTGGTCATCAGCAGGCCACGGTCGGGGCTGATCATGGCCAGTCCTCGGTCGGTGCCCGCCCACAAAAAGCCCCGGTGGTCGATCAGCAGCGACAGCACCCGGTTGGAGGGCAGCGTAAAGTTTTGGGCGGTGATCTCATTGGTGCGCGGATCGACCCGTACCAGCCCGGTAAAGGTACCCGCCCAAATGCGCCCTACTCGATCCTGGGTGAGGGCCTCTAGGGTGCGCCCAGGCATGGCCACCCGCCGCTCAATGTTGCCTGTTTCGGGATGAATACGGACTAGGCCATTCCACGTTCCAACCCACAGACTGCCCGTGAAATCGGGCTGAAGGGCAGGCACCCGGTAGGCACTGGGGGCGGTTTGGGCCAGCCAAGTCGGGGGCACCGAAGACGCCCCTAGCGAGGGCGAAACCGTCTCTCCCTCGGCGATCGCCGCCCCTGGTGCGCTGGGCTGAATCAGGGTTTCCGCCACCGAACCACCCAGCACCGACGACAGCAGCAATAGACTTAACACCTTAGTTTCCTCTCCTCGCGGGTGGGGGGATGACCGAGTGGGGGGATGACCCGACGGGGAAAACCGTCTTTCCGTGCCCTGGCACAGGAACCGCATCCGACCGCCGTTCTTGCCCCCGTTGTGCCCCCTCTGAAGGTCAAAGTATACCTAGGTTTTTCCTGGGCAGTGCAGATCCTAGGCAGACCTTCAGGGCGGGTTGGCTGACAACAGAGTTTGCACCGGGCGCGGCAACCGCACCCCTACAGCATTTGGGCCATGTGGGGGGCAGGTCTCCTGACCCTTGGACGGATTTGGGATCTGGCAAGCTTGGTTAATCAATCAGCCTTCAGGGTGGCCATCCTAGCTTGCCTCGGCAACAGGCTTGGCCTCCTCCCACACTTCTCCTATGATGAGGTGCCAGAGTGACGGGTACCATAACGGGGCAACCCGGTCACAGAGTGGAGACCCCGGCCATGCGCCCAATATCCTCAGGTTTAGACCAATGGGGTGGCCCCATCGGCCTGGGCCTAACGTTTTTTATGCTGTCTTACACGGTGGGGGTGGTGCAGCCCATCATGCCGCCCCTGGTGCAGGAGTTTGATTCCTCGGTGGGCTATGTGCAGTCGGCCCTAGTTCTGATGTCGCTGGTGACGGCCTCCTTTACCCCCACCGCCGAAAACCTCAGCCGTCGCCTGGGGCGCAGGTGGGTCTTTAACGGATCCTTAGCGGTGTTTGGGCTGGGGCTTGTGCTGATACTGATCAGCCACAATATGGGCCTGTTTACCCTCGGTTTGGCGGGCGGCACGGGGCTGGCGGCCTCGGTGCTGGTGAGTACGCCTGTAGCGCTGATGGATGCCCACTATCGAGACGAGGTAGCGAAAAAATATGCCCTGCTGGCCCTCACCCTGGCGGGCATTCTCGGGGCCTTAACCGGAACAATTTTGGGCGGTATGTTGGCCTTTAACCTGGGCTGGCGCTGGGCCTTTGGCCTAGAACTGGGGCTGATTCCCTTAATTGTCGGTCTCACCTGGCCCTGCCTTGGGCATCAGCCGAGGCAGATCATGGCCATAGACTGGGTCGGGGGGCTGCTGTCGGTGGCAGGGTTTGGCTGCACCCTGGTGGGCCTCAGCCTAGCCGCCGACCTCGGCTGGTGGACACCCAAGGGTAATCCAGCGAACCCAGGGCTACGGCTAGCTCCCCTGGGGTTGTCGGTGGTGCCCGTATTGCTGGCGGCGGGGATCATCTGCCTGGGGCTGCTGGCCTTTTGGGAACGGCAGCGCATCCGCCGGGGAGAAGAGTCGCTGCTGCGGATGGGTGTCCTCAACCGTCGCATTTACCTCCTGGGCTTAACCATCGGTACCCTCCACACCCTGCTGCATGTGGGGGTACAGTTCAACCTATTTCAGTTCATTCCGGCGGTGGTGGGGCTCAACCCAGTGCAAACCTCCCTAGTGGTAGCTCCCCTCACCCTGGCGCAAATTGGAGTGCTGCTGGTCTTAGCCAAGCGTCGCCCTAGGCAACCCCATCGCTGGCTGCTTCAGGGGGGGCTGGGCATGAAGGCGCTAGGAATTTTGCTGCTGTGGGCGGCCCTGGGGGATCGGCTGACGCTGATAAGCCTCATGCCGGCCCTCGTGGTGATGGGCCTGGGGACGGGCCTGTTTTCCACCTACATCACCTCCCTCACCTTTAACGAGACCCAGGCCGAGGAAAAGGCTGAGGCCCGTGGGGTCTATCGTCCCTTTCAAAACCTGGGGGCTTCCCTAGGGCGAGGCCTTTTGGGCACGCTGCTGGTGGGCATTGCGTCGCGGCACATTGTAGACGGCCTGCTAGCGGAACTGGGCCAAACCCTCGACCCAACGGAACGGCGACAGGCCATTCAAACCCTGCAATCCGCCCTGCAAACCCTGCGCCCCAGCGACCGACGAGACCTGTTTGCGACCCTCCCCGATGCCGTTCAGCCCGCCCTCACCGATATTCTCACCACCGCTGCCCTAGAGGCCATGCAGCACACGCTGTTGGTCGCCTTTGGCCTCTGCCTGCTGTGCCTAGGGTTGTCCTTTGGGCTACCCAAAACCTCTAGGCAGATCGAAGCCGCCATTGATTAACCTGGCCTCCCCCCTGCGCTCACGACCGCCCTTCCCCCAGCCCTAGCCCGCCATCGCCGCAAAGAGGTCAGCCATCGGCTGGGGTGTGGCGTCTTCCTGGGCCACAATTTCTACAATGCGGTTGCGAGCGGCGGGGGCAAACAGGGCTTCCACACACACCTCTGCCACCTTCATGCGGGGCAGACTGCCCTCAAACAGCGTATCTGCCGGGGCCATCACCAGGGGGCGAGGGTCGTCGTCGTCGTTTTTGAGGCCGCCAGGCCGCACGATGGTAAAGGTAAGGCCGCTACGTTGCAGGTAGGTTTCCGCCTGTTTTTTCCAGTACAGCACCAGCCAAAACAGGTTGAGCGGGTGAAGGAACTTCGACACACAGAGGGACGACACCATCACAACATGCTCAATTCCGGCGGCTTTGGCGGCATCCACCAGGTTCTTGGTGCCTTCGTAATCGACCTGGTACGGCCCCGTGGGGTTGAAGCTGGGCCGAGCCCCCGTGGCCGAGATGAGCACCGTACAGCCCTCTAAAGCCGCTTGCAGACTGGCTTTGTCGCCCACCGATCCCTGCGCCAGTTCCACCTCTGAGGGCAGTTTGGCTTGGGCCGCAGCGATGTCACGCACCAACGCCTTCACCAAAATGCCACGCTTGACCAACTGCGCCACAATCCGCGATCCCGTTTCTCCCGTGGCCCCGGCGACCAATGCTTTCAAGGTGTTGCCTCCAATGACGGTGCTTTTTATCTTAAGGAATCTTGCCACTCCAGAAAAAGGTAATCATTCTTAACCCCTTGTCCAGACCTACCCCAAACTATGGCCATAGGAGGCACCCTATCTCTAACGGCCATGGCAGACATATCAGATTAGTCATCGACTATGTCCGCCGTATACAGGGCTGGCTATAGTGGTTTGGTATCAATGGTAACCATAATGACCTCATCCCCTCACCAGCGTGATCGCCGCAGCAGTGAATTTATTTGTTGGTCAGCACATTCTCGGCGCGAACAATCCCCGGATTGTCGCCCCGATCCCGGCTTCGTGGTCGATCGCCGCCGTTTGGCTCAATACCTATCTTCCCTAGAAAGCCTGTCTGGAGAGTAGGCTCACGGCCAGCGATTCCTGTCCCGCCTCTACCGTAACTCTACCTTGATCCCAAGGTTAGTTTTGCAAGATTCGTGACGTTCTCTGCTAACGCTAACGGTCGATTGGGTGTATTCTGTTTTCGTAATTTTTCGGTTCGCCCCTCCTCCCAGTCGTTCGTTATGGAAGCCCCAGGATAGGTTGTCATGAGTACAGAATTTCAGTCGGATAGTTCCTTCTCAGAACCGGAAAAGCCCATGGTAGAGACCCAAGACACGGAATCCACCGCCGAAGTGCTGGGCGATGAAGCCACTCGGCAAATGAAGCAGGTCTGGGAAAAAGTGTCCAGCCTCCTGGGTGATCTGCCCGATTATGTCTCCCAATTTTTCAAGCAATATCGGCGGCCCATTGTCACCATCGGCTTGATTGTGGCGGCCATTATCGCGGTAAAAATCGTTCTGGCGCTGCTCGATGCCATCAACGATCTGCCCCTGCTAGCCCCCACCTTCGAGCTCATTGGGTTGTTCTACACCGGGTGGTTCCTCTATCGCTACCTGCTAAAGGCCTCCAACCGTCAGGAACTCCTCAACGACATCGCCTCCATTCGGGATCAGGTGCTCGGCAAAAACTAGCGCCCCACTCCCCCAATTAAGTACGGTTACTGTCCCCTGCGGTCTTGAGGTCGAATTTCTATACTGTGAGTAATCCTCACCGTTCGACCTCCAACCCGGGGGATATGTTATCTATGGCCGATTCCAAAGTCCTGATCAAAGCCATCGAACGCCTCGATCATCGCGTCACCATTGGCGATGTGGCCGCCGAAGCAGGCTTGTCCCTCCTCGAAGCCCAGCAAGGCGTCTTGGCCCTAGCCACCGAAGTTCAGGCCCACCTGCAAGTGTCTGAGGCGGGGGAAATCGCCTACGTTTTTCCTAAAAATATCCAGGCCATTCTGCTCAGCAAATCCTGGAAACTGCGCTGGCAAGCCACCTGGGAAAAGGTTTGGCGCATCTTGTTTTACCTCATCCGCATCTCCTTTGGGATTGTGTTGATCCTTTCCCTAGTGCTGATTGTGCTGGCCATTATTGCCCTTTCCATCGCCCTTGCAGCCGCTTCTCAGCAGGGCAACAATAAACAGGACAATCGTTCTGGAGGTGGCATGATTTTCATCCCCAGAATGTGGCTTGGGCCAGATTTGTTTCAGATGTTCGACTATCGCTACTACCGTCGTCCTGCCAAGCCGATTTCTGCCGATAGCAAGATGAACTTTCTGGAAGCAATTTTCTCCTTCCTCTTTGGCGATGGTGATCCCAATGCTGATTTAGAAGAACGTCGCTGGCAAGCCATTGCTTCCGTCGTCAAGGCGAATGGTGGTGTGGTGGTAGCCGAACAAATAGCCCCTTTCCTGAGCGATCTCGGTCAAGGCTGGAGTAAGGAATTTGAGGACTTTATGATCCCGGTTCTGAGCCGCTTTAACGGTGTGCCAGAAGTTAGCCCAGAGGGAGGCATCGTCTATCAGTTTCCTGAATTGCAAGTGACAGCTAAGGAACGCCAAAAACTCTCGGTTCCTCAATTTTTACAAGAAATTCCCCGCAAGTTTAGCAATGCTGGCTCTGGGCAAATTATAGGAGCCATCGTTCTTGGCAGTGCCAACCTGATCGCCGCCTTTGCGCTGGGATCTATGTTGCAGGACAACCAAGCTCTGGTCTACGAATTAGGGGGCTTAGTTGCCTTTGTTAACTCCATTTACTGGCTGCTGTTAGGCTATGGTTCCGCCTTTTTAAGCATTCCCTTAGTACGCTATTTTTGGGTGCAGCGGCAAAATGGGAAAATTGCCCACCGCAACCAAGAGCGCGAACAACGGGCTGAAGTGCTGGCCCAGATCGATGATCCGGTGCGAGAAAAATTGTCCTTTGCCAAAACCTTGGCTAGCCAGACCATCGTTACCGCCGAAAATTTGGCCTACAGCACCGAAACCGATTTGATTGATCAGGAAATTGCCAACAAAGACAAAATCGACGAGGAATGGCAGCGCCTCATTGAACGGAGACAGTCGTCCTAGAGAATATGCATCGAGACAGGTCAGATGCTGTGCATATCAGGCCATGAAGCACAGATAGTGACATCAGAAAGAGGGTGAGCTATGCCCACCCTCCTGCACTTACTTCAAGATCAGAATTCCCTAGATAATGGAAACCGTATTGCCTCCGCCAATGGTGTAATTTTGCAGGTGAATGATGGCGTCGCTTCCTTCAGCGAATCCAGCCATGCCATCATTGAGGGCAATGAACGTTCCACTTTGACCCGATACCTCAAAGGCAGCAGCCGAGTTCGTTCCAAGGGAACTTAGTACGACGGCAATGTCTGAGAAATTACTGGCCACAGTCCCAATGGATGCATTAAGTGTTGCAGAAATTGAGCCAGGAGCATCAATTTTGTCAACGGCTTTGTAGTCAGTGATAATGTCATAGCTAGCTAACAGAGAGTCTGTGAGAGCCGTAAATGCAAAGGTATTTACCCCCGCACCACCCGTTAGGATATCTTTACCACCACCACCAGTAATAGAATCGTTTCCACCAGTGCCTTGAATCGACTCTGCAGCAGAGGTGCCTGTAAAAGTTGAGCTGCCAATGATGTCAACATTCAGGGTTTGAGTACTGGTTGCATCACCATCTGCATCTACAACGGCAAGTTTGAAAAACAGATCCGCATTCAGGGTGTTGCTATCAGCCTTGATGAATCCGATATCTACGATCTTGACGACATCGTTATCGGCTGTGACTCCACCTGGCGCGAAGGCTTGGGTCGTGGTTGATCCACCAGAAGAACCGGTAGCACGGTTGAGATTGATGCCTGTACCACTTACTCCTTCTGTAGACACCAATAACTGCGCTCCATAAACCTGGTAGTCTTGCAACATAGAGTTGTAGTCATTAGACTCGATGATGACCAGTCCCTGATTGCCTGGATTAGGGCCAGTAAATGTAATTCCATACGGATTTGTCTCGGTGCCTAGGTACACATCTTGGTAATCGACAATGACGGCTTTTGTTGTGAGATCTGACGGATTAGATTTGCTGATCAATTTGAGAATCACCACTAGATCTTCACCGTCTCCCAGATCGGCAACTTTGAGATAGATGCCATCTGCCCGGGTTGTTGGAAATTGTGGTTCGGGCAAATCACCGCCAGGGCTATTCAGATAAAAGCCCATATCCAACACTTCACCGGCCTGAATCGTGTCACTGGCTACTCCATTAGAGTCTCCAGAAATACTGGCCCAAGACCAGTAGGCTTGAAAGACTTCCCCAGCAGAATAGGTTGGATCTCCATTCAAAGCACTATCTCTCGGTGTTGTGGCAATTGGCTCAGTTCCGGCCCTTAAAGGAGTTTCGGTACTACCACCTTGAACAGCCCCATACGCCCCAAATCTGACATAGAAGTCATCAGCTAGCTTTGAGACAACCACTTCAGGCTGGCTGGCTGATGAGCCAATGATGTTAAAAGACTGCTTGGATTGGGTATTGCTAGTCGTCAACACCGTAAAGCCTGAGAGTGGCTGTGTTAGGGCTACGGTGTAGGTTCCATTGGCCTTGTCAAAGGTCAGGGTTCCAGTAGCTGAGGTGAGCGCAGACGAGGCTGGATCGGCCTGATAGCTGAACTGGACGTTGAAGAGGGCAGTGCTTGCAGTCTCTGGATCCCGGGTCACACTGGCTCCCGTGATGACATTAGTTCCCACAGTGCCAGTCAAGCTGATCTCAGAGAAGTCAGAGTTTGAGGAGCTAAAGGAAGTCCGACTATCCGCTCCAATGGAGTAAGCAAAGATACCCGTACCACCTGGCGTGGGATTGCTCGAATTTGCGAAGATCAGATCCGTCTTGTTCCTGACAATCGGGGTGTCATCATCGACATCAATGGAGAGAGTACCATCCACCGTATCGCCATCGCCATCGGTGACGCGGTAATTGATGGTGAAGGCCTGGTTGTTTTCGTTGCCCCCTACTGCATGGTCGATGGGTGCATTTTGGGTGACAGTGTAGTCTCCGGTCGTGCTGTTGAGGGTCAAAGTGAGGACAGTGGTTGTGCCCTGATTGGCCAGAAGACTGCCTTCATGCCCCGCTTCGTAGGAGAATCCCTCTGGCGCGCCCGAGGTGAGGAAGGCGATGCTGCCCGCCCCGTCGGCCCCAAAGCTGTGTTCTAGAGTGCCTGTGGCGTTTAGTGCATCATCATCATCGCCTGTGCCGTTGGGGTTGCCGCCTGAGAGGGCATCGTCATCCAGTTTCACCAAGGCATTGCTGCTGACGGTGGGCGTATCGTCATCCACATCAATCGACAGGGTGCCGTCCACCGTATCCCCATCCCCATCCGTCACCCGGTAGGTGATGGTGAAGCCTTGGTTGTTTTCGTCGAGGCCGGCAGCGTGGACGATGGGGTTGTTCTGGGTGACGGTGTAGGCTCCGGTGCTGCTGCTGTTGAGGGTCAGGGTCAGCACGGTGGTTGTCCCTTGCTTCACCAGTAGACTACCCCCAGCACCCGCTTCGTAGCTAAAGCCAGACGGGGCACCCGTCGTAAGGAAGGCAATGGAACCCCCATCGGCCGCAAAGCTATGGCCCAACGTGCCTGTGGTATTCACCGAATCGACATCATCGCCCGTGCCGTTGGGATTGCCACCCGGCAAAGCATCATCATCCAGTTTCACTAGGGCGTTGCTGCTAATGCTAGGCCCATCATCCTCGAAGACCAGATTCTGGCCAATGTTCAGGGTCGCGCTCTGACTGTCACCGTCCTTGTCGGTGATGGTTGCCGTTAGAGTGACGAGGTCATCGGCCGACAGGGTCGTCGCGTCGTCGGGGTTGGTCGCATCGGCATGGACGACGGCCCGCTGCTGATCCAGGGTGACATCGCCATTGGCCGCCACGCTGACCGTGAACACCAGTTGGTCGGTCGTGGCTGTGCGCCCTTCCACGACTCCACCCTTCAGCGACAGGTTAACTACCTCGCCTGTGGCCGTATCCGTCAGCCCACTCGCTCCCACTACGACGCCCAGCCCATAGGTCAATGACCCAGACCCATCCGCGCCATAGGCCGAGGTGAAGTTGGCGGTAAAGTTCTTCGTGGCGTTCTCCGCCAGCACCGTCTCGTCCACGGTCAGGGTCGGTTCCATGCCCGTCATGCTGATGCTAGGCCCATCATCCTTGAAGACAAAAAGGTTGCCGACATTGACGGTATCGGTGACCGGGTCTTTGTCACCATCGGTGATGGTGGCGGAGAGGATGATGAGATCCGCCGCCATAGACGCGGTATTTTGGCCGAACCCATCGGCGTGTTTGATGGAACGCAGTTGATCAATGGTCAGCGTGTCTCCGGCGTCAATGCTGCCGTTACCATTTTCCGTCAGGGTGATGCGGAACGCGACTGGGTCATCACTGGCCCACACACGACCTTCAATCACATTGCCGCCGTCGTTGTACAGCAGAATGTTGTTGCCCGTGGCCATATCATCCAAGCCCGAATCGACGCCTGGTGCGCTCAAGGTGAGCGAGTAGTCAATCGTGGCGTTATCAGAGCCAGTGGCGGAGGACTCACCAGAGAGCAAATCACCTAGGGTGATGGTTGCGGTGGTGGTTTTGGGTGAGGTGTTGCCGGTGGCCGGGAAGTTCGTGCCACTGTCGTAGGTGGTGAGACTAACCCCATTCAAGCTCCCCAACTCAAGGGCTGGGCCATCATCGAAAAGGGTGAAGCCGCCTAGTCGGGTGTTTCCTGCTTCCAGGTACTTGCCACCTGTAACCCCCAAGTCGAAGGTACGGTTGCTGTTGGGTGCGGCGTTGCCCACGATAAAACGGTCGAAGGCTTCTAGCCCTTCTACCTGGAAGCGATCACCCGTTCTCAATCCCTGAATAATGACTTTCTCGAAAGTTGCATCGGTGTCTTCATTGACGAAAATGACTGTGATACCAGTATTACCTGGTGAATTGACCGTAAGTGATTTTGCATTTGACGAAGTAGATGGTGCAGATACATTCACGATCGGCGTGGTAAGATTCCCGTTTCGGAATACCTGCACCGACTTGATATCCACATTGGAAGCAATTGCACCCGGCCCATTGTGTAAGGCATCTCCCTGCGGATTGTTGCTAACCTTCTGTAGACGGATCTCCACATCGGCTCGAGTATTGGCATTGCCTGGGTTGAGTTGGGTAACTGTGGAGAAAGCGCTGGTTAGCAGATTACGACCGTCATACGCCAAGGTGTTGATATTCTTGGGATTGCCCGTTGCATTTTTTACAAAGTCGTAGAGAACCCACTCGTTCCAGTTCACAGCCTGACTACCTACCCCAATCGCCGAAGCCACCCCAGCCACATTACTGGTGTTAATCGTGCCGTTGATAATTCCTGTAGACGCTTCGACCTTGCTAGTGACAACGACATCAAAGGAATTATCGGGATCGGGATCGGGGCCACCTACAGGTTCGCGCCTAGTTCCAACTTATTTTGTGTCGGCCTCCTTGGGCAAGGGCCTTCTGCCATTCAACGATGAAGCAATCAGCAGATTGCGCACCCAGTTATCGTGATAGCGGAAACCGTTGAGTTGTTCAAAGGGGC
>QLAH01000254.1_pt1 | contig 38646 bp, 39 predicted proteins | sample 4693081 | NCBI WGS metagenome assembly QLAH01 (sample SAMN09425401, study PRJNA476045) | Lake water metagenome, whole genome shotgun sequencing project. | reverse complement strand
GCGCGACTTCCGCAGCGAGGACGCGGCCTACCGCGCGCTCGCGAAGGCGGGCCAGATCGACGCTGCGCGCGCGAAGAAGCCCTCGGTCGACGCGGCGCACGACAGCGCGTCGCGTCTGGCCTCGACCGAGGCGCTGGCGCTCCTCGCCCTTGTCGCCCTCCTCGGCGCCGGGCGCGCGTGGAGCGGCACGGTCGACCGCGCGGCGAAGGACGCCTCTCCCCGTGGCTGATCGCACGCCCGCGCTCCCCCGCAAGACCGCAGCGCAGAAGGCCCGCGCGGCGAACCTTCTCGCGGCGCTGAAGGAGCGGTACCCAGACGCCCACTGCGAGCTCGACTGGTCGAAGCCGCACGAACTCCTCATCGCCACGATCCTCTCGGCCCAGTGCACCGATGTCGCGGTCAACAAGGCGACGCCCGGGCTCTTCAAGGCCTTCCCCACCCCCGCAGACTACGCCCGCGCGACTCCCGCGGAGATCGAGCCACACATCCGCTCGATCGGGCTCTTCCGAGCGAAGGCGAAGGCCGTGCACGAGACCTGCCGCCTGCTCGTCGAGCGCTTCGGCGGCGAGGTGCCGCACACGATGGAGGAACTTCTTCTCCTGCGCGGGGTTGCGCGAAAGACCGCGAATGTGGTCCTCGGCAACTGCTTCGGAATCAACGAAGGCGTTGTCGTCGACACCCATGTCGCGCGGCTTTCCGAGCGGCTTGGGCTTTCGCGCGGAAAGACCCCGCAGAGGATCGAGCGCGACCTGATGGCGCTCTTCCCGCGCGAAGAGTGGTGCCTGCTCTCGCACCTTCTGATCTTCCACGGGAGGCGCGCCTGCAAGGCGCGCGGCGCCGCATGTGCGGACGACCCGATCTGCGCGCGTTTCTGCTCCGAGGCGTCGCGGGCCAGGCGCGCAGCGGCACGCATGCGCACAAGCCCATAGGCGCGCCGCGCGCCGTCCAAAGGGCGTGGCTGATTCCCGCAGGAAAATCGGGTCAACTTCGAGCGTCTGCCGATACAGTCTCCGCTGTCGAACCTGTCCCGCGAAAGAGGACGCGGCGGGCTCGGCCGGTCTGGGCACCAAGCACGGAGCGCTGCGCGTGAGCAAGCCCGAACAGGACGCATCGACGATGGACGAAACCACCCGAACCCCTCGGGCAGGCGGCTCGCTGCTCGACCTCCGCATGCACTTCGTCGGAATCGGCGGCTGCGGCATGAGCGGTCTCGCGCTGATGCTTGCGCGCCGCGGCGCGCGCATCACGGGCTCCGACCAGAGCGAGAGCGAGACGACCGAGCGGCTGCGCGCGGCGGGAATCCCCGTCCGCACGGGCCCGGCCGAAGAGTCTGTCCCCGCGGGCACCGAACTCGTGGTCGCCTCCGCGGCGATCAAGGGCGACCACCCCGAGATTCTCGCCGCGAATGCGGAGGGCGTCGACTGGATCAGCTACGCCGAGGCGCTCGGTCGCGCGCAGCGCGGGACGACCGGCGTCTCGATCGCGGGCACTCACGGCAAGAGCACGACCACCGCGATGACCTCGTGGGTCGGGATCCGCTGCGGCCTCGACCCAAGCGTGATCGTGGGCGCGACCTGCGGCCAGCTCGGCGGCGGCTCGCGCACGGGCGCGCTTGAGATCCCGACGGGCAGGCTGCGCGGGAAGCCCGGGGTCCTCGTGTGCGAGGCCTGCGAGTTCAACCGCTCGTTCCACCAGCACCACCCGACCATCGGCCTCATCAACAACATCGAGGAAGACCACCTCGACTACTACGGCTCGCTCGACGAGATCATCGCCAGCTTCCACGACTTCGCCCGGCTCCTCCCCTCGGCGGCCAGCGGCGGCAAGTTGCTGATCGCGGAGGACGGAGCGCACCGCCGCGAGGTCTGCGCGGGCATCGACTGCGAGGTCGTCACCTTCGGCTTCTCGCCGGAGGCCGACTTCCAGGTGATCTACGACGCAGCCGCGAGCCGCGTGGGCGTCCTCTGGCGCGGCCACGTGGTCGGCAGCTGGACGAACCGCATGCCCGGAAGCCACAACGCGCTCAACAGCGCGGCCGCGGGCATCATCAACAACTGGCTGGGTGCCGACTGGGACGACATCGAGTGCGCGCTCTCGGAGTTCGACGGCCTCGACAGGCGCAGCCAGCTGCTTGGCACGCGCGAGCTTGCTTCGGGCGCGCGCATCGAGGTCTTCGACGACTACGGCCACCACCCCACCGAGTGCGAGAAGACGCTGCGCGCGCTGCGCTCCGCGCACGCGCCCGAGCGGCTGATCTGCGTCTTCCAGCCGCACCAGCACAGCCGCACGCGCTTCCTTCTCGAGCAGTTCGCCTCGAGCTTCCGCGAGGCGGACGAAGTGATCGTGCCGCACATCTACTTCGTGCGCGACAGCGAGGTCGAGAAGACCCGCGTCTCCGCGCAGGATCTCGTCGACCGCCTTGCCGCGAAGGGAACGCGCGCCCTCCACATCGGCGCGTTCGATCAGATCGTCGAGCATCTCGAGTCCCACTGCCGCGACGGCGACCTGGTGGTGACGATGGGCGCGGGGCCCGTGAACAAGATCGCCCTCGACCTCCTCGCCCGCGGACGCACGCAGAGCGTCGGCGGCGCCGCCCCCGAGGCGGTGGCATGACCGTGGCGGGTCCCGCGAGTCTCTACGCAGACCTCGACGTCGTGGCCGAGCTCGATCGGCCGCTCGGGCCGCTCACCTGGTATGGCGTCGGCGGACCCGCGGATGTCCTCATCCACCCGCGCTCGGTCGACGCCCTCGCCACGCTCGTCGAGCGCTGCCGCCGCGACGCGATTCCCCTGCGCGTCCTCGGCTCCGGGGCGAACCTCCTCGTCGACGACGAAGGGGTCGACGGCGTCGTCGTCCTCCTCGACGCCCCCGCGTTCAAGGCGGTCGAGTTCAACGCAGACGGACTCGTCGAGCGGATGCGCGTCCATGGCGGCGCGTCGATGGAGCGGCTCGTCACCGAGTGCGCGCGCCGCGGCCTCCGCGGGATCGAGCAGATGTCGGGAATCCCCGCGAGCCTCGGCGGCGCCATCCGCATGAATGCGGGCGGGAAGTTCGGCGCGATCGGCGACGTGGTCGACGCGGTCGCACTCGTCGGGCCAGACGGCGAGCTCCGCGTCTACGGCCGCGACGAACTGCACTTCGGCTACCGCGAGACGAACCTGCCCCGCGGCGTGGTGGCCTGGGCCGTGCTGCGCGTCGAGCCGGACGACCCCGTCGCCTGCCGTAAGCGCGTCCTCGAGATCTTCTCGTACAAGAAGTCGACGCAGCCGATGGGCGCCTCGAGCGCTGGCTGCATGTTCCGCAACCCGACGATGCCCGACGGCTCGCGAGAGAGCGCAGGCAAGCTGATCGACCTCGCGGGCCTCAAGGGCACGCGCATCGGCAGCGCCGTGGTCAGCGGGGAACACGGCAACTTTCTGGCATTCGATCGAGTTCAGGGGGTCGGCCAGTCATCTTCCGCAGACATGCGGCGGCTGGTCGAGCGCGTGCAGGCGGAGGTCCTGCGTCGGTTCGGTGTCGAGCTTGCGACGGAAGTCGTCTTCTGGCGTCGCGGCGAGGCAGCGGACTGAGTTCCCTGGTGGAAGCGATGGCCGCAAGAGGAGCCCCCTATGTCGAAGCCGAGCACCCCGTCCAACCTGCACTCGCATCGACCGCGTGTCCTTGTCCTGATGGGCGGACCGGACGCCGAGCGTGAGGTCAGCCTCAACTCGGGCGCGGAGGTCGCGCGCGCGCTCGAGGAGGGTGGCGCGTTCGAAGTCGTGCCGCTGGTGATCGACCGCATCGACATCGAGGGCCTTCGCGCCCAGCGGCCGCGGCTCGTCTATCCCGTTCTCCACGGGCCGTGGGGCGAGGGCGGCGAACTCCAGAAGATCCTCGAGCAGTTCGAGGAGGAGGACGGCGTCCCGTTCGTCGGCCCGAAGTCGCGCGCGGCCGCGATCGCCATGAACAAGCTCGCGACCAAGATGCACGCCATGCGTCTCGAGATCCGCACGCCGCGGGCACGCGAGGTCCTGCGGCGCGAGCTCATCGACATCGACCCGCCGCTTGTCCTGAAGCCTTCGAACGACGGGTCAAGCGTCGATCTGCGGATCTGCCGCAGCCAGCAGGAGGTCATGCTCGCGCGGGCGGAGCTCGAGGCAAAGCGCCCCTCCCTCATGGCCGAGGAGTACATCGAGGGCCGCGAGATGACCGTCGGCATCGTGAACGGAGAGGTCCTCCCGATCATCGAGATCATTCCCGCGACCGAGTACTACGACTACGAGGCGAAGTACACCCGCGACGACACGCGCTATGTGGTCGAGCCGGAGCTCGACGAGGAGATCGCGGAGGAGATGCGGCGCGCGACGCGGGCGATCTACTCGGCGCTCGGCCTTCGGGATGTGGCGCGCGCGGACTTCATCGTGAACGACCATGGCTCCTGGTTCCTCGAGATCAACACGGCCCCCGGGATGACCACCCACTCGCTCGTCCCGATGGCTGCGCGCCACACGGGTGTCGAGATGCCCGAGTTCTGCACCTCGGTGGCTCGGGTGGCGCTCACCCGCGACGACGACCTCACCCGACGCGCGCCCGAAGCCGTTCCCATCGGCTGACGGCCGTCGGGCGCAGGAAACAGGTACAGTCCGCGGCCGCGTCAGGTCGAAGAAGAGTCAGGCGACGCCCGTTTCCGCGCGGAGGCCACTCCGCGAGCCCTCGCACAGCACCCCATTCAGTCAGAAGGACGGCCACGGATGGCCAAGAACGCCCGCAAACGCTCGTTCCTTTCCGCGCTCTCAGGCAAGGTCGCCAACGGACTCGACGGTCTCCGCGGGCACTTCGCTTCAGGCGGCAACGCGGTCTCCAACATCGCGGCCATGCTTGTCCTCGCGGGATGCGTGGCACTTCTCTGGTGGGGCGTTCCCAAGCTGCGCACGCGCCTGGCCGAGCGAGCCACGGTCGCAGCGGAATCGTTCGATCTTGCGTTCACCAACGCACCCTCGTGGTTCGACGGCCTGCGACGCGCGGAGGTCCGCGACCGCGTCCGCGCAGCCGTCGGCGAGGGCTCGCTCCTCGACCAGCGCAGGCTCGCCACCGCGCGCGAGGCGCTTCTCTCGACAGGCTGGTTCCGCTCCGTCGAGCAGGTGCGTCTGGCCGATCACGGCGGCTTCCAGATCGACGCCACCTTCGTCCGCCCGTTCGCTGTGGTGCGCCACGGAACATTCGACTACCTCGTCGACGACGAGGGACGCCTGCTCCCCATGCAGTGGACGGCCGGCCATCGCCCAGCCTCCCCCCACTACGTCGCACTCGTCGGAAGCGGATCGCTTCCGACGGGCGGCTATGGAACGCAGTGGCCCGGCGCAGACGTTGCCATGGGGCTCGAGCTCGCGCGTCTCCTCGCGGGCCGCGCGTGGTTCCCCGAGGTGAGCGCGATCGATGTCACCCGTGCGGCGGATGCACGCGAACTCGTCCTCGTCACGCGCCACGACGGCCGCGTCCTCTGGGGTCGCGCCCCGAGCGACCGCTCCGTGGCGGAAGTGACGCCCGACGCCAAGCTGCGTACGCTCGACTACCTCTACGCGACCGAACGGCGCATCGACAACGGCCAAGGCCGCGTGATCGATCTCCGCGGCGACCTCGTCACCCTGCGCGCGGACGCCGCGCCTGGCGAGCAGTAGCCGCAGCGAGGACGCGAGGGGCGCAGGTTCCCCGTGACGAGCGACTCGACCCGAACAGACAAGCACGACCCGCTCGACCTCCCGCTTCCCGAGACGGGAGCGCGTGAGGTGCGCGCCCAGCCGGCCAACGACGACGCGCGGCCGCTCACGGTTCCGCGCGGACTCGTGATGCTCGCCGCGCTCTGGATCTTCCTCTCGTGGGTGCTTCTCTTCGGGATCCGCCCGCCCGTCCAGCCGCAGTCCGCAAGCTACGGTCCATCGCTCGAGATCCTCTTCATCTCGATCGGCGTCGGCATCGCGATCGGCTGGCCGCTGCTGCGGCTGTCGAGCCCCCGCTCGAGCGCACCGATCCTGCAGGCCATACTCGACGGACTGTCGCTGGTGGTGCTTGTGCAGGTCGTCGTCTGGCCGCTTCGGCTTGTCACCAACTGGACGCTCAACCGCACGCTCTGCGTGATCGCCGCGCTCACGATAGCGGTCGCGCTCACGGCGGCGCTGCTCGGCGCGGCGCACGGTGCCCGCTCCGCCGCGCGACGCACCGTGGCGATGGCCATCGCTGCGGTCGCCGCGCTTGCCCCGACCGCGGCCTCCATCGTGGCCGAGTGGTTTGCACCGAGCGCTGACTCATCCTTCGGCACACCCGATGCCCACGCGATCGAGGCACGCGGCTGGCTTGACGCGCTTCTTCCCGTCAGCGCACCCGCACTTCTCGGGCGATTCGCCGCCCCCACCCCCCTCGACCCACCGGCCGCGGACCTCGCGCTCCTCAGGGTTGCGCTCGTGGCGGCCGTCGTGGCCTGGACGGTGCTCCTGATCGCTCGCGTCAGCCGAATCGCGCGAGGTCGACCAAACGGCACCATTCCGCTAGACTGATCTCTCGACGCGGGAGCCTCCTCCCGCGTTTCCGCTTTTCCCGAGCACCGTCGCGAGGACCCGTCATGGACTTCATCACTTCCGAAGAGAAGGCCCTGCTCATCGAGAAGCTCGCAGAGCTTCGCGCGATGGACAAGATGCTCATCCAGCGCATCGCGGAGGCCCGCGCCCTCGGCGACCTCCGTGAGAACGCGGAGTACCACGCCTCGCGCGAAGACAAGGCGATGAACGACGCGAAGATCAAGGACCTCGAGGAGCGCCTGGCGACGGCGCAGGTCGCGGATGCGAGCGCACTCCCGCAGGACATGGTCTTCGTCGGCGCGATCGTGCGCCTCCGCGACGACGACGGCGGTGACGAGGACCTCTACCGCCTCGTCGGGCAGTCGACGGGCCGCTTCGACCTCGAGTACATCGAGGTCACCACCACGAGCCCGATGGGCGTGGCGCTCATGAAGGCGCGCGTCGGCGAAACGATCCGCGTCGACCTGCCGCGCGGCGCGCGGCGCTACACCATCGTCGAAATCGCGATGTAGTCACAGGCTTCCCGCGACCGCCGTCAAAGGTGCGGTCGCCGCGCAAGCGACCTGCCCGTCAGACGGAGGCCGGACGAAGCCCTGACGCAGTCTGCGGAGGGGTGTTGTCTGCCGTCGACTGCCCCGCCGTCACTTCCCGCCCGATCGGTCGACCACCACGCGACGGCCGCGCGGCGCGTCGTCGACGCGGACCTCCGTGCCGTCGAGGAATCGCACCACGACGTCGAACGCGCCCACGGCGCTCGGCACGCCGAAGTGCGCCTCGCGCGTCGCGGTCGACTGAAACGGCCCGCCGCCTGCGATCCAGCGGCGCTGCACGGCACCCGCTCCGACGTCGCGCGGCCGCAATTCGATGACCGTTCCGACGAGATCGCGTCCGCCGCGCGGGACGACCACGATCCAGTCGTCCGCGCGATCGTGGTCGTTGCGCAGGACGCGCACGGGTGCATCGAGCCCAGCGGAGACGATGTCGATGTCGCCGTCCTGGTCGAGGTCTGCGAAGACGGCCGTGCGTCCGACCTCGGGTGCGGGCGTCCACGCACCCGCCGAGGCGGCGACCGCGAATCGCCGCCCGTCGCGCACGAAGAGCTGCGGCGGCTGCGCGTAGTCCGAATCCATCGCCTGGCGCGTGGCCTGCGGATACACATGGCCGTTCACGACGAAGAGGTCCTCGTCCGCGTCATGGTCGAAGTCCGCGAATCCCGCCGCCCAGCCGACCATCGTGCGGCTCGGGGCTCCGAGACCGAACTGGTTGGTGCGGTCGTCGAAGCTTCGCCCGTCGAGGTTGAGGTGCAGCGTGTTCGTGTCGCTCGAGAAGTTCGTGGTGAAGAGGTCGGGACGGCCGTTTCCGTCGACATCCGCGACGGCGACGCCCATCGTCGCCTGCTCGAGGCCCTCGCCGTTCACGCCGACTCCCGAGCGAAGTCCCTGATCCGCGAAGCGCACGGACCCGTCCTCGGCGCGCGTCGCGATGAACAGATGGCTCGCCTGCGAGTCGTTCCCCACGTAGACATCGAGAAGCCCGTCGCCGTTGAAGTCGACGATCGCGAGGTTGAGCGCAAACGCGCTCCGCGCCGCGGCGAAGCCCCACTCGCGCGAACGCTCGACGAAGCGCCCGTCGCCTGCGTTCTCGTAGACCCGGTCTGGCGCAGGCGCATAGCCCTTCGGCCCCGCGATGACCGCCATTCCCTTGAAGCTCGCGGGCGGCAGCGGCCGCGCAGGGTCGAACTCGAGATAGCGGCACACGAAGAGATCAAGGTCCCCGTCCTGGTCGAGGTCCGCGAAGGCCGCGCTCGTGCTCCAGCCGCCGTCCGCCACACCCGCGCGCGCGGAGATGTCCTCGAAGGTCCCGTCGCCCTTGTTGCGCAGCAGGACATCGGGGCCGAAGCAGGCGATGAAGAGATCGTCGAATCCGTCGCCATCGACATCACCGACCGCGACACCGAAACTCCATCGCGTGTGTCGGATGCCGCTTGCGGGGGTGACATCCGTGAAGCGCAGTCCGCCGTCGTTGCGATAGAGCCGCGCGCCGGGGCCGCGCTCGGGGTCCGCAAGGGTCGCGCCGTTGGGCACGAAGAGGTCGAGGTCGCCGTCCCGGTCGAAGTCGACGAGCGCAAGTCCGCCGCCCTTCACCTCGAGGATCTGCGTCCTTGGATGAACGCCCGAGGTCGGCGCGAGGTCGATGCCCGAGCCAGCGGTGACATCGCTGAAGCGCGGACCGGTCGGCGCGCCCGCTTGCCTGGGAAGCGCAGGCTGCGCAGCAGAGAAAGCAAGAGATGCTCCGAGGAACGGTCCAAGCAATCGGGCAGCGGGAAGATTCATGGTCTCTGCTCCTGCGCGGACTCGGGCGCGGACTCCTTCGTGGCCCCCTGTTCGTCCGCACGCTGCCGCTCGCGTCGCCCGAGCGCTTCCAGGATGCGCTCCGCGTTTCCCCGCGCGGCATCGGCCGCCGCGTGCTCGCCAAGGCGATCGCACACGCGCGCCATCTTCGACCAGGTCTCGTGCTGGACCGCGCTCGCGCGGATCGCCTCCTCAAGGAAGCGCTTCGCGCCCGCGGGGTCGTCGCGGCGCAGGGCCACGTCGCCAAGGCGCGTCAACACCTTCGCCTCGTCCACCCCGCGCGGCGCGCCGCCCCTTGCAAGGGCGCGGAAGCCCTCGAGCGACTTCGTGAAGTGCCGCTCGGCGTCGTCGAGCCTGTCCTCATCAAGCGCCACGAGCCCCAGCCCGAAGGTGCTGTCGGGTTCGTCGGGCATGGCCTCGAGGTGCCGCTCGAAGGCGACCCGCGCGGCCGCGAGGTCGCCGAGGTGATAGCAGCACCATCCGAGGAAATGGGCTGCGTGGCGCCTCTCGGGGAAGTTCGCGCTCGAGTCGCGCGCCCGCTCGAGCCACGCCCGCGCCTCTGTGTATCGCTTCTGCTTCGAGAGCGCGACGCCGAGGACAGCGGCCGCACGGTCGTTCGCCGCATCGCGTGCAAGCGCCGTGCGCGCGAGCTCCTCGGCCTCACGGAATCCGCCGCGCATGAGGAGGCGCACGGCACCATCGAGAAGCGGGTCGCCCGCCGCCGGCGGTGCGGAAGCCGCACGACCGAGCTCAGGCGGCGCATCCTGCAACAGGGGCGCAACGCTCGCCGCCGACGCCGACAGCGCCAGCGACAGCGCGGCGGTCCAAGGAAGAATGCGCGGCGCTCCAGACATCGATCGCCAATCTATCGGCCTTTGGCGCGGGCCTACGGGAAGCTCGCCCCGTTTCTCAAGAACCCCTCCCCGCCCTCCGCACGGGTTCGGAGACGCGGGGGTTGTGCGGTCGCTCGGGAATCTCGCGAAGTTTCGAATACCTTGCTTTCACCCCTTCCATCTGAACGCTCGGCGTATAACTTGGAGAGACCCTCCGCTTCCGCAGGTCGGGGCGCGGGAGGCGGGCGTTCCGTGCATGCCGCGATACGCCAGAGCGTCTGCATCAGGTCCCCGCACTTGCGTACTCCCGTTCGCACGCCCCCCGTTGCGAACCACTCCAAGGAACCGTCTGATGGACATGCACAGCGCCCCGCGGCGCGACACGACCGCGCAGTCGAATTCCCGCACGCACCCGCGAACGACCGTGCGACGCTCCATCGCCGCCATCGTGGCGACGGCCGCCCTGTCCACCGCCTCCGGCGCCCTCGCGGGCGACGGCATCGTGCTCCAGCCGAAGGCGGGCGATCCGCTGCACGGGCTCACGGCCAATGAGCTCGATCTCTTCTGGCAGGGCCGCGTCGACTACGTCACGCCGTTCTCGATGTCGATGGGCCTCGGCCCGATCATGAACAAGTCGAACTGCCAGTCTTGCCACTCGAACCCCGTCGGTGGATGGGGCTCCATCAAGGTCACGCACTTCGGCATGGACGACAAGGGCGAGTTCTATCCGCTCACAGAGCTCGGCGGCTCGCTCCTCCAGTCGCTCGCGACGAACGATTCCTGCCGCGAGTTCATCCCCGAGGAGGCGACGGTCGTCATCCAACGCGTCACGAACTCCTCGATGGCGTTCGGCCTGATCGAGGCGATTCCCGATGAAGCGATCGCTGCGAACGAGGATCCCGACGACCTCGACGGCGACGGGGTCTCGGGCCGCGTGCACTGGGTGCTTCCGCTCGAGTCGAGCCCGAAGAGTCCGCTGCGCGCGGGCCGCTTCGGCTGGAAGGCGCAGGTCGCCACGGTGCTCAGCTTCTCCGCTGACGCGACCCGCAACGAGCTCGGTGTCACCAATGCCCTGATTCCGACGGAGAACGCCCCGAACGGCGACATTGCCCTCCTCGACGCGTGCGACTCCGTCGCAGACCCCGAGGACCAGCCCGATGCGACCGGCTTCACCTTCATCGAGCGCGTCACCCACTTCCAGCGCTACCTCGCCGAGCCGCCCCAGACGCCGCGCTCGGGAATGAGCGGCGAGGCCGTGTTCAACGCGATCGGCTGCGCCAAGTGCCATGTCGCGGAGTGGACGACCTCGAACCTCAAGGGCTTTGAGTCGGCCATCCGCGGGAAGACCATCCGCCCCTATTCCAACTTCCTCCTCCACGACATGGGTCTCCTCGGCGACGGCGTCCAAGAGGGCGACGCGAACGAGCTCGAGATGCGCACTCCGACCCTGTGGAACCTCCGCACGCGCGATCCGATGCTGCATGACGGCAGCGCCTCGGGCGGCACTTTCGAGGCCCGTGTCACAGCGGCGATCCTTGGACACGGCCCCTTCGGCGAGGGCTCTGCATCGGCAGCTGCGTTTGAGGCGCTGCCCGCCGCGCAGAAGTCGCAGCTCGTCGCGTTCCTCGACTCGCTCGGCCGCGTCGAGTTCGACTTCACGGGCGAGGGCTTCGTCGATCTCTTCGACCTCGACATCCTCGCGGCCTGCCGCACCGCGAAGTCCGTGAGCCCCGACGACCAGTGCGCGATCGGCGACATCGACCAGAACGGCGTGGTGGACGAGGCCGATGCAGCCCTCTTCGTCGCGGCCTATGTGCGCGATGGCGGCGCGGCCCCCGGCGACTGCGACGGCGACGGCGTGAACGACCTCGTGGCGATCTTCCTCGGTGCGCCCGACGCGAACCGCGACGGAGTACCCGACGATTGCGGGGCCTGCCTCGGCGACCTCAACTCCGACGGCATCGTGAACGGTTCCGACCTCAGCACGCTCCTCGGCGGCTGGGGCACCGCGAACGGCGACCTCAACGGCGACGGCGTCACGGGCCCGAGCGACCTCCTGATCCTCCTCGGCGCGTGGGGCTCCTGCTGAGCCGAGCCACGCTGCGATTTCGGAAATCTCTCCACCACGAGCCTCTCCACCACGAGTCTCTCCACCACGAGTCTCTCCACCACGAGTCTCTCCACCACGAGCCTCTCCACCACGAGCCTCTCCACCACGAGCCTCTCCACCACGAGCCTCTCCACCACGAGCCTCTCCCGCACTCCTCCCGGCGGAACCACACGATGCGCGCAAACCAGCTGATCTCCCTCTCTGCCCTGTCGCTCCTCGCGGCGGGCCTCTCCACTGGTGCGCACGCGCAGTGGGTCAACTACACGAACCAGACGGCGTCGCGCCTTGTCGCGCATCCCACCCTGATCGTGAACGACAACCTCGAGAAGGACTTCGCCGTCGGCGACTTCGACAAGGACGGCGACGAAGACCTCATCTGCGTGCGCAAGTTCCCGGGCTCCATCCAGGGCGGCTACTCCAACATCCTCTTCATGAACGAAGGCGGCGTCCTCGTCGACCGCACGCAGCAACTCGGCTCGGCGGCCGACATCGGAGGCTCGCTCGGCCTCCTCGACCCGACCAACGACCGCGATGTCATCGCCATCGACGTCGACAACGACGGCTGGCTCGACCTCGTCACCGCCACCACGATGAGCGACCATGTCTCGACGACGCTCGGCCAGCCGCGCGTCTACAGGAACCTCGGCGACGACGCCAATGGAAGCTGGCTCGGCTTCCGCTTCGAGAGCGGCCGCATCCCCACCATGCTCGCGATGTCGGGCGCCGTGGCCAACCCGCGCTTCTGCGCGCTGGCGATCGGCGACTTCAACGGCGACGGCTTCGTCGACCTCTTCTTCACCGACTACGACACCCCCGAGACGAGCGGAACGGTCTGCATCGATCTCAACATGGACGGCGACACCAACGACCCGGGGGAGTGCCAGCAGAGCCCGGGCGAGCCGGCGAACCTCGACTTCAACAACAAGCTGCTCTACAACCGCGGCACGGAGAACCCTGGCGTCTTCTTCGACACGATGACCACGCGCATGACCGCGGCGCAGCTTGACTCCGCGTTCGGCAACGCCGCGGCCGCCGCAGACATGAACGGCGACGGCAAGCTCGACATCGTGCGCGTGAACACCCTCGGCGGCGGGCAGAACGTGGCCACGATCTACTCGCGCCCGGACGGCCTTGGCAACAGCTTCCTCGGCCCCGACGCCGCCTACGGAGGCGCGCCCTACAACATGGACGTCGGCGACATCAACGGCGACGGCCGCATGGACATCCTCGTCGTCGACGACGGCCAGGACCGCGTCGTCCTCAACAACGGCAACGGCCCCGACGGCTTCGCCGATTTCACGACCTTCGTCGTCGCGGACAGCATCGGCGAGTTCGGCAACACCGCGCGGCTCGTCGACCTTGACAACGACGGACGCCTTGACGCGATCATCTGCGACGTGGACGCCGACCTTCCGCCCTTCTGCCCAAGCTCGGGCCGCCGCACCAAGATTTACCGCAACACGGGCGTCGTCGGGCCGAACCTGCTCGACGAGCAGGGAACCGTGCTGCCCGTGGCGAACCTCTCGTCGGTCTACGACATCGCGCCGATCGACATCAACGGCGACGGCTGGCTCGACCTCGTCGTCGGACGCTGCGGCGGCATCGATGTCTTCATGAACCAGCCGCCGATCTTCATCACCTTCGCCTATCCGAACGGCCGCCCCGCGACCGTCGCGCCGGGCACGACGACCACGATGTCGGTGAACACCGCCATCGCGGGCGGCGGATCGATCGTCGAGGGCACGGCGAACCTGAGGGTCTCGACAGACGGCGGTGCGACCTTCACCGCCTACCCGATGGTGCAGAACTCCGCCACGAGCTTCACGGCGCAGTTCCCCGCGTTCTCGTGCGACGACTCCGTGCGCTACTTCGTCGAGGCGCGGCTCTCGAACGGCGGCCTGAACGTCGACCCGCCGACCGCGCCTTCAGGAGCGTTCGGCCTCAGCGTGCTGTCAAGCGCGGATGCGATCGAGAACCAGCTCTTCGAGGGCGACACCTCGGGGTGGGCCGTCGAGAACAGCTCGAACCTGACGGCAGGCGCGTGGATCGCGGGCGTGCCGAACGCAAGCACCACCGGCGGCAACTTCGCCTCGCCGCCGAACGACGCGACGCCCGCGCCGGGCGTGCGCTGCTTCGTCACGGGCCTCGGGACCCCGGGCGCCAACGCGGGCACGCACGATGTCGACGGCGGAACCACCACGCTGACCTCGCCGAGCTACGACCTCGCGGGCGCTGCAAGCGCGACCGTGAGCGTGGCGCTCTGGTACTTCTGCGACGACATCGTGAGCGGCAACAACGCGCAGGCGGACTTCCTGCGCGTCGAGGTCTCGAACGGCGGCGCGTGGACGCTGCTCGAGGAGATCCGCACCATCACGACTGCGTGGACGACGCGCACCTACAACCTCGCCGACTTCGTCGCGCTCACGGGAACGGTCCGCGTGCGCTTCATCGCCAGCGACATCGGAAACAACTCCGTGACCGAGGCGGGCGTCGACGACTTCTCGATCTCGATCGGTGTCTGCGAGGAGCCCGGCTGCCCTGCCGACCTCAATGGCGACGGCACGGTCAACAGCTCCGACATCACCGAGCTCCTCGCGGGCTGGGGCACGGCGAAGGGCGACTTGGATGACGACGGCACTGTCGGTGGCTCCGACCTGACGCAGTTGCTCGCGGCATGGGGCGCCTGCCCGTAATCGCCGCGCGAAGCGAACGAACCCATCGCACAGGCCGCTCCGAGAGGGGCGGCCTGTTTCCTTCGCTCGCGCTCCGCGCGGAGGGGGCTGTACCATCCGCCGCGATGGCCGATCTCTCCGTCTCGCTCGCAGGCGTGCGTCTGGCAAACCCCGTGGTGCTTGCAGCGGGCACCTGCGGCTATGTGCGCGAGATCGCCGATGCGCTGCCGCTCGAGCGGCTCGGGGCGATCACGACGAAGTCGATCACGGCCGAGTCGCGCGAAGGCAACGCGCCGTGGCGCATCATCGACAGCCCAGCGGGCATGCTGAATGCGATCGGCCTCGCGAACGTCGGCCTCGACCGCTTCATGCGCGAGAAGCTGCCCGAGGCGCGCGGCCTCCCGTGCAAGCTCTTCGGCTCGGTCGCGGGTCATTCGGTCGACGAGTACCTCGCCGTCGCGAGCGCGTTCGATACGGCGGCCGAGATCGCAGCGGTCGAGCTCAATGTCTCCTGCCCGAACACTGCCGACGGCCTCCAGTTCGGCGAGCACCCCGACGCGCTGCGCGCGCTGTTGCGCGAGGTGAAGCCCGCGGTCCGCTCGAAGCCGCTCTTCGTCAAGCTCTCGCCGAATGTCGGCGACATCGTGGCGATGGCCACGGCCGCCATCGACGGCGGCGCGCAGGCGCTTGTCGTCGCGAACACCTTCGCCGCGATGGCGATCGATGTCGAGACGCGCGCGCCGCGCCTCTCGCGCGGCCGCGGCGGCCTGTCGGGCCCAGGCATCCACCCGATCGTGGTGCGCATGGTCTACGACACCTACCACCGCGTCGCCCGCGATGCGAAGGTGCCCGTGATCGGCCTCGGCGGCGTCTCAAACTGGCGCGACGCGGCCGAGTTCATCCTCGCGGGCGCAAGCGCCGTCGCGATGGGCACAGCGCTCTTCATCGACCCGCGCGCCCCCTTGCGCGTCGCCGACGGCCTCGCGAAGTGGGTCGACCGCCATGGCTGCCGGTCTGTATCGGAGCTCGTCGGCGCGGTGAAGGACGGCGCAAAGGCCGAAGCGAAGGCATAGCCATGCGCCGCCGCGAACGCGAACGATTCGATGAACTCTTCGAGGAGGTGCTGGCAGCGCTCCCGGAGGGAATCCACAAGCTCATCGAGGAGTGCCCGCTTGTCCTTGAAGACAGGCCATCGCAGGCGATCCTCGACGAACTCGGCATCGAGGACGAAGACGACATCCTCTGCGGCCTCCACACGGGCGTGCCGCTGACGGAGCGTTCGGTCGAGCGGCCCGACACTTCGGATGTGGTGCACATCTTCCGGGAGGGCATCGTCGACATGGCCGGCGGCTGGGACGAGGGCGAGGACGAGGAAGGCCCCTTCGGCGGCGAGGAGCGGATCCGCGAGGAGATCCGCATCACGATCCTGCACGAGCTCGGGCACCACTTTGGACTCGACGAAGACGATCTCGACCGTCTGGGGTATGCCTGACGCACTGCGCGCGGGCGGCTACGATTGGCTCCCTTTCCACGGAGCCCCGATGAACGCAGACCGCATCGCACAGTTCGAGAAGATGGCCGCCGCCGACCCGACCAACGAGATGGCGCACTTCAGCCTCGGCAACGCCTACCTGCAGGCAGGCCGCTTCGCGGAGGCAGCGCAGAGCCTCGAGAAGTGCATCGCCGCGAACGCGGAGATGAGCAAGGCCTATCAGCTCTGCGGCGACGCGATGATCAAGGCGGGCTGGGAAGACAAGGCCGTTGCGGTGCTCGAGAAGGGCTACATGATTGCGGCCGCGAAGGGCGACCGCCTGCCGCAGCAGGCGATGGCGAAGCTGCTCGAGGGAATCGGCCGCCACGCGCCGGTGCTCGCCGAGGAGAAGGAGACCGCCGACCGCCTGCGCGAATCGGGCGCCTTCGTCTGCCGCCGCACGGGCCGCCCGGGCACCAAGCTCCCGTCCCCCCCGCTGCGCGGTTCACTCGGCGAGTGGATCTTCGAGAACATCTCCGCCGAGACCTGGCGCCAGTGGATCGGCCAAGGCACGAAGGTCATCAACGAACTCCGCCTCGACTTCACCCGCGACCGCGACCAGGAGATGTACGACCAGCACATGCGCGAATACCTCGGCATCGACGAGGAAGTGCTGAAGGAGATCGCGACGAAGGCGTGAGGCCCCGGGGCGTCGGAGGCGAACACCACGGGTGCCAGCAGGCTTCAGCCTGCTGAACCACGGACGCGCGGAGTCGACGGCCAAGACCGTCTCATGCAGCCTGCCGCGACATCGTCGACACAATCCGACCCGCGGCGCATGGCGGAACCCCGCCCCACGGACTATTCTTCAACGCGTCTCACGCCGTGACTCAATAGTCCCACGGCCGAAACCGCGGACTCAATCGTTCGGCATCCTGCGAGGAAAAGATCATGCACACCCTGCCGCTGCAGCTTCGTGACGGCCACCTCTTCATCGATCTCGGCGGCCAACTCTGGCTGCTCGACACGGGCGCGCCCACCAGTTTCGGCGCGTCGCGCAGCCTCGCCATTGCGGGCGAGCGGTTCGACCTCGACACCGACTATCTCGGCCTCACCCCCGAGTCGCTCTCGCAGTTCATCGGCGTGCCGTGCGTCGGCCTTCTCGGCGCCGATGTCCTCGGACGGTTCGATCACATCTTCGACATCGCGGCCGGCAAGCTCACGCTGTCGACCGCCGAACTCTCGCACGCGAGCCAGCCCGTTCGGCTGGATGAGGTCATGGGCATCCCCATCGTCACCGCCCAGATCGGCGACCGCGCGTACCGAATGTTCTTCGATACCGGCGCGCAGATCTCCTACCTCCAGAGCGACGCCCTCAAGACATTCCCCGCCGCAGGCACCGTCACCGACTTCTACCCAGGCGTCGGCCAGTTCGAAACCGACACGCACGATGTGCAGGTCTCGCTCGAAGGCATCCCGTTCACGCTGCGCTGCGGCACCTTGCCGGGCATCCTCGGCATGAGCCTCTCGATGGCGGGCACCGAGGGCATCGTCGGCAACGCGATTCTCGAAGAGCGAACCGTCGGCTACTTTCCGCGGCGCAGCGTGATGATGCTGTGAGCGGGGCTCCGCTCGACGACCCGACGCATCAACGCCAGGTCGACACCTCGCGCGGACTCAGCCAGTTTGACACTGTGCAAGTCCACACGCACAACCACCACTGGAAGTGGTGGCACCCATTTTTGGCTGTCGACCGCCACGGTTCTGTGCTCGGGCCGCGCCCTCGGCAACGACACCAACTTCCTTCCCCGAGCGCGCAGCGCGAGCACAGACCCGCCCGACCACGACAGCCCTTCATGGGTGCCACCGCTTCGAGCGGTGCGGAGTCGAAGTGCGCAGGCGCACGCAGCGACACCACCGAGCCACGGAACTCGCGAATCCGCACAGAAACACGATTCTCGCGGGCACTAGGCTTGCAGGCGCCAGGAAACGCGATCGACGACAGGCATCGACGGGTTACGGATTCGCAACCTTAGCGGCGACGACGCCCAGCGAGCAGGCCCCCGACCGCCAAGAGCGCAGCGGCGCCTGGCGCGGGCACGACGACCACGTTGTCGAGGATCGTGTCGAAGCTCGCCGTCGCGTCGGAGCGATCGGTGAAGCGCAGCGTGGTGGACGCGTCCGTCGCGGTGAACATGAACTGGTACGAGTTCCACACCTCTGCCCCTTCGCTGCCGGTGGAGTCGCTGACCAGCTGGTCGAGCACGACCGCCCCACCGCTGATGACCTCGACCTGCAGAGACGCCGTGCCGCCGCCGAAGGCCCACTTGCCGAAGGCGAACGACAGGTCGTATTGCTGGCCGGCGACGGTCGTGAAGGCCTGCGAGAGCACGCCGTTGGGAGTGCTGTCGACGCTGTTGAAGTTGATGGCCCAGAAGCCATCGCTCGCGATGAAGGGGTACGGCGACTTGTCCGTGCGCAACGCATTTCCGACGATGTTCCAATCGGCAGCGCTCAGCGGATCTTCGAAACTGCCGTTCTGCAGGAGATTCGCCGAGGCGGGCGCTGCGGCGCAAGCCACGGTGAGAGAAGCGAGCAGCAGAGAGAGCTTGTGAGAGTTCTGAGTCATGGAAAACCTTTTCGTAACGCGACGGATGCGTCCGCGCATGCGGACACCAAACCGCCACATGTCCAGAGGGCGAAGAGCGGCCTCGCAAACTAACCCAGAACCCGGGACCCACAACCCAGCGTGCGAGAATCGGTGGACAATCATCGCATTCCTCGTCATGTCGTGAAAGTTCTCCTCGATTATCGGGTGCTTCTCTCGCCCAAGGCACCGCTGGCTCAACCGCCGTTGCCCGAAAGCCCGGTTTGTCGCGGAGGCCATCGAGGACGAGCAACTCCGAGCAGACGCGGCTCGACCGCCGAACGGTCGCACGGCGGCCAGCCGGCTCCGTTGGACGAAGTCATGGGCATCCCCATCGTCACCGCCCAGATCGGCGGCCGCGCGCACCGAATGTTCTTCGACACGGGCGCGCAGATCTCCTACCTCCAAAGCGACGCCCTCAAGACCTTCCCCGCCGCAGGCAGCGAGGGCATTGTCGGCAACGCGATCCTTGAGAAGCGCACCATCGGCTACTTCCCGCGCCGCGGCGTGATGGTGCTGTGAGCGGGGCTCCGCTCGACGACCCGACGCATCAACGCCAGGTCGACACCACGCGCGGGCTCAGCCAGTTTGACGCTGCGCGGGTCCACACGCACAACCACCACTGGAAGTGGTGGCACCCATTTTTGGCTGTCGACCGCCACGGTTCTGTGCTCGGGCTGCGCCCTCGGCCGCGACACCAACATCCTTCCCCGAGCGCGCAGCGCGAGCACAGACCCGCCCGACCACGACAGCCCTTCATGGGTGCCACCGCTTCGAGCGGTGCGGAGTCGAAGTGCCCCGGCGCACGCAGCGACACCTGCCCCGCCGCTCTGGCTGAACGCGCGGGCGAACCACGACGTAGTGAGAAGCGCGTCTCGCAGTACGATTCGCCCGCCCTAGGCAGTGACAGCGCCCCTCACCATGCTCCACATCCGCCGCCTCCAGAGCACCGACTCCCTCGAGCAACTCACGGCGTTGCTGCATCGGGGCTACGCGCGGCTTGGCGCGATGGGGCTCAACTACACCGCGGTCGATCAGGCGGTCGAGGTCACGGCCGAGAGGATTCAGGGCGGCCACTGCCTCGTCGCCCTGTGGAACGGTGAACTCGCCGGCACGGTGCTCGGCATGCCGCAGGACCTCGAGAGCGAGTGCGAGTACTTCGGACGGCCAGGCGTCGCGTCGCTGCGCCAGCTCGCGGTCGAGCCGTCGCTGCAAGGGAAAGGCATCGGACGCGCGCTGATCGCCGCATGCGAAAGCTGGGCGCGCGAGTCGGGTTTCGCAGAGCTCGCGCTCGACACCGCCGAGCCGGCGACACACTTGGTCGCGCTGTACGCACGGCTCGGCTTCGCGCAGGTCGACACGGTCCAGTGGCCGGGAAAGTGCTACCGGAGCGTGGTGATGAGCAAGAGACTTGTCGGCGGCTGACCTCGAACGGTCGGCGCGCCCTATCGCGGTCGGGGCTCATGGTCGCGAAGACTCCGACCCGCCATGCTTCGATCCGGCGGAGTCGCCTGCTACACTTCATCAGGAGCAAGACCATGGACGAGAAGCCCGTAGTTCATTCTGACCCCGAAATCATGGGCGGCACGCCCGTTTTCTACGGAACCCGCGTGCCGTTCAGCACGCTGTTCGACTATCTGGAGGCTGGTGACCCTCTCGATGTGTTCCTCGACCATTTCCCTTCAGTGACCCGCAGCCAGGCTGTTGCGGCACTCGAACTCGCCCGCTCCCTCCTGGAGTCCCGTGCGTCTGCTGCTTGACGAGTGCGTTCCCCGCCCGTTGGCACGACACCTCGTGTCTCACGAGGTCGGTCATGTCACGGAACTCGGCTGGTCGGGCACCCGAAATGGTCGGCTTCTGGAGCGAATGCGCGCCGCGGGCTATGCGGGTCTCGTGACGGTGGACAAGAATCTGGCAGACCAGCAGGACATTCCCAACTCCGGGGTCTTCATCGTGCTGCTCATCTCACGATCGAACCGCCTCGACTCGCTCGTCCGACTGGTGCCTCAGCTGCTTCGAGCCGTTGACTTTGCCAGTCCGGGTCAGTTGGTGCGAATCGGCGCTTGAAGAATCACCCGAGCGGTGCGGTGGAGCCAACGCAACGACGCGCCACGAACCAAACCGCTTGGATCCGCACAGACCCGTGCTACTCTCTCGCCATGGCGGCGTTCGCACGAATCTCGATCGATCCTGCCGTTCGCTTCGGCAAGCCGTGCGTCAAGGGCACGCGAATCACGGTCGGTGAGGTGCTTGGACATCTATCCACAGGCGTAACCGTGGAAGACTTGCTCAAGTCGTTCCCCCAGCTCACCCGCGAGGATGTGCTGCAGTGCCTCGCGTTTGCCGCCGAGCGTGAGCGGCGTCTTATCATCGATCCTGCGGCGTGACCCTGACGCCGCCAATTCGAGCGCCCGCGACTGAGGCAACACCATGCTCCCCAGCAGCCGAACCCCAACGCATCCAGGCGAGATCCTCCTCGAGGAGTTCCTCAAGCCTCTCGGCATCACCCAGGTCGCGTTCGCGAGCCACATCGGGGTGCCGCTGCAGCGCGTCAACGAAGTCACGCGGGGCAAGCGCGGCGTGACGGCGGAGACCGCGTGGCTCTTCGCACGCGCGCTCGGCACGACGCCGCAGCTCTGGCTGAACCTTCAGGCCAACTACGACCTCGCGAGGAGCAAGCCTCGCCGAGCGATCCGCCGGCTGGGCGCGACGGGATGAGGAAACGCCCACGCCCACGGCGCGCATCCGCACCCCCTGCCGCAGCCACGATCGGGTGCGGCAGCGCCTGATTGTTCCGACCGATCCAATCCAGCCCAGCGGGAAATCGGAATCAAGCCGCATTGCCGCTTGCTTTGTACATACGTCGTCGGTACATTCGTTGCGTGGCCCAAATCCGCTTCGAGTGGGACGCCCGGAAAGACGCGTCCAACAAGGCCAAGCACGGCGTCTCCTTCGACGAGGCCTCCACGGCCTTCGCCGATGAGAACGGCATCCTCGTGCATGATCCCGACCACTCGGACGCCGAGGATCGGTTCGTCCTTCTCGGGCTGAGTTCACGGCTGCGGCTGCTCGTCGTCGTCCACTGCTATCGAGAGGCCGAGTCTGTCATTCGAATCATCTCCGCACGCAAGGCCGACAAGCATGAGCGCGGGGACTACATCGCCAGGAGCTCTCCATGAGAAAGCGCTACGACTTCTCCAAGGGTGTACGAAACCCATACGCTCGCAAGCTCAAGCAGCCGGTGACGATCCGGCTGGAGTCGCAGACCGTCGACTACTTCAAGGCACTCGCCGAGCGCAAGGGCATTCCATACCAGAGCCTCATCAACCTCTACCTCCGCGACTGCGCGGAGCGACGCGTCGAGCTCGAGATGGCATGGAAGGTCGGCCGGCAAGGGGCTGCCTGACGAATCGCGATCCGATCCCCGCGGTACAGCCCCACCCCGGCCCACCGCGCACACGGCGGCGTCCAATCCCCAACTCATGAACCCCCCATTGCTCCGCTTCCGTCCACTCGTTGCGGCCGATCAAGACAGACTGTGGCACTGGCTCCATGTGGCGCTTTGGGATCCTCCGCCGGCGCCGCTGCGGCCGGTCGAGATCCTTCAGTCCCCTGCCGTGCGCATCTATGTCGAGGACTGGGGCCGCGAGACCGACTGCGGCGTCGTCGCGGTCGTCGACGGCGTCGATGCCGGAGCCTGCTGGATGCGCGTGCTTCCCCATGGCACGGGGCTCGGGTCGGTCGATGCGGTCACGCCGCAGCTGGGCATCGCGCTCGAGCCCGACTACCAGCACAAGGGCCACGGCAAGCCGCTTCTGCGCGAGGCGCTCGCCTGCGCCGCCCGCGCGGGGCACGCGCGGGTCGCGCTCACCGTTCATCCGGAGAATCCGGCTCGGTTCCTGTACCAGAGCTGCGGGTTCGAGCAGGTGGATGTGCGACACGGGTACCTGCTGATGGTGGCGCGGGTGGGGTGAGGGGTTGCAGAGTAAAGAGCGTCGACGCGCGCCGCGCGATCCGCTCGGCGCGTCGCCACCCGATCAGGGGTGTCGGATCTGCGGAAACAACAGAACCAAGCGGCGGAGCAATCCCTTCAACAAGTGCAGCGCGAGATCGGACTGTCGCAGCCGCCCACGCGTGTTAGCCTGTGCTCGTCGGGTCGTTCTGCGGAACCACTCAACGAGTCGCGTGGCCTCGGTAGCCCGAACCGCAGAATCAACTGTTCGGCATCGCAGGAACAACGCACCATGCATGTCAGCCACGAAACTCCAGCCGAGACTCAGGCGCGACTTCGTAAAGTCATCGCTCAGGCTGAACTGGTTCTGTTCCCAGGGGCATACGCCTTCACCGAAACACCGGCGGAGGAGTTTCCGGCTCACCTCGCGAGCACTGCGCTGGCGTTCGTGCGTGACGAGGATGTCTGGAGCGCTCTGGTTCCGTGCAGCGAGAGCAGCCCGGCGCAAGAACCAATGGTTCTCTTCAGCTTTCACTTTCCGCCAGAATTGGACAACTCCGGCTTTGTGGGCTGGCTTGCGTCTCACCTGAAGGCGACCGTGGGCACAGGAGTGCTCGTCGTGTGCGGGCACAACTCTTCGCGCGGCGGAGTCTTTGACTACTGGGGGGTGCCCGTCTCGGTGGGTGGGGCCGTGGTCAAGGAAGTGCAGCGACTCTGCGGGAGGCAGAACGAGGCCTAACCCTTCGCGCAAGCTGACCCGCTGCGGCAGCTTCGCTCGCACGGCAGGCATCACGCACGAACCGCTTTGCGCCACCGCGACAACAGCCCGGGTCCACGAACCGTCGCCGCACCAAGAGCAACTCGGAGATACCAATCATGAAGATGGAAGGCATACCCTTTGGCACCACAGACTGGGAGTCGATTCCGCGCACCGAGCACAAGGGGACGACCGGGGTCGCCTACTGGCGCACGGCGAACTTCGGAAATATCCGAGTGCGCATGGTTGAGTACTCACGAGGCTACGACGCCGACCACTGGTGTTCCAAGGGCCACATCCTGCTGTGCATGGACGGAGAACTCGAGACCGAGCTTGAAGACGGCCGCAAGTTCGTCCTGAAGCCGGGCATGAGCTATCAGGTCGCCGACGGCGCCGAACCGCACCGTTCGCGCACCGAATCCGGCGCCAAACTGTTCATCGTTGACTGAAGGCCATGCGTGCGAGCCAGCATGCGCGGTGACGACTTACACCGCCTTCAGCCGGACTGGGCACGGCAAGCTGGTGCGCCGTGCAGTTTCCTGAGACACCCGTCTGGGACTCGAGGGGATACCGCATGACGCCATGAGCGGGCCGCGATGCGAGACTTCCGCGGGCACGATGCGCGCGCGGACCCGGCGGCGTCAGCGCTCGAGGTCATGAGCCCCCCGCTGCTCCGCTTCCGTCCACTCGTTGCGGCCGATCAAGACAGGCTGTGGCACTGGCTCCGTGTGGCGCTTTGGGATCCTCTGCCCGCGCGGGGCATGCGTGGCTCGCCGCGCGAGATCAGCGAGTAGACCGCGCGCCTCCACGACCTGCACCGACGGCACACGACGCTCGGGAGCGCGAGCGTGATGAACGACGAATCGCCATGGCAATTGCAGGGGCAAAGGACATAGTCGACCTGTCCACGGAACCGAGGCAGGCTCACGATCGATCATCTCCCGCCACCGTTGGTTGATAACCGGGCCGAAGCGCCTCCGACACCACCCCCGAACGGGAGAGGGCAGAGCGACTTTCAAAACTGCGGTGAAATACAGCGCCGGCGCCTTGCGTTCTTGCTCGCGTAGCGCTGCAGATGCTCACGCGCACGAGTACTGCCCTGCACCGCGCCGAGATCTCTCTGCGCTGTTTGGATCTGTTGTTCATCCATCGCTGGTGCTTCGTGCGCGGAAGCCCAATTCGTTCAAGGAAAGATGCCTCATGTCACATCTCTTGTCTGACCGCGCTGTGGGTTCGTCTTCGCCCGACATGACCATGCAAACGGCCAAGTCCGGGCGACGCCTTGCGCTGCTCGCCGCTGTCGTCGTGGCCACTTGCGCCGCGACGGGCTCCATCGCGCAGGGCGCCTCGGTCTTCGTCGATGCCCGCAGCAACATCTTCGGCTACGGCGTGTCGACCCCGAATCCTGGCGGCCTAAGCGGAGGGATCGTCGCGGTCACCATCGATCTGATGCCGGGCACGGGGCGTTCGATCACCTTCAACAACTCGGGAATCTCGGGGTGGACGGAGGACCCGTCCACCTCGAACGGCCCGGACGGCGGAATCCTGAACTACGGCGGATTCCTGACCTCCAGCACGGACATCTTCGCGGTCGGCCCGATCAGTGGCTTCGCCGCGCCGCGCGGCGGTCATCTCGTCGGGCTCTTCCTCGACGCCGACGATCCTACGGGCCAATCGGCGCCGGCGAACTTCGCCTACCCGGACGAAGCCGCCCTGGAGCTCTCGGCCTACTCCCCGCTGCTTCGGCAGGTCTTCTTCATCGGCGACGGATTGACGGGCACCGGGACGGGAAGCACGCAGGAGTTCTTCGTGCCCGATTCGGCCACACGCCTTGTCCTCGGAGTCGCCGACGCGTTCTACTTTGCCGGCGGAACGGGGCACTACGGCGACAACTTTGGCGGTTTCGAAGTGAACTACAACGTCGTTCCGGTGCCGGGCGCGTTTGCAGCGCTCGGACTCGCCGGATTGCTCACCTCGCGCCGCCGACGCTGATCCTGCCAAGCGCAACGCGCACCGTTTCGTCGATCACCCACGGCCCGGGCACACGCCCGGGCCGTGGCGCGACGAGCCCTGATCGGCACGAGGCAGCGAAGCGCGCGCGGACACGACGGCGCTAGCGCTCGAGGTCGTGAGGGCCGCGAGGCCACGCCGTTGGTTCGCTTCCGCCCCCCTTGCCGCGGCCGCGCAAGACAGGTTGTGGCACTGGCTCCATTTGACGCTTTGGGATCCTCCGCCGGCGCCGCTGCGGCCGGTCTGGTCTTCACCCCGATTTGATGCCACTCGAACTGCGAGGAATTCGGGCCATCAGCGGCCTGCGAGCGGAAGCGGAGCTGGTCGACCTGCTCGATGATCTCGCGGAGGTTGTAGCCGCTGGTGATCTTGCTCTTGAGCTCGCCGAAGATCTCGACAATCTTGTATTCGATGGTGTTTGGGCCGGAGGCCTTGTCCTTGAACTCCTGCAGGTACGGGAAGAGCTCGTCGTCGACAAACTCGCGCAGGTCGTCGCCGGTCTTCGCTGCGTTGTGGTCGATCTTGCCGTCCTTGCCCTTGGGCGCCGCCCAGGTGCCCCAGCGGAACGGCTTGTCGAGGAGGTAGGTGTACTTCTTGCCCGCGAGGGTGGCCTCTGCGGCCCTGTCCTGCTCGAGGCTGTCGAGGTACTTCAGGAAGATGAGCCACGAGGTCTGCTCGGAGTAGTCGAGCTCGGTGGCGCAGCCAGCCTCCTTGCGGAGGGCGTCGTCGATGTTCCTGAAGGCTCGTTCGAACATGCTCTTTCAACCCATGATGAGGTGCGCAACGGGTGCGAACCGCTTGCCGCCCTGCCCCGCGCGCGGCGGGCGGCATGGGGCGGTGAAGTCTGGTGATCTGAGTGGAAGATGCGTGAAATCGGGATGGATACGGGGCTGGCGCGGTGGGGCAAGTCGGCAAAGGGCGCGAGCTGAACGTTGCGCCCGGTTGCGCTTCCAGTAGGCGGCGAACGCCTGGGCCTGAGCCCGCAGGAGGAGGCGTTCTACGACGCGCTGGCGGACAACGAGAGCGCGGTTCGGGCGGTGGGCGACCCCGCGCTGCGGATCGTCGCGCAGGAACTCGTGACGGCCATGCGCAAGAACACCTCGGAGGACTGGACGATCTGCGAGTCGGTGCGGGCGAGGCCTCGGGTCGTCGTCAAGAAGATCCTCCGTCCGCACGGCTTCCCGCCCGACCTGCAGGACGCCGCCGTGAAGCTGGTGCTGGAGCAGGCGGAGACGCTTTGCAGGGATTGGACTGGGGAGTAGGCGGCACCGAGCGCGGCGCAGCAGCGCGCACGCCCGATGAGACACACGCCTTCTCGTGTCAATTGCACCAAGCGGCGTGCCGTATTACCATGACACGGCGGGCCAGTGCCCCGCAACAACAAAGCGTTTGGAGGAACAAAGATGATTTCGCCACTTGGTCTGCTTTCGGCCTGCGTCTTGGTTTTCACTTCGATCGTGCCGCAGGCGTCCGATCCGCCCCGCACTCCTGAGGCAGTGCTGGGGTTCGAGTGCATGGGGCTCACGCAGGAACAGATTTCCACGGTCCATCCAGGCCTGAAGCTGCCTGCCAAGCAGCATGTGGTGCTGAGCAAGATCCTGACCGAGCGTTTCGCTTCAGGATCGAGCCTGAGCGTTGGCGACATCCTGATCAAGGTGGACGGGAAGATGATCAAGACCCTCGATGATCTCTCCGAAGTGCTCGGAGCGCTCAAGTTGCCGAGCGATGTCAGGATCGAGTATCTGAACATCATTTCGGGGCCGAAGCCCCGAGCCAAGCGCGAGTCGGTCACGCTGAAGGCGGTTGCGCCGGCCGTGAAGGCAGAAAGGCCGCAGGCGCCGCGGCAGTCAGGCGACCTCGCGCCGCCGCAGGACGCGGCAGCCAAGGATCCGCAGGTCCGCGTGAACTACGACCGGTTCAAGGACAAGACCTTCGTCAACCTCTCCGATCAGGAGATCACGCGAGCGAAGTATGCGCCCCGTGAGTTTCAAGTGTCATTTGCGGCGATGTTTGACGGGAAGTCTTGGGAGGCACGCCCCTCGGTGAGTCTCGTCATCACCTCGGCGGAGCGAGAGTGGCACTTCATGAACAAAGACCGGACGCTCTACCTCCTGATCGATGACGAAAAGCCTGTTGAACTGCCCGAGCCTTACTACAGCAGCAAGATCGGAACCGGTCGGAACTTCTGCACGGAGTACATGAGCTGGACCTTGCCGCCAGACCTCCTTGCGCGCCTCCAGGAGGCGAAGAAGATCGAGTGCAGGGTGTGGATCGTCGAGTTTGAGATGCCGGCGCCGACCGCGACTGGGATCAAGGAGTTCCAGCGGACGCTCGACGGTCTGGCTGCGGAAGGCAATCTCGAGGCACCCCCGGAGCGAAGCGAGTGAGCGCGCTTGACCGCCAGCACCGTTTGAGACTTCGGCGCCCCCTGCTTCCCAGAGCGAAGGCAAGTCGTCGTCAACACACCTCAGGTAACTAGAAGAACAGAATCATCCGGATCAATCGCAACCGGCGCATTGAAAGGACCCTCAGCAATGACCCCGCTAGGCGTAGGACTTCTTCTCTTCGCACTGGCCATCGCTGCCGTGTTCGCGGCTCTCTGGTTCCTCAGGATGCGCGAGGCTTTGGATCTGCGAAAGTCACTTGATGCGACAGTGGATCTTGCCGCAAAAGCGGACCGCGCACAAAGGCAGCTCGAGCAATACGGGCCAATCGAGCGTGCGAAGCGCGAGCTTCATGAACTCCGAAAGGCTGTCGATCGACGCATGGGCGAAGCCGTCGAGCGCGAGCAGGCCGTCGCTGAGTTGCAGGAACGTGCGCTGAAGGAAACCGAGGCGGAGCGCAAGCGCGTGGTTCGGGAAGCGCTGGCCGAGGCGCAGCAGGAGGCGAAGGCGGCGCGCGAGAAGGCCAAGGCAGCGCTCGAGGCTGTCAAGCAGTCCGAGGAGCGCGCGATCGCGATCATCAAGGACGCCGTCAACCGTGCCGAGGAGATCGTGAAGTCGGCCGACCGACGCGCCGACGAGATTGCGGGACAAGCGATGGTGGCAGCGCGGGACGAGCGCCGGCTCAAGGCCGCCGCTGAGGCGATGCAGCGCGTCGTCGATGGATACGGCGACGCGTACATCAAGCCCGCCGCGAGCCTGCTCGATGAGTTGGCGGAGCAGTATGCGTTCAAGGACGCAGGATTGGAGCTGAAGCGGGCTCGGAAGGCGTCGGCAGACCTCGTTGCCGCGGGCGGGGCCGCGCGCTGTGACTATGTCGAGAGCAATCGCCGCGAAGCGGCGGAGGATTTCGTCGCAAGCGCGTTCAATGGCCGAGTCGACGCAATTCTGTCGCGCGTGAAGAGCGACAACTACGGCACACTGGAGAAGGAGATCATCGACGCCTTTGAGCTCGTGAACCACCTCGGCGAACCATTCAAGGACGCGCGGGTGACGCACGCGTACCGCGATTCGCGCATCGCGGAGCTCAAGTGGGCGTGCGCGGTGCAGGAATTGAAGCGAATCGACACGGAGGAGCAGCGCGCGATCCGCGAGCGGATCCGCGACGAGGAGCGCGCCCGCCGCGAGCAGGAGCGCGAGATCAAGAAGGCCGCCGAGGAGGCACGGAAGATCGAGGAAGAGCGCCAGCGCTTGATGCGCGAGATGGCCGCCGCCAAGGACGCCGACAAAGCCAAGTACGAGGCGCTGCTTGGCGAGATGGCGGAACGCCTACGGCTGGCGGAGGAACGCGGCCAGCGCGCGAAGTCGATGGCGGAGATGACCAAGAAGGGAACGGTCTACATCATCTCGAACCTCGGGGCGTTTGGCGATGGCGTCTACAAGATCGGCCTCACTCGAAGGCAGGATCCCCTCGAGCGCATCGACGAACTTGGCGACGCGAGCGTTCCATTCCCGTTCGACGTGCACGCGATGATCGAGGCAGACGACGCCCCTGCGCTTGAGCACGCGCTCCACAACCACTTCGTTCTGGCTCGTGTGAACAAGGTCAATCACCGCAAGGAGTTCTTCAAGGTCGACATCACGCGGCTTCGAGACGAAATCGCGTCTCTTGGGCTGTCGGCGTCGTGGACGATCGCCGCCGAAGCGCGGGAGTTCAGGGAGACGAAGAAGATCGAGGAGCTGATCGCGCAGGACCCAAAGGCCCGCGAGTCCTGGGTCAAGCGGCAGCTTGTGCTGGAGGAGATGGAAGAGCAGTCCGGGGTCGGAGACGAGGAGACTGTCGCGTCCGCGTGAGTCTGCGACATCCGTGCAGGCTTTACTTCGCTGGGCCTTTGGTTGGCTACGCGGTGGCGAGCACCACGCAGAACCTCGCGTTTCGCGGCGATACGATCCGAACACGCCCGTCTCCCCTGCTGCTCCGCCACCCTCCGCCCCCACCCCCATGCCCAAACGCATCCTCATCATCCTCGGCCACCCTCGCACCGACAGCCTCTGCGGCGCGCTTGCCCGTGCGTATGCCGAGGGCGCCGAGGCGGGCGGGCATGAGGTTCGGGTGGTTTCGCTTGGGGCGCTTTCGTTCGATCCGATTCTGCACAACGGCTACGCCGCGGTGCAGCCGCTCGAGCCCGACCTCGTCGCGGCGCAGGCGTCGATCAGCTGGGCCGAGCACCTCGTCTTCGTCTACCCGCTCTGGTGGGGCGCGATGCCGGCCCTGCTGAAGGGCTTCATCGACCGCGTCTTCCTGCCGGGCTTCGCCTTCAAGTTTCGCGATGGCTCGGTGTTCTGGGATCGCCTCCTCGCGGGGCGCTCGGCGCACCTGCTCGTCACCATGGACACGCCGCCGTGGTACTACCGCTGGGTGAGCGGCATGCCGGGGCACAAGCAGATGAAGCACACCATCCTCGGGTTCAGCGGGGTGAAGCCGGTCGCCATCTCGAACTACGGGCCTGTGAAGAGCAGCACGCCCGCGCAGCGCGAGAAGTGGCTGGCGCAGGCGCGGGGGTTTGGGCGCGGGGTGTGAGGGGTCGGTGGCAGGTGCGGACGCGCTGCAACGGGCCTCGGGTAGCATCTCGACGCGGTCTCGCGCGTGCGGGCCTGCGGGGTCGAGCGTTCGGTGCACGGAGGTGCGTGCGTGGTCGCAGAGGTGCAGTCTGACATGCCGCCACGGCCCCGCCCCGGGCCGCTTGGTCTCTGGGACTTGCTGGTCGGCCCGGGCGCGACCTCCGGTGAGAACACGCTCATTGTCGCTGCATCGCTCGTCGGGGCGGCCGCTGCGGCTGCGCGGCTTGCGGAACACGGAGCCAGCGGATGGCTGATCGCGATCGGCGCGGCACTCGGCCTCGACATCATCGGCGGCGCGGTCGCCAACGCGACCTCCGCGACCAAGCTGTGGTACCACCGCCCGGGCGCAACAACGCGGAGGCATGTCCTCTTTCTGCTGCCACACGCCGCCCATGTGGCGCTTGAGGCGTGGCTCTTCCGGAACGGGGACTGGGGCTACTTTGCCGCCGTCGTCTGCGGACTCGCCGTGGCGGCCGCCATCGTGATGGCCGCGCCGACTCGGCTCAAACGCCCTGTTGCCGTCGGACTCGCGTTGGCCGCCATGGGCGGCTGGTACTACGCACTCGGCCCGACACCTGGGCTCGAGTGGTTCGTGCCGGGGCTCCTTCTCAAGCTGATTGCCGGACACTTGGTGCCCGTGGGAAAGCCGTGAGGGAAAGCCGTGAGGGAAAGCCGTGAGGGGAAGCCGTGAGGGAAAGCCGTGATCTGAGCGGCTCACGCTTTGGCGGCGGCTCAACCACCGCGTGTGCCGTGTGAAGCGGCGCTTCTCCGATGCAGGCGTCGTCTGTGGTGCCTCGAGTCCCAGAGTGCGTCTCTGGAACCCGTGAGTAAGACACAATCCGTCTAACGTGACGCCACCGTCGGTTGTCTACGACCGCTGCGAAGCGACGCGTCGTTCAGCGGGTCGAAGCGAGGCAATCATGCGACGATCTCTTCTTGTACTTCTACTTGTACTTGCTCTGCTTTTCTTCGCGTGCGCCACGGCGAATCTTCTCGTCGCCATCCGGGCGACCAACCTAAACGGCAAACCCACGACTCCCGTTGCGAATTTCTTTGGTGCCGAGGCTGCCGCCAAGGGGTGGCCTGCGGCGACACCCCTGCCCTGGCCGGTCGTCACACAATGGTCTGCCGATCGCGGGTTCGCGTATCGGCTGTCGGTCGCGTGGTCGAGCCCGAGTCCAGACACGACCACGCACCAGATGGTGTTTGAGGAGTTTGGATGGCCGCTTCCGGTGCTCGACAGCGTGCGGCTCTGGTGGCCTTGGGACGATCCCAAGTGGACGACCACGGTACCGCCTGACTCGGAGCTCCGAATCCGATGGTCCGCGCTGACGCTCAGTTCGGCCGCGATGGCCTTGGCCATCTGGCTGCTGCTGTTCGGGCCGCCCTACCTTTGGACCGCGGCTCGAAGGTGGCGGCGCCGCTCGAGGGGCGCGTGCCTGGAGTGTGCGTATCCGCTGCACGGTGCACCACGGTGTCCAGAGTGCGGTCGGAACGCTGCTGATCCGGCTTCGTGACGCGTCGCAGATGCGAAGGGAGCGGACGGGGGCTTGGCCGCGGATTGCGGCGGTGATCGAGCGGCGCTCTGTGCGTTCGAGGCTGCCATCACTCGAAGTGATGCCATGCGAGCTTGAGCGGCGGCCGCTTGCAGCGGCCGCCTCTGGCGAGATCTTTCCGACATCGGGCGCTCGGGCTTCGCTGCGCTCCGCCTTCGGGGAGGCGTTGCCGTGTTCCGTGTGTATCTGCGAGGAGATGAGTGACGGCTGGCGTCATCCGTTCAGCAGGCTGAAGTCTGCCGGCACCCGTGGTTTCGGCGGCTGCCGAGCGGTGGACGGCTGACGTCAACTGTTCCTTGGACTTCGTCCAAGGGCATCCGCGCGGGCTGTGGCGGATGGGTCAATGAGCTCCGAGCGTGATGCGCGTCCGACGCTCGTGTTCCTTGCGGGATCGCAGGGCCTTGCCTGTGAGCTCGAGGTTCTCGAGCGCGCTGCGGACCTGCGCGCGCGTGCCGTTGAGGAACATCGGTGCTCTCACGGGCCAGGGGCCTCTCCGCGCTCACACCCGCACTTGGCGCTGGTAGTACCACCACTCGCCGAGGACGATGAGGAGGCCGAGGCCGAGGACCCATGGCCAGAGCGCGCCGCGCGAGCTGCTGGCGACGCTGATGCCCTGCACGCTTGTCGTGCCGAGTTGGAGCGTCTCGAGCGGCTCGAGGCGCGCCTCGGCTGCGTCGGCGATGTTGACGGCGACGAGGCGCTCGTCGCGCTCTGTGCGGCCCGAAGGCTGGAACGAGATGCGGTAGAGGCCCGCGAGCGGCACGGGGCCCCACGAGATGTTGCCGCCCGCGTCGGGCGTGAGACGCTCGGTGCGGCCCGTGGGCAGCGCGAGCTCGACGGCGCTGCTGCCTGGCGGAAGCTTGAGCGCGATCGCCTCGCCAGGGGCGAGCGTGCGGCCGACGACGGAGTCGCCCGCGCGGCCGAGGTGTTCGACCGCGTTCGCGACGAAGTTCACGAACGACCTTTGGAACGGCCAGTTCGAGTCGAGCGGGTCGAAGGTGACATGGACGAGATGCAGGTCGCTTCGATCGAGCGCGACGACCATCGGGCCTTCCGCGCTCTCCGCAAGCACCTGGAATCGCTTGTCCGCCTGCACGGCCGTCATCTTCGAGACGAAGAGTTCGTCGAGGCTCGCCGAGCGGAACACGGGGTGCTCGTCGCGCACGATGCGCGGGAACACGCTGCTGTGCGACCCGAACGCAGTGAGCCCCTCGACGGGCGGCGTGGCGCCGAACGAGAGATAGCGCCCCGTGGGGAGACGCTTGGGCACGACGCCGTCGAGGACGACGACATCGTAACCCGAGTAGGTGCCGTCCTCGACCATGGCGTCGTACTCCGCGACGCCCACCGACGCGAAGCGCTCCGCGGGAATCCCCTCGAGCAGCGTGCGCAGCAGGAAGCCGCCGTCGCCGACGAGAAGCACGGAGAGCCGCCGCGCGGGCGGCACGACGACGATCGCGGCGTCGTCGTCGCGAAGATCGTCGTCCTCGACGATCGCGACCTCGATCGCAGCGTTGTCGCGCTGCTCGATCGGGCGGAAGACGACCTGCGCGCGCCCTGGCGTGAACACGCCCGCGCGATTCTCGGCGGCGGGAATCTCGATCGGCTCGGGCGTGAGCGCGCGCACGGTGCCGTCGACCGCAAGCTGCAGCGTGACGCGCGCGGGCTCGCGCTGCGGGTTCACGAGGCCTGCGAACACCTGGATGCGGTCGGGCTGGTCGGGCGGCCTGTCGGCGCTGATCGTCGACACCGCCACATTTCGCGCGGTCGCGCCGACGCGGTGGTAGATGACAGGCTCGCCCTCGCGCGGCGCGATGCGGTCGAGGTCTGCGATGCGGCCGTCCGAGTAGAGCTCGATCGCGGGCGGCGCCTCGCGCAGCGCGGACTCGATCTCGTCTGGGCGGTCGTTCGCCGTGAAGGCGCGCGCGAGCTCGATCGCCTCGAGAAGACGCGTGCCTTCGTCGGTCGGGCTGATGCCATCGATCGCCGCCTCGAGCGCCGGAATCGAATCTGTGAACGGCGCCTGGATCTCTGCGCGCGAGCCGAAGGCGACGATCATGACATCGCTCGCCCTGCTCGAGAACCAGCCTCCGCCGAGGAGCTCGCGCACGCGCGTCTTCGCGGCCTGCTTCGCCAGCTCGAGCCGCGTGAGGGGCTCCGCCAGCTCGCGGCCGCGCTCGTCGAGGCGCTCGACGGCGTTCATGCTGGCCGAGCGGTCGATCATGAGGACATGCCGCCCGCCCGAGGAGCCGAGGCCCTCGGCTTCGGGCTGCGCGAGCGCAAGCGCGATGGCGACGACCGCGAGGATCTGGAGGAGGAGGAGCCAGCTGAAGCGGATCCTCTGGAACGGCGTGTTGGCGCGGAGATCCGCGAGCGAGCGCGTCCAGAGGAGCGTGCTCGAGACCACGCGCTTGCGGCGCCTGAGCTTCAGGAACCAGAGCGCGACGAGCGGCGCGAGGATCGACGCGCCGAGCACCGCGCCCGCGATGGGCGTGACCCAGGTGAGTGCGAGCGTGGTGGGAAGCGCCGTCATCGCAGGAGCCCCCTGCGACGGAGATACTCGAGCATGAGCGTGTCGACGGGCGTCGAGCTCTCGACCACCATGTGCACGATGTCGCGGCGGACGCAGTAGTTCCGCAGCGCGCCGCACAGGCGGTCGAGCCGGTCCTTGTAGATCTTGAGGAGTTCGGGCGTGACGGTGACCTCCGTCTCGACGCCCGTCTCGCTGTCGACGAGGAGGAGGTCGCCCGTGATGCCGCCCTCGCGCGACGGGTCGACGACCTGCGGCGCGAGCACCTGCAGCGCGAAGAGGTCGAACCCGCGGCCTGCGACCATGGCGAGCCCCTTCTCGAAGCCCTCTGGGAAGAGGAAGTCGGAGAGGACGACCATGACGCCCTTCCCCTGGCGGCTGGTGCCGACGAGCCGCATCGCCTGCTCGAAGCCCGAACCGCCCTCTGGCTCGAGCTTGAGCAGCCACTGCGCGACCTCCGCGGCCTTGCGGCGACCGCGCAGGTTGCTTGCGCGCTCGACTTTGTCGGCCGCGAAGCCGACGAGCGACACGCGGTGCTGGTTCACGAGCCCAATGTAGGCGAGCGCCATGGCCACGCGGCGCGCGTAGTCGAACGCGTCGGGGTTGCCCGCGCGCATCGACGCGCTCGTGTCGACTGCGATGATGAGGGAGAGGTCCTCCTCCTCGAGGAACATCTTGAGGAAGAGCCTGTCGAGGCGGCCGAAGATGTTCCAGTCGACGAAGCGGAGGTCGTCGCCGTGGACATACGGGCGGAAATCCGCGAACTCGACGGACTGGCCGCGGCGCTTCGAGCGGCGCTCGCCCTGCATCTTCCCAGAGAAGATCTTGCGGCTGACGACATCGACCGCGTCGAGCTTCGCCATGAGGCGCGAATCGAGCAGGTCGTCGAGCTTGCGCAGGGGCTTCGCGGTGCTCATCGCGCGCCTCCCGTGCGGGCGGCGGAAGGCTTCGTCGCGGTCGAGGGCTTCGCCGCCAGCTCCGGCGCAGCGGTCGGCGTGAGGCGCACCACGCGCCGCGCGATCTCGTCGGTGGTGATGCCCTCCGCCTCCGCCTCGAACGAGCGGTGGATGCGGTGCCGCAGCGCCGCGCGCGCGACCGTGCGGACATCCTCGAATCCGACCGCGTAGCGGCCCGCCATGAGCGCGACGACGCGCGCGCACGAGGCGATCGCCTGCGCTGCGCGGGGGCTTGCGCCGATCCTGATGTAGCGGCGGTTCTCTTCGGCGCAGAACTCGCCGTCTGGGTGCGTGGCGAGGACGAGGCGCACGATCCAGTCCTTCACCTCGGGCGCCATGGGGATGCGCCGCGCGAGCTTCTGCGCGGCGACGATGGCGCGCGCGTCGAGCACCTGCGCCGGCACGACGAGCTCGGTCTTCGTGGTGCGCTCGAGCACCTCGCGCAGCGTCTCGCGGTCGGGCGGCGGCACATCGATCTTGAGGAGGAAGCGGTCGAGCTGCGCCTCTGGCAGCGGGAAGGTGCCCTCCTGCTCGATCGGGTTCTGCGTGGCCATGACGAAGAACGGGCGGCCGAGCGATCGCGTCTCGCCGCCGATCGTGACCGAGCGCTCCTGCATGGCCTCGAGGAGCGCAGACTGCGTCTTCGGGCTTGCGCGGTTCACTTCGTCCGCAAGCACGAGCTGCGCGAAGAGCGGCCCTTGGCGGAAGCGGATCTCGCGGCGGCCCGTGGCCTCGTTCTCCATCAGGATCGAGGTGCCCGTGATGTCGGCGGGCATCACATCGGGCGTGAACTGGATGCGGCTGAAGCCGAGGCCCGTCGCGGCCGCGAGCGCGCGCACGAGGAGCGTCTTCCCAAGCCCTGGAACGCCTTCGAGGAGGAGGTGACCGTCTGCGAAGAGGACGACGAGCGCGAGGTCGACCACCTCGCGCTGGCCGACGAGGCTTCGCCCGACCTCGCCGCGGAGCCGCGCGAAGATCTTGCGGAACGCCTCGCAGCGGCGGCGGACCTCTGCGACATCGTCGAGGCCGGCGCCGTCGAGGTCGCGCTCGTCTTCGATGAACTTCGAAGCCTCTGCGCGCTCAGCGTGCACCGCCACCTCCGGATGCTCCGCCGTCGCCTTCACCGCCCGTGGCGCGGCGCTTGGCGCGGAGGAGCCGAGAGGTCGTGTCTTCCGTCTCCGCGGCGTCGCCCTGCTTCGTGCCTTCGTCTGCGGACGCGCCAGCGCGGCCGCCCTTCGCGGCGGGCGGAGCGTCTCCGCCTTCGACGACGGCCTTGCGCACATCGAGCGCGGGGCCTGACTCGAGCGTCTGCCGCATGGCGTCCTGATCGGCTGCGGCGGCGCCTGTGGCGCGCGCGCCAGACTGTGCACTCGACTGTGCACTCGACTTGGAGCGCGCCTTGCGCCACGCCTCGACCGAACCGTCGCCGACCTTGCGCACGGCGACGCTGCCTGCGAGCCCTTCGCGCGCGCCCTTCCAGTCGACCGCGATGCGGCGTGCCGCGACATCGAGAAGGAAGAAGACAGCAGCGAGGATGGCCATCAGGTCCCACATGCGCCGCGCGCTCTCAGGAACAGGCAGCCCCTCGCGGAGGAACGCGTCGACCGTGGCGGGAACGGCGCCGATCGAAAGGACGCGGCCGCCCGTCTTCTCGGCGATCTGCTCGAGCAGCGCGCGGTTGTCGCGCACGGTGCGGAACTCCTTCGGGTAGGGCACGCTGACGGAGGCCTGCACCGTGGCGCGGCGCCCTTCGCTGTCTGCGCCGAGGGAGAAGTTGACGAGATAGGCGCCCGCCTCCGTGACGGGGAACTCCGCGCGCCAGCGGCCCGGCCCGACCTGCACGGCGGGAAGGAGATCCGTGCGGCCATCGGGCTTCACCACGCGCGCCTCGGGGTCGAGGCCCGTGGCGAAGCCGCCCGATTCGCTCGTCGCCTCGAGGTCGACGATCGCCGTCTCGCCCTCGACGCGGGCGCGGACCTGCGCGTTCGGCGGGGTCGCGGGGCGGAGGAGCCAGCGCACCGTCTGTTCCCAGAAGGCGCGGTAGTCGGCCCAGCTTGTCCAGCCCTTCGTCCAGCGCGTGCCTGCGTCGGAGGTGAAGGCGACCACGCGGCCGAGGCCGTGGTTCCAGTAGGCGTAGATCGGGTCGATCCCTTCCTCTGTCTGGTTCGCGATCTCGACCTGCGCGAGGCCCTCGCGCGCGACCGTGAGGATGTAGCCCGAGAGCGGCGGGACGCCCGCGAGGCCGCGGAGAGGACCGCTTGTCGAGGGGGCCGTGCTTGGCTGGAAGTCGCCCTCGACAAGCAGCGAGCGCGACACGACGGCGGCTTCCTTCGTGAAGATCTTGGGAAGCGCCTTCGGATTCGTGACCTCGTAGAAGCGGCCGCCCGTCTGCGCGGCCATCGCCTTCATGTTGGCGTAGTCCTGCGGCGTGCCGTGGCCCGCCACCATGACCGTAGTCATGGTGATCTTGGCGTTGATCGCGGCCTGCATCGTGGCCGCGGTCGGCGGCGCGGGGTCGCCGTCCGAGATGATGATGATGTGGCGCTGGCCCGCGCGCGACTCGGCGAGCCCCTTCACAGACATCGAGACGGAGCCCTCGAAGTCGAACATGTCGCCGACGATCATCGAGCGCGCGGCGGCGATGGCCGCCGTCTTGTCGCCAGCTTCCTGCAAAGGGTGCGTCCAGGTCGGTCCGTTCACCAGCGTGACGATGCCGATCAGGTCGAGCCGCGTGAGGGCCTCGATCGCGGCGATCGAGACCTGCTGCGACCAGAAGTTCCCCTGCGGCATCTCGCAGGAGTGGACGATCAGGACGAGTCCGCCGCGGGTCATCTGCCGCGTCGCGGGCGGGTCGAGCTTCACGGGGAGCACAGTCGAGAGCTCCGAGTCGATCCATCCGCCCGCGCCGAAGGCCTGGTCGCCGCCGACGACGAGGAGCCCGCCGCCGAGGTCGTGGACATAGGCGCGGAGAAGGCGGTCTGTCTCGCCGTCGATCGACCAGCGCGGCACATTCACGAGGATGACCGAGTCGAAGCCGGAGAGATACGACGCCTGCTGTGCGAGCGTCTCGGGGCCGACGACCTCCGTGGCGATCGAGCTCTTGGCGAGCGCGTCGACGAGCGGCGCGCTGTCGATCCCGCCAGAACCGTCGACGACGAGCACCTGGCCCTCCGCGTCGACGAAGGTGACGGCTGCGGCGCGGTTGTTCTCCTCGATCGCGTCGACGGCGTCGTCCTCTGGCTCGAAC
>QLAH01000253.1_pt1 | contig 38744 bp, 44 predicted proteins | sample 4693081 | NCBI WGS metagenome assembly QLAH01 (sample SAMN09425401, study PRJNA476045) | Lake water metagenome, whole genome shotgun sequencing project. | reverse complement strand
CAGCGAGTTCGGGCGTGGCGTTGAGGCCGAGCATGAACTGTGCCGGATCCCCCGGCACCACCTCGAGCACAAGTAAAATCACCACGCTGGCGGCGAGAAGGCTGAGCGTCAGCGACACCAGCCGGCCGAGAAGGAAGGCCGGCATCAGGTGGTGCCTGCGAGGGGGATGGGTACGAGGCGGGTCAAGAGATGCATCGGCGCATTAAGGCGATTTGGGAGCGTCGGTGCAAGGTCAAGTCTCAACAGTAGGTCTCGCGAGGACCCAGGGTTCCGCGACCGGAATGATGGTGTGGGGCACGGGGAGAAATGGGTCCTCGGGTCGAGCCCGAGGATGACGGTGGGTGGGGGTGGTGCAGGGCCAGGTTGCACGCAAAGGCCCCCTCATCCGCCCTTCGGGCACCTTCTCCCACAAGGGGAGAAGGCGACCAAGGAGAGGTGTGCCTTACTCTTCCCAATACACCGCGGTCAGGTCAGTGGCCTGGGCGGGGGCGTTTTCCCACATGCCTTTGAGCTTGGCGTTTTCGACGCCGAGCTTGGCCAGTCCAAAGAGGAAGCCCACGGCATAGTCGTCAGCCAGCTGCTTCTGGGCGGCCTTCAGCAGTTCGGCGCGCTTGGCCGGATCAGCGGTGACCGAGATGTCGGCGATGATCTTGTTGAACGCATCCGACTTGTAGTCGAAGTAGTATTCCGGCCGCGAGAAGATCGAGATGTCGTTCGGCTCGGTGTGCGAGATGATGGTGAGGTCGTAGTTCTTCTGCTTGAAGACCTCGTCCAGCCACTGCGCCCATTCGAGATTGGTCGTCTCGGTCTTGATGCCGACAGCGGCCAGCTGCTGCGCGATGATCTCGCCACCACGGCGGGCATAGCCCTCGACCGGCGGCAGTTTCAGCGACAGCGTCAGGTCGGTCACGCCGGCCTCGGCCAGCAGCGCCTTCGACTTTTCCGGGTCGTAGGCCGACTGCGCGGTCAGGTCGACATAGTTCGGGTTCGCCGGCGACAGGAACGTGCCGATCGGCGTGCCGTAGCCGAACATGGCGCCCTCGATGATCGCCTGCCGGTCGATGGCATGGGCAATGGCCTGACGCACTTTCACATTGTCGAGCTTGGCGTTGTTCATGGCGAGGATCGTCTCGCCCTCGGTCGCGCCGATGACGACGCGGAAGCGCGGATCGCCCTCGAACTGCGCCACCGTCTCGGGTGCCGGGAAGTTCGGGAAGGCATCGACGTCACCGGCCTGCAGCGCGCCGAAAGCGGCCGTCGGGTCGGCGATGAAGCGGAAGGTCGCGGCTTCCAGCTTCACCGGGGTACCCCAGTAGCTCTGGTTCTTCTCGAGCGTGATCGAGTCGCCCTCGACGCGATCCTTGAACGAGAACGGCCCGGTGCCGATCGGGTTGGTCTTGTTGGCGTCGGCGCTCTCGGGCGCCACGATCACCGCATCGCCCCAGGCGAGGTTGTAGATCAGGTTGCCGTCCGGTTGCTTCAGTTTCAGCTCAACGGTCGTCGGGTCGACGACCGTGACCGACTCGATCGAGGTGTAGAGCGCCTTCTGGGCGTTCAGCGAGCCTTCCGCATTGATGCGGTCAAGCGAGAACTTCACGTCCTCGGCGTCGAAGGCGCTGCCATCGTGGAAGGTCACCCCTTCATGCAGCTTGAACGTATAGGTGAGACCGTCGTCCGAGATGGTCCAGCTCTCGGCCAGCGCCGGCAGGATCGAGCCATCGGCAGCGAAGCGGGTCAGTCCCTCGAACACGTTGGCATAGACCACTTCGTCCACGGCCGCGGCGGCTTCAGCCGTTGGGTCGAGGCTCGGCGGCTCCAGCACCAGGCCCACCTTCACGTCGGTTCGCGCCTGTGCGAAAGCCGGCGTCAACGCGGTCGTCATTGCCAGGGTGCCGGCCAGAGCCAGCACGACCAGTGATGTGCGCATGATAATCCCTTCAGGTTGGTGGCCGCTCACCCCGGCGGCCTTGAAAACGATCCTAAGCCGCTTCCGGTCCGAGGTGAACCGGTTGCGTGCGCAAAAAACTCATTCCGGTCCCAGCAGGTCGACCAGCGCCAGCGCCATCACCTTGGCCGAGTCGAGCATGTCGTCGACGCCCACCCATTCGTCCGGCTGGTGCGCCAGGTCGAGAATGCCCGGCCCATAGGCGATGCAGTTCTTCAGCCGGCCGATCCGGTCGATATGCTTCTGATCGTAAGTGCCCGGCGACACGACGTATTGCGGGTCCACTCCCATCACCTCGCCGATCGCCTTGGCCACCGAGCGTACCACCGGCGCTTCCTTCTCGGTCATGGTCGGCGAGATGGTCCACAGGTCGCGGATTTCGTAGCTGAACCCCTGCCGCTCGGCCTTCAGCCGCTCCAGCAGGTCCACCACTTCCTGCCGCACTTCGGCCGGGCTCTCCTCGATCAGGTAGCGCCGGTCGATGACGATGCGCGCCGAGTGCGCCACCACGGGTGCCGGGAATCCGGTATAGCCCTCTTCCGGCTCGTTCTGGCCGCCATGGATCGAGTTGATGTTCATCGTCGATTGCCGGGCTCCGGGCGGCACCACCGGCATTTCCGTCCGCTTCTGCGTCAGCGCCGGATAGAGCACCTCCTCGAACTCATGCAGCACCGCCGCCATGTGGCGGATGGCGCTGTCGCCGAGGAACGGCATCGAGCCGTGCGCGATGCGGCCGAACGTCTCGATCTCCGCCCACCAGACGCCGCGGTGGCCAAGGCAGATGCGGTCCTTGTTCAAGGGCTCGGGGATGATGACGTGCTGCACCCGCTCGGGCGAGAAATAGCCCTTCTCGGCCAGGTAGGCGACGCCGCCGAAGCCGCCGGTCTCTTCGTCCGCCGTGCCTGAAATCTCGATGTTGCCGTAGAAGTCCGGATAGAGGTCGGCAAACGCCTCGGCGGCGATGATCGACGAGGCGAGCCCGCCCTTCATGTCGCAGGTGCCACGCCCGTAGACCCGGCCGTCGCGCAGTTCACCGCCGAAGGGGTCCGTCGTCCAGCCGCGGCCGACCTCAACCACGTCGTGGTGCGAGTTGAAGTGCACCGTTTCGCCCGGATGCCCGCCCTCACGCCGCGCCACGATGTTCCACCGGGGGTGCTTGTCGACGTCGCCGATCGCCCCCTCTGCGCGAATCAATTCAACCGCGTAGCCGCGTTTCTTCAGGCGCCGCGCGAGGTACTCGCAGATTTCCAGGTAGTTGTTGCCGGGCGGATTGACCGTCGGAATCCGCACTAGGTCCTGCGTCAGGGCGATCAGGTCGTCGCGGCGCGCATCAATTTCGGCGAGCAGACGGGGCTTCAGCTCGGCGGCAGGCATATTCGCTGTGATCATGATCATCAGCCTATGCGTTGGCTGCTGGCTGTCAATGCATGTGCGGTCGCACCTTGGGCACGCGCAGTCGCACCTTGCGATTCAGGCGACGCATATGTCCTATGAGCGAATGCCCTTCGTTCACCGCACTCCCGGCGCCGCCGACATCCTCTATGTCATGGCCGCGCCACTCGAATATGGCCCGCACCTTAAGTCGCGGATCACTCCGCTGATGACCGGCATCGGGCCGGTCGAGGCGGCCATTGTCGTTACCGAGGCCCTGTGTCAGCTCAAGGCCGCCAACAAGATGCCCGCCATCGTCGTCTCGCTGGGTTCGGCCGGTTCCGCCCGGCTCGAACAGCTCGGCGTCTACCAGGCGACGTCCGTGTCCTATCGCGACATGGATGCGTCGGCGCTCGGCTTCGAGCCCGGCGTCACGCCGCTGCTCGATCTGCCGGCAACTTTGGACCTCGGCCCGTTCGTCCCCGGCATCGCAAAGGCGACGCTCTCCTCGGGCGCCAATGTGGTCTCCGGAGCGGCCTACGACCGCATCGACACCGACATGGTCGATATGGAAACCTACGCCGTGCTGCGGGTTTGCCAACGCTTCACCCTGCCGTTGATCGCGCTGCGCGGCATTTCCGACGGCGATGAGGAACTGAGCCACCTCGACGACTGGCAGCAATACCTCCACATCGTCGATGAAAAGCTCGCCCACGCCGTCGATCTGCTCGAAGCAGCCATCAGCCAGGGAACGCTCGAGTAGCGATTATTCTGACGACTTGTCCCGCGCCGCCTTGCGATCCCGCCGGGCGCGCTGCCAGTTCTGCCATTTGCGCTGCACCCAGAAGCTCAGCCGGTTGAGCGGTCCCTGCAGGATGGGCAGGTCGAGGGCGAGCAGGAATGCGCCGAGCGGCAGCATCCAGACGCCCAGCACCGGCAGGAAGCTGAACACGCCGCCCAGCATCAGCAGGATGCCGAGCGGTATCCGCACCCAGCGCGAACTCGGTTGCCGGATCCAGCTCAGGAAGCCGGACGAGGCCGGAATGCTCCGACCGATCCGATCGAACTGGCGGTTGAGGCGGGCTTCTTCCTTGCTCATCGTCGTCTCCGGCTCGCGATAGCAGCAACGTCGGTCGTATCGCCGCCCTAAACAAGCACGCCAACGTGTCGAAATTCGATCGGCGATCCCCTTGAAAATGCGACGTGCCGATCACGCAATGCTCATTTGCGAAAGCGCTATTTATAAGTTCTGATTGCGCACGTATTCGTAGGTGGCGGTCCTTCGCCGTTCGCGCGAAGTGCCGTCGCCAGTTCCATTCAGGGAGAGATGGAAATGGCCGACTTCCACGTGCTCACGAATGCCGGTGACCGTCTCGACATTCCCGAGGTGCGACGCCTGACCCTGGGCGACCTGTTCGCCGCGCTGGCCTACGGCTGGCGCGACTTCTGGGAAAAGCCATCGCACCTCGCCTTTCTCGGCCTCATCTACCCGATGGTGGGTGCAGTGCTGGCGGTCTGGAGCTCCGGCAACAATTCCTGGCCACTGCTGTTTCCGCTGATCACGGGCTTCGCGCTGATCGGGCCATTCGCGGCGCTGCCGATCTACGAGATGAGCCGGCGGCAGGAAAAGGGCCTCGAGACGCACTGGAGCGCCGCGCTCGATGTGTTCCGCACCCCGGCCTTCGCCTCCATCGCGGCGCTGGGCGTGTGGCTGATGATCGTCTTTACGCTGTGGCTGATGTCGGCCCAGTTTCTCTACGAGTCGCTCTACGGTCCCGGCTCCCCGGCCTCGCTGACGGCCTTCGTCGACGAAGTGCTTAACACCTCGCAGGGCCAGGCGCTGATGCGTGGGGCAACCTCATCGGTTTCGGCTTCGCGGTGCTGGTGCTGGCCACCTCGGTGATCTCCATCCCGCTGCTGCTCGATCGCGACGTCGGCGCAGCGGTGGCCATCCAGACCTCCGCTCGGGTGGTCCTGCGCAACCCGCTGGCAATTGCAGTCTGGGGCATCATGGTGATCGCCATCCTGCTGCTGGGAGCGTTGCCGTTGCTGGTCGGGCTGGCCGTCGCCGTGCCGGTACTCGGCCACGCCACCTGGCATCTCTATCGCCGGGCCGTCGTTCCACCCGGGGACAGTCATTAACGTCTCGTTAAGGGATTACCTGCAATCTGATGGTGCTTAAGTAGAGGGCAGGTCGCCCATCCCGTTGCGGATGGCCCCTGCCCTCGCCCATTCAGGAACTCCTGAGCCGCAGCCGCGTTACCTGCTCCACACGATCCAGGAGCGTCCCGATGGCCTACGACCTGCCCTTCCTCGACCATTCTTCGCAGCGCCGGCTCGGCCGCCAGGTCTCGAGCCTCGCGCGCGACGCCAGCCACATCACCGACCTGCTCGGCCGCTTCACCGCCAATGCCAGCCGCGATGCGCAGCACTATGGCCATGACCTCGCCGATGAAGCCTGGCATCAGGGCGCCGTCGCCGTGAAGGCGGTCGGCAAGCAGGCCGTGCGCGCCGGCCGCGCAGTTGGCCGCGATCCGATGCCGGCCGTCATTGCCGTCGCCGGGCTCGCCTGCCTGATCACGCTGGTGACGGCTTCGGGTCGCTCGTCCCGTCACCGCCGCTAACGCAACGCCCCCTTAACTCCATCGCTGGTATTTTAGTGGTCTCGGGCAGCGTCAGCCCGGGACTCCTTGTTGTACCTGCGTTCCGGAGTCATCGTTGGCGGCATCGCTCAAACTGCTTCTGGCAGCGTCCGTTCTCGCCGCGTCGCTCGCTGGCTGCGCCACCTCACCGTTCGGTGGTCTCTCGTCGCGCGACTGCATGGCGCGCGCCATGTATTTCGAGTCCAACCGCTCCAGCAACGACGGCATGCTGGCCGTCGGCACGGTGGTGATGAACCGCACCGCCGACAAGGCGTACCCGCAGTCGGTCTGTGGCGTGGTTGGGCAGAAGAACCAGTTTGCTCCCGGCGTGCTGCACAAGCCGATGAAGGAAAACGCCTCGAAGGCCCGCGCCTACGCGGCGGCCGACAAGGTGCTGCGCGGTGCCCGCCACCCGAACCTGGGCAAGAACGTCAAGCACTTCCACACGGCGGGCTACAAGTTCTCGTACAACAACATGTACTACGTGCTCGAAGCGGGCGGGAACAGCTTCTACGAGAAGCGCAAGGCTGGCACCTTCAGCAACAACCCGTTTGCCGATCTGGTCAACTGGTAGCGGCCGGCAGGCCCACTTCAGCTAGAACGTGATTCCGAACACGTTGCCGACGACGAACAGTGTGGCAAAGATCATCGCCCACAGCACGCCCCAGACGACCACGATCGCGACGATGCCGGTGACCATGCCGATCATCATCCACACCCCGTCGCGCGCCAGCAGCCCGAGCGCGATGATGCTCACCGCGAAGGCCGGCAGCATGTTGCCGAGCGGAATGGGCAGGAACAGGATCGTCGACAGGACCAGGCACATCAGCCCGAGCAGGTAGACGAAGGGCCGCTGTCCCACGAAGCTGAGCCGCGGCTTCATCACGCTTTCGGCGCGGTGCAGCCAAGGCGCGACCGTTGTGATGATCTTCTTGAACTCGCTGCGCTTCAGCGAACGATTGGTGATGATCCCCGGCAGCCACGGCTTCATGCCGAGCATCAGCTGTGCCGTCAGGAACAGCAGTGGGGCGCCGAAAACGGTCGAAACACCGGGCGGCAGCGGCAGGGCAACCGGGACTGCGAAGATGAAGATCAAGGCTCCCAGCGCTCGCCGCTTCAGCAGACCGAGCAGGTCGCCGATCGAGATTCGGTCTTCTTCAGGACCTTCGGCGATCTCGGCGAGAAGCGCCGAGAGCCGGAAATCCGGGCTCGCGTGATCCTCGCCGTGCGCTTGTTGAGTGTCGATATCTGCCATCGGGGCGGATCATGCCCAGCGATTCCGTGATTGGGCAACCCATCACGTTCTCTTCAGAAGTCTCCGCCCATATCGAAATCGCCACCGCCAAAGTCGTCGCCGCCCCCATCGAAGCCGCTATCGCCATTGTCCTGACCGGCATCACCGGCATCCTGCCCCTGGTCCTGCGCGCCTTCGGCGCCGGCATTTCCGTCCGCCGCGTTGGCAGCCCCGGCCCCGAAGAGCGAGCCGATGGCGCTGCCGAGCAGCACGCCGCCGGCCACGCCGAGCGCCGTCTGCATGGCTCCGCCGAGGAAGCCGCCGCCACCGAAGCCGCGCTGCTGGCGCTGCTCCTGACCGTCATCGGCACCACGATCCCACGGGCTGCGCTGCCGCACCGGCTCGCGACGCGCTACCTGCGCTTCGAGTTCCTTGATCCGGGCTTCCGCCGCCTCGAGCCCCTGCTGCTGCACCACGATGGTCTGCGCCATATAGTACGGAGAATTCGGTAGCCGGGTCACCTCGGCGCGAATCAGCTCCTCGGCCTCGCTGTCGCGCGGCGGGGCGCGGTGTTCGGTTTCGGCGAGCCGGTCGAACAGGCCCTCGATGGCGCGGCGATCTTCAGGGTTCAGCATCTTGGTCTCCGATGTTGAGCGTCAGTGCGACGTCTGCAGATCACATGGGGACCATGCTGCGGCCCGACAATGCTTCCTCTGTCAAAATCGAACTGGCTGCACCCTGCCATGCGTGCGGGGCCGTTGACTCGGCGCCTTGGAGCCCCACCTTTGCTGGCAGAGACCGAGGCGACACATGTCCGACGACGAGATTCCCGAAGACAGCAAGCTGACCAAAACCAAGTCCCGCTGGGCCGAGCTTGGCAAGTTCCTCACCGGCCAGACAACCCGGCCCGAGGACGCCCGCCTGCCGCCCGGCCAGCACCTCGGCAAGACCTGGCCCGTCCTCGACCTCGGCCAGACGCCGCGCGTCCCGAAGGAGGTCTGGCGCCTCGATATTGCGGGCGAGGTCGAGCACCCGTCCACATGAGATTTCGCTGGCCTGATGGCCCAGCCGCAGGTGAGCAAGGTCACCGACATCCACTGCGTCACCAGTTGGTCGCGCTACGACAACCGCTGGGACGGTGTATCCACCAGGCAGCTGATCGACGCGGTCGGGGTAAAGGCGGAGCGCGCTTCGTCCTCCTGACCTCCAACGACGGCTACACCACCAACATGGCCATCGAGGATTTCGCCCATCCCGACGCCGTGGTCGTTCACAGTTGGGAGGGCAAGCCGCTCGAGCTGGACCACGGCGGTCCGGTGCGGCTCGTCGTGCCGCATCTCTATTTCTGGAAGAGCCCCAAGTGGTTGCGGCGCATCGGGTTCGCCACCGGCGACCACCTCGGCTTCTGGGAACTTCGCGGCTACCACAACCACGCCGACCCCTGGAAGGAAGAGCGCTACAGCTGAAGCGGCCGCAGCAGTTTGGCGAGCCGCCACTTCTCGAGCCTGCGCTCAAGGCCGGCCGCACGCCGCAGCGTCAGACGCGCATCGGCAAAATCCAGTTCGACCGTTAGCAGACCCACAGTCGGTCGAGCCCCGGTTCTTGCTCCCTTTTGCGTCACCGCGACAACTCGGACCGGTCGTCGACGCCCAGGCAGTTCGACGACAAGCTGCATCGTCGAGCCCGCTCGCTCGAGCATCTGTGAGACGCGCTCAGCATCAGCCGATGGCGGGATGATCACAGGCAAGCCGGCCTTGCGGTAGCTGCCTCCCGTCTGCTGTCGAGCAACGATCTCGCCTTGCAGGTAGCGTGGCAGGTCGTCCCGCATCAGGCCGAACGAGGCGTGGATCAGGCCAGCATACCATGACGTAAAGTGCCGGCCGTTCTCGGCAAAAGGCACCCGGCGCTGGGCGATGATATCGCCCTCGTCGATCCCCGGGCTCAGGACATGGAGCGTTGCGCCACCATCGCTGTCACCGCGACCGTCGAGCAGCATCGGCACGTAGGGCGACGGCCCCCGATACTCGGGCAGCATGGCCGGGTGAAGGTTCACTGCCCGCGCGCCGAAGTGCGCGAGCAGCGTCTGTGGCACGATCATCGACGTAGCGCAGGTAATCAGCACGTCGGCGCCGGTGGCAGCCGCCGCATCGACCACTTCGGGCCACTTCGACAGCCGGGGGACCGTCACGTTCGGGATGCCATGCCGGGCGAGAAGGCGTGCCGGGCCCAGCCGCGGCGCGCCGAATTTCTCAGGCACGATGCCCGGAGCCGCGGACCAGAACGCCGCGACTTCATTGCCCGACGCCAGCCACCCGGCGAGGCCGCCCGCAGAAAGCGGGCTTTGCATCCCGATGAATAGCGCCCTGGCCAAAGATCAGGCCCCGAGGAAATCGCCCTTGCCGACCGGCACCCCGTTCTGGCGGAGGATCGCGTAGGCGGCCGTGAGGTGGAAGAAGATCTGCGGCAGCGCGTTGTGGAGCGCGTGGTCGAGGGCGGGCAGCTGCTTGTCGCGCACCGTCACCATGCCGTCTTCCTTGCCGGCAAGGTCGGCTTCGGTGAACGTCGCGAGGTAGGCAAGCGCCTTCTGCACGCGGCCGCGCAGCTGTTCGAGCGTCGTCTCCGTGTCCTCCCAGCTCGGCGGGGTCTGGCCGGTCAGCCGCGCCATCAGGAACTTCACCCGGTCGGTCGTCGACTGCACCTGGAAGCTCAGCGGCAGCATGTCCGGTGCCAGTCGCGCGGCGGGCAGCACCTCGGGCTTGATCTTGCGCTCGACTGCATTGGCCTCGGCCTTTGCCAGAATGGCGTCGAGGTTGTTGAGATAGCGCGTGAGCACCGGAACGGTGATCGCGTACATCGAGATGGTCATGGTCATCCTCTGGAAAGTCGGCCGATCGGCCGGTGAAAAACTGTGGCGCGCTACCAGCTCTCGTTGACGCTGCGCTCGCGCGGATCGGGCTGGCGGAGTGCCGGCCACGCATACTCCTCCGGCTCCAGCACGTCGAACTCGAACGTATCGACCGGCGTGCCGTCGACCGAGACTTCGATCCGGTGCGGTCCGAGCGGATCGCCCGCCGCGACGCACCAGCCCTTCGAGAACCAGCCGTCGCTGGAGAGTTCCGGCACGAAGGTGGAGGTGGCCGTGGTGTTATCGGCGCTGATCTCGACGCCATCGGAGGGATTGGTGGCGAGATCGCCCCAGTCGGCCAGCGCATCGGGCAGGATCAGCCGCTCGACAGCCGATTGCGGCGCTGCACCCTCCGCGAGCCGTATCCACCAGGTGTAGCAGGCATTGCCCGGGAGCAGCGGTACACGGTCTTCGGACAGCCGATGCTCGGTGCTGCCATATTGGTAGGTGACCTGGAAATCCGACTCGAGCATCTCCGCCGCGCCGGCGGTCCCGGCGCCAAGGGCGAAGATACAAGTGACAGCCCTGAGCAGCATGGTTCCTCCCTGGCTCACCCCGCGGCGACCATAGCCCGCTCGCCCGGCCGCCGGAAGGGCCTCGCCAGCCGGAAACTTCCGTATCAGAATGGATCAGGCGGAGGGGACCATGGCCAACAAGACGCAACCGACCAGTGCCGATGTGACGGCCTTTCTCGACCAGCTTGAACCGGCGCGCCGAGCCGATGCCGATCGGCTCATTGCCATCATGTCGGCCGCAACCGGCGAGCCCCCGGTGCTGTGGGGCAGTTCCATGATCGGCTTCGGCCGCTACCACTACCGCTACCCGACCGGCAACGAGGGCGACAGTTCGCTGGTCGGCTTCGCGCCAAGGAAGTCCGAGTTCTCCATCTACCTGATGGGTGCCTACTTCCCGGACTCGGCGGCGCGCACGGCCGAGCTTCTCGGCCGGCTGGGCAAGCACCGGATGGGGAACGCATGCCTCTATGTCAGGAAACTGGCCGACATCGACGAAGCGGTGTTGCGCGATCTGGTCGACTTCTCGGTAGTCGAACTCAGGCGCCACTACCCCTGACCCGATATACCGCCGTCATCGCCACAAACTAAGAGGCCCTGGCACCGTTTCCGGTTCCAGGGCCCTGAGAAGCGCCCGCCGCACTGTTGAGGGCTTGGGGGCAGCGGCAGGCAACTCCTCGCAGGTTCACCGGTGCATGGGTCGTTTGCAGAATTCCAGTGAACTGAGCTTAAGATGGTGAGCCATTGCGGCAGGAAAAGTCCCCTCGCCGGAATGTGAGATTCATGAACGGCAGGTAAGGTAATTGCCTCGCCATCGCATAGACCCTAAGGATGGCCTGCAACGCGCCGCCGCAAGGCGCGCATTGCCAACGAGAACACCATGGATACCATCTCTCCCGAGCCGCTGGCGAAGAAGGCCTTCACCGACCCTGTCGAAGCGTGGGCCTACATCGCGGAGATCTACCGCCGGAACACCGGCTTCATCCGCGCCCAGTTGCTCAGCCTGACCAAGGGCCATGTGCCCAAGGGCCGCGTCCGCGCGTTCTACCCGGAAGTCCAGGTCACCTCGAAGAGCTACGGCAAGACCGATTCCACCCTGCCCTACGGCTACCTGCACACGCCCGGCATCTACCGCACCACGGTGACGGCGCCCGACCTGTTCAAGAGCTACCTGATCGAGCAGTTCACCGTGATCCTCGCAAACCATGGCGGCGCCATCGAGGTCGGCGAGTCCACCACCCGCATCCCGCTGCACTTCGCCATCCCGACCACCGAGCGCATCGACGGCGAGGCGATCAACGCCCTGCCCATCCCGCTGCGCGACCTGTTTGACGTGCCGGACCTGCAGGACACCGACGACGAGATCGCCAACGGCACCTTCGTGCCGCCTCCCGGCGGCCCCTACCCTCTCGCCCATTTCACGGCGCCGCGCGTCGATTACTCGCTGCAGCGGCTGGCGCACTACACCGGCACCGAGCCTGATCACTTCCAGAACTTCGTGATCTTCACCAACTACGCCTTCTACATGGACGAGTTCGCCCGCGTGGCGCAGAAGTTCATGCAGGACGGGCATCCCGAGTATGACGGGTTCGTCGAGCCGGGTGGCTACACCACCCACAATGTCCGCCTCGACGGCGGCAATACCGGGGTCCGCGCCACCCGCATCCCGCAGATGCCGGCGCTGCACCTCACCATGCCGCGCAATCGCGGCATCACCATCGTCAACATCGGCGTCGGCCCGTCCAACGCCAAGACGATCACCGACCACATCGCCGTGCTCCGCCCCCACGCCTGGATCATGCTCGGCCACTGCGCCGGCTTGCGCAACAGCCAGGAGCTCGGCGACTACGTGCTCGCCCATGCCTACCTGCGCGAAGACCACGTCCTCGATGCCGACTTGCCCGTGACCGTCCCCATTCCCGCCCTCGCCGAAGTCCAGGTGGCGCTCGAGCAGGCGGTGGCCGAGATTACCGAAACCCACGGCATCGCCACCAAGCGCATCATGCGCACCGGCACCGTCGCCACCTTCGACAACCGCAACTGGGAACTGCGCGACCAGGCCTCGATCACCCGCCAGCTCTCCCAGAGCCGCGCCGTGGCGCTGGACATGGAATCGGCCACCATCGCCGCCAACGGCTTCCGCTTCCGCGTTCCCTACGGCACCCTGCTCTGCGTTTCCGACAAGCCCCTCCACGGCGAACTGAAGCTCCCCGGCATGGCCTCGGACTTCTACCGCACCCAGGTCAACCGCCACTTCCAGATAGGCTTGAGGGCCATGGAAATCCTCCGCGACCAGCCCCCCGAGCGGCTGCACTCGCGCAAGCTGCGCAGCTTTGCCGAGACGGCGTTCCAGTAGCGGGCTTGCAATACGACGGGCGTATCCTATCCTTGCAGCAGGAGACTTGAGATGCGCCCGTCCGAGGTATTCGAGCAGAACCGGGAGTTCATTCGCGACGCCGTCCCACGTTATCGGACGAGCAATCCTCGTCTCTTCGGCTCAGTCCTCCACGGCACCGACAAGGAGGGCAGCGACATCGACATCCTGATCGATCCGTTGCCGGGCGCGACACTGTTCGACCTTATCGGGCTTGAACAAGAGCTTGAGCGCGAGATGGGCGTGCCCGTTCAGATCGTGGTAGCAGACGAGCTACACCGCTTCATCAAGGACCGTGTGCTCGCCGAAGCCGAGCCGATATGATCGACGAACACCTGGCCGTGCTGCTCGACAGCATGAGGAACGCCGTAGTGAGGGCGATTTCGCTAGCAGATCGGCTGACCGAGGACGGGTTTCGGAACGATCCGGACGCGCAAGCCGCAGCCGCGATGTACCTGGTGGTCATAGGCGAAGCGGCGATCAAGATCGGACAGCGGCATGCCGAATTTGCGTTAGCCCAAGAGGAGTGGCCATGGGACCTGATGCGAGCCCTGCGCAATCGCATCGTGCACAGCTACGATACTCTCAACGTGCCTACAATCTGGAGCACCGTGACGCAGTCCTTGCCGCCGCTGCTGTCTGCCATCGAAGCTCTTGGGCCGCTCGGCCCGAGCAACCCTTACACCGGCACGTAGTCGATCTCCAGGAACCGCTCGACCTCGCGCTTCCAGCGCTCTTCCACGAACTTCACGTGCTCGGGGTGGACGTTGTAGGCGTCGTAGGCGGCCTGGTCCTTGAACTCCATCGAGAAGCCGAACTGGTAGTCGTTCTTCTTCGACACCTGCCGCAACTGCTCGAACTTCTCGACCCCCGGAATCTCCTTCAGCACCTTGGCATCGCGCAGGAATGCTTTCTCCTGCAGCGAACCGTGCGCGTGCTTAAGAACGAAGATAACCGCATGGCGGATCATGCACTTGTCTCCCCGAGCGTCACCGCTTCGCTGGCGGCGATCGCTGTCATATTGACGATTCCACGGCTGGTGGTCGAGGGGGCGAGGATGTGCGCCGGCGCGCGCGGCCCCATCAGGATCGGCCCGACCGCAAGCGCGTTGTTCATTTCCTTGAGCAGCGTCATCGACAGGTTGGCGCTGTCGAGGTTGGGGAACAGCAGCAGGTTCGCTTCGCCCTCCAGCACCGAGTCCGGCACGTAGCGGTCGCGCAGGTCCTCGCTCAGCGCCACGTCGCCCTGCATCTCGCCCTCGACGATCATGTCGGGAGCCGCTGCCCGAAGCTTGCGATAAGCCTCGCGCATCTTGAACGCGGTATCGCCATCCCGCGACCCGAAATTCGAGTAGCTGAGCAGCGCCGCCTTGGCCTCGATGTTGAACCGCCTGAGATGGCTCCGCGCCTGCAGGGCAATCGCCACCAGTTCATCGGGAGTCGGATCAGGGTTCACATAGGTGTCGGCGAGGAAGAACACGCCGCGCGGCATGATCAGCATCGACAGCGCCGAGACGTCCTTGACCTCGTCCTGCAGCCCGATGATCGAGCGGATGTCGCGCACATGCTTGATGAACCGACCCTGGAAGCCGCACAGCATCGCATCGGCGTCGCCCCGCTTCACCGCCAGCGCGGCGATGACGGTGGTGTTGGTGCGCACGATGGTCCGCGCGATATCCGGCGTCACGCCGTTCCGCCCGACCAGCGAGTGGAACTCCGTCACGTAGTCGCGATAGCGCGGATCGTCCTCGGGGTTGATCACTTCGAAGTCGCGACCCGCCTTGATCGATAGCCCGAAGCGCTGCAGCCGGCTCTCGATCACCTGCGGGCGTCCGATCAGGATCGGCTGCGCCATGCGGTCCTCGATCAGCACCTGCGCCGCACGCAGCACGCGCTCGTCCTCGCCGTCGGCGAACGCCACGCGCTTGCCCTGCCCGATCACTCGGTCGATCACCGGCTTCATCACCAGGCCGGAGCGGAACACGAAGCGGTTGAGGCTGTCCTTGTAGGCCTCGAAATCGGTAATCGGCCGTTTCGCCACTCCCGATTCCATCGCCGCCCGCGCCACCGCCGGCGCAATGCGCAGGATCAGCCGCTGGTCGAAAGGGTTGGGGATGATGTGATCCGGCCCATAGACCGCCGGCTGACCCGATGGCGACACTTCGAGTCCGGGGTCATGCGCCAGCTTGGCGATGGCCTTCACCGCCGCCAGCTTCATCTCCTCGTTGATCGCCGTCGCCCCCACGTCGAGCGCGCCCCTAAAGATGTAGGGGAAGCACAGCACGTTGTTGACCTGGTTCGAATAGTCCGACCGCCCGGTGCACACCATGGCGTCGGGCCGTAACTCCTTGGCCACCTCGGGCATGATCTCGGGGTTAGGGTTGGCCAGCGCCAGGATCAGCGGGCTCGGTGCCATCTTCAGCAGCATCTCGGGCTTCAGCGCCCCGGCCGCCGACAGGCCGAGGAACACGTCGGCTCCGTCGATCACCTCGGCGAGCGAAGTCGCCTCGCTGTCGTGGCGGCAAAACTTCCCGCGCCACTTGTCGTTCACGTCGTTGCGGCGATAGGTCAGCAGCCCGTCCTTGTCCGCCACCCAGATGTTCTCGATCCTCGCACCCAGTGCCAGCAGCACGTTGAGGCAGGCAATCGCCGCGGCACCCGCGCCAGAGGTGCAGATCTTCACCTCGTCGATCTTCTTGCCGCTCAGTTCCAGCCCGTTCAGCACCGCCGCCCCGACAATGATCGCCGTGCCGTGCTGGTCGTCGTGGAACACCGGGATCTTCATTCGCTCGCGCAGCGCTTCCTCGATCATGAAGCACTCGGGCGCCTTGATGTCCTCGAGGTTGATGCCGCCGAAGGTCGGCTCGAGCGGCCGCACCACTTCGATGAATTTCAGCGGATCCTGCTCGTCGATCTCGATGTCGAACACATCGATGCCGGCGAACTTCTTGAACAGCACCGCCTTGCCTTCCATCACCGGCTTCGATGCCAGCGCGCCGATGTTCCCGAGCCCCAGCACCGCCGTGCCGTTCGAGATCACCGCCACGAGGTTGCCGCGCGAGGTGTACCTGGTCACCGTATCCGGATCGGCCGCGATCTCCTCGCAGGGCGCCGCGACGCCGGGCGAGTAGGCTAGGCTCAGGTCGCGCTGGTTGCCCAGCGGCTTGGTTGCCTGGATCTCCAGCTTGCCGGGCTTGGGAAACTCATGGAAGTGCAGCGCCGCTTCGCGCAACGCCTTGCGCTGTTCATTGACGTCGGCAGTCATTCAGGCCCTCCCCGAGAGTTCCGATGAAGTGCCACCAAACTCGGTCCAAGGGAAGGCGAGACGCGCGGGAAACTGACGGCTTCGTTTCTCAGGCCGCCGAAATCGCCGGCCGCGCGGTTTCCACCTTGCCCGCGCCGTTGAGCGCCCGCGCCAGGTCGCGGAACGGCGCTACCCGCAGCGCCGGCGCAAACAGGTACCCCTGCGCGTGCACCACGCCACGCGCCCTGAGGTACAGGGCCTGCGCCTCGGTCTCGACGCCTTCCGCCACGATCTCGGTACCAAGGTCGTGCGCCATGACGATCAGGCCGTCCAGCACCGGCACCTGCGTCGTGCCTTCCTTCACCATCTCGGTGAACACCCGGTCGATCTTGATCACATCGACGCCCAGCGTCTGCATGTAGGCGAGGTTGGAGTGCCCGGTGCCCGCGTCATCCATCGCCACCCGGCAGCCGAGCGCATGCAGCCCGGCGATGACCGAGTTCGCAGCCTGCATCTGGCTCAGCGGCTGCCGCTCGGTGATCTCGAACACCAGCTGCCGATAGCTGATCGACGAGCCCCCGAAGATCGTCTGCACGTCCTCGACCACGTTGCCGTCGCGGAAGTGCCCCTCGAACAGGTTGATCGACACCTTGATGTCCGGCATGTCGCGGCAGAGCTCGCTCAAGTCCGCCTTCACCTGCTGCATCAGGCTCACGGTCATCGGCACAGCCAGCCCCGTGACCTCGGCGTACTCGATGAAGGCGCCGGGTGCCACGACCTCGCCGTTCTTCTTCTCCCACCGGCACAGCACCTCGCAGCCAGCCAGCGCACCGGTGCGCAGGTTGATCACCGGCTGGTAGTAGGGCTTGAGCTCGCCCGCCGCGATGGCCCGCTCGAGGTCGAAGGCCGGCAGGTCGGAGCGCCGCACATATTGCAGCGCCAGCGCCAGGAACGCCCCGCACATCAGGCAACTGAGCACGGTGAAGCTGGCATCGAGGTCGGAATAGTCGGCGCGCACAATGGCAAACGGCACCGTCACGTTCACCCGGATCGGCAACTCGCCGGCAAAACTCTCCACCTTCACGAACTCGGTGTCGCCGTGGTCGCCGAAAGCGTTGGGGTCGCCCGCCGTGATGATTTCAGTGCCGTCGGCCAGCGCCAGCCGCACCGCCGTCGTCTGCTTCAGCCCGGCCAGCAGGCTCTGCGACGTCGACAGCACCAGCGGCGCGAACGCCGACACCTTGCGAGCCTCCCCGAACCCCTGCGTCACCTTGATCACCGGCGCCACGAGGCCGGCCAGCCGCACGATCTCCAGGGTCTCGGTGTGGTTGGGGATCGGCAGGGGCTTGGAGAGCACCGAATAGCTCACGTCCTTGCCCAGTGCGTCGCAGTACTGCACGCCGTTGTAGTTCTCCACCAGCACCTGCCGCAGGTAGAGGCTCTGCTCCATCTGCCTGTGCACGTTGGCGACAAAGCTCGGCGTACACAGGGACGGGCTCTCGGCCAGCACGCGCCGCAGCGAGGCGATGGCGTCGTAGGCGCCGGTCTGGACGTTCGAGGCAATGCCATCGGCGGCGCTTTGCAGCACCGCCCGCTCCTTCACCCGCACGTAGGAATCGAGCAGGAAGTCGACCGCCATCACCGGCAGGAATGCCGCGATCGCTGCAAGCAGCATCAGCACATTGGCGTATTTCGACTTCACGTCACGCGAATCCGGCCCCCGAGCTAGGCAGAAAATGCCTACCGCCCACGTGCTTAAGAGATAGTTAACGTCCGTTAACTCTCATGCCGTGATACCGAAAAGCGAAGGGCGCCACGCGGGCGCCCTTTGCATCCATGTCTTGCTACGGCTCAGCTCAGGTTGAGCCGGATCCCCAACTCGCGGAGTTGCTTCGGCTCGGCCTGGCTCGGTGCGCCCATCAGCAGGTCTTCGGCCTGCTGGTTCATCGGGAACAGCGTGATCTCGCGCAGGTTCTGCACCCCGCACAGCAGCATCACGATGCGATCGACACCAAACGCCGCGCCACCATGCGGCGGAGCGCCATACTGGAAGGCGCGGTAGAGGCCGCCGAACTGCTCCTCCACCTCGGCCTTGCTCTTTCCGGTCTTCTCGAAGGCGGCGATCATCGTCTCCGGCTCCTGATTACGGATCGAGCCCGAGGCGATCTCGTAGCCGTTGCACACCGCGTCGTACTGGTACGCCTTGATGGTCAGCGGGTCCTGCGTCTCCAGCGCCTCGCGGCCGCCCTGCGGCATCGAGAACGGGTTGTGCGCGAAGTCCACCCGCTTTTCTTCCTCGCTCCACTCGTAGAACGGGAAGTCGACGATCCAGCACAGCTTGTACTGGTCGAGCTGCGTCAGGTTCAGGTCGAGCCCGACCTTGACGCGCGCCTCACCGGCGAACTTGTACATCTTCTCCGGCCGGCCGAGCACGAAGAACACCGCGTCGCCGTCATCGAGCCCGAGCTGCGCGCGGATCGCGGCGGTGCGTTCCTCGCCGATGTTCTTGGCAATCGGTCCCGAACCGGCACCATCCTTGAAGAAGATGTAGCCGAGGCCCGGCTGGCCCTGGCCCTGCGCCCAGGCGTTCATCCGGTCGCAGAAGGCGCGCGAGCCGCCGGTTTTCGCCGGAATCGCCCACACCTCGACCTTGCTGTCCGAGGCGAGCTGGTTGGCGAACACGCCGAAGCCCGAGCCACGGAAATGCTCGGTCACCTGCTGGATCTCGATCGGGTTGCGCAGGTCCGGCTTGTCCGAACCATAGGTGCGGATCGCCGTGTCGTAGGGAATGCGCGGCCACTCCTTCGTCACCGGCTTGCCGTCGGCGAATTCCTCGAAGATCGAGGTGATCACCGGCGTCATGGTGTTCCAGATGTCTTCCTGGGTGACGAAGCTCATCTCCAGGTCGAGCTGGTAGAACTCGCCCGGCAGGCGATCGGCGCGCGGATCCTCGTCGCGGAAGCATGGTGCGATCTGGAAGTAGCGGTCGAAGCCGGCCACCATCAGCAGCTGCTTGTACTGCTGCGGCGCCTGCGGCAGCGCGAAGAACTTGCCGGGATGGATACGGCTCGGCACGAGGAAATCGCGCGCGCCTTCCGGCGACGAAGCGGTCAGGATCGGCGTCGAATACTCGGCAAAGCCGATCTCCGTCATCCGCCGGCGCATCGACGCGATCACCTTGGTGCGCTTGACGATGTTGGCGTGCAGCGTCTCGCGGCGCAGGTCGAGGAAGCGGTAGCGGAGGCGGATGTCCTCGGGGTAATCCGGCTCGCCGAACACCGGCAGCGGCAGGTCGGTCGCCGCGCCCAGCACTTCGAGTTCGCGGATGAACACTTCCACCTCGCCGGTCGGCAGGTTGGCGTTGGTCGTGCCCTCGGCGCGCGCCTTGACGTTGCCGTCGATGCGGATCACCGATTCAGCGCGCAGCTTCTCGGCCGCTGCAAAGGCCGGCGAATCCGGGTCCACCACGCACTGGGTGATGCCGTAATGGTCGCGCAGGTCGATAAACAGCAGGCCGCCATGGTCGCGCACGCGATGCACCCAGCCCGACAGCCGCACATTGGTGCCCACATTACCCGAAGTCAGCTGGGCGCAGGTGTGGGAACGGTAGCGGTGCATCTGGGTCATTTCAGATCTCGGGAAAGGCGCAAAAGGGGTAGTTGAGGCGCGGGACAAGCGCATGCGACCGCTGCTTTGTCAAGGTTACCGGCCGTGAGGTCGATTCGACGCTGGAAGCCTATGGATTCGCCTGTTATTCAACGACAACAGTCCGGTTGAGAAAAGAGTCCTGATGGACATGATTGTTTCGACCGACGTGCTCGCAGCGTTCTGCACCAGAGCCGCCGGTTTTGATTACGTGACGGTCGACACAGAGTTCCTGCGCGAGACGACCTACTGGCCCAAGCTCTGCCTGATCCAGGCAGCCACGGATGACGAAGCGGTCCTCATCGATCCGCTCGCCGCCGACCTCGACCTCGCGCCCTTCTACGAACTCCTTGCCAACGAAAAGGTCCGAAAGGTCTTCCACGCGGCGCGGCAGGACATCGAAATCTTCGTCAAGGCCACCGGCAAGGTGCCGCTGAACATCTTCGATACCCAGATCGCGGCGTCGGTCTGCGGCTTCGGCGACAGCGTCTCCTACGACAACCTGGTGCGCTCGATCACCAATGTCGAGCTCGACAAGTCCTCGCGCTTCACCGACTGGTCGGCTCGCCCGCTCAGCGAAAAGCAGAAGATCTACGCGCTGGCTGACGTCACCCATCTGCGCGACGTCTACAAGGCGCTGCTCAAGCAGGTCGATGACACTGGCCGCTGGGACTGGGTCGAGGATGAACTCGCCGTGCTCGAATCCATCCACACCTATGTGGTGCAGCCCGAGCACGCCTGGGAGCGCCTCAAGGCCCGCCTCAACAAGCCTCGCGACGTCGCGGCCCTCAAGGCCCTTGCCGCCTGGCGTGAGCGCCGCGCGCAGGAATCCGACCAGCCGCGCAGCCGCATTCTCAAGGACGACGCGCTGATCGAGCTCGCAATGCAGCGACCGGTGGCTGTCGACGCGTTCGACAAGCTGCGCGCCGTGCAGCGCGGTTTCGGCCGCTCCACCGCCGCTGCCGAGATCGTCAACCTGATCAAGGAAGTCGAGGGCCTCGGCAAGACCGAGCTGCCCAAGCTGCCGGACCGCTACCGTGGCCCCTCACCCAAGGGCGCCGTCGGCGACCTTGTCCGCGTCCTGCTCAAGGCCGTTGCCGAGGAGCATGGCGTCGCCAGCCGCATCATCGCCACCTCCGACGAAATCGACGCCCTCGTCCTCGACGACGAGGCCGACGTCCCCGCCCTCAAGGGCTGGCGCCGCAAACTCTTCGGTGACAAGGCCCTCGCGATCAAGCACGGCAAGATCGGTCTCGCCGCCAGCAAGGGCGGCGTCATCGAGATCGACATCCTCGACGACGACGAGGATTGAGTCAGGGGTACCAGACCCGCAAAAACCGCCAAAAATCGCTTACATAGCCGGTGAAGGGAGCCGGCTATGCGTGCCCTTGATCGTGAAGAACTGATCGCCGAACTCCAGCGCCTGCGCCCGGCTTTCGAAGGCCGTGGAGTGACACATATGGCCTTGTTCGGCTCGCGAGCCCGCCGAGACAACCGTCCGGACAGTGACATCGACCTCGTGATTGAAATCAGTGACGAGGCCGAAAAGAAGTTTTCGCTCCTCGATCTGGCCGGCCTTTATGGCGTCATCGAAGACGAACTCGGCTTGGAGTCCAGTCTGGTGATGCGCAGGAGCTTGAACGACAGCTTCAAGTGGACAGTCAATCGCGACCAGGTCGTCGTGTTTTGAGCACCGAGCGCGCCCTGTTCAGGGCGGAGCATATCAAGATCGCGATTCTGGATGTCAGAACCATCCTGCGCGGAGTCACCTACGACCGGATGGTGTCGGATGTCTTGGTCCGCTCGGCATTCGAGCGACAGCTGGAGATTCTCAGCGAGGCATCACGACATCTACCCGAGGCTTGGCAACGGGAGCTGGGACCGGCGGTTCCGTGGCACGACGTGCGAAACATCGGCAACATCCTTCGGCACACCTACCAACTGGTAGAGTATCCAATCCGCTGGCGCATCTACACCGACCACCTCGATCCCCTCGAAGACGCCATCGACGCAATGACCGCGGCGCACGGCCCTATCCCGCGACCACCACCTCGGTCGGCTTGATCGCGGCCACGCCCGCCAGTTGCTCGAGGCGCGCCCGCAGGTGCTCGCCGTCGAGGAAGGCGAGGTCGGCCGGCAGGTGCAGCTTCAGCGTGCCCTTTTCCACCGTGAACCCGGTGCGTGGCAGCACGCCGGGCATCGCTGCCGACATCGGGTAACCGACGCGGAAAGCCGCTCCGATCAGCCGGGCGCGATAACTCGCCGCGGGACCGCCCAGCGCCATGATTTCCGTGCTCAGCGACTTGTGCTTCAGCCCCATGTAGCGCACCGCCAGCACCTCGGCGAGGAATGCCCGGCCCGCATGGTCGACGCCGGTGGCCGACGAATAGGCCACCATGTCCACTGCCTGCTCGCCGCGATAGTCGGGGTGGCCGCGCCAGCCGATATCGGCCAGGTAACAGGCCACCTGCCTGAGCCGTGTCTCCTCGGGCGTTTCCACAATGCCGATGGCGTCGAGAAAGGCAGAGGTGAAGCCGATAAGGTCGTCGGCATGGCCGGGTGCACGCGAGCGCAGCGTATTCACGTCGGTGGCCATCTGGATCAGCGGATCGACATCGCGCTCGGCGGTGTCGAGCAGCCCGAACAGGTAGCCTTCGCGCACGCCCATCGCCGAGAACACTACCGTCTCGAACGCGCCGGCCTTCAGCACCTCGATCATCGCTGCCGCGCCATAGGGCACCAGCTCGCGCCGGCCCGAACTCGCGTGCTCCGACCCGACATAGGCCCTGCCCACCGTTACTGCCTCGACGATCTCCTCGCATAGCTTCAGCAAGTCGGCCGCCGTCACCGTGTAGTGCTGCACCATGTGCAGGGGGTAGCCGCGCAGCACTTGATGCACCTTGGCCAGCGAACGCCAGGTGCCGCCGATGGCGCAGAAGGCGCCGCCCTGCCCCTTCAGCAGCTTGGATTTCTTCAGCCGCTTGGCCGCCAGCGTCAGCGCCTTCTGCGGCGCGTTGCCGGAATCGTCCTGCATGCGGATGACGCCGAGTTCGTGCGTCTCGCCTGTCTGGTCCAACCCCTCGGAGATCATTGACAGCTCGAGGCTGCCGCCGCCGAGGTCGCCCACCACGCCGGCGAAATCCGGCATTCCCGAGATCGCGCCGAGTGCAGCGAAATGCGCCTCTTCCTCACCGCTCAGCACGTTGACCTTAGCCCCCATCGTCGCCTCTACGGCATCGACGAAAGACTTCGAGTTCGAGGCCTCGCGCACCGCCGAGGTGGCGAGCACATGAATCTTGCCCACCCGCATCAGCTTGCACACCAGCGCGAACCGCTGAATCGCGGTCAGGGCCCGGTCGATGTTCTCGGAGGCAATCTTGCCGGTCTGCGCGAGGCCGCGGCCCAGTGCGCAGGCGGATTTCTCGTTGTACAGCGGGGTCAGCGAGCGGGCATGCCGCTCATACACAACCAGACGCACGGAGTTCGAGCCGATATCGAGCACCGCCACCGGACGCGCACCCTTGATGCGGCCCTGTGCGGTGGGGTCGGCGTCAACGCCCCAGTATTGGTTCAATCGTCGCTATCCTCGGTGTCCCGCTGCAAGGCACTGCCGCGTCCAGACAGGCTCGCGTTGGTCATGAAGTAATCGTGCGCGCTGAAGGGCTCTTCACCCTCCCTGAGCCGCACCCTGTCCGAACTTCCGTCGGGCAACACCTCCCAGCTCTGCTGGTTGTCCTTGAGGTAGTTGACCATCATCCGGTCCAGAATCTGCTTATGCACGGTCTTGTTCAGGATGGGAACCATCACCTCGACGCGCCAGTCGAGGTTGCGCTGCATGATGTCGGCCGAACTCAGCCACACCTTGGCCCGGCGCGAGGGCAGTGCCTCACCGTTGCCGAAGCAGAAGATGCGCGAGTGCTCGAGGAACCTGCCGACCAGCGAGCGCACCCGGATATTCTCCGAGAACCCCGGAATGCCGGGCCGCAGGCAGCAGATGCCGCGCACCAGCAGCTCGATCTTCACGCCCTTGGCCGAAGCATCGTAGAGCGCATCGATGATGGCCGGATCGACCAGCGCGTTCATCTTCAGCCAGATATTGGCCGGCCGCTCCTCCTCCGCATGCTTCACCTCGGCGGCGATGCTATCGAGCAGCGTCTGCCGCAGCGTCACCGGCGAGTAGGCCAGCGCCTCCATCTCGGTTGGCTTGGCATAACCGGTGATGAAGTTGAACACCCGGCTCACGTCGCGGGTGATCGCCGGGTCGACCGTGAAGAAGCTGAGGTCGGTGTAGATCTTGGCGGTGATCGGATGGTAGTTGCCGGTCCCCAGGTGACAGTAGCTGACCAGCTTGCCATTCTCGCGCCGCACCACCTGGCTCATCTTGGCATGGGTCTTCAGCTCGATGAAGCCGAACACCACCTGCGCTCCGGCCCGCTCCAGGTCGCGAGCCCAGCGGATGTTCGCCTCCTCGTCGAAGCGCGCCTTCAGCTCGACCAGCGCCGTCACCGATTTGCCGGCCTCTGCCGCCTGCACCAGCGCCTTGACGATCGGGCTGTCGCGCGATGTGCGGTAGAGCGTCTGCTTGATCGCCACCACGTCGGGGTCGCGTGCCGCCTGCTGCAGGAACTGCGCCACCACGTCGAAACTCTCGAACGGGTGGTGCACCAGCAGGTCCTTGGCCCGCACGGCGGCAAAAATATCGCCATTGTAGTCGCGCACCCGCTCGGGGTAGCGCGGCAGGTACGGAGCGAACTTCAGCTCGGGCCGGTCGATGTCGCAGATGCGGCTGGCATCCGCGAGCCCGAGAAAACCCTCGACTTCAAATGTCTCGGTCGGCGACACACCCAGCCGCTCCGAAATGTGCCGGCGCAGCGCCCGCGGCATCTTCTTTTCGATCTCGAGGCGGATCACCTGGCCGCGGCGGCGCTGGCGCAGGGCGGATTCGAACTCCACCACCAGGTCGGCCGCCTCGTCGTCGATTTCGATCTCGGTGTCGCGGATGATGCGGAACGACCCGGCCCCGGCCACCTCGTAGCCGGGAAACATCTTGGTGATGAACAGGTTGATCAGCGTGTCGATGGTGACTACCTCGACCCGGCTGTCGAGCGCCAGGTCCTTGGGCAGAGTCACGAATCGATCGAGGTTCGACGGCACGCGGACGAGCGCCGTCAGGGTTTGCGTCGTGCCCGGCCGCACCAGCTCGAAGGCCAGCGTGAAGCCGAGGTTCGGGATGAACGGGAACGGATGCGCCGGGTCGACCGCGATCGGCGTCAGCACCGGGAAGATCTCCTCCCGATAGAGCTTCTGCAGGTAGGTGATCTGCTCCGGACTCAGGTCGTCGACCTCGTGGATCACCACATTGGCGGCGAACAGTTCCTCGCGCAGTTGCTGCCAGTGATCCTGCTGCTCGAGGTGCAGGTGCTGGGCCAGGTTGGCGATCTCGTCGAGTTGCTCGGTCGGGCTCAGCCCGTCGGCGCTCAGCTTGGTCATCCCGGCACGCTGCTGGCCCTTGAGGCCCGCAACACGCACCATGAAGAACTCGTCGAGGTTGTTGGCCGAAATCGAAACGAAGCGCAGGCGCTCGAGCAGCGGGTGGCTGGTATTCCCCGCCTCCTCCAGCACGCGCATGTTGAACTGCAGCCAGCTGACCTCGCGATTCACAAACCGCGCGGGGCTCTGCCGCAGCTCCTGTGCATCGGGCGCCAGTCCGCTGGCATCGACGATTTCGGTCATCTCATTCATTGTCGTCGCCTTCCGGCTCCTCGAGATTCAATCGCATCTGGTCGCTGTCGGCCGCTGCATTGCGCCGCGCCAGCGCTTCGGCGGCGATGCCACGCCCGATCGCCACGCCCCGTTCGAGCGCCATCCGGTCCATCATTTCGGCGAGGGCGACAGCTTCGGCGGGCGAACGCTCCATCCGCGCCACCAGGTAGCCGATCGTCTTGGGATCGACCGACACCTGACGATCCTGAAACAGTTTCACCAGCATCTGTGACAACTGGATGTCGTCGCTCGACGCCATGCCGAAACGGGCCGCGAGCCGCGCCCGCGACTTGAGATCATCGGTCGCGAACGGCCAGTTGGCAACCGGTTCCCGCGCCGTCAGCAGCATCGGGCGCCGGTCCCGCATCGATTGGTTCAGCAGGTGGAAGAACGCCGCTTCCTCGAACCCCGCCCGGTCGACATCCTCGACCACCAGCGGCCCGGTCCCGCCATCCCGCGACAGCTCTTCGGCACTCGCCGGCACAGCGTAGCCCGCCTCGGCCCGTTCGGCCCAGATTCGCGCCAGGTGCGACTTGCCGACACCGGCCGGTCCCTCGATCAGCGTCAGCGGCCCCGGCCAGTCCGGCCATGCCGAAATGTGCGCATAGGCCAGCCGGTTGCCGTCACCAACGATGAAGTCGGCCTCGGCGTGCGACACCTCGTGGCCCAGTTCCAGCGCCAGTTGGCCCCGTCGATCCCGCGCAGCGAAGGGTGCGCTCATTTCGCCGTCGTGCGTCGGCGGCGCGGCCGCGTCGGCTTCGACACGGTTGATGCTGTCTCGGCCGCAATCACCGAGACGCCATCGGCCGCGGTGATGCCACCAGGCGGCGCAGCCGTCAGGATCAGCCCGTCATCGGTGCCCAGATACAGGCTCGACCCCTGGTATTTCTGGATGGCGTAGCGTGTCAGCACGCCGGAGATCGCCGCCAGCGGTACCGCCAGCAGCAGCCCGACGAAGCCAAACAGCAGCGCGAAGGCGAACAGGGCGAACATCAGCCACACCGGGTTGATGTTGATGCTCTGCCCGACGAGCTTGGGATAGAGGATGTTGGCCTCGAGGAACTGCCCGACCATGTAGATGCCGAACACGACCAGGATGAACACCCACTGGTCGGGCCAGAACTGCACCAGCGCCACCGTCATCGACAGCGTAAAGCCGGTCAGGAACCCGACATAGGGCACAAAGCTCAGCAGCCCGCCGATCAGCCCGATGGCGAGGCCGAAGTTGAGGCCGGTCACCGTCAGCGCCGTGGAATAGTAGACGCAGAGCACCAGGATCACACCACCCTGCCCCCGGATCACGCCGGCCATCGCCTGGTCGATCTCGCGCAGCACGCCGCGGATTTCGGTCTGGTACTGGCGCGGCAGCAGTTCGTCCGCCTTCCGCATCATTCCTTCCCAGTCGACGAGGAGGTAGAAAGCCACCACCGGGGTGATGAACAGCACCGCGATGGTGTTGAGCACCGTCAGGCCGCTCGCCGCCAGCCCGGCCGTCACCGTTCCCACCAGTTCCACTGCCCGCCCGATCAGGTCGGCGAGGCTGCCCTCGAGCTGCTGCGCCCGTTCGGGTCCAAGCCACTCGGTGAACTGCGGCGCCCATTGCTGCAGCAACCCCTGCAGGTCCGAAATATACCGGGGCAGCCGCCCGGTCAGCCCCAGAATCTGCTGCAGCACCAGCGGCACGAACGCCAGGAACAGGCTGACGATCAGCCCGAAGACCACTGTGAGCACGATCATCGATGCCCAGGTACGGCTGACATGGATCTTGTGCATCCAGTTGACCACCGGGTTCAGCAGATAGGCCAGCGCCAGCCCCACCACGAATGGCAGCAGGATGGAGCGAAACACCCACAGCAGCAGGATGGCGGAGAGGAATATCCCCACCCATATCAGCACTTGGTTTCTAAGGCTCATCGACCGTGCCATGCTTGCGCGAGTGAGGTGGAGCGGCTATCAGCGCCGCAAAGTTCCGACAGTCGCATTTGACCCTGTTGAGCGGTCCCGGAAGGAAACCTGGCTAAGCCCATGTCCGACGCGCAGAATCTGCCACCAAACGGTCTGTCATACAAGCAGGCGGGCGTCGACATCGATGCCGGCAATGCCCTTGTGGAAGCGATCAAGCCTGCGGTTCGTTCCACGCGACGCCCCGGGGCCGACGCCGAGATCGGTGGTTTCGGTGGCCTGTTCGACCTGAAGGCCGCCGGTTTCATCGATCCGATCCTTGTTGCGGCCAATGACGGGGTCGGTACCAAGCTCAAGATCGCCATCGATACCGGCAACCATCGCACCATCGGGCAGGACCTGGTGGCGATGTGCGTCAACGATATCATCGTGCAGGGCGCCGAGCCGCTGTTCTTCCTCGACTACTTTGCCACCGGCAAGCTCGATGTGGCGAACGGCACCGCCATCGTCGAAGGCATTGCCGAAGGCTGCCGCATCGCCGGCTGCGCGCTGATCGGTGGCGAGACCGCCGAGATGCCGGGCATGTATCATGGCAAGGACTATGACCTCGCGGGCTTCGCCGTCGGCGCCGCCGAGCGCGGCACGCTCCTCCCCCGCCCCGATATGGCGGCCGGCGACGTGCTGGTCGCCATCGCGTCGTCCGGCGTCCACTCCAACGGCTACTCGCTGGTCCGCAAGATCGTCGAGATTTCCGGCGTCGACTGGTATCTGGAAGCGCCGTTCCAGCCGGGCGTCACCCTCTCGGACGCGCTCCTCACCCCCACCCGCATCTACGTCAAGCCGCTGCTCTCGGCGCTGAAGGCGGGTATCGGCATCAAGGCCCTCGCCCACATCACCGGCGGCGGCTTCATCGACAACATCCCGCGCGTCCTGCCGGACACGCTGGCCGCCGATATCGACCTGTCGCAGGTCATGGTGCCGACGGTGTTCGGCTGGCTCGCCCGGGTCGGCGGCATGGACCAGCGCGAGATGCTCCGCACCTTCAACTGCGGCGTCGGCATGCTCTGCGCCGTCGCTCCCGAGGATGCCGAAAGCCTCGTGGCCCACCTCAACGCGGCCGGTGAAACCGCCACCATCGTCGGAAAGCTCACCGAGCGGACCGGCGAGCCCGTCACCTTCACGGGCGCGCTGGCACTGTGAGCAGGAAACGCGTCGCCATCCTGATTTCCGGCCGCGGTTCCAACATGACCGCGCTGATCGAGGCCGCCCGTGATCCGAACTATCCGGCGCAGATCGTCGGCGTGTTCGCCAACAAGCCCGACGCGCCTGGCCTCGCCACGGCCGCGACCTACAACATCCCCACCGCCTGGCGCTGGCACAAGGACTATCCCAGCCGCATCGGCTTCGAGCTTGCCATCGGCGACGTGCTGAAGCTCTGGCGCCCCGACTACATCGCCCTCGCCGGCTTCATGCGCCTGCTGACCCCCGAATTCACGAAGAAATGGGCGGGCCGGATGATCAACATCCATCCATCGCTGCTGCCGCTCCACAAGGGCCTCCACACCCACGAGCAGGCCCTCAAGGACGGCGTCAAGGAACACGGCTGCACGGTCCACTTCGTCACCCCCGGTATGGACGAAGGCCCCGCCATCCTCCAGGCCCGCGTCCCCGTCCTCCCCGGTGACACCGCAGAAACGCTGGCCGCCCGCGTCCTCATCGAAGAACACCGCATCTACCCCGAGGCCCTCGCCATGCTGGCGCGCGGCGACGTGATTTACGAGGCCTGAACCCCTCGATAGACTGCCCGCATGGGTCCAGAGCAAGAGCGAATTGAGGTTCGATCACGCGCCGAGTTGCGCGCGTGGCTGGCGGCTAACCACGGGCAGGCCGAGAGCATATGGCTCGTCACTTACAAGAAGCCCAGCCCCTGGCATGTCCCCTACGGCGACATCGTCGACGAGGTGCTCTGCTTCGGCTGGATCGACAGCCAGCCGCGCCTGCTCGACGAGGCCCGCTCGATGCTGCGCCTTTCCCCCCGCAAGCCGAAAAGCGGCTGGTCGAAAGTCAACAAGGACCGCATCGAGCGGCTGATCGCCGACGGCTTGATGGCGGCCCCCGGCCTCGCGCGGATCGAAGAAGCAAAGCGCACCGGCACTTGGGCGCTGCTCGACGCTGCGACCTCCGAGACCTTGCCTCCTGACCTCATTGAAGCATTCTCACGCCATCCCGGCGCCGAGCAGAACTTCATGGGCTTCCCGCCGTCGACGCGGCGCGCCACCCTCGAGTGGATCACGCTCGCCCGCCGCCCCGAAACCCGCGCGGCGCGCATCGAGCAGACGGCCAGCCTCGCCGCTAGGGGCGAACGCGCCAACCAGTGGCGCAAGTAGCATCACCGGAAACGATCACCGCCATCGTCAAAATCGGTTCGACCCGGCAGGCCCGCTGCTGCACTGTCCGGCCGCACTGGAGTCGTCGACGCATGAAACCGCAATACTGGGCCCTGATCATCCTGCTCGGCGCCGTCTGGGGCTGTTCGTTCCTGTTCAACGCCATCCTGATCCGCGAGATCAGCCCGCTCTGGGTGGCAGCCGGCCGTGTCAGCATCGGCGCGGCGATCTGCTGGCTGGTGTTCCTCGCCACCCGCAAGACGCTGCCGACCGACTGGCGGGTCTATCCGCAGCTCCTGCTGCTCGGCATCCTCAACTACTCGATCCCCTTCGCGCTCTTCCCCTATGCCGAACTGACCGTCGCCAGTTCGATCGTCGGCGTCATCAACGGCATGACGCCGATGACCACGGTGATCGTGTCGCAGCTCTGGCCGGGCGGTGAGCGGGCGACCTGGAACAAGGTGGTCGGCGTGCTGATCGGCTTCGGCGGAGCTGTGATCCTCGCCCTGCCCTCGTTCGATCAGGGCGCCAGCGCCCAGGTTGTCGGGCTGCTCGCTGCGCTCGCCGCCACCTGCTGCTACGCGCTGACCCTCAACTATGCCCGCCGCTTCGCCGGCAAGGTCGAGCCCTTCGCCGTCGCCTCCACCTCGCTGACGGGGGCGGCACTGGTCTCCATCCCGCTGGCGCTTGTGTTTTCCGGCGTCCCGGTGATCACGTTGCCCGAAACCTGGGCCGCGCTCATCGGTATCTCGGTGTTCTCGACCAGCTTCAGCTTCCTCTTGGTCTACTGGCTTCTGCCGCGCGTCGGCGCCACCAACCTGTCGCTCAACACCTTCATCACCCCGATCTCGGCCATCCTGCTCGGCGTGCTGGTGCTGCACGAGCGCTTCGAGTTCACCCACGTGCTGGGCATCCTCGTGGTGTTCTTCGGGCTCGTGTTCATCGATGGCCGGCTGGTGAAGGGTTGGCGCAAGGCCGTGGCCTGAGCTACTGCGCGGCGGGCGGCGTCAGCAACTGCGGCTGCGCGGGCCTGTTGTCCAGCACTACAGGTTCGGGCGGCGGTAATCCTGCCCGGAGGTTGGTGTCGTCCTGCATCAGTTCGTCGATGAAAAGCGACAGCAGCTGGGGACGGCCGGTGACTCCGGCTTTGCGATAAATCGCGTTCGTCTGCGCCTTGACGGTCCCCTCGGACGTCTGGCGCATGGCCGCGATTTCCGCCGTCGACAGTCCCTTGATCGCGAACAGCGCAACGTCGGCTTCGGCCCGGGTTAAGCCCCACTCGCGGAACCGCTGGGCCAGCAGGTCGGCGAAGGCGATCGAGGCAATCCGAAGTTTTTCCTCGGCAGCATGCCGGTGCCGATTGGCATTCCATAGCGCAGCAGCCCCGAAAATGACGCCGATCCCTAGCCCGGCCGCGGCGCCGATCTCGATCAGTTCGCGCACTTCCCAAGGCAGAGGGTCGGTGGAGAGGCCGATGTAGGACGACAGGATATCCGAGACGAAGAACGTCGCGCAGGCCACCTGCACGACAAGTATAGCAACGATCCCCCAAGCGCGCGCCTTCATGATGATCGGTCAGTCGTCGTCCGAGCCATCATCGCCATCGTCGTCATCATCATCGTCGCTGTCGTCATCACCGCCGTCATCGCCGCCCGACCCGGAGCCACCACTCGACGACCCGTTCTTGCCCTTTGAAGATCCGGGAGAGAACTTTTCGCCCTCGGCGACCAGCGTCACGTCCCGCAGGATTTCGCCGGTGCGCGGGTTGATGACCAGTTCGCGTCGGATACTGCCCTTGAACGCCACGATACGGACGCGGCCCAGCAGCGTGCGGGTGACCTCGATCTGCCCGAACCCGGCTTCGATCAGCCGCTCGATGATGTCGTCTTCGTTGTCCGCCAGGGCCGGCACGGTGCCGGACAGGGAGAACGCTGTCACCAGAACGAGAAACTTGCGGCGATCCATATTGTCCTACCCTGCCGGCAGGGTAGCGCGGAGCCGGTCAGGCAGACAAGGCCCGGTCATCCGCGCTTCCCTTTTTCATGGTGCGTCAGTCGTCGTCGGAATCGTCCGAGTCATCGTCCGAGTCGTCATCCGAGTCGTCATCGGAATCGTCATCCGGGTTGTCGTCGGAGTCGTCGCTGCCCGAATTGCTGTCATCGTCGAGACCGCCATCATCGTCATCCAGGTCGTCATCGGAATCATCACTCGGCCCGACAAAGTCGCCCGAGCGGTTGCGCACGAACACGCCCGGAGTGGTGTTGTCGTCAGAGTCCACGGCCTCGGTTTCTCTCTTGAGGACGTTGCCGGTTGCGAGGTCGTAGATCACCTCTACCTTGATGCCGTCCTTGATCGCTTCGATCTTGGCCTGCGTGGGACCGATCTTGACCTCGACGCGGGTGTATCCGTCGGCGACGAACTGCTGGGTAACGGCATCCACGTCCCAGGCGGCCAGGGCGGGCGTTGCCATCATGAGCGCTGCCACAAGGCTCAACATGCTAATTCTCATTGGTAGGTCTCCAGTTCGTCCGGACAGACCCTCCTGCCCGGCGCCCTCCACCAATCAGCCGCCGGCCACCTGAACCATCGGCCCGAGGTTTATCGCCGGACCGCTAGTCCGCTGGATATACAGGCATAAACTTCGGTTTATGCGATCAGTGCCGCAAACCCCCGTCGTAACCCCAGCGGTTCTCCTCCGGCTGGTCCGGCCCCGCGTCGTCCGGCCGCTCGTCCGTTTCGACGCCGTTCTCCTCGCGCCCGGCCAGCAACTCGGTCGGGGTCGAGATATCCAGCACCATGCCGTTGAGATCGCAGATCAGGGCGCGGGTCTGGCCGTAGTCGAGCGCCACCGGCTCCGACACCACGTCGGCCCCAAGCACGCGCGCCCGGTCGAGCACGTCGTACACATCATCGACCACAAAGGTGAGGTAGGTGCCCTCGTGCATGCCCCAGGCATGGCGCGGCGTGAACTGGCTCACCTGGTCGATCAGCCCGATCACGATCCCGGGCTGCCCCTTTGGGCTCAGTGTCACGAACCAGTCGCTCTCGTACGTCGTCTCGAGGTCGAGCAACTGCTGGTAGAACGTCACGCTGGCGCTGAGGTCCTTGCACAGCACATTGAACAGGACACGGTTGAGAGCGGGCATCAGTTGCCTCCTGGCTTCGGGTTACCGCCCGCAACCCATCGCAGCACTTGGCGCTCCCGATGGCCAAAGCGTGGCATCGGCATGATCATTCGCAGGCAGGATCGTCCCGCGAACGGCCTCGAATAAATCCGCGGGCCATCGCAGTTTTCGGCAAGTCATGAATGAAGGCTTGTAAATTCTGCAGGGGTGGCCCATATAGAGCTGGTACGTTGCAGCCAAGTTGGCTTTTGATCTACCGGCTTGCCGGTTGTTTGATCCCCCTAATTGCAAACGTTTATACCCGGAGGCATGTGTCGCCCGGGAACGAGACTGTTTGCCTTCTGGCCCGGCCTCACAATCGAAAGTTATCCTCATGATCAATGGTACCGTGAAATTCTACAACTCCACCAAGGGCTTTGGCTTCATCCAGCCGACCGATGGCAGCAAGGACGCATTCGTCCATGCCACCGCCCTTGAAGCAGCAGGCATCATGGGCCTCGCCGAAGGCCAGAAGGTCTCCTACGACCTCGAAAGCGGCCGCGACGGCAAGATGTCGGCGACCAATCTCTCGCTGCTCTAAGCGACCCGGCAGCTCAGGCTGCTGAATTTTCAGGGAAGCCCGGCGTCGATGCGAGGCCGGGCTTTTCATTTTGGGGGACGCCAGTCCCAGTCAGGAGCACCATGACCGATTTCAATTACAGCGCGCCGGCCGAACTCTTCCCCAGCCGTCGCTTCGCCAAGACCCAGGTCACGCGCTACCGCCGCTTCGCCAACGCTGCCGTTGCCATCCAGCACTGCATCGAGGAAATGCCGGCCAAGGCCCTTGCGGGCTCCTACCTCGAAGTCGACGAGCGTCGCTTCGAAGGCGAAGCCATCCGCGCCCTCTACAACTCGCCCGACTATCCGCTGAAGGCCGCCGCCTGATTCCAAGGCGGTCGCGGCCCTAGGCGTCGAGTCCCTCGACGATCGCGACATTGCCCGCGCTGCGGCCCAGCCGCAGCGCCCGGCCCTCCTGGTACTCGGTGGAATGATAGAGCCGGTGCGCCTCTGCGTAGCTCTCGAACTCGACGAGCACGACGCGCGGCAGCATCGCCCCCTCGACCACTTCCATCTTCCCGCCGCGCACCAGGAACCTGCCGCCATTGGCAGCAAGAAACGGCCGGACGAACGCCTGGTAGTCCCGGTAGCCCTCGGGGTCGTTGACCTCAAGGTTCACCACCCAGTAGCCCTTTGGCATCCGGCCCTCCGCTCTATTCAATCCCCAGCTTCTTCTTCAGCAGTTCGTTCAGCGCCTGCGGGTTGGCCTTGCCGCCCGACGCCTTCATCGCCTGGCCGACGAACCAGCCGAGCATGGTCGGCTTGGCCTTCACCGCTGCCACCTGACCGGGGTTTGCCGCGATGATCTCGTCGATCACCGCTTCGATCGCGCCCAGGTCGGTCACCTGCTTCATGCCGCGGCGCTCGACGATCTCGGCCGGGACACCTTCGGGCTCCTCGGCGATCAGGATCTGCAGCAGGTCCTTGGCGCCCTTCGATGAAATCGTGCCCGCCGCGATCAGGTCGACGATGCCCGCCACCTGCGCCGGCTGCAGGTGCGTCTCGTAGACGCTCAGCCCCTGCGAATTGGCATACGCAGCCACGTCGCCGTTGAGGATGTTCGCCACGGCCTTGCCGTCGCGCTTGGTCCCGCCGACCTTCACGCACGCCTCGTAGTAGTCGGCGCTCTCGCGCTCCAGCGTCAGCACCATCGCGTCATACGGCGTCACGCCATACTCGGCGATGAACCGCGCCTGCTTGTCATCCGGCAGTTCCGGCAGCCCCTTGGCCAGGTCGTCGATAAACGCCTGGTCGAATTCCAGCGGCAGCAGGTCCGGATCGGGGAAGTAGCGGTAATCGTGCGCTTCTTCCTTCGAGCGCATCGAGCGCGTCTCGCCGGTCTTGGGGTCGTAGAGCCGCGTCTCCTGGTCGATCTTGCCGCCATCCTCGAGGATGTCGATCTGCCGCCGCGCCTCGAACTCGATGGCCTGGCCTGCAAAGCGGATGGAGTTGACGTTCTTGATCTCGCAGCGCGTGCCGAACTCACCGCCGGGTTTGCGCACCGAGACGTTGATGTCGGCGCGCATCGAGCCCTGCTCCATGTTGCCGTCGCAGGTGCCGAGGTAGCGCAGAATGGTCCGCAGCTTGCCGAGATAGGTCTTCGCCTCGTCCGAGTTGCGCAGGTCGGGCTTCGACACGATCTCCATCAGCGCCACGCCCGAGCGGTTCAGGTCGACGAAGCTGAGATTGGGGTGCTGGTCGTGGATGGACTTGCCGGCATCCTGTTCGAGGTGCAGCCGCTCGATGCCGATCTCGATCCGGCCTTCCGGCATGTCGAGAAACACCGAGCCCTCGCCGACGATCGGGTCCTTGAACTGCGAAATCTGGTAGCCCTGCGGCAGATCCGGATAAAAGTAGTTCTTCCGATCGAAGATCGAGCGCTTGTTGATCTGCGCCTTCAACCCCAGCCCGGTCCGCACCGCCTGCCGCACGCACTCCTCGTTGATCACCGGCAGCATGCCGGGCATGGCCGCGTCGACGAAGCTGACATTGGAGTTGGGCGGCGAGCCGAACTCAGTCGAACTCCCCGAGAACAGCTTGCTCTCCGATGTCACCTGCGCATGCACTTCCATGCCGATGACGATTTCCCAGTCGCCAGTGGCGCCCTTGATGAAGCTCTTGGGGTTCGGCGTGCGGGTGTCGATCAGGGTCATGGCAAAGGCTCTTGGTTCGTCCAGGATTTGTCTATGCATTTGGGGGGCGCAAGGCAATGTCTTCGGCGCTTCACCAGTTTCGATCGGGTCAGTGCGCCTGCCGCGTCCTCGACGTGTCATCCCTGCGAACGCAGGGACCCAAATCGAGACTTGCGCTGGTTACAATGTGGGTCCCTGCGTTCGCAGGGATGACACCTCAGTGTTCTGCCCACCTCGTTCGGCGCCCAGAACCGCTTTGGCTCAATCCTCTGGCCCAGCGTCGAGCGGCCCGCGATACGGCGACAACCGCTTTTCCATCCGCACCGAGGTCTGCGGGTCGCGGCCGGCGCCACCCTCATGTTTCAGCGCCAGGATCTGGTAGCCGAGGTGCTGGTAGAAGTTTACCGCCCGCACGTTGTCGCTCAGCGTGTCGAGGTGCACCCGGTCGCACCCCTCGAGTTCCAACACCGATTCCATCCGCTTGAGCAGCAGCGTGCCGATGCCCTGGTTCTGGCTCAGCGGCGAAACGAACAGATACGGAATATACGGACGGCCCCGCGCCCGCGCGCACCAGCCGACGGGAATGCCATCGCGCTCGGCGACGATCGTGCGGTCGAGCAGTTCATGCACCGCGTTGTGCAGCCGGCGGCGCTCGGCCTGCCGGTTCTGCAACTCGCCTGCCAGAAACGGCCGCAGGTCCCGCTCCCAGGCGAGGTAGCCGATCTCGGCGAGGCGCTCCGCCTCGCTGGCCACTGCCTTGCGGATAGTCATGTCGAGAACCGTCATCGAGCCCTCCGTCGGGCAATAGGCTAGCTCACCCGTGCCGCTTGCGTGCAGCGATAATGCCCTTTTCGTAGTTCACATTCCAGTTGATCAAGGTGCGCCAGATCAGCTCGGCCTGATCCTCGTCGAGATCCAGTTCCTCGGCCCGCTTGCGCTGCTTGGCAATGATGGTCTCGATGCGTGTCGGATCATAGGCCTCGTGCGGATCGGTCTTGATCTCCGCCATCCGCGTCACATAGGCGTGCCGCTCGGCCAGCAGGCTCAGCAGCCCCTGGTCAATGCGATCGATCTCGGTGCGCACGTCTTCCTTGGTATTGCAGTCGGCAGGGGCTTTGGTCACGGAACCTACTCAGGCAGGGAACAGAAGTGTTGCTGGTTTGCACCCTCCCCGCCACGATTGCAACCAGGCCACTGGTCGAGTGCCGCACTGGCAGATATCTGTGGCCCATGCAGATGCAGATACGCATCTGACGCCCCAAACTGCCGCAAGTTCACGTTCATCAGCGTGGCGAAACGGCAGCCAAATCTGGATCAGTCGCATGTCTAGCCAGTCGGAGATTGCGTAACACCCCGTCCGCTCGGGCCTCATCGTAGGTCTGGTCAAGTCGGCACGGGGTTTCGAAACAGGTTGCCGCCACGCGTGATGCTGGCCGCAGCCTCGGTCGAACGCATCCCAAGGCTAGCATCAAATGGACATTTCCCGCGAGGAACAGCGGGTGCTGCACGCACTCGCGCAGGGTGGCGCCATCCACGCCACCAAATCACCCAACGGCAAGGTCGTCGCCGTCAAATGCCTCAACCGCGACGGCTGGCCCATGGACCAGTGCAACCTGAGAATCTTCAGGAAACTCAAGAGCAAGCGCGCCATCGCCAGCCAGGACGGCCGCCCCTACCGCATCACCCGCCGCGGCCTCGAACTGGTCCGCAGCGAGGTGGACAACCGGGGATGAAAGGAGCCCGAGCTCTACGGTGCAGGTTCCACTGTCATCCCGGTCGCAGGGCCAGGACCCAACTCGAAACCTGGGCAGGTGACGAGGTCAGGACGGGACCCCACTCGGCCTGAGGCAAGAAGCCGACTTGTCCCCTCGCCCGCGTTCGCTGCCATACTTCGTCCAGGGTCGAATTGTGGCAGCGGGCGTGCGACAGGGAAATGAATGTAAACACCGATCACATACTGCCACTCACAGAAGAGATATCGATGGAACAAGCAGACATCTGGGACGCCGAGGCGGCGAAATCCTACGACACCCCCGGCACCAGCATGTTCGATCCGGCACTCCTCGGCCGCACCACAGCTCGCCTCGCCGCCCTCGCAGAAGGTGGTCGTGCGCTCGAGTTCGCCCTTGGCACCGGCCGCGTCGCCATCCCGCTGCACCAGCGCGGCGTCCCGGTCACCGGCATCGAACTCAGCGAAGCCATGGTCGCGGAGTTCCGCGCCAAGCCGGACGCGGCCGAAATCCCCGTCGTCGTCGGAGACATGACCAGCACCGTCGTCCCCGGCCCGTTCTCGCTGGTCTATCTGGTCTACAACACCATCTCGAACGTGCTGACGCAGGCCGCTCAGGTCGAGGTCTTCCGCAATGCGGCCCGGCACCTAACCCCCAGCGGCCGCTTCGTCGTCGAGCTGTGGGTACCCGACCTCCGCCGGCTGCCGCCCGGCCGCGAGGCAACGGTGTTCACCAGCGCGCCCGGCTATATCGGCCTCGATACGGTGGATCCGCTCAACCAGATCGTGGTCTCGCACCACTTCCGCTTCGGCGAAGGTCGCGAGGCGACGCTGTTCCGCTCGCCACACCGCTATATCTGGCCCGCTGAACTCGACCTGATGGCCCAGCTCGCCGGCTTCGCGCTCGAATCACGGCATGCCGACTGGGCCGGCTCCGCCTTCACGGCAGAGTCGACCTCGCACGTCTCGGTCTACAGGCTGAAGCCTTAGAGTCCGATTCAAAATTATCTGGCATGATTTCATGATGTTGCGAGCCGTCGCGTAAGGAACTGGACGGATGCGATGAAGAGCCATGCAGTTGCCGACGCGATGGTTTGCTCAAAGTCCTTGGTGAGGCGTCGGTTGCGATTGAGCCATGCCAGGGTGCGTTCGACGACCCAGCGGCGCGGCAGAAGTTCGAAGCCCTTTGCCTTGTCGGAGCGCTTGATGATCTCGAGTGTCCACTTGCCGATGCGGCG
>QLAH01000252.1_pt1 | contig 38804 bp, 29 predicted proteins | sample 4693081 | NCBI WGS metagenome assembly QLAH01 (sample SAMN09425401, study PRJNA476045) | Lake water metagenome, whole genome shotgun sequencing project. | reverse complement strand
GTTTGTGTGTGTATGTATGTGTTGTCGATGAAGACTCCAGCAGCTTCTGGGTACTCTTCTCCTGTTTTCTTGCAAATGTGTACGTTGCTGCAACTGCAAACGCTAAAGTTTGCGGGATCCTTGTTGTTGCATCTCGCTGCGGGCGCCCTTGCTGCGCGCGGCAGGTGGACATGAGCTCGCGATACGAGCTCTATCTTGCCGTCAAGGCCTTTGCCGAGTCTCCGCACGGACCGCTTGAGCCCGAGCAGGAGGTGAGAAAGTGTGTGAGTGTGTGAGTGAGTGGGTGAGCGTGCGTGCGCGCGCGCGCGCGCGCGGTCGAGCGCTTCGATGTGCGGTGCGTGAACGCGGAGATCATGGAGACGCTCGGCGCATGACGCTTCCCGCGACGCCGTGGCGCGACGCGCACGCCCCGCTTCCGCGCGCATGGCCGCCGCCTTCGACGGCGTCGACCGCGGAGGTGCTCCGCGCGGTGCGCGCGCATGACCGGCATGGCGATGCGCTGCATGTCCTCGCGGCCGTTCTCTTCACGGCGCTGTGCGGGCTCGACCAGGCGCCGAGCGCGATCGGCCTCGCCATCCTTCTTTCGGTCGCAGGCGTGCGCTTCGTCGTCTATCCCGTGCTCCTCACGCCGCTCCTGCGCTGGACGCCCTTCTGGATCGGGCTCGCATGGGTCGCGTGGAGCGCGCTGAGCGCGATGTGGAGCCCACAGGGAAGCGCTGCGCTCGATGCCCTGAGTCCGCAGCGCGCGCTCCTGGCAGCCGTCGCGCTCTTCCCAGTCATCGACCGCGCGCGACCGCTCGCATGGGCGCTCGTCCTCGCAGCGTCGTTGAACGCGAGCGTGCAGGTCGCCCAGCGAGTCGGCTGGGTCGATCCGCCGAACGGCCCGACCTGGAGGCCAGCGGGCATCGTGGCGCTCCCGTCGGTCGCCGCGATCAACGGCGGCATCGCGCTGATTCTCGCGCTCGGGCTCGCCGTGCACGCGCGCGCGGCGGCGAAGGGTGCGCTCGTCGCGCTTGCAGCGCTTTGCGCGGCAGGGATCGTCATCACCTCATCGCGTCATCCTGCGCTGTCGCTTGTGTGTGCGCTTCTCCTCGAGGGTGCGATCCTCGCCGCCGCCGGCCATGTGCGGCTTCGCACGCTTGGCATCGCTGCGGCGATGCTGGCGGCGCTCGGCGGTACCGCGCTCGCGCTCGTCGGCGGCGACTTCCTCCGCTACCTCGCGGACGCGCAGCGCGATGCCGCCGCAAGCGCGCGCGGCGAGGTCGGCTTCTCCTCGATCCACCTGCGCTTCTTCTGGTGGCGCGTGGCGGCGGAGCAGTGGCTCGCGCATCCGCTCGCGGGCGGCGGGCTCGGGTCGTTCCCAGACTTCCTCGCGTCGCACGCTGGCACGGCCGAGTTCATCGAACGCAGTGGAATCGACCGCGCCGAGGTGCTGCAGCGGCATCCGCACTCGAGCTATCTGCGGGCCCTCGCCGAGACGGGCGTGGTCGGGTTCATCCTCCTCGCAGGCCTGCTCTGTTCGTGCGTGCGGCGCGGCCTTCGCGCCGCCACGCGCGACCCGCTCGCGGGTGCGGCGACGGCGGCGCTTCTCTTCGTCGCCATCGCCACGGCGGGCGAGTGCGTCGAGCTGATGAATGTGGCATACGGCCCGGCGGTCGTCGTCGCGGCGATCGCAGCGCTTCCGCGGGCGAACGAAGCGCGACCGCGCGTGTGATACCCTCGCGTCATGTGCGGCTTCGCTGGATTCATCGATCCGAACGGGCGCATCGCGGGCGCCGGCGATGAGGCCGAGGCCGAGCTGCGCGCGATGGCGCGTTCGCTCATCCACCGCGGCCCCGATGACGGCGGCATCGCGTTCGATGGGCGGCACGGCGTCGGGCTTGCGTTCCGTCGCCTCGCGATCCTCGACCTCTCGCCCGCGGGGCACCAGCCGATGGAATCCTCGCGCGGCCGCTACGCGATCGCGTTCAACGGCGAGGTCTACAACCACGCCGCGCTGCGCGACGAGCTGCGCGCGCGCGGCCACGCGTTCCGCGGCCATTCCGACACCGAAACGATGCTCGCGGCGTTCGAGGAATGGGGCGTCGAGCAGGCGATTGCGCGGTTCGAAGGCATGTTCGCGTTCGCGGTGCTCGACCGCGCCGAGCGTGTCATGTGGCTCGCGCGCGACCGCTTCGGCGTGAAGCCGCTCTACTACGGCCTGACGCATGCGACGCGCGTGCCGGGCGGCGCGTTTGCGCTGCCGGAGTGTGCCGCGCTCGTTTTCGCGAGCGAACTCAAGGCGATGCGCGCGTGTTCCGCGTGGTCGGGCTCGGTCGACCGCGGCGCGCTCACGCTCTTCGTGCGGCACGGCTATGTACCGGGGCCGATCTCGATCCACCCCGAGGCGCGCAAGCTGCGGCCCGGGCATCTGCTGCGCGTCGACCTCGCGAACGCTCGCGCCGAGGAGCGCTGCTGGTGGCATTCGCGCGACCTCGTGCGGCGCGGCGCGGTGCATCGCTTCACGGGTAGCGACGCAGAGGCGATCGATGCGGTCGATGCGGCGCTCCTCGAGAGCGTGCGCCTGCGCATGGTGGCCGATGTGCCGCTCGGCGCATTTCTGTCGGGCGGCATCGACTCGAGCGCGGTCGTCGCGGCGATGCAGGCGCAGTCGTCGAAACCTGTGCGCACCTTCACCATCGGTTTCGGGCCGAAGGATTTCGACGAGGCGCCGTACGCGCGCGCGGTCGCGAAGCATCTCGGCACCGATCACACCGAGGTGTATGTGTCGGGCGAAGAGGCGCTCGCGATGGTGCCGCGACTGGCGGGAATCTGGGACGAACCCTTCGCCGACAGCTCGCAGATCCCGACGCTTCTCGTGAGCGAGGTCGCGCGACGCAGCGTGACCGTGTCGCTCTCGGGCGATGGCGGCGACGAGCTCTTCGGCGGCTACTACCGCTACGCGTGGACCGAGTCGATCGCGCATCGCTCGCGCCGCGTGCCGCGGCCTGCGCGCGCGCTGATGTCGGCGCTCTTGCGCGCGACGCCGCGCGGAATCGCGAACCGCACGGGCCACGCGCTGTCGAAGATCCTGCCCGCGCGCTACTCGGTCGACCGCGCGGGCGACCGCGCGCACCGGCTCGCCGATCTCCTCGGCCACGACGACGCGTGGGCGATCTACCTCGACCTTGTTGCGATCAGCCTGCAGTCGGAAGCGCTCGTGCTCGGCGCGTCGCGGCCCGTGACCGCGCTCACCGACCCGGCGGAGCTCGCCTCCGAACTCGACATGCAGACGCGCATGATGCAGGCCGATATCGCGAGCTATCTCGTCGACGACATCCTCGTGAAGGTCGACCGCGCGAGCATGGCCGTGTCGCTCGAGGCGCGCGAACCGCTGCTCGATTCGCGCCTGGCCGAGCTCGCGTTCCAGCTGCCGCTCTCGATGAAGATCCGCGACGGCGAGCGCAAGTGGGCGCTGCGCCGCGTGCTCGAGCGCCGCGTGCCGCGCGCGCTCTTCGACCGCCCCAAGATGGGCTTCGGCGTGCCGCTCGCGGAGTGGCTGCGTGGACCGCTCCGCCCGTGGGCCGAGTCGCTGCTGGCGCCCGACCGCCTCGCGCGCGAGGGATACCTCGACCCAACCGCCGTCGCCGCGCTCTGGAGCCGCACGCTCGACCCCGCCAAGCGCTCGAACGGCTACGAGGCGTGGAATGTGCTCATGTTCCAGGCGTGGCTCGGCCGGTGGGGTGGCGGGGTCGGTGCGGGGTAAGGGCGCTGAAGCAAGAGGTTGTGAAGTTGCACGGGGTCGAGTGAAGCCTGCATGAACCAGCCGTCCATCCAGGATCCCATCACCCCGCTGCCCCCCATGCGGCTGCTGATCTTCGCGGCCAGCGCCATCTTTCCGTCGGTCGCATACCTCGTCGTGCGGTCGACGGACGGCGACGTCACGCTGGGCGGAATCGCCAAAATCGCGGCCGCATGGCTCATCGGATACCTGATCTCGGCCGGCTACTACAACCATCGAATGCAGGTGAGGCTGCAGGCGCTCGCGTTTGAGGTGCAGAAGTCGCTGCCCGAGCTCGAGCGGATCCCGTGCCGCGGATCCCGTGCCGGGTAACTGGCGGGTACAAGCAGGTACAAGCGGGTACGCACCCGGCACCATCCGTGGCACCATCCGTGACGGGTGATACGCTCTGGTTTCTTTCGGCGATTGGGCTCCGTTTTGGAGGTACCGGGTAGGTGCCAGGCAGGTGCCGGGGACGAGCGGGTACCAAGAGCTACTCAAGTGGCACGGGTTCGGGAGGGGCACGGGTTCGAACAGGCTTCCGCCCCCCGCCTCCTGAAATCGCGCGGGAATTGCCGATAGACCCGCCGCCGCCGCGGCTTCTCCGAGGTGGGCATCGCCCGCCCGCCGCGAACCGCCGATAGCCACTCTGTGACCTCTTCCCCCGACGCCATGCCGACCGACGAACCGAAGCAGATCCTCCTCTCGCCGCCGCACCTCTCGGGCGCCGAGCGGCACTTCGTCGAGGAGGCCTTCCGCACCAACTGGATCGCGCCGCTTGGGCCGAATGTCGACGCGTTCGAGCGCGAGGTGGCCGCGCGCCTCTCCTCGGACGGCGCCGAGATGCACTGCTGCGCGACCTCGTCGGGCACGGCCGCGATCCACCTCGGGCTCATCGCCCTCGGCGTGCAGCCGGGCGACCTCGTCCTCTGCTCGAGCTTCACCTTCGTCGCGACCGCGAACCCGATCCGTCAGCTCGGCGCCGAACCCGTCTTCATCGACAGCGACGACGCGAGCTGGAACATGTCGCCCACCGCGCTGCGCCGCGCGCTGCACGCGCTCGCCGCCGAAGGCAAGCGCCCGCGCGCCGTCGTGACCGTCGACCTCTACGGCCAAGGCTGCGACTACGGCGCGATCTCGCCGATCTGCGAGGAATGGGGCGTGCCGGTCCTCGAGGACGCGGCCGAGGCGCTCGGCGCGACCGTCCACGGGCGCCCGTGCGGCACCTTCGGCGCGGTCGCTGCGTTCAGCTTCAACGGCAACAAGATCATCACGACCTCGGGCGGCGGCATGCTCGCCTCGTGCGACGCGCGCGTCGCCGATCGCGCGCGCTTCCTCGCCACGCAGGCGCGCGATCCGGCACCGCACTACGAGCACTCGGTCGCGGGATTCAACTACCGCATGTCGAACATCTGCGCCGGCGTCGGACGCGGGCAGCTGCTGGTGCTCGACGAGCGCGTGGCGCGACGCCGCGAGATCTTCGCGCAGTACCGGCGCGCGCTCGGCGGCTTCGAGGGCGTCGAGTTCATGCCCGAGCCCGCGTGGAGCCATTCGACGCACTGGCTCACCGCGCTCACCATCGACCCCGCGCGCGCAGGCACCACGCGCGACGCGATGCTTGCGGCGCTCGCCGCACAGAAGATCGAGGCGCGCCCGACCTGGAAGCCGATGCACCAGCAGCCGCTCTTCTCGGGCTGCCGCATGTTCACGCACGACGAGGCCCGCGCGCCTGTGTGCGAGCGGCTCTTCCGCGACGGGATCTGCCTGCCGTCGGGCTCGTCGATGAGCGACGCCGATGTGGCGCGCGTGATCGCCGCCTGCGAGCGCACGCTCGGCGGCGGGCGCTCCGCCCATGGCGTGGAACCTGCCGTCGCAGCGGCACGCAGCGTGTAGACTCCGCCCATGGCGGTTCTTGTCACCGGCGCCGCGGGCTTCATCGGCTCGCATGTCTCGCATGTCCTTCTCGATCGCGGAGAGGAGGTCGTTGGTCTCGACGACCTCAACGACTACTACGACCCGACGCTGAAGGAGGCGCGGCTTGCGCGTCTCGCGCCAAGGCGCGGATTTTCCTTCGTGAAGATGGACGTCGCAGACCGTCCGGGCATGGAGTCGCTCTTCGCGCGGCACAAGTTCGACCGCGTCGTCCACCTCGCCGCGCAGGCGGGCGTGCGCTACTCGATCACGAACCCGCACGCCTATGTCCACGCGAACATCGTTGGTTTCCAGAACATCCTCGAGGGCTGCCGCGCCGTGCAGGAGAAGCACGGCGGCTGCCGCCACCTCGTCTACGCGAGCTCAAGCTCGGTCTACGGCGGCAACGCAAAGCTGCCCTTCTCGGTGAACGACTCCGTCGACCATCCGCTCTCGCTCTATGCGGCGAGCAAGAAGGCGAACGAGCTCTTCGCGCACACCTACTCGCATCTCTTCGGCGTACCGACGACGGGCCTGCGCTTTTTCACGGTCTACGGACCGTGGGGACGGCCCGACATGGCGCTCTTCCTCTTCACGAAGAACATCCTCGAGGGGAAGCCGATCGAGGTCTTCAATCACGGGCGTCACCGCCGCGACTTCACCTACATCGACGACATCGTCGAGGGAGTCATCCGCACCCTCGACCGCCCCGCCACGCCGAACGCCGCGTTCGACGCGATGCATCCAGACCCAGGCACCTCGGCCGCACCGTGGCGCGTCTACAACATCGGAAACTCCCGCCCCGTCGAGCTTCTCGACTACATCGGCGCGATCGAGCGGGCGACAGGCCGCCGCGCGGAGATGATCCTCAAGCCGTTGCAGCCAGGCGACGTGCCCGACACCATGGCCGATGTCGAGGCGCTCGAGCGCGACACGGGCTACAGGCCCTCGACCACCGTCGAGACGGGCGTGGCGCGGTTCGTGGAGTGGTACCGCGGGTACTACGGCGTCTAGGTACTACGGCGTCTAGGTACTACGGCGTCTGGGCACTACAGCGTCTGGGCTCGTCTCCCGCGTTTGTCGGCTACGCTGTGCCCATGGCCAGCGTCTGCTTCTACTTCGAGTTCCACCAGCCCTACAGGCTCCGGCGCTACTCGGTCTTCTCGACCGATCCGTTCTACTTCGACAACGAGGCGAACGAGAAGATCATGCGCAAGGTCGCGGACAAGTGCTATCGCCCGGCGACCGCGAAGATGCTCGACCTCGTGAAGCGGCACGATAAGCGCTTCCGCTGCTCGTATTCGATCACGGGCACCGCGCTCTCGCAGCTCGAGCTGTGGGCCCCCGACGTGGTCGACACGCTCAAGCGCCTCGTCGACACGGGCGCGTGCGAGCTCGTCGGCGAGACGAGCCACCACTCGCTCTCGTTCCTCTTCTCGCGCGCGGAGTTCGACGCGCAGGTCGACCTCCACCAACAGCGCATGCAGGAGGTCTTCGGCGTGACGCCGAAAATCTTCCGCAACACCGAGCTCATCTACTCGAACGAACTCGCCGCGCACATGGCGAAGCGCGGCCAGCACCGCGCGATCATCTGCGAGGGCGTCGACCGCCTGCTTGGCTTCCGCTCGCCGAACTACATCTACACGCCGCCGGGCGAAGGCGACCTCGCGGACCGCCCGATCAAGCTCCTTCTCAAGAACTACCGCCTCAGCGACGACATCGCCTTCCGCTTCTCGAACCGAGGCTGGAAGGAATGGCCGCTTTCCGCGGAGAAGTTCGCGGGTTGGGTGAACCAGATCAACGGCGACGGCTTCTGCTGCAACCTGTTCATGGACTACGAGACCTTCGGCGAGCACCAGTGGGCGGACACGGGGATCTTCGAGTTCCTCGACGCGCTGCCCGGCGCGATCTACGACACCAACCACGGGCACAACGACTTCCTCACGCCGTCGCAGCTCCTCGACTGCTACGAGCCCGTGGGCGAATACGACGTGCCGCACTGGATCTCGTGGGCAGACAGCGAGCGCGACCTCTCGGCGTGGCTCGGGAACCCGATCCAGGACGGCGCCGCGAAGGAGCTCTACGACCTCGAGGCGCCCGTGAAGGAGCGCCACGAGGCGGGCGACCCGTACATCCTCGAGGACTGGCGCAAGCTCACGACGAGCGACCACCTCTACTACATGTGCACGAAATACTGGTCGGACGGCGACGTCCACAAGTACTTCTCGCCATACGACTCGCCCTACGACGCGTACATCAACTTCATGAACGTGATCGACCACCTCAAGAGCCGCGCGGGCGTGGGGAAGTCGATGCGCGCAAAGACGGCGCGCTGACGCAGCCGCGCGTCAGGCTCCGGCGCCCACAAGCGCGCGCCTCGGCGCGGCCTTCGGGCGCGCGAGGTGCGGGAAGTAGTCCTGGATCGCGCTCACCGTCCACGCGCCCGCACGGAGCGCCGCGATCGCATCGACCGTGGCACGCGCAGCGGACACCGTGGTGATCATGGGGATTCCCGTGCGCACCGCGTTCGCGCGGATCCTGCCCTCGTCGGTCTTCGCGCCCTTCTTGGTGGGCGTGTTGATGATGAGGTGGATGTCGCCGTTGGCGATCACATCGAGCACCGTCGGGCGCGCGCCTTCGCTGAGCTTGTGCAGCGTCTTCGTCTCGACGCCATGCTCGGCGAGATAGGCGCCCGTGCCGCGCGAGGTGTAGACGGTGAAGCCCATCGTGCCGAGGTCGCGCGCGATGCCGACGATCTCCTCGCGGTCGCTCTCGCGCACCGAGAGAAACACGGCGCCCTCGAGCGGCAGGTGGATTCCCGCGCCCATCTGCGCCTTGGCGAAGGCGATCGGCAGCGACCGGTCCGCGCCCATGACCTCGCCCGTCGAGCGCATCTCGGGGCCGAGCACCACGTCGACCCCGGGGAACTTCGCGAACGGGAAAACGGACTCCTTCACGGCGTAGAAGCCCGTGTCGGGGATCTCCTTCGTACCGAGGCGCGCAAGCGAACGGCCCATCATCACCTGCGCGGCGATGTACGGCCACGCAACGCCCTTCGCCTTGCCGACGAAGGGCGAGGTGCGCGACGCGCGCGGGTTCACCTCGAGGATGTAGACGGTGCCGTCCTTCACGGCGAACTGGACGTTCATCAGGCCGCGCACGCGCAGCTTCTCCGCGAGGCGCCGCGCGGTCGAGCGGATCTCCTCGACCGTCTCGGGCGGCAGCGCGAACGGCGGCACCACGCAGGTCGAGTCGCCCGAGTGGATGCCCGCCTCCTCGATGTGCTCCATGACGCCGCAGTAGAGCGCCTGCGGCGGCTCGGGGTCATGCGAGATCATGCGCGCGCGCGTGCCCTCGCTCGGCTCGAAGTCGGCGACGACATCGACGTCGACCTCGGTCGCGTCGTTGAGGAAGCGGTCGATGAGGACGGGCGCGTTCGCGAGGTCGCTCACATTCACGGCGCTCGTCATGTAGGTGCGCAGCGCGGGCTCGTCGGGGCAGATCTCCATGCCGCGTCCGCCGAGCACATAGCTCGGGCGCACGAGCACGGGGTAGCCGATCGCGTTCGCGCACGCGACGGCCTCGTCGAGCGAACGCGCGATGCCGCTCGGCGGCTGCTTGAGGCCCATCTCGTCGAGCATCGCCTTGAAGCGGTCGCGGTCCTCGGCGAGGTCGATCGAGTCGAGCCCCGTGCCGACGAGCGGTACGCCCGCCTTCGCGAGGCCGTGCGCGAGATTGAGCGGCGTCTGCCCGCCGAACTGGACGATCGCACCGACGACCTTGCCCGCGCGGTCGGCGCGGTCGATGCCGCCGCCGTTGAGGCGCTCGATGACATTGAGCACGTCCTCGAGCGTGAGCGGCTCGAAGAAGAGGAGGTCGCTCGTGTCGTAGTCGGTCGACACGGTCTCGGGGTTCGAGTTGATCATCACGCTCTCGAAGCCCATCGACTCGCACGCGAACGCGGCCTGGCAGCAGCAGTAGTCGAACTCGATGCCCTGGCCGATGCGGTTCGGGCCGCCGCCGAGGATCACGATCTTCTCGCGGTCGGTGATTCGGATCTCGTCGTCGAGGACCTGCTTCCCGTCGATGGTGAACGGCGCCTCGTAGGTCGAGTAGTAGTACGGCGTGACGGCCTCGAACTCGGCGGCACAGGTGTCGACGAGCTTGTAGACGGGCTCGATGCCGAGCGCCTTGCGGTGCGCGCGCACGGCGAGGATCGTCTCCGCGGAGATCGTGCCGAGGTAGAGGTTCGCCAGCTGCGCGTCGGAGTAGCCGAGGCGCTTCGCCTCGAAGAGCACCTCGCGCGGAACCGCCTTGAGCGACGCATGGCGCGTCAGCTCGTCCTCGAAGGCGACGAGCTGGCGGAACTCCTCGAGGAACCACGGGTCGATGCGGCTCAGCGCGTGGATGCGCTCTGCGCTCCAGCCCATCTTGAAGGCGTAGCGCACGTAGTAGAGTCGGCCCTGCGACGGCACGGCGAGCTTGCGCGTGAGCGTCTCCTCGGGAAGCGGCCACACGGCCTGCGAGCGGTCGGCGACCTGCACGCCCTTCGCGAGGTCCTCCGCGCTCGCGCGCTGCGCGGCGAGCCACTTGTCGTTCCGATCGAGGCCGAAGCCGAAACGCTTCACCTCCATCGAGCGGATCGCCTTCTGGAACGCCTCCTTGAAGGTGCGCCCGATCGACATCGCCTCGCCGACCGACTTCATCTGCGTGGTCAGCGTCTCGTCGGCCTCGGGGAACTTCTCGAAGGTCCAGCGAGGGATCTTGACGACGACATAGTCGATCGACGGCTCGAAGCACGCGCTCGTCGTGCCCGTGATGTCGTTCTTGAGCTCGTCGAGGGTGTAACCGACCGCAAGCTTCGCCGCGATCTTCGCGATGGGGAAGCCCGTCGCCTTCGACGCAAGCGCGGAGCTGCGCGAGACGCGCGGGTTCATCTCGACGACGACCATCTCGCCCGAGGCGGGATCGATCGCGAACTGCACGTTCGATCCGCCGCAGTTGACGCCGACCGCGCGCATGATCGCGAACGCGGCGTCGCGCATGCGCTGGTACTCGCGGTCGGTCAGCGTCTGGATCGGCGCCACGGTGATCGAGTCGCCCGTGTGGACGCCCATCGGGTCGATGTTCTCGATGCCGCAGACGATGATGCAGTTGTCGCGGTTGTCGCGCACGACCTCGAGCTCGTACTCCTTCCAGCCGAGGACGGACTGGTCGATGAGCACCTGCCCGATCATGCTCGCGGCGAGGCCGCGGCGGATGATGTCGTCGAACTCCTCGCGGTTGTAGGCGATGCCGCCGCCCGTGCCGCCGAGCGTGAACGCGGGGCGGATGATGGCGGGAAGGCCGATCTCCTGGAGGAACTCGCGCGCGTCCTCGAGCGTGGTGACGGTCTTCGCCTTCGGCTGCCTGAGGCCGAGGGCCTCGACGATCTTGCGGAACTCCTCGCGGTCCTCCGCGCGGTGGATAACGCGGCGGTCCGCGCCGATCATCTCGACGCCGTGCTTCTGGAGCACGCCCGCGTCCCACAGCTTGCAGGCGCAGTTGAGCGCCGTCTGCCCGCCGAGGATCGGCAGCAGCGCGTCGATCGGCGTGCCGAGCTCCTTCTCGCGGATGATGATCTTCTCGACCGCCTCGGGCGTGATCGGCTCGATGTAGGTGCGGTCGCTGAACGCGGGATCGGTCATGATCGTCGCGGGGTTCGAGTTCACGAGCACCACGCGATAGCCCTCCTCGCGGAGGCTCTTGCACGCCTGGGTGCCCGAGTAGTCGAACTCGCAGCCCTGACCGATGACGATGGGGCCGGAACCGATGATGAGGATCGTGTGGATGTCGTCGCGGCGAGGCATGTGCGTCGTCGGTAGGGGTGTGCGCCCGCCGCACCCTGGAGGAGGCGAGGGTGCGGCGCGGCCTTGCGTGCTGTCGAACGGGCCCGCCGAGGGGCGGGGTGCGGGCAAAATCCGCACGAGTGTACAGGAAGTCGGCTCGGCCCGAGGCCGTGTCGACGGGTCTGGCGCGAGAAGCCGTCGACGCAGCCGCGGGCCACCGCGGTTGACAGGCGCACGCGCGGACGCGACCGTGGCGGCGATGGTGGACGACGCCTCCGCACTCGCCCCGCTGCTCGGAATTCCCGCCATTCCGTCGTTGATCGGCGGCGTCGGGGAGCCGCTGGCCGTCGTCGGCCTCGCGCTGCCGCCCGCGTTTGCAGCCGCAGCGCTCCTCCTCGTTCTCATCGGGCTCCCTGCCGCCCTCTTCCTCGCCCTCCGCGCGGTCGGGCGGCGCCTCCACCCCGAGGACGCCTTCGTCGGCTGGATGCGGCTCGTCGCCATCCCCTACACGCGGTGGTTCCAGCGGCTCTCGGTCGAGAACGCCGCAATCATCCCTGAATCAATCGGCCCGCGCGGCCTGATCATCGTCTCGACGCACGGCTCGGGGCTCGACCCGATCGCGATCCAGGCCCAGATGCGCCACTCGGTCCGCTGGATGATGAGCGCCGAGATGATGCACGCGGCGTTCGCGTGGTGGTGGCGCAAGCTCCGCGTGATCCCCGTGAGCTTCGACACCCGCGACGCAACGGCGCTCAAGTCCGCCATCGCGCATGTCCAGTCTGGCGGGGTGCTTGGGATCTTCCCCGAGGGCGCCATCGAGCGGCCGCCGCGACACCTGCGGCCCTTCTCAGGCGGACTGCGGCTGATCCTCGGCCGCACGGAGGCGCCCGTCCTCGTCGCGAGCATCGACCCAGGCCATCCCGCGGAGACGGCCTACGGCGCCCTCTTCCGTCCGACCCGCGCCAAGCTCCGCTTCATCGCGCTCGTCGAACCCGGCCCCGAGGGCCACGGCCGCGACGCAGCCGAGCGCATCTTCGACCTGATCGCGCAAGACACGGGCTGGCCTGTCTCCGCGGTCGAACTGCCGCCTCCCGACGCCGCGATGATCGAGCGAAATCTCGCGGCATTCGGCCGCCGCGCCTGACGGAAGGCGCTTCCGCCGTAGGATGCGGCCCGCATGATCGCGTGCATCGAAGGAACCCTCGAGGATGTGGTCGACGGCGTCGCGGAGGTGCGCGCCGCCGGCGGGCTCGTCTACGAGGTGCTCGTTCCCGCGTGCGACGCGGGAGAGCTTCTCGCGCGCCAGGGCCGCGAGGTGTCGTTCTTCACGCTGCACTACCTCGAGTCGCAGGGGCAGGGCTCGCACTTCGTGCCGCGGCTGATCGGGTTCCGCTCGCGCGAGCAGCGGGCGTTCTTCGAGCTCCTGACGACCGTGAAGGGAATCGGAAACCGCAAGGCGCTGCGCGCAATGCAGGTCTCGCATGCCCGGATGGCCGAAGCGATCGCCGCGGGCGACGCGAAGTTCCTCGCGACATTGCCCGAGATCGGCAAGCGCACCGCCGAAAGCACCATCGTCGAGCTCAAGGGGAAGCTCGATCCGTTCCTCGCGGATCCGACGGCCGCGAAGCGCGCGGCGCAGGCCGCAGCCGCCGTCGCGGGCGCCGTGTCGCTCCCCGTCGGCCCGGCGGCCGATGCCGAGGAAGTGCTCGTGGCGCTCGGGGAGCCCCGCCCGCAGGCCCGCGCGAAGATCGAGCGCGTGGTCGGCGCGGCGGGCGGCGAATCGCTTGGCGCAGACGAGATCGTGACCCGCGCGCTTCGCACGCGCGGCGTCGGTTGACGGGCGTGGTGTAGACGAAGACCTGCAGGAACAGTCGGGATTCGCATGGATGTGAACGAACACCGCTACGCAGGAATCATCGCGGGAGGCGCGGGCACGCGGCTCTGGCCGCTGTCGCGCCGCGCGCGGCCGAAACAGTTGCTTCCCGTCGCGGGCGGCGAGTCTCTTCTCATGCATGCATGGCGGCGCGTCGACGGCGTGGCGGCGCCCGAGCGGCGCCTGCTCTGCACGACGGAGGCGTTCGCAGCGGTGATGCGCGGCGCGCTGCCCGAGCTTCGCGCGGAGAACGCCCTGCTCGAGCCGATGGGGCGCGACACGCTGAACGCGGTCGGTCTTCTCGCCTTCGTTCTCGCAGAGCGCGATCCGCGAGCGACGCTTGCGATCCTCACGGCCGACCATCTCATCGAGCCGGTCGAGCTCTTCCGCGAGCGCCTCCGCGCGGCATTCGCGGCGGTCGAGGCCTCGCCGCGGCGGATCGCCACCTTCGGCGTCGCGCCGACCTACGCCTCCACGGCATACGGCTACATCGAGCGCGGCGGCGCAATCGACGGAGTCGAGCACGCATTCCGCGCCACTCGGTTTGTGGAGAAGCCCGACCGCATGCGCGCCGAGGAGTACCTGCGCCTCGGCAACTTCGTGTGGAACTCGGGGATGTTCGTCTTCCGCGCCGACACGATGCGCGCGGCGATCGCGCGCTTCGCGCCGTCCGCGGCGGCAGGCCTCGCGGAGATCGCGGCCGCGTGGGAGTCGCCCGCCCGCGCCGAGACCCTGCGCCGCGTCTACGCCGCGCTTCCGAAGGAGTCGTTCGACCGCGCCGTGATGGAGCCCGCCGCCGCCAGCGGCGACGGCGCATTCGAGGTCTGCGTGCTCGCGCTCGGCGCGAACTGGCTCGACATCGGCAGCTGGGCGAGCTTCACCGAGTCGATCGAGCCCGACGAGCGCGGCAACCGCGTGAACGCGCACTGGCTCGACGACGGCTCGCGCAACGTACGCGTGATCTCCGACGATCCCGGCCACCTTGTCGCGACCGTCCGCTGCGAGGACCTCGTGATCGTGCACACGAAGGACGCGACGCTCGTGGTTCCCGCAGCCGAGGCGGAGCGCGTGAAGGACCTCGCCGAGCGCGCGCCAGAGGCGTGGCGCTGACGATGCGCTGTCTCGCGATCGACCTCGGAGACAAGCGGACCGGCTTCGCTGCGGGCGACGACGTCGTCGGTCTCGTGCAGCCGCTCTCGGTGGTCGAGGCGCCGACGCGCGCCCTGCAGGTGAAGGCGTCCTTGCGCGCGATTCACGAGTACGGCCCCGACCGGATCGTGGTCGGTCTTCCGTTCAACATGGACGGCACGGAGGGCCCGCGCGCGAAGCTCGTGCGCGAGTTCGCGGCCGAGCTCGAGCGCGCCTTCCGCGCCGACCGAGGCCCGCACGCGCGCTTCTCGCTCGACTTCCACGACGAGCGCCTCTCGAGCTTCGACGCGGAGGAGCGCCTGAAGCGCACGGGGCGCACGCACGGCGAGAAGAAGGCGCTGCGCGATGCGCTTGCGGCGTGCGCGATCCTCGAGGACTACCTGCGCGCGCAGCGCGGCGGGAGCGCCGACGGGAGCGCCGGCGGCGACGAGGCCGACGTGTGAGCGGCGCCCGTCTGCATCTCACCGACGAGCAGCGGGCCGTCGTCGAGGCGCGCGACGACGCGCACCTCACGGTGCTTGCGGTCGCGGGCAGCGGCAAGACGACGACGATGGTGCATCGCCTCGCGGAGCTCGCGATCCGCGGCGTGCCGCCGCGCGAGATGCGCGCGGTCATGTTCAACAAGGCCGCGCAGCTATCGTTCGAGGCGCGGCTGGGGGCCACAGGCGTCGACACGCGCACGCTCCGCGTCCAGACCTGGCACGCGCTCGCGTTCGGCATCGTGCGGCATCTCGAGCATGTCGGCGCCGTGCCGCGCATGCAGCTCGTCACCGACGGCGGCGCCATCCTGCGCGCCGTCGGCGAGTCGATCCGCGAGGAGTTCGCGGAGCGTGCCGAGCGGCCCGAGGAGGACGACGGCCGCGACGCCGAGAGCTGCCTCGAGGCGATCCGCGAGTGGAAGTCGATGCTCGTCGCGCCCGCGGACGCGGGGCACGCGAACGACGAGTTCCTCGTGGACGTCTACGCGCGCTTCGAGAAGCGGCGCAAGGCCGAGGGCTTCCGCACCTTCGACGATCTCATCGGCGACAGCGTGCGCGCGCTCGAGGCCGATACCGCGCGGCTCGGGCTCTCCGACCGCTTCGAGCATCTCGTGGTCGACGAGTTCCAGGATTGCGACCACGCGCAGTTCCGCCTGCTGTCGCTACTCGCGGGTTCACGCGCGCGCGTGACGGTCGTCGGCGACGACGACCAGACGATCCACGAGTGGCGCGGCGCGCGCAGCGCGTTCATCCGCGGCGAGTTCGCCAAGCGCTTCACCGCACACCCGCACGAGACCTTCACGCTGTCGACGAGCTTTCGCTTCGGCCCCGAACTCGCCCTCGCGGCAGAGCGCGTGATCGCGGCGAGCGGCTCGCGCGTCCCGAAGCGCATCGTCGCGGCCGATCCCGAGCAGGACACGCGGCTCGTCGTCGTCACGGAGTCGGGCGACGAGCCGCGCGCGCTCGACCCGCTCGTCGCGAAGCTCGGCGAACTGCTCGCGCAAGGAACACCCGCGCGCGACATCGTGGTGCTCGGGCGCTCGTGGGCGCAGCTTCTCGCGTGCGAATGGCGCATGCTTGCGGCGGAGATTCCGTTCGCGATGGACGAGCACGCAGCGTTCGCCGACGATCCGTCGCTTGCACTCTTGCTCTCGTACGCGCGCGCCGCGCGCACGCTGCGCGTGCCGCTTGAGGAAGACCTCGCGAAGAACGCCTCGCGCATCCTCAACCGCCCGTTCCGCGGGCTCTCGCGCAAGGGGATGGATCTCCTTCTCCGCGACGCGCAGCGCGACGGTCTCACGCTCGGCGACCTCGCGTTCGACGACGACCTCCATGTGATGGCGGGCTTCCACGGCGGCGCACGCAAGGAGCTGAAGGCGCTCGGCAACACGCTGCTGAAGGCGCACCGCCGCGCGAACGAAGAGTCGGGCGCCGCGCAGGCGATCCGCGTCCTTCGCAGCGATATCGCCTTCGAGGAGGCGCTCTCCGCGCACCGCAGCGCGGCGAGCGTTCGGGAATGCCTGCGCGCCTACGAAGTGCTCGAGGACTTCGCGCGCGCAGCGCGCTGCCCGCTCGGCGAACTCGAGGCGCGGCTCGCGGAAGTCGACACCACGCAAGGCCGCGCACGCGAGGACTGTGTGCGCGTCACCACGATCCACCGCGTGAAGGGCCTCGAGTGGGACTATGTGTTCATCCCCGAGTGCGACGAAGGCTGGATGCCGCTTCCCGGCGACGAGGAGTCGGGCTGCTTCGCAAGGCGCGACGCGAGCGCCACGCTCGAGCGAAGCCCAGCGGTCGAGAGCGAGCGGCGGCTCTTCTATGTCGCGATCACCCGCGCGCGCACCGCGTGCTTCGTCAGCTGCGGCGACGAGGAATCGCGCTCGCGATTCCTGCGCGACGCGATGCAGGGAGCGGCGGTTGGCAATCCGCGTCGATGAGCGTTCGTGCTGACGCCGGAGAATCTCTCACGGAGGCACGGAGGCGCGGAGATCAGGGGCATTCGCTTGATTTGCTTGGGAAGACGCAGAAGAGGGAGAGAGAGAGAGAGCCGCCAGATCGCGCGCAGAGCGTGACGGTTGCAAGGCTTGGCCTCCGTGCCTCCGTGCCTCCGTGAGAAACTTCTCTGTCGAGATGCACGCAGCGCAGACGCGAGGAAAGCCTCACCCCCACCGCGCAGCGTCGCTGTCGAGGTACCACCGCTGCTCGCCGCCGATCGGGCTGACGCCCTTGATCGGGATGTCGCGCACGGGGTCCGCGCCTGTCGCGATGCGGTGCACCATGTGCGCCTTCTTCTTGCCGAGGACGAGGATGCCGATGAAGCGCGCGCTGTTGATGAGCGGATAGGTCATCGTCACGCGGTCGGGCGGCGTCACCTGCGGCCCGCGGTTGAAGCACGCGAAGCGGTCGTCGACGCGCAGTGCCTGCGAGTGCGGGAAGAGGCTCGCGGTGTGGCCATCGTCGCCCATCCCGAGCAGCACGAAGTCGAGGCGGTCGTGCCCCTTCTCGCGCCAGCCGAGCGTCTCGCGCAGCTCGTCCTCATAGAGCGCGTCGGCATCGGGCTCGTAGGCGTGGATCGGATGGACCTGCGACTTCGGAATGCCCGAATGGTCGACGATCAGCTCTGCGATCTGCCTGTAGTTCGAGCGCTCGTCCTCGAACGGCACGCAACGCTCGTCGACGATCCACAGATGCGTGCGCCGCCACGGCATGTCGCGAAACGCGGGGTCGATCATCATGCGCTGGTAGAGCGGCATCGGCGTCGAACCGCCCGAGAGCGCGAGATGGAAGTCGCCGAAGCTGCGCACGCACGCCTTCGCCTGGTTGACGATGTCGAGCCCGATCGCATCGATCGCGCCGTCCGCGTGGTCGAAAAGCGACACAGACCCCGGAAGCCGCGGCGTCGGCGGCATCTCGTCGAGGATCTTGTAGGGTCCGGTGTCGTCGTCGCTCATGCGAGGCTCGCGGAAGGTGACGCGCACAGCGTACCCGAGCGGCGCGGCCTTCCGAGCAAGGAGCCAGGATCATGCGCGCGTCGGAAGCTCTCCACACTCCGGGCAGCGCGCGTCTTCGGAATGGCCCTGGCGCGCGTACCCGCAGTTGCCGCACCGGTCGGCGCCTCCGCGGAGCCGCGCGATCGCCAAGCGAACGCCTGTCTTCGTACCGAGGAACATCATGACGAGCGGGACGCCGAGGACGAGTGCATTTCCAAGGAGCGGCAGCCACATCGGCCTCCACGGCAAGCCCTTCGCCGGCAGGGCCTCGACATCCGCCGCAAAGTCGTCCCCGACCTTCCACCCCGCAGCGGCATCGACCCCGATGCCGTCGGTCCACCACACGACCTCGCAGGCGCATCGCCCGCCCTCGAAGACAGGCTTGTTCTCGTGGGTCGTTCGGAAGACGAGGGCGCCTCGGACGCTGAACGCTCGAAACGGCCAGCCGAACCGACGCACTTCGTCGACACGCCAGCTCGTCACGATGCACGAAGGCTCCTGCTCGAGCTCGTGCACGGGCGTTCCCTCGACGCGCCCCTTCCGCCATGCGCCGTCCGGAACATCGGCGATGCGCAGCATCGTCCCGACTTCACCGCTCCGACCAGGGAGAAAGCCATGGCACTTCCTCGACAGTCGCGCCGGAACCCAATAAGGCGCGAGCGTGATGTGCGGATGATCGGAGTTGAACCGCAGGCGGCTTTCCATGCCGCTCAGCAGTTCGAAGCTGAGCCCGCCCGCGCGACTGCTTCGGATCGAAGCCGGGTTGAACTGGACGAGCCACGCCACGTCGTAGACGCCTCCGGCGACCACCTTGGCCTGCCAGTCCTCGCCGACGAGCTCGCCCATTTCCTCGAGTGGATGATCCGAATCGGGCCAACTCCACTCGCCGCCCCATGCGTGCCACGACTCCGGCGTGCAGATCCGCCAGATCCAGTCGAGCGTGTCCTCGCTGTTCCTGTTCGCGCCGACAGGAGTGTTGGAAGACTGCACGGGCCAACGCTCGAGATGGCGCGCCGAGATCATCGCGATCGCAATCGAGACGAAGGCGCCGATCGCGACCGCCACGAAGATGAACTTCGCGATCGGTCGGAGGTGCGCCGCGAGCGGATTCACGCCTCGTTCCGCCACGCGCGGCCGTCGCGGGCCAGCAGTTCGTCGGCGCTCGCAGGTCCCCACGAGCCGACCGCATAGTTCGCGCGGATCCCCGCGCGCGCGGCCGCAGAGCGGTCGTCGAGGAACGGCATCACCGCGTTCCACGCGCCCTCCACCTCGACGCGATGCTTGAAGAGCGTCTGGTCGCCTCGCATCGCGTCGACGATGAGCGGCCCGTACGCCTCGACGGGCTCTGCCTTGAAGTGGTCCGCGTAGTCGAGCTGCATGTCGACGTTCGCGCCGCGCAGCCCGAAGCCGGGAACCTTCACCTCGAAGCGCAGGTTGAAGCGCTCCTTCGGCGCGATCTCGATGACGAGGCGGTTCGGAGCCTCGCTGCCGAAGCCCGCGACCTTACGGAAGAGATTCGCGGCCGGCGGCTTGAACTGCACCACGACCTCTGTGCGCTTCTGCGCGAGCTTCTTCCCCGTGCGGATGTAGAACGGCGTCCCCGCCCAGCGCCAGTTGTCGAAGTGCACCTTCATCGCCGCGTAGGTCTCGGTGGTCGAACCCGCCGCGACACCCGCGAGCTCGTGGTACGCGCCCTCCTTGCCGTCCGACGCGAACTGCCCGAGCGCGCAGTGCGACGCGACCTCCTCGGCGGTCGGCACCGAGATCGAGTCGATGATCTTGATCTTCTCGGCACGCACGTTCTCAGGCGTGTACAGGCTCGGCGGCTCCATCGCCACGAACGCGAGCACCTGGAAGAGATGCGACTGGATCATGTCGCGGATCGCGCCCGTCTGGTCGTAGAACACGGTGCGCTGCCCGACCGACACCGTCTCCGCGGCCGTGATCTGCACGTGGTCGATGTACTGCCAGTTCCACACGGGCTCGAAGATCGAGTTCCCGAAGCGGAGGACGAGCATCGACTGCACGAGCTCCTTGCCGAGATAGTGGTCGATGCGGTAGATCGACTCCTCCTCGAACGCGCGGCCGAGCGCGCGATTCAGGCTCGCCGCGCTCGCTGCGTCGTGCCCGAAGGGCTTCTCGACGATGATGCGCTGCCAGCTCCGCGTGCTCGGGTCGATCGAGCACCAGCGCTTGCCCTCGACGACGAGCCCCGCCTCGTCGATCCGCTCGACGATCGGTTCGTACAGGTTCTCCGCGACCGACAGGAAGAAGAGGAGGTTCCCGCGCGTCCCCTTCTGTTCGGCGAGCTCGCACAGGCGCGCATCGAGCGGCGGATAGCACTCGCGCTTCACGGCGTCGCCCGCGAAGTAGAAGAGCCGCTTCGCGAACTCCGCATACTTCGCGGCGTCGAAGTTCCTCACCTGCTGCGACACCCACTGCCTCAACTCGTCGCGCCACGCGTCGTCTGTCTTCTGGGTGCGCGACACACCGAGGATCACGGTCGAGGGGTGCAACTGACCCGCGACATGCATCTCGTACATGGCGGGAACGAGCTTGCGCGAGGCGAGGTCGCCCGAAGCGCCGAAGATGACGAGGATGCACGGTTCGGTCGTGAGCATGGCGTGCGCGGGAGGCTACCGCCTCTGCGCGCACGGCGGGGGCTCGATTTCAGCGGGCGAAGCGCGGGTGGAACTTCGCGGCCACCTCGCGCAGCCGCGACTTGTCGACATGCGTGTAGATCTGCGTGGTCACGACGCTCGCGTGGCCGAGGAACTCCTGCACGGTGCGCAGGTCGCAGCCGCCGCGCAGGAGGTCGGTGGCGAAGCTGTGGCGCAGGACATGCGGGTGGACATCGTGGAGCCCCGCCACGGCCGCGTACTTCTTGACGAGCATCCACACCGCGACGCGCTCGAGCGGACGGCCGCGGTTCGAGACGAAGAGGCGGTGATCGGCGCGCACCTCGTCGCCCCCGACGATCGCGGGGCGCACCTCCTCGAGCCAGCGCGTCAGCGCCTGCGCGGCGGGCGTTCCGACGGGAACGACTCGCTGCTTCGAGCCCTTGCCGACGACATGGAGCGACTGGATGGTGGGGAACCACTGGTTCAGCCGCACCGAGCCGACCTCGCTCGCGCGCAGGCCCGCCGCGTACATCAGCTCGAGGATGGCGCGGTCGCGCTCCCAGAGGTCGCTGTTGTCGGGGCTCGGCGCGTCGATCAGCTTCTTCATCTGCACGGGCGAGATGACGCCGGGGAGCTTGCGCCACTTCGTGGGCCGCTCGAGGAGCCGCGCGGGGTTCGACGGGATCAGGTTGCTCGCGTGCAGGAAGCGGAAGAAGACGCGCACCGTCGAGACATGACGCACGATCGTCGCGGGGTCGAGGCTGCGGTCGCGCGAGAGGAATCGCACATGCTCGACGAGATGCGCCGGTTCCGTCGCTGCGGGCGCAGTCACGCCGCGGGCAGAGAGGTCCGCGACGAGGTCGTCGAGGTCGCGGCCGTAGGCGGCGATCGTCGCGGGCGCAAGGCCGCATTCGATGCGGACATAGGCGAGGAACGCGCGCAGTGCGGACGCGAAGCCCGACGAGGTCGCGGCAGCGCCCTTCGGCGCGGCACGCGCGCGAGGTGCGGTTGCGCGGGAGGCGTCAGGCACGACCCAAGCCATGCGGGAGGTCGGGTTCGTCCGAGCGCTCGATCGGCCCGTCGCACGATCGGAAGCGGGCATTCGCGCCTCCTCGGCCCTCGACGGCGAAGTCGGCGTTGCCACGCTCTTCACTCTCTTCGACGCGGCTCTCAAGGTGGGCGATGCAGGATCGGAACGCCTCATCGAGGTTGCCGAGGGTCCAACGCAGGAGCGCGGGCGCCGTCGCCTCGCCGAGCGGCGCGGCATCGCACATGGAGGGCGAGACGGAGGGTGGGGTCGCTGGTTCGCGTGCCATCGCTGGGTCGGCGGAGATCGGCAAGAGTCGGACTCGCGCGCGAAAGATGCGGCGCAGCGACGGAGCATTCCACCGGGCACGCGTCTTGCATCAGGGTCCCTTTGCACGGAGACAGGAGGTCGCCGTGCACAGGTTCAGGCCAGTCAACAGGCAAGGAGTGCCGCATGCCAGAGGCCCAGTCAGCCGCCGATTCACTCGTGTTCCGCGCGATCCGTCCCGATCGCGAGGCGGTTCGAGCCGATTCGCCCGAGCGGCAGGAATTGCCGCGCCTCGACCTTGTTGGCGCAGCGATTGCGCGGGCCGCCCGACTGGCCGCCGCGGAGGATCGCGCCCAGCGCGTCCATGCGCTGCTCCGACAGTCGCAGGCAGCGCGACTCGTTCCATCGTCCTCGCTCGAGTCGCGCGACGAGCGCTCTGCCGCCGATGCGTACAAGACCCAACGCGGCGCGCGCGGCGGGCAGTTGTTCTCGGAACTTCTCGCAGGGACTCCCGACGAAGGCCGCGTGGTGCCGCTGTCGGCCGCTGCCCGCGGATTCGTGTGGCGGCTTCACCCCGCACCCGCCGACGCAGCGACGCCCCCGAGAGACGCGGGTGGCAAGCCGCTTGCTCCCCACCACCTCGGAGCAGGCGCATGAACTACGGATTCCACCTTTCGACCGCAGGACTCGTCACCGGCATGCGCCGGCTCGACACCGTGGCGAACAACCTCTCGAACGCCATGACCGTCGGCTACAAGGCCGATGTCCTCACGCTCGAGGCGCGCCGCCCCGAGAACCTCGAGAACGGCGGCCTCTACCCCGACACGAATCAGGCCCTCGACGCCCTTGGCGGCGGCACGCTCTTCCGGCCGACCTCGATCGATCTGACGCAGGGCGTCCTCCGCGACACGGGTCGGCCGCTTGACCTCGCCATCGAGGGCGACGGGTTCTTCGTGCTCGAGAAGGCGGCCGACGATGGCGGCCCCTCGAACGATGTCCTCGTGACCCGCGCAGGCGCCCTCACCCGCGATGCGCAGGGCCGCCTGGTGCTCGCGACGAGCGGCGCGGCCGTCCTCGGAATCGACGGCAACCCGATCACCCTCGAGGGCCAATCCGCAGACCTTCTCTTCGACGCCTCGGGGCGCATCTTCCAGGGCGGCGAGGAGATCGGCCGCCTCCAGCTCGTGATGCCCGCGGACCTTGCGACCCTGCGCAAGGAGGGTCGCGACGCGCTGCGCATCGCCGGCGGGAAGACGGTCGCAGCGCCCGCTGGCACTGCCATCCGCCAGCGCGCCCTCGAGGAAAGCACGGTCGACTCCGTGGCCACGCTCGCGGAACTCATGCGCATCTCGCGCGGCATCGACTTCTCGATGCGGCTGATGCAGTACCAGGACCAGATGACAGGACGCATGGTCGAGGCATTTGGACGCTTTGCCTGACAAATACATGCGCTAGAGCAGTGACTTTCTTGACGAACTTGAGGCCCGCGCGCAACTCCTCGGATGGACGCGCGCGCCACGCAGGACCCCTCCCATGAGCTACATCGCACTCAACACCGCAGCCACGGGCATGAGCGCCTCGGCCCTCAGCCTCGATGTGACGGCCAACAACATCGCCAACGCCAACACCAGCGGCTTCAAGGGTTCGCGTGCGAACTTCGAGGACCTCTTCTACCAGGAGCTCGCGCAGCCCGGCCTCCCCGCAGGCAACGCCGTGCAGCGGCCCACGGGCCTCTATGTGGGCCTCGGCACACAGATTTCAGGCACGCAGCTCAACTTCTCGCAGGGCCCCGCAGAGTCGACCGGGCGCACCCTCGACATCATGATCGAGGGCGACGGCTTCTTCCAGCTGGTCATCCCGCCCGACCTCGGGACGGGCATCGGCTTCACCCGCGCGGGCAACTTCACGCTCAACAGCGAGGGCTCGATCGTCCTCGCCAACAGCCCGGGCTATCGCCTCGAGCCCGAGATCCAGGTCCCGCCCGATGCCCAGCAGGTCAGCATCTCGCAGGACGGCATCGTCTCGGGCACGCTGCCGGGGCAGACAGAGCCAGCCGAATTCGGTCAAATCACGCTGGCTCGGTTTGTGAATCCATCGGGACTCAAGACCGTCGGCAACAACGTCTACATCCAGACCGCGGCGAGCGGCGAGCCGCTCGAGGGCCAGCCCACGCTCGAGGGAATCGGCGGGCTGCGCCAGGGTTTCCTCGAGGCGTCGAACGTCGATCCCGTCACGGAGCTCGTGTCGCTCATCAAGACCCAGCGCACCTTCGAGATGAACAGCCAGGTCATCCAGGCCGCGAACGAGACCCTGCAGAACGTCTCGAACATCCGCACCTTCTGAGGACCGCTCCATGCCCAGCACCGCTCCTCACGCCACCCGCGCAGCCTCGCCCCGCGCACGCATGCTTCTCGCGCTCGTCGCGGCCCTCGCGCTGCTCGCCGCGTCGTCGACCGCGGTTGCGGACACGGTGCGGATCCTTCCCTCGGTGCGCCTCGCAGGCGACCGCGCGGTGAGGCTCGGAGACATCGCGGAGCTCGAGGGAGACCGCGCGCTCGCACTCGCCGCCGCGGTCGTCGCCGATGCCTCCGCGGTTGCGCGCGAGCTTCCCCTCGACGCCGTGCGCGCACGGCTCGCCGCATCGGGCGCCGACCTCGCGGAGATCCGCTTCCGCGGCGAACGGACCGTCGTGCGTCCGCTCGCCGTCGGCGCGGCGGCGCAGCGCAGCGCAGCGCCCGTGCCCACCGCGCCCGCGGAGCCGCGCCCCGCGCGCCATGCCTCGCCCGTGGTCGTCGACCCTGCCCGTCACGAAGGCCTCGCCACGCCGCTCGGCCTCGTGAGCGACATGCTCATCCACGCCTTCGGGATCGACGGGGCCGTGCTCGAGCTCCACATCGCCGAGGAGGACCTCGCGCGCCTGGCGCCACGCGGCGCGATGCGTGTCGAGGTCGCCGCGCGGAGCGCGCTGCGCGCGGACTCCGTCAGCTTCGAGATCATCGTACACGACGGCGATGAGGTCGTGGCCCGTGAGCGCGTGCGCGTCCTTCCGCGCGTCGTGCGCGATGTCGTCGTCGCAAGCGAGCCGATCCGCCGCGGCCGACCGATCGGTACCGAGGCCGTGACCATTGAGCGGCGTGCGCTTGCGCCGATGGTCGCAGCGCGCGCCGCCGAGCCGACGCTCGCCATCGGCGCCACGCTTGCGCGCAGCGTCAACCGCGGCGCCGTGCTTGCACAGGAGGACCTCGTCGCGGCCGCCAGCGTGCGCCGCAACGACCGCGTGCTCGTCCGCCGCGAGGTGGGCGGCGTCGTGATCGAGCTCGAGGCCGTTGCGCTCGAGGACGGCGCGATCGGAGAGACGATCACCTTTGCGCGGCCGGGCGTCGGCCGCGGGCGCGACACCAAGCAGATCAGGGCGGAAATCGTCGGCGGTGGCCGCGCGATCGTCCGCTGAACACGCAGAGAGAACCCCATGCCGATCCCAGCCCTGCTCCCCCCGCTCGTCGCCGTGCTCGCGCTTGCCGCGAACGATGCAACCAGGCCCGCATCCGCGCCGCTTCCCTCGACCGAGACCCCGCGCAGCGCCGCACGCGACGACACCGCAGGCGCGTCCGCGCCGCGCAGCACCCGCTCGGTCACGGCGACGGCGCTCGCCGCGCAGCAGGCTGCGCCGAAGCCCGTGCGCGGACCGAGCAACTCCGACCCAGGCAGCCTCTTCGCCGTGAAGGATCCGGAGCCACGCACCTTCGCGGTGCACGACCTCGTCACGATCGTCATCAGCGAGTCGAGCAAGTCGAAGAGCTCCTCCGACTCGAAGGCGGACAAGAACTACGAGATGTCCGCGGGCATCGACGCATGGATCAACCTCGATCCCGCTGCGCTCGGAAGCGGGTTCCTCACGCCGCTTGCAGGCAGCGAGCTTCCGTCGGTCGGCCTCAGCGGCGACAAGACCTTCAAGGGGAAGGGAAGCTACGCGCGTACCGACGACTTCACGGCGCGCGTGACGGCGGAGATCGTCGAGGTGCGGCCGAACGGCCTTCTCGTCCTCGAGGCGCGCCGCGAGATCGCCAACGACGGCGAGTCGCAGATCATCGTGCTCTCGGGGATCTGCCGCCCCGAGGACATCGATACGAACAATCAGGTGCAGTCGCAGCGCGTGGCCGATGCCGTCATCAAGAAGACGACCACGGGACAGCTGCGCGACACCACGGAGAAGGGCGCGATCGCCAAGCTCATCGACGCGATCTTCGCGTTCTGACGCGCGCTGCGGTCAGCCGTCCGCACGCTCATCCGTCGCGGCGCGCGCGAGCGCGAGCCGCGTGTTGTGGCGGAAGAGCGCGTAGATCGATGCGAGGCCCGCGGGCACCATCACCACCAGCTCCGCGGCGCGGTGCACGAGTTCGGCGACCACGGCCTGGGGGGTCGAGACGCTGTCCTGCGAGATCCACGGCGCGAGGATCCCGATGACGATCTCGCGGACCCCGAGCCCGTTCGAGATCCCCGGCACAAGCGTGGCGATCACGCTCACGCTGCCGAGCACGATCGCCGTCTCAAGCTCGATGGGCGCCCCCACGAGCCGAAAGACGGCCCAGTAGCGCAGCGTCCACAGCGCAAGCTCGCCCTGACGGACAAGGAGCGCCTGCGCGAGCGTCCGCAGCCGAGGCACGAACACGCCGAGGCCGAGCACCGACGGCGCGAGCAGCGCCCACTCGCCCTCGAGCGGATGCCCCCCGAGCGTGAAGCCATGCTGCGCGAGGGTGCGCAGCGCGAAGAGCGAGAGCAGGAAGAGCGACGCGACCGTCCCCGACAGCGCGATCGCCTCGAGGATCGTCCGCAGCGTGTGCGTGGCACGGATCCCGTGCCGCACCCGGTGGTAGGCGACGCGGCCGACGAAGCCCGGCTTCAGCGGCAGGTAGTTGGCGACGGTGCTCGCGGCGATGATCGCGGCCATCTCCCAGAACGGGATGCGCGCGAAGCGCCGCATCAGGATGTGGAAGAGGAGCGAGGTCAGCAGCGCGCCGACGAGGATCGAGCAGAGGACGAGCGCCACGGCCGCAGGCGGCGGGTCGCGTAGCGCCTCGAGCGCCTTCGCGAACTCCTCCCGCTCGCGCATGGCGAAGTAGATCGCGACCGCGAAGAGCGCGAGCCCGACGAAGAGCCCCGCGATCCGCAGCACGCTGCGGCGGCGGGCGGGGTCCGCCAGCCATCGCGGGCGGCGAATCTTCGTCGTTCGTTCGTCGGTCTCCACGCTGCGCAGACTATCGGAGATTCATCGAGCGACGCCGCTCTTCCTGGAGGTCGAGAAGCCACGAGCGGTACACGCGGGCGAAATCCGCGATCTCCCGTTGCTCCATCGACTCGCTCGCGATCAACACGGAGTCCTCAGGCTGCCGCGAGCGCGCCACGATCCACGCGATGCGCGCGACGGCGCTGGTGTCGTCGCGAAGCACCGCCGCAAACTCGGCAAGCTCGGGCACGGCCGCCTGAGCAGCCGCGGCTGCGGCCGCCTCCGCCTCCGCCGACCCTGACCCAGCGCCGCCCTCCACCGAATCACCCACCGATGCAGGTGGCGTCGAGAAGACAAGCCACGCGCGCGCCTCTGGCCACAGCCGTCGCGCTGCATCGGCAAGCGCTGGTCCGACGGGAACAAGCGCCTCGCGCAGCGCCGGATCAAGAAGCTCGCCCTGCCGCGCGGCGTTCCGCAGCGCGTGGGCGAGCATGGCGATCGTCTCGGGGTCGGGCGCCCGCGTGCGGTCCGCAAGCTCCGCGAGACACGACTCGACCCAGCCTCTGTCGAAGCGCACGCCCTTGACATGGACGACTTGCGATTCGACCTCGACGCCGAGCGGTCCGGCCTCGAGACCCGTGGAGGTCGTCCGCCAGTTCAGGATGCCGTGGACGGAGAGGAACGCCCCGCTGATCGGGTCGTCGCGCAGGAGGATCATGGCATCCGTCAACGATGCGTCGACTGGAACCTTCATCGACCCGTCCTTGGGCAGCACCAATCGGCGGTTGAGCCCGACGAGCGCAAAGGGTGGCAGCGACGGCGTTCGGCCCGCCGCGTGCACGCTCGCGGTCAGCGTCATCGTGTCGAAGAGCGGCCCCTCGGACGAGATCGCCAGCGGCCATCCGCTCACATTGATCAGCTCGACCTCGAAGGGGAGCGGATCCCACAGGCCGGCGGACGGCGACGCTGCGTTGATCCGCATGAGGACCTTGCGCGAGTCCTTCCGCATGAGCCGCACGAACGCCTCCGGAAGCATCGCAGCAGCCTCGACGAGCTCGGCCCCTTCGACCACCGTGAGCTCGGGCTGCCCGAGCATGGAGCGAAGCCTGTCGCGCGCCCAGAGACCCATCGCCGTGGCGGGCGTGGCGCGGGCCACCGCGAGGAGGCCGCGCGCAGCGGCCCGACGGTCGCCCTGCGCCTCGCGCACGAGCGCGAGCCCAAGCTGCGCCGAGACATCGCGGGCGGCGATCGGTTCGAGCCGCTCGACGGCGGCTGCGAGATCGCCCCGTCGGAAGGCGATCCAGCCCGCGAAGCGCGCCTCTGCGTCCTCCGAGAGCGGCGCGGCGCGGCGGGCGGCGGAGACCCACTCCTCCGCGCGCGCCGTATCGCCGCCAAGCCAGAGAAGAACGAGCGCACCCTGCAGACGCGCCGACGCGACCTCCGCGTCGAGCGTCGCGCGGTCGCCGTCCATGCGGCTGAACGCGTCGATCCTGGTTTCGTAGGCCACCTCGGTGTTGCGGATGGCGATTCCCGCATCCTCGCGACCCATCGCGCTCGCCATTGCGGCGAAGCCTGCAGCGAGCTCAGGCGCGATGGGCATGCGCGTGTTCTGGCGGTCCTCGAGGCTCATGATCGCGCCCTCGCGATCGAGCTGCGCGAGCAGCGCCGCGTCGAGCATCCGCTGGCGCTTGGCGAGGATGGCGAAGGCCCCGTCAGGCCGTCCTGACCCCCAGAACGCGAGCTGCAGGTCGGAGAGAACGCCGTCGAACATCGGATCGGGCCGCGGTATTGCGACCAGTTCCGCCACGATGTCAAGGACCTGCGAGGCGGCGCGGTAGGCGCCGTGCTCCATGCACAGCGCGGCGAGGCCGAGCGCCGCAGGCGTGCGCACGGGGTTTGCCAGCATCGCCAGGCGCATCGCCTGCGCGTCCTCCACGGCGCCGGGCGCGCGCATGCGGAAGTAGCCCGCAGCGAGCTCCGTCGCCTCGGGGAACGATGGATCGAGGTCGACCGCGTGCAGCAGCTCCCGTTCGAAGCCCTCGATGTCGCCCGTGCGGCGCAGGAGGAGCGCGAGATCGAAGGCGAGACGGGCCGCGACTGGTCTGCCGATCTTCCCGACGGAGTCCGGCGCGAGGAGCCTGTCGAGCGCAGCGATCCGCTCCTCCGCCGTCTGCCTTCGGTCGACCACGTCGAGGAGGCGCCGCAGGCGCACGACCTCGTCCTCGGGCTCGAGCTCGGTCAGCCGCCGGAGCGCCTCGGACTGGAGCTCGACCGCGCGCGGGTCGCCATCCTCCATCGCCGTCGCGAGGTCGAGCGCGATCCGCCAGATGAAGGGGTTGTCGGGGTTCAGCGCCACGGCGCGGCGGATCAGGGCGTCCGCGCTCTCGAGCATGCCGAGGTAGATCTGGTCGCGCTGGAGCATGCTGCGCGCGCGCTGCGCAAAGCCTCTCGCGAGCCGCTCGTCGACGCGCGCCCGCGCCTCCGCCGTCGGTTCGGGGGCTGCCGCCGCCGCCTCGGGTGCCGAGGGGGGCGTCTGCGAGCGCCCGAGAAGCGTTTGGGCGCAGGGTCCGAGGAGGACGGCTGCGACCGACAGGTGGGCGGCTGTGTGGATCAACTTTCGCATCGGGCGTCTCTTCGGGCACTTCTGGCGCGTTCGCACTCCCCCACCCTCGGTCCGACTCCGCCTCCCTGCCTCTTCACTCCTTCTCACATCATCGGCAGAACGGCCGCACCCCGTCGAGCGAACACTTGCTCCGCACGGCCAACGCGTGCGGCTCCTCGGCGGTTCATTGACAGTCCGCCTCCATTGGATTAGCGTCCAAGGCTTCAGGCAACGGGTTCCCCGCGCCTGGATTCGGTCTGGCGGGGCGGCCCTGCGGCGATGGCCGAAGGGTCGTTGGTCGGTTCGCGCGCGACGCCGACCCGCCCTCACCGTCGGCTCTGCCGAGGCGACGATCCGCAGACGGACTCGCCCCCTCTCTGGACACTCCCCTTCCTCAGGACACCATGGCCTTGCGCACTTCCGACCGCCCCAGCCGCCTCCGACCGATCCTCCTGTGCGCGCTCCTCGCTCTCTGCGGCGCGGGCGAGGCGTTCGGCCAAGCAGCGACGCTCGAGCGGTCGATCCTCTCGGCGTCGGGAACGCTTTCGTCGGCCCAGAATGCGACGCTCTCCGCGTTCATCTCGCAGCACGCGCGGGTCCTGCGCGACTCGACCGACGCCCGACGGATCGAGGAGGCCCGCAACGCCCTCATCAATCCATCGCGCGACCCCGCAGCGTCCATCGCCTTCCGCAAGGCCTACGCCACGGCGCTCGTGCCTGAGCTCGGCGAAGCGGTGGCGGGGCGCGACCTGCGCCGCGCGCTTCAGGCGATGCAGGTGCTGCGCTTCACGCGTTCGCCCGAGGGGCTCGACCTGATCGTCGCGCGCACGGACCCGAAGGCGGAGGCGAACGCAGGAAAGCGGCTCGCAGCTGCGGGACTCGCAGCGGACGCCTTCGAGGACCTCGACGCCAACAACGCCTATTACGAGTCGGTCGCGCGCCGCCTCCGCGACGCCTGTGCGGGCGAGAGCGACTGGATCGCGCTGCAGCAGAAGCTCCAGTCGATCGGCGCCGCCGCGCGGCGCAGGGATCTCCCCGCGGACACCGTCCGCTCGATCCGCCGCTCGCAGGCGGAGGCGATCGCGGAGATCGCGCGCTCGATGAAGGGTTCGGCATCGGCCGACCCGCGCATGCAGGCGCTGCAGCGCGCGCTCATTACCCTGCGCAACGATCTCCTCCTCATGCAGACGGCGGACCGCTCCGCCATGGCGAAGGTGCTGGCGCCTGCCCTCGCGGACATCGTCGCAGCGGGCGTCGCCCACTGGGACGCTGCGCACAAGGATGCGGAGCTCTCGAAGTCCTACGGCGCGACGCTCAACAGCTGCGAGACGCTTCTTCGCCTCATCGACCGCGCCGAGCGGCCGCAGGCCTATGCGGGCACGCAGCCCGATGCAGATGGCCGCGTGCTGACCCCCGCGTGGGAAGCGAGGGAGAAGGCGACATTCGAGGCCGAGTCGAAGCGCTGGTCGGGCATCGTGGCCGCGGCGCCGTATCGGTAGCGGCGTGTTTGAGCGGTCGCCGCGTGTTTGAGCGGTCGCGCGTGTTTGAGCGGTCGCGCCTGCGGGCGCTCCCTTTGGTGCTTGAACGCGTGTTTGAGCGGTCGCCGCGTGTTTGAGCGGTCGCGCCTGCGGGCGCTCCCTTTGGTGCTTGGGTGCGTGTTTGAGCGGTCGCCGCGTGTTTGAGCGGTCGCGCCTGCGGGCGCTCCCTTTGGTGCTTGGGTGCGTGTCGGTCGCGGCCGCTTCGCGGCTATTCTGACGCGGTGCGACTCTTCGTCCCGATCATCCTGCTTGTCCTCGCCCTCGTCGCGGCGGTCTCGCTCGACCGTCCGCTTCCGCCCGCGGACCTCGTGATCGTCGACCGCAGCGACGTCTACACGCTCGACCCACAGCGGATGAGCTACCAGCACGAGCTGCGCCGTGCGCGCGTGATCTACGAAACGCTCGTCAACATCCGAGCGGAGGATTGCGAGATCGTCCCAGGCGTCGCCGAACGCTGGGAGGTCTCCGCAGACGGCACCATCTACACCTTCCACCTGCGCGACAACGCCAAGTGGTCGAACGGCGACCCCGTCACCGCAGAGGACTTCCGCCTCACCTGGCGCCGCGCCATTCTGCCCGACTCCGCGGCCGACTACTCGGCGCTCTTCTTCTCGATCAAGGGCGCGAAGGAGTTCTTCGACCATCGCCAGCGCCTCCTCGCGGGCTTCGCCGCCGCGAAGGCCGAGGGCCGCGCCCCCGACGCGCAGGAACTCTGGACCGAGACGCTCGCTGCCTTCGACGAGATGGTCGCGCTGCGCGCGCCCGACCCGCGCACCTTCGTCGTCGAGCTGAATGCGCCCGTCGCCTACTTCCTCGATCTCTGCGCGTTCCCCTGCTTCGCGCCCGTCCACACCCCGACGGTCGATGCATTCGTCTCGATCGACCCCGCGAGCGGCCGCATGATCCAGCGGCACGACTGGACGAAGCCCGGACGCATCGTCGTCAACGGCCCATACGTGCCCACGGTCTGGCGCTACAAGCGCGACATGCGCCTCGAGCTGAACCCGCACTACTGGAACAAGGACGGCGTCGTCGCGCGGTCGATCGAGTGCCGCACCATCGAGAACCCGAACACAGGCGTCCTCAGCTACGAGTCGGGTGCGGTCGACTGGCTCACCGACGTGGGACCCGAGTACAAGACCGAGATGCTCGCGCAGCGCCGCGCCTACCTCGAGCGCTTCAAGGCCGAGCTCGACGCGGGCCTCGCGCTTGGCGGACGCGTCGACGACGTCGTGGCCTCGCTTCCCGCGCCTGGCCCGGGCGAGCGGCGCAACGTGCGCGGCTTCAACGCCTTCGGCACGGACTTCTTCAGCTTCAACTGCCGCCCCGCGCTGCCCGGCGACAGGGCGAATCCGTTCCACGATGCGCGCGTGCGCCGCGCGTTCGCGCTGGCGGTCGACAAGCAGGCGCTCGTCGACCGCGTCACGCGCCTCGGCGAGCGCGTCGCCTCAACCCTCGTGCCGCACGACTCGATCCCCGGCTACCCGCGCGTCGACGGCCTCGGCTACGACCCCGAGCGCGCGCGCGCGGAGCTGAAGGCCGCGGGCTGGGAGGATCGCAACGGAGACGGCATCGTCGAGGACGCGAACGGCACGAGGTTCCCCACGGTCGACATCCTCTACTCGACCTCGAGCCCGCGCTACCAGAACCTCGCGCTCGCCATGCGCGACATGTGGAAGCGCGAGCTTCGCGTCGCCGCCGAATGCCGCGGCAAGGACTCGAAGCTCTACAAGGAGGACCTCAAGAAGGGGAACTTCATGATCGCGCGCGGCGGCTGGTACGGCGACTACGGCGACCCGACCACCTGGCTCGACCTCCAGCTGAGCGACAACGGCAACAACGACCGAGGCTACGCAAACCCCGAGTTCGACCGCATGCTGGCCGCTGCGAACGCCGAGACGGATCCCGCGCGCAGGCTCGAGCTTCTCGCGGAGTGCGAGCGCTGGCTCTTCACGGTGGAGATGCCGCTCCTGCCGCTTTGCAACTACGTCTCCGTCTACGGCTACGACCCCGTCGAGACGGCGGGCATGACGGATCACCCGCGCCTCGAGCAGGACCTCTCGACGCTCGGCCCGCGCGAGCGCCGTGCGCAGGTGCGCGACTCGGGCGGCCGCGGCGCGAAGGCGCCCGCCGCGAAGGACGGCCTTCCATGAGCGCGCAGCCAACCTCCGTCGCAGGGCTCGTCGGGCGGCGCCTGCTGCAGCTGCCGCTCATCGTGCTCGCGGTCTACACGCTCACCTTCATCCTCGCCTGGAGCGTTCCGGGGAATCCGCTCGAGAACCCCGAGGGCCGCCGCCCGCCCGCGGAGATCGTCGAGGCGATGAAGAAGCAGTACAAGCTCGACGACCCCGTCGCGTTCTACTTCGACTATCTCGGAAAGGCGAGCGGCGTGTCGTGGCTCCTCGGCCGCGACGACGTGCCCGCAGATCTCCCCGCGGACCTGCGCCCGCCCATCTTCGACCTCGGCCCCTCGCTCAAGCAGCCCGACTGGAGCGTGAACGAGATCCTCGCGACGGGTCTGCCCGTCTCGATCACCCTCGGGCTCTCCGCGATGCTCCTCGCCGTCGCGATTGGCGTCTTCGCGGGCGTGGTCGGCGGCCTGAAGCCGGGAAGCGCCGCCGACTTCCTCACGCAACTCGTCGCCATCATCGGCATCAGCCTGCCGAGCTTCGTGATCGGCAGCGCGCTCCTCATGATCTTCGCCGTGCAGCTCGGGGCATTCCCTGTCGGCGGCTGGGGTGGAGTCTCCTACGTCGTGCTCCCCGCGCTCACGCTGTCGCTTCCCTTCGCCGCGTACATCTCGCGTCTCGTCCGCTTCGGCATGATCGAGGAGATGGGCGCGGACCATATCCGCACGGCGCGCGCGAAGGGCCTTCCGCGCTGGAAGGTCGCCTTCAAGCACGCCCTCAAGAACGCCTTCCTTCCCGTGCTCTCCTACCTCGGGCCTGCGACCGCGATCGCGCTCACGGGCTCGTTCGTGGTCGAGAAGGTCTTCGCGGTTCCCGGCGTCGGCCAGCACTTCGTCGACGGCGTGCTCGGCAAGGACATCACGCTCGTGATGGGCGTGGTGCTTGTCTACTCGACGCTGATGGTCGTCTTCAACCTCGCGGTCGACGTGCTCTACCGCTTCGTCGACCCGCGCATCGCCTGAGCGTCCTGCGCGGCGTTCGCGGCCTCGAGCGCCACGCGCACGCGCTCGAGAAGCGCACGCTCGAGCCGCTCGTCGCGCGCGACGGGCGTCCACAGCGAGCGGTCGCGCGGAAGCGAACCGTCGTCCTCGAGGGTGGTGTCTCGCCAGAATCCGCCGAGCGCCCGCGTGTAGGTGGAGCCTTGATAGCCGGGGCGGAACTGCCGCTCGACGGAAACAGCCACCCGCAGCTCGAGCGCGCCCTTCGCATCCACGGCCTGCTCGGCGCTCCCAGCGGACGCGTCGTTCGCTGCCCCCGCGGCATAGGCCTCGATGTTCGATCCGACGCCGCGCTCGGAACCAGGCAGCACCGGTCCCACGAGCGGCGCCGTCGACTGCAGGCCCGACTCGACGCCTGAAGCGCGGAATCCTGCGGGGACGAACTCGAAGCGCGCCCTCCGACGCTCGAAGCCGAAGGTACCGCTCAAGATGTCGTCGGCCGTGCCCTCGCCCCAGGTCCACGGCTCGACGAGCGAGCCGCCGAAGCGCGGCGCCGTCTCGATGATGCCAGCGCGGCGGTCCACCACCTCGGGAACAAGTCCCTCCGCTCGGGCGGCATCGGACGCGGCCGCGAAAGCCTCTCTGTAGCGCTCGCCAGGGATGTCGAGGACCGCTGGCCCTCCGGGGTCGCTGGCGCAGGAAACAAGGCCGAGCGCGCAACTCGCCGCGAGCGCAGCGCAGCCCGCGCGCAGGGCCCGCGCCACCCTCGGGGCAGAGGTTCGGTCTCTCGCGGTCGCAACGGTCGTCATGCGCGGAGTGTACCGACCGTCCGATAGGGCGGCCGTCCAGATCATCGCACCCGCAGCAGAGGATCGTCGCCTTGGTTCGCCGCGAACCTTCGCGCAAACCTTGACCCGTCGCGAGCCGATCGTACGCTTGTAGATCGGCGGCCTCGCCCGCGCGAGGAATCGCGTCGGTTCGGGATTTTCAGGAAACGCAGCCGTCCCCGCTGCGAACCGACCGCGGCACGGGGAGCGTCGGGAAGGCGAGTCCCGGGCGGGTCCCACGCGAATCTCACGCGAGTCCCAACGAAGGTCCGTCACGAGAGCGAGAGGCATGAACAACGAAGTCCACCCCCCGCGTCCGTCGTCCCGCGACACCCGCTCCGCAGCGCGCCCGCGCCGCGGCCTCGCTGCGCGCGGCATCCTCGCCCTCGCGGCGCTCGGCGGCGTCGTCGCGACGGCTGCGCTCGTCACGAGCGTGTCGAGTGCGCGCGGCGGAGGGCAGACGCAGCTTCCCACCACGATCGCGGACTTCTTCCAGCCGGGCACGCAGCCCGATCCGTCCGAGCAGGCGCTCATCCCGATCGTGCCTGCGATGAACTGCACCTTCTGCCACTCCGAGTACGGCGTCGAGGTCGCGCCCTACGACACCTGGGTGGCAAGCCTCATGGCGCAGAGCGCGCGCGACCCGATCTGGCACGCGGCGCTTGCGATCGCGAACCAGGACGCGAACGTCGGCGGCGAGACCTGCATCCGCTGCCACGCTCCGGGCGCATGGCTCGGCGGCCGCTCGGCGACGGGCACCACGGAGAACTTCACGCCCGACGACTTCGACGGCATCAACTGCCACTTCTGCCACCGCGCCGTGAACCCCGTGCTCGGCGAGGGCAGCGCGATCGGCTATCCGGGCGACCCCGCGGAGCCCGATGTCCCCATCATCAGCGCGCTGCAGAAGCAGGGCCTGATTCCCGTCGGCGCCGGCAACGCGCGCTACATCATCGACCCCGCCGACAACCGCCGCGGCCCCTTCGACGACGTTCCGCTCAACCTCCACGGCAGCGAGACGAAGCTCATCACCTCGCCCTATCACCGCACGAGCGAGTTCTGCGGCAGCTGCCACGACGTGAGCAATCCGCTCTACTCGAAGAACAAGAAGGGCGAGTATGTGCTGAACGCCCTCGGATCGCCGCACCCGACGCAGGATCCGATGGACATGTACCCCGAGCAGCGCACCTACAGCGAGTGGCTGCACAGCGCGTTCCCGAACGGCGTCGCCTACCCTGACGGCCGCTTCGGCGGCAACGATCCCGACGGCATCGTCTCGAGCTGCCAGGACTGCCACATGCCGAAGGTCATCGCGGGCGGCTGCCGCTTCTCGGAGTTCGGCGACCCGTGGTTCGAGCGGCCCGACATGCCGCAGCACTCCTTCGCGGGCGCGAACACCTGGGTCGTTCAGGCCATCCGCAACATCATGGGGCCCGAAGAGGCCGACGGCATCGGCCTCACGCAGGAGCGGATCGACGAAGCGTCCGCGCGCACGGTGGCCATGCTTCAGGCCGCAAGCGACATGACGCTGACGCAGTCGGGCTCCGACCTCCGCGTGCGCATCACGAACGAGTCGGGGCACAAGCTTCCGTCGGGCTACCCCGAGGGCCGCCGCATGTGGCTCAACGTGAAGTTCAAGGACGCGAAGGGCGCCGTGATCGCCGAGCGCGGCGCGTACGACAGCAAGACCGCCACCCTCGCCGAGAAGGGCACCAAGATCTACCAGGCCAAGCACGGGATCACGCCGTCCGTGTCGAAGCTCACGGGCATCCCCGCAGGCCCGGGATTCCACCTCGCGCTCGCCAACAAGGTCTTCTTCGACAACCGCATCCCGCCGCGCGGCTTCACCAACGCGGCGTTCGACGCCATCGGCTCGGGCGCGGTCGGATACACCTACGCGGACGGCCAGCACTGGGACGACACGAACTATCCGATTCCCACGGGCGCGGTCGCTGCGACGGTGACGCTCTACTACCAGACGACGACCCGCGAGTACATCGAGTTCCTGCGCGATGCGAACGTCACGAACGATGCTGGCCAGGTGGCCTACAACGCCTGGGTGGAGGCGGGAAAGAGCGCCCCCGTGGCCATGGACACGGCGACCATCACGCTCACGGTGGCCAACCCCGCGGATCTCAACGGCGACGGCATCGTCAACGGATCGGACCTCACGATGCTCCTCGCAAGCTGGGGCCCGTGCGCGGCGCCGTGCGCGGCGGACCTGACCGGCGACGGCATCGTCAACGGATCGGACCTCACGGCGCTCCTCGCGAACTGGTCGTGACGGCACGCCCGCCGAAGGTGGGCGGTCTCCGTATCCTTCCCCTGTGCAGACGCAGTCTGACATCAAGGCGATCCTCGCCGCGCGAGGCCTCTCGCCGAAGCATCGCTTCGGGCAGAACTTCCTCGTCGACCAGAACCTGCTGAGGAAGCTCGTCGACGCAAGCGGCGTCGGCGAGGGCTCGCTCGTCGTCGAGATCGGGCCAGGCACGGGCACGATGAGCGAGGAGATCCTCGCGCGCGGCGCGGAGCTCATCGCGATCGAGCTCGACCGCGACCTCGCGGCGCACCTGCGCGAGCACTTCGCGGCAAACCCGCGCTTCACGCTCGTCGAAGGCGACTGCCTCGACGGCAAGCGCGCGCTCAACGCAGAGGCGCTCGCGAAGATCGGCCCGCGCCCGTTCACGCTCGTCGCCAACCTTCCCTACCAGGCCGCAAGCCCCGTCATGGCGATCTGCGCCGCGATGCCTGCGTGCCGCGGTCAGTTCGTGACGATCCAGCGCGAGGTCGGTGACCGCCTGCGCGCCGCGCCCGGCTCGGGCGAGTACGGCCCGCTCACGATCATGGTGCAGGCGTTCTGCGAGGTCGAGCAGATCGCGGTGCTGTCGCCCGGCTGCTTCTGGCCGCCGCCCGAGGTGACGAGCGCGATGCTCGCGCTGCGCCCGCGCGCGACGCCCGCGCTCGCGCCCGACGAAGCCGAGGCGTTCGGCGCGTTCGTGCACACGCTCTTCTCGAAGCGCCGCAAGCAGCTCGGCGCCATCCTCGGCCGCACCCGCGACTGGCCCGACGGCATCGACCCGACCGCACGGCCAGAGTCGCTGTCGATCGCAGACCTCGTGCGCCTCTGGCGCGCCGGTTGACCGCGAGTCGAACACGCAGCGGCTGCGGCCACGAGGTTCAAGCCACGAGGTTCAAGCGGCGGCCACGTGCGACAGCCGCCCTTGGTGCTGGCGTTTGCTCGCCTGCCCTCGGTTGTCATGGCACCAGAGGAGGCCGCCGCGCCCTTTGGTGCTACCGAACGCACGGGTGCCCGTGGTTTGAGCGGTCGCGGCTGCGGCCGCGCCCTTTGGTGCTACCGAACGCACGGGTGCCCTTGGACGAAGTCCAAGGAACGGATGACGTCAGCCGTCGACTCCGACGGTTGTCGTTCCGTGGACTTCGTCCACGGGCACCGGTGGTTGTCGACTCCGACGATCCAAACCGTCCGACACGACACCCGCCGGTGTTCGACTCCGACGATTCGAACCGTCCGAGACGACCCGCACGGGTGCCCTTGGACGAAGTCCAAGGAACGGATGACG
>QLAH01000251.1_pt1 | contig 38834 bp, 30 predicted proteins | sample 4693081 | NCBI WGS metagenome assembly QLAH01 (sample SAMN09425401, study PRJNA476045) | Lake water metagenome, whole genome shotgun sequencing project. | reverse complement strand
TGGCGGCGGTGCTACTGGCCTGGGTTCCGCAGTAGATGCGGCTTCGCGCGGGTACAAGACTTTGCTCATTGAGCAGCATGATTTTGGGAAAGGCACTTCTAGCCGTTCCACTAAATTGGTGCATGGTGGTGTGCGGTATTTGGCACAGGGGAATATTAAATTGGTGCGCGAGGCGTTAGCCGAGCGCGGTAGGTTACTCAAAAATGCGCCGCTCATGACGAGCACGCAACCCTTTGTGGTGCCGGTTTTCAGCTTATGGGAAAAATTTTATTATAGTGCTGGTTTAATGCTCTACGATTTATTATCGGGTAAATTATCACTTGGTAAAACGCGTTTGCTTTCGCGCAAAAAAACTTTGGAGTTATTGCCCAATATCAATCCTCAAAAAGTGGCGGGTGGTATTTTATACTACGACGGGCAGTTTAATGATGCGGAACTCTGTATTGAATTAGCAAATACTGCCGAACGTTATGGAGCTACTGTTTTGAATTATACCAAAGCCGTAGGTTTTATTAAAGAGAAGGGCGTTATTGTGGGAGTAGAGCTGGAAGATATGCTGGGGGCCGCGGTGAGCGGTGGCGAGGTTGCTGGTAGCGGCGATATTGCGCGCGAAAGCGATGGCGACAGCGGCGAACTCGCCAGCGAACCGATCCGAAAAAAAGTTTCATGCAGATGCGTCATCAATGCTACGGGTGTTTTCACTGATGCGGTTTTGCAAATGGATGATCCGAATGCCGATACATTGGTGTATCCTTCGCAGGGTATTCACTTGGTAGTTGAGCCTAAATTTTTCAGAGGCGATAATGCCATGATGATTCCTAAAACCGATGATGGTCGTGTACTTTTTGCAGTGCCTTGGCAAGGTAAAGTTGTAGTGGGTACTACCGATACGCATGTGGATCATATTGATTTAGAACCCATGCCCTTAGCGGAAGAAATTCATTTTGTATTGGAACATTTTAATAGGTATACCAATGCATCCATTACAAAAGAAGATGTACTCAGTGTGTTTGTAGGACTTCGTCCCTTGGTTAAATCTGCCGACTCTACCATTTCTTCCATTCTTTCCCGTGATCATACATTGGTTGTTTCTCCAAGTCGATTAGTAACTATAACCGGGGGCAAGTGGACAACCTATCGCAAAATGGCCGAAGACGCAGTGAATAATGCGGTGTTTGTGGCTAAGTTAGATGGGGCTGGCACTGGCGCGGCTTCGGGTGCGGCTTCGGGCGCGAAAAAATGCATCACAAAAGATTTGCCCATTGGCGATTTAGGGGCGGCTAGAGAATTAGCAGCGCAATTGATTGCGGCGGATTCTTCGATGGCTGCGTTCTTGACTCCAGCATATCCAGCCTACGCCATTCGTGTAGTGGACGTGGTGGTTGCGGCGCGCTGCAAATATGTCCGAACCGTGGAAGATTTTCTTGCGCGCCGCAACAGGCTACTCTTTCTAGATGCCCGAGCCGCTATTACATTAGCGCCTTCTGTGGCTGCTATTTTACAAAAAGTATTAAATTGGACCAACGAAGAAAGAGAAGCACAACTGCAATCATTTATTCAATTAGCACAACAATACATAATTCATTAAATTTATTTTATGACTCCATTTATCGCAGAATTATTAGGCACCGCTTTTATCATCGCTTTTGGTAATGGGGTGGTGGCCAATGTGGTTTTACACAAAACAAAGGGTAACAATGGTGGATTAATTGCCATTACTTTTGGTTGGAGTATGGCCGTTTTTATGGGGGTTTATATTGCTAGTGCTGCTAGTGGGGCACATTTAAATTCAGCAGTTACCATTGGTTTAGCATCGATGGGTAAATTTGATTGGAGCTTGGTGCCACAATATTTATTGGCGCAATTATTAGGTGCTATGCTAGGTCAATTAGCCGTGTTTATCATGTACAAAGATCATTTTAATACAACAGCTGACGGGCTTACACAACGTGCTTGTTTTTGCACCGATCCTGCCATTCGTAATCCTGTTCAAAATTTCATGACCGAATTTTTGGCAACCTTTATTTTTATATTGGCAATATTATTTATCACCAAAGCAAGCAGCAGCCTAGGTTCCCTAGATGCATTGCCTGTGGCATTAGTAGTGCTTGCCATTGGCTTGAGTTTTGGCGGGCCCACGGGTTATGCCATCAACCCCGCGCGTGATTTGGGCCCGCGTATCATGCACTTTATTTTGCCCATGACCAATAAGTCCTCTTCCGATTGGGGGTATGCTTGGGTGCCAATAGCTGGGCCAATTTTAGGAGCTTTAGCTGCGGGTTTCATTTATAATTTCATTCAGTAAAATTGCGCAATGCGTAACAAGCGCTTAGGTGCAAAGCCTTATTTCAAAAACGGCAATTTAAACTGCGTTTTGATTACGCGTTTTTTCTTCATCACAGTAGAAGTATGCTGAAATTCTTGATAATAAATTTTCAATAGAATCAAGAAATAGGAAATCAATAACGGCCCAAAAATTAAACCTGTAATTCCAAAATATTTTAATCCCATGATGACGCCTAATAGCGTAACTAATGGATGTACATCAGCCATTTTTTTAGCGAGTACAAATCTTACTACATTGTCCATGGTGCCTAACACTATGGCTCCCCATGCAATCAATCCTACTCCTTCTGCAATGCCCATATTCGCCATTAAATAAATACTAATGGGTACCCAAATAATTCCTGCTCCTACAATGGGTATAACGGATGATAAGCCTGTTAGTACTGCCCAGAATCCAGGTTGGCTTAAACCTACCCACCAGTAATAGCCCCATGCCAATCCTCCTTGTATAATCGCAATCAATGGAACACCTATTGCATTGCTTACAGTTTGTGCGTGTAATTCGTTTGCAAACAACATGATTTTTTCTCGCTTAAAGGGCAAGTAAAAAACAATTGCTGCTTCCATTCTATTCAAATTGGTAATCATGAAAAACAAAATGAAATACATCATACCAATTGAGCTGAGCAAGTTCAATCCTTGGTTCAATAAGTTGCTGATGAAATTGGTTAAGTATCCTTCTAGTCCACTCAAGTTTTTCTCTGACAATAATTGGAAATGATATTCTGCTTGTAATTTTTTATCTAACTCTTTTAGCGGTTCTAAAAATGCGTCTGTATTGCCAGCTATTAATAACGCTTTATTATAGAGCATTCCAGCTAATAAAGAGAAGGGCAATAGGATAATAAAAAATGAAACAAAAATTACTAATACCGCAGCTGCTGACTTACTCCAGTTTTTTTTCTTCACCAAAAATTCAACAGAGGACTTACTTAATACATAAAACAGCACTGCAGCTAAAAAGGCAGTGAAAAATTGTTGCAAAGTGTAAAAAAGGAACCCTGCAAAAATGAGAATCACTCCCAAGAAGATGTAGCGGTTTATTTTATGTTCTTGCTGCATTTTTCGTAACTTGTATCAAATGTATCATTTATGAGCGAGAACAGTAAATTCATTTCGGGATTATTGCTGGGTGCGCTGGCCGGAACCGCACTGGCATTATACTTGAATTCTGAAAAGGGGAAAGCACTTTTAGCCGATTTAAATATTGAAGCTGATCATTTAAAAGAAGAGATGCACGAAGGCTATGATAATGCTAAAGAAGGGGTGGATGAGCTGTTGACTAAAGCTAGAAATTTGGTTAAAGAACTAGAGCAAAAAATAAACCATGTCTGAGTCGGAAGATTTTTTTGGTAACGCCAAAAAGGAATTAGAAGCCTATATCGAGAATCGAATTCTATTGGCTAAAATGCAAGTGACCCAGAAACTGAGCCACAAATTGGCTTCGGTGGTGATAATCACCCTGCTAGCTACCATTTTTGCTTTTGCAATGGTTTTTGGGGGGATTATGGCTGCCTATTATTTAACCGACCTTACGGGTAGCTTGGTGAAGGGGTTTGGGTATGTGGCCGCTTTTTATCTAGCACTACTATTCTTGGCTTTCTTTTTCCGAAAAAAACTCATTGCGGTTATGGTTGATGCCATCATCAAAAACATTTTAAAGTAATGCCCAATTATATAAAACAACCCATTAATAGCCACCAAGAGCTTGTTAGGGCTATTGAAGCGCTCAAGGGAGATGTGGCGAATCAAGAAAAAGAACTGGCTACCATGGCTGGAAAAATTCCCGGTCAGTTGTTTAAGCAGGCTTCTGGAGCCATTGTGCCCGCCATTTTAAACACCGCCACCATTAGCGGAGCTTGGAACATTTTGAAATTAGTTCCGGTTGCCCAATCCCTGTTTTCACTTTTCAAGAAAAAAAAGGGCTAGTTCCCTCGCTTTTTTTGCTCCTTACCCTTACCTTTGCGGCCAAATCAACCATTTATGGCAACAACAGGGAAGATTAAACAAATTATTGGTGCGGTTGTAGACGTTCATTTTCAGGACAGCTCTTTGCCTGAAATCTACAATGCTTTAGAAATAACCAAAGAAAACGGCGATAAGCTAGTTTTAGAAGTGCAACAGCACTTGGGTGAAGACAGTGTACGTACCATCGCGATGGACGGAACCGAAGGTTTAGTAAGAGGTATGGCAGTAGTTGATACTGGTATTCCTATTGCAATGCCGATTGGTGAAGGTATCAATGGTCGTTTGTTTAACGTAACTGGAGATGCTATTGATGGTCTTCCTCAATTAAGTAAAGTAAATGGTCGTCCTATTCACAATAAGCCGCCATTGTTCGAAAACTTAAGTACTGCATCAGAAATTTTATTCACTGGTATTAAGGTAATCGACTTGATCGAGCCTTATGCAAAAGGTGGTAAGATTGGTTTATTTGGTGGTGCGGGTGTAGGTAAAACCGTATTGATTCAAGAATTGATCAACAATATTGCGAAGGGTCACGGTGGTCTTTCTGTATTTGCTGGTGTGGGTGAGCGTACTCGTGAGGGTAACGACTTGTTGCGTGAGATGATTGAAGCAGGTATCATGAAATATGGTGATGCGTTCAAACACAGCATGGAAGAAGGTGGATGGGATTTGTCTAAAGTAGATATGGAAGGATTGAAAGATTCTAAAGCTACTTTCGTATTTGGTCAAATGAACGAACCTCCAGGTGCACGTGCTCGTGTGGCTTTGAGTGGTTTAACAATTGCGGAATATTTCCGTGATGGTGATGGTACTGGAAAAGGTAAGGACATTTTGTTCTTCGTTGATAATATCTTCCGTTTCACACAAGCTGGTTCTGAGGTATCTGCATTGTTAGGTCGTATGCCTTCTGCGGTAGGTTACCAACCAACCCTTGCTACTGAAATGGGATTGATGCAAGAGCGTATTACTTCCACTAAGAATGGTTCTATCACTTCTGTACAGGCGGTTTACGTACCTGCGGATGACTTGACTGACCCAGCTCCTGCAACTACTTTCGCTCACTTAGATGCTACTACTGTATTAAGCCGTAAGATTGCCGATTTAGGTATCTACCCTGCGGTGGATCCTTTGGATTCTACTTCTCGTATCTTAACGCCTGCTATTGTAGGTAATGCGCATTATGATACTGCTAACCGTGTAAAATTAATTTTACAGCGTTACAAGGAACTACAAGATATCATTGCCATCTTAGGTATGGATGAATTGAGCGAAGAAGATAAAATGACTGTACAGCGTGCTCGTAAAGTACAACGTTTCTTATCTCAGCCTTTCCACGTTGCTGAACAGTTCACTGGTTTGAAAGGTGTATTCGTTAGCATCGAAGATACCATCAAAGGTTTCAACGCTATCATGGATGGAGAAGTGGATGAGTATCCTGAAGCTGCATTTAACCTAGTTGGTACTTTGGAAGATGCAATGGAAAAGGGTAAGAAAATGATGGAAGCTGCAAAAGGATAATTTATGATTTTAGAAATACTAACTCCTGAGAAAAAATTATACAGTGGCGAAGTGTACGGTGTACAATTGCCTGGTATATCTGGTTTATTCGAAATACTTGATAAGCACGCTCCATTGGTGAGTGCCTTGGGTAAGGGTAACCTTAAGATTTTAAAGGATAAAAAGGAAGTTGAAAGCTATTCTATTCAAAGTGGTTTTGTTGAAGTAATCAACAACAAAGCTACCGTGTTGGTAGAGGGCGCAGTGCAGCTGTAAGCGCCTTTGTTGCGCGGCGGCTTTAATCGACCTTAATTAAATTTTTCTTAATAGTTTGAACAGTCTCGAATTTTCGGGACTGTTTTTTTATGGGCTTCCTAAAGGGTTCTTGCACTTGTGAGCTCATTTAATTGTTAGCTCTGGTGCTGCATGGAATGCGAATATAAAAAAGGACTGAAAAAATATACTGAAAGTATATGTTGAATTGGTTGAAATTGCGAGATTTTACGAGAATCTCGCAATTTTTACTAAATTTGCCCAAATTCGATTTTAATGATTGAAAAAGCTCCTAAACATATTAAGGAAGACGATACTATTAAAGTAATGTTAGACTTAGAAAGTAAGGGGGTTTTAAAGACTTTTCAAGATGACTATTTGTATTGGGATAAAATTAAATACAAGTCAAAAGATCATCCTCCTGAAAAAGTATGGAATGCGGTAAAACTTCATCGGTGGTTGAGACAAACCACTATCAAATTTGGAAAGTATCAATTTAGTTTTGTCATTACTGATTATATGCAACGTGTTTTGCATCAGTTCGATTTGCATATTGGGGGAAACTTGAGCAGTAATATTGGGATTGCTGAAACAGATAAAACTAAGTTTGTTATTAGTTCAATAATGGAAGAAGCTATTTCGAGTAGTCAAATGGAAGGTGCAAATACAACTCGAAAAAAGGCAAAAGAAATGATTCAGAAGGAGCAAAAGCCTACCAATAAATCTGAGCAAATGATTCTGAATAATTTCATCACAATGAAGCATATTGTTCAGCATAAAAACCAATCTGTTACTCCGAATAGGATTCTTGCGTTGCATCAATTAATTATAAAAGACACACTTAATAAAAAAGTTGAAGAAGGAAAATTCAGAGACACTAATGATGTTTATGTAGTAGATCATAGCTCTAGCGAAGTGGTTCATCAACCCCCATCTCATGACGAATTGGTCTTGTTAATAAACGACCTTTGTGAATTTTGTAATAAAGAGTCTGAAAATTTTATTCATCCTGTAGTAAAGGGCTGTATCATTCATTTTATGATAGGATGGATTCATCCATTTGTTGATGGTAACGGAAGAACAGCTCGTGCTCTTTTTTATTGCTATATGCTTAAGCAAGGATATTGGCTTACAGAATATTTATCAATATCTAGAATAATAAAAGATTCCAAAGCTCAATATGAAAAAGCTTATTTGTATTCAGAGATAGATGAGAATGATCTTAGTTATTTTATAACCTATCATATCAAAACATTAGAGAAAGCTATTGAAGCTTTAAAGCAATATATTAATACAAAGCAAAAAGAAGTTTTTCAGGCAGCTCAATTTATGTCTATACCAGGTGTAAATGATCGGATGGCACAAATAATCAAGCTTATTCATGATGATCCTGAAAGAATTCTAAATGTAAAAGAAATTGAATCAAGATTCAGTATTTCAAATTTTACAGCAAGATCTGATTTGAAAAGTTTAGTTGAGTTGGGCTTTTTGCAAGCAATTCAAGTTAATAAAAAGAAACAAAATTTTATTCGAGGAAATGGGTTTGATGAATTACTTAAAAAGCATTTGTAAATTCAGATGTAATTTTCCTTTGTCTCATTGAAATCGACCGCTTACGTTCAAATACTAGTCTCTCACTCATTTGTTTGATTATAATTTTTGAATCTAAGTAGATTAGGGTACAAGAAAAGCTTTACTTATGCAGAAAGCGCCCTTACTTCTTTTACTTATTCTTCCCTTTTGCTTGCTTGCTCAGCAATATCCCATCAATAGCATCAATATTAATTTGCCTCAAAATGCAGATCCTTACACTACTAATTGGACTAGTGGAAATTCTTTATTGAGTATTAATGTTTCTTCTAGAGCGCTTGGAGGAAAATTAGATCCTATTTTAGAGGGCAGTAAAATTTTAGTTCAAATTAAAAAAGGCGGGTCTGAAATTTGTGGATCATACACTCCGAGTTCGGCTCCTGCTGCGGGTTTTAGTGGCATTGTAAAAATTTGGAGTGGGAATGCTGCAGTAAGTTTATTAGGCCAAGAGTGTAAGCTCCCTCCAGGTGAATATCAAATTTGTGTTCGTTTTTATGGAGGTCCTAATAATATGCCTTTAAGTGAAGAAAAGTGCAAGTCGTTTACGGTCAAAAATACTGAACAAGCTTTTAATAAACCGTTGAATATTATTCCGGTTAACGAATCCATTTTTAATCAGCAAATGGCTGCTGCACCTGTTTTATTTAAGTGGTCTGCAGTCAGCCCTAATCCTGGTACAGTAGTAAAATACCTTTTAAAAGTTTGGAAGAAATCAGCTGGTCAGCCCGCTGCTCAAATCATCAATTCTACAGAACCATTATTCACAAAAGAATACACAGGGTTAACGCAAGCGAATGTGCCTAATTTAATTGATCCTAGTTGTTTAACAGGTGGTTGCGAATTTGTATGGCAGGTGCAGGCTTTGGGTAATAATGGTATTTCTTATGGTGCTAATAATGGAGTAAGTGATTATACGGTTTTTAAAACCAATGCTGCTAATGTGAATACCAATACAGGTGCTTGTGCTAGTATTTCTACTAAAGTTTTTGCAATTGGAGATGAGATTAATTTGTCCGACGATTTCAAAATGAAATTTTCTACGGTTCCTACTGGTACCAATGATTCTCTTACTGGTGAAGGCATTGTTAGGGTAAAATGGTTGGGTATTTTTAATGTTCGCTTTAAAGGAATTAAAATAAATGCACAGAACAAATTATGTGCTGGTTCCATTCATACTAAAACAGATCCCAATCAAAATTATCCTGTTCAGTTTTTAATCAATGCTACCAGTGTCAATAATTATGGGGGTGCTTGGACGATGAATAAATTGGGAGAAGTGGCTGATTTTGTTAAAGCCAACAAGCATTTAAAACCACTAGTGCCTGCAGAGATTGCGCCTTTTGTAGATAGCTCTTTGGCGGTGCAACCCATTAATATGCCAGTAGGCTATTTTAAAAATGGAGATACTTCTGAAGCTTTTGGTTTTACTGAAATGATTTTTAGACCCGACTTTGCTGAGTTTGAAGCCATTGCTTCTTTGAATACAGAAAAGATTTTTAAAAATCCTAGCAATACCATGAATGGAACGGGTTCTATTGGATTAAGAGGTCATGGAATTCGGTTTACAAATGCTGGAATTACAAGTATTTCTGGTTCCTTAAAGTTGATTGATGAAGTAATAGTTTCTTATGCGAATACGGGTACTGAAAATTTAAAAATGATTTTTAACAAAGAGTCTTCCGGGCATATTGGGAATGGGATTGTATTCAGTGCTAATGATCCTTCTTTTTGGAAATATAATTTGGATGTTGATATACAGTTACCCAAAGAATTTTTAGTTCCTGTTGATAAATCTAAAACCAATGTTGCGTTTAATTTTCAGCTCAACACAGCAAAATGGTCCGACTATGTGGTAGAAGGAACACTACCTGCTTGTGTAATTCCGAATACCAATGGATTGGGTTTTAAAGCTGGGGTGATTGCGTATGATCATTCTTATGTTGCCAATCCTACGGGAATGGTTTTCCCTACTGGTTATGCGGGCAATACCAATGCTTTCTTCACTGGTTTTTATCTGAAAAGTTTTAGTATGACTTTGCCCGATGAGCTAAGAAGTTATGCTGATACCAGTAAACGAATTGAAGTGCTTGCACAAAACTTAATTATTGATGAGTATGGTTTATCAGGAAAAATTTGGGCTAATAATATTATCAGTTTTCCTAAAGCTAATATTGGAAATTTAGGCGCAAGTATTGATACAGTGAGTGTGAGTTTTGCGAATGGCGCTTTAATGGAGGGTAAAATGAAAGGTAAAATTACGCTGCCTTTAAGCTCTTCTAGTAGTGTAGCGAATGCATTGAATTATTCTGCATTGTTTAATGCAGGTAACGCGTCTTTTGTTTTCATGTTAAAACCTGGTGCTGATATTACCAGTAAATTTTTGGGGGATGGGAAGCTGAAGATTAGTCCTAGCTCTAACATGAATTTGACACTCTCTAAAGTGAACAATAAACGAAAAGTAAGTTTTGCGATTGATATAAATGGAAGCCTTTATTATCCTTCAGGTAAAATGATTGATCCCGGAAGTAATATTCCATTGGATCTAGATCTCTCTTGTAAATTCCAGCACCTCGGGATGACTTACACAACGGGTACTACGGATAATTTTACTTTTAATCCTGGTCAATGGTCTTTTGCTAGTCCGCAGAAAAAGTTTTCTGGATTTGCTTTTACCATCACTGATGTGAAACCCAAAATTGATCCTGTTGAAACCGTTGCGGAAAAGCAATATTTATTCAAGGGTGGGGTAGAGTTGGTGGCCAAAATTAATATTGGTAGTGAGAACAGTAATATTGCCATCAGTGGTGATACGAAGTTGATATTACGTGGCGCAATCATTTCTTCAAAGTATATTCCTTCTGCATCTACTGATACTACTGGTGTTCAGACTATCGTGAATCAATTAAAGCCTTCTATTCCTAAAGGATTTAATCCTTTGCAAACAAATGAATTTGAAGCACAGACAATGATTGTTGAGCAGTATGGATTTTTAACGGAATTAAAACCCAAGTATTTAGGTGTTGAAGTAAAAAGTATTCATGTAGATGTGAGCACACCTGCTGTCAAGATTAAAGGATCCGTTGAGTTCTTTAAAAAAGATGCGAAATACGGGAATGGTTTCAAGGGCGAATTACAAGCTAAGTTTACCACGATGAATATGGCTATTCAGGCTGGTGCTGTATTTGGGAACACTAAATATATTCCAGGGAATAGTGGTAACGGTTTTAAATATTGGATGGTTGAAGCACAGGCTAATTTGCCTGCACCAGGTATACCTTTTTTAGGAGGTGTTGCATTCAGGGGTTTTGGCGCTGGTGTGTATAGCAGAATGAAAATGACGCTGCCTTCTAGATTTAATCCAACATTAGCATCCGCGAGTACTTTTGGGGGGGCCATTTTTACTCCGGATGCTTCTATCAAATTTGGTTTTAAGGCAATCGTTATTTTAGCAACAACTCCTAAAGAAGAAACCTTCAATGGAAGCGCTGGAATTTCTGCTGAGTTCAATGCCAGCGGTGGTATGAACTTCATCAAATTTAATGGTCTCTTTTATTGTGGGTCAAAAATTATTGAGCCAGAAAAATCCTTTGCGAATGGATCGCTTTCAGTGGAATATGATTTTCCCCAGAAGATATTCAATATGAATGCTTCCATTAATATTGATAAGGATCCAATTTCTACGCCTACTCCTGCGAATATGCGATTGTATATTGACGGGAAAAACAACAAATGGTATTTTAAAAGTGGAACGCCTACCGCTCCTATGTGGGTTAAGATAAACAATACTAATATTGAAGCGTACTTAATGTTTGGAAATGATTTAGGTACTGATATACCCACTGGATTTATGCAAAAAACCAAAGATGGTTTTGCAAACTTAGGGTATGCTTTACCTGCATTTAGTGAAACTGCAACGGGCGACAATAAATACCAATCGGCAAGGGGTTTTGCTGTTGGGTTGGGGGTTCATAATACTAAACCACCGGTAAAAATTAATGTTGCAAGCTTTTCAGTATTGAAACGAGATTACTATGCAGACATAGAATATGCATTTCAAGCGGGCGGAGAAATCAATGCCTCTTTATTGCAGTACGATGGGTGTATAGGATTTGGGAAGGGTTGGAGAGCAAGAATGGCCATTGCCGTTTATGCGAGTGCAGAAGTAAATTATGCATACGACTTACCAATTCTCGGTTCTAAATCTGGTTGGTTGGCCAGTGCAAAAGGAGCAGCGTCTGCTATTGCTGAATTCCCTAATCCAACTTATATAGCAGGAAAAGTAGAAGGGGCTGCAAAAACAATTGGTGGATACAATGCTACCATTAATAGAAGTTTTTCAATTGGTAGTCAGTGTGCTGGTTCTGAGCAATCTGGGGGAGCCAATACAGTATATAAACAAGAAAACGTGGTGGATTCATTGGATTATTCTTTGATTAAATTAATTGTAACACCCGGTGCTGAAAATATTTCTCGGACGACCAATTTTGCAGTGTTGCTGAATTATCCTTTTAACCAATCATTTTCGATTGATGAGCAACAGGCCAATGGTACCATTAAAACAAGAACATTTAAAGCAACTTATACTACGAGCTTAGTTCAGGATACCACGGGTATACCAACACCTGCGATTCCTTTGTATGCTAAAGGATCGGATATGTATGGTGCTAGAAAGTTTCAGCTAAGTAATACTCCAATAGTTTCTAATCCCCTTAAATCCAATACCAGTTATCGTTTCACGGTGAATGCTAAGTTAGAAGAACAGGTTAATAATGTTTGGGTTTCAGTAAAAAAGAAGGGTACTACTATTCCTGTTACGCAGCAAGAGCAACTTTCGTTTAAAACCAATGCTGAATCAGCAAGCGCAACTGCAACCAATCAATCGAATAGCAATTCGGTTTCTCCTAAAAAATTAATCATTCAATAAAGAAAAATATATGTGCAATCCCTCTGCAAGAAAACTTATTTTTCTATTGATACTACTCATTGGAAGCCATTCCATGGTTGCACAAGCAGTGGAAGGTCCACCCATTGTTATTACTGCTAGGTCTTATGAAGATCGCATTGTACTAAGGTATTTTGCCACTACTCCTCAATTATTTAAAGTAGCCAATCAATCGGGTTATATCATCGAAAAAGCAATAGCTGTTTCGAATCAATCCAAAGAACAATTAGCGTATACGCCCATAAAAAATAGCCCCTATAAAAGATGGAATGAAGATCAATGGACAGCAGGATTTAAACAAAAAACTATTGCTGATTCCAATGAAACCAATTTGGCTGGTCTTGCCATGGGATTAACTGAAGGCAACGTGTTTATGGCAACGGGTGATATGCTCAGCGATAATTTAAAATCGTTGAATGAGATCAGAAATAAAGTGGGTAATAATTTTAGTTTTACCATCATGGCTTCTCTACAAAGTAAGTTGGCTGCGGAAGGGCTGGGGCTATGGGCAGAAGACAAGGAAGTGCAAGTAGGAAAAAATTATTGGTACAGAATTAGGGTCAATCAAACATCGGTTAATAAAAATGATTGGGTATATATAGCAGTTCAATGCAAACCCTTTAGTCAACTGTATTTAAAAAATGATACTTTGGTTAAAGTGGTGCCCGGTGATCAAACTATTCAATTTAGTTTTCCTGAATCACTTGATTATTTCGCCTATTTCATTTACAGAAAAGATGCAGCTACAAAGCCCTATAAAAAATTAACACCTACTCCGTCAATGCAATTAACGCCAATTGACTATGAAGGAACTGGGCGTTATGGATACCTCGATTCAGGGTTAACCAATTATCAACACTATCAATATAAAATTACCGTTATCACTCCTTTTGCGGATGAACTGGTGCTGGGTGAATTCACTGCAATGCCCAAAGATTTAACTCCTCCTCCCTCTCCTAATTTAACTAGTGCAAAACATATGGCTCCTAAAGAAATCATGCTTCAGTGGAATATGTTGGCTAAACTCCCCGCAGATTTTAAAGGATTTAATATTGGTAGGAGTAACAATGATAAAGATGGCTTTAAAAAAATTAATACTCAATTGCTATCTGGTAATGTTAATACTTTCAAGGATACTAAATTTACTACAGACGAATCCCTGTATTATATTGTTGAAGCTGTTGATACTGCTGGTAATTCCAGTTATTCTTTTCCATTAATGGTTGCCTTGGTAGACAGTACCCCGCCCGCTGCTCCTGTAATTCAATCAGCCATTATTGATTCTGTTGGTAAAATTACGATCAGGTTTAAACCCAATACTGAAAAGGATTTCCTAGGCTATCAATTAATGAAAGCAAACGCGGCGGATCATGATTTTTCTATTGTTTATCAGTCGTTCAATGATAGTACGGATGAGAAAGTATTTGTGCTCTACGACTCTACTACCTTAAATACCCTGACTAAGAAAATCTATTATAAAGCCATTGCTTTTGATAGTCACTTTAATCAATCAATTGATTCTAAAACTATTGAAGTAAAAAGGCCAGATACTATTCCGCCTATCGCTCCTATGATTGTAGATTATCGAATTTCTGATACTGCTATTCAATTAACCTATGTTCCTTCTGAAAGCGAAGATGTATTAACGCAATACCTATTTAGAAAAGATATCAGTGCCAACAAGGTAGATACTTTAATGGTCTCTCCAGATCTTACTAAATCAAGTTTCTCGGATAATTCGTTTAATTCAGGTAAGCAATATGAATACACCATGATTGCCAAAGATGATGCGGGTTTATTCTCGAAGTTATCTCCCCCTATTGTTATCATGAGTCCTAAACAAACTAGGCTTCCCAAGCCGGTTTTATCGGGTGTGTATTCAAAAGATAAAAATGAGATTACATTAAGATTTTCGGTTAATACCAATCTGGATGAAAATAATACTTCAGTAATCATCTATGCAAAAAACAATTTGGAAGCTAGTTGGAATAAACTTGAAATTATTCCTTATAAAAAGAATACTAGCCATATTGTAAAACCCTTATCTGAGAATAAGGAAATATATTTTTCGATTGTACTCGTAGACAAACAGGGTAAATCCTCTGTATTTAGTGAAACTTTAAAATTAGTTTTATAATGTTCACCAACAATCGCATCCCTTATTTATTCATACTATTCACAGTCCTATTCTATAGTGAAGCGTCTATTGCACAAGATACTGCCAAGAAGAAGCCGCTGATAAAACTTACAGGAACCATGGGAATAACTTATGAAGGGTATGGATTAAATGTAAAGCCAACTGGAAGTAATATATATTCTCCTAGAAAACCTTGGAATCAGGTTCGGTTTTTATTTAATCCAACACTCCATATTGGGAATAAAATTTCGATTCCTTTAAGTATGAATTTTGCTTCAATGGCCACTAATTTCGCAGGGCCTTACGCTGGATTAAAAAATCAAACCATTGGTCAATTTTTAACGAATCCTGCTAATAATTTTTCTTTAAATCCAAAGTATAAATGGGTAGAATTATTACTGGGCACACAATATATCAAATACAGTGATTTAAGTACAGGGGATATTGGAGTGTTTGGCGCAGGAGTCAATTTAAGCCCAGGAAAATTTCGAATTAAATATTTTACAGGTGTATCGCAGCAGGGAATTAATAGAGTGGCATTTCCTCTTCCTGGCACAATAGGTGCTTTTAAAAGGAAACATTATATGTTTCAAATTGGTACGGAAGTAGAGGGGGAGCATAAAGTGGCTTTTACAGTGTCTAAAGCCAAAGATGATATTCAATCTGTTACTAGTCCACCTTTAACAGTGTTACCGCAAGAAGGATTTACAATTTCTTTTTTAGCACAAAAGTATTTTAAAACTGGTTGGTTCTTCAATGTGGAAATGGCACAAAGTGTTTTTACGAAAGACTTGAATATGCCATTATTATTATTGACTGATAATGTATCTGTCAAACCATTTATTAATGCTAGAACCTCAAGTGTAAAAGATCAGGCTGGCCAACTGAGCTTTGGAAAAAAGTCAACCAATTTTGATATTAGTTATGCTACTAAGTATGTGGGTGCTGGCTATCAAACAACGGGTTATCCTTTTATGCAAGCGGATCATTGGGATAATACCATTAATACCAGATTGAACCTTTTGAAAAATAAAATGAATATTAATGCTAGTATTGGCCAACGGGTGAATAACCTCAGCAATACCAGTTTACGCGCAACCCAGTTTCTTGGTAATATCAATTGGTTTACACAAGTGAATGACCGCTTATCTGTTAATGTCAATTATAACAATTTTGGTTTCCAAACAGTGAGTGGCCTTAATCCCTTTGGAATAAAAAATGTGAGTAACGATTTTGGTGTAAGTCCTACATATACTTGGTCTACTGAAAGCGTAACGCATACGCTATCGACGAATTATAATTATAGTAAGTACGATGAACGCGATGTAAATACAGGTATAACAACCAGTAATAATACACATACCCTTGTTGTTACGTATATGCCTATTTATGTGAATAGAACTATTACTCCCGATTTTAGTTTAATGTATTTTAATAATACCATACCTACTTTAAAGAATCGATTACTTACTTTATCATCAGGATTAGGTCTTCCATTGCTAGCTGAAAAATTGCAAGTAAAAGGCCAAATTCAATACACGATGGGTAAAATCAATAGTTTTACCGCTAATAATAATTTAGTCTTGTCATGTAGCTTTGATTATAAGTTGAGTAAGAAAATGACTTGGAACAGTTTTCTTTCTACCAACTATTTCAGGTACGGGAACGAGTTAGGACTTACAACACTGATAGGTGCAAATTATTTAGAATCTAATTTGAGAACTGGGTTAATGTATAAATTTTAAGCGTGCTATTTTATCAATACTAATTGGTTGATCATGAAAAAATATTTTACCGTTTTATTGGTTTGTACTTGTTTATTAAATCAGTTAGTTGCGCAAATCAATACCACCTTGACGGTTCAGTCTCAACCTCCCGCTAATTTAAGTGAGTGGGCAACTAGAAATGCGGTATTGAGCTTTGTAGTCGATTATGGTAGACCTGATCCTCAGCCGGTTATTTTTAAAACAGAAATCAAGTTGTTAGATGGAACTGTTGTAGCTACTACTGATGTTCAAAAAGTAAATAGTATTATATTAAATAGAGGGGTGTCCATTTTTTTTGCTAAAGATGTGATGCCACTTGAAAACCTCATATTTACAGGCCAGTATAGAAAAACAATTGAAAGAACTGGAAAATTACCTTCTGGTCAATACCAGGTATGCGTATCTATTTTGCAGCCAGGTACCTTTCAAATTATAGCAGCAGAGCGATGTAGAATTTTTAATTTATTTGGAGTTCAATTACCTTTTTTAATGATGCCAATTAATCAGTCTATTATTCCAAAATTAAATGCACAGAATGCCATCACGTTCAGATGGACGCCAGTCACTCCTCAGTCTGCCATTGCACCAGCAACTTATCGTTTGCAAGTGTTTGAAGTTTTATCTAATCAACAGCCTGTACAAGCATTAAGAGCCAATCAACCCATTTTAGATATTTCATTGCGGGGTGTTACGCAATATATTTGGCAACCAAGAATGTCTTTTTCAAATAATGATTCACTTGTTCAATTTATCTGGACTATACAAACATTGGATCCTACTGGGTCACCTATATTACTTTCTGATGGAAATGGGGAAAGTAGGAGTGAACCCTTCATTTTTAAAGTGGATACAAATGTGGGTGTTAAACGAAAAGATTAATTATTGAGGCAGACTATTTTGCTTTGTCAACCAATTTTTATAAAGGTCAATTGGGATGCTTATGATTGTCCTGTTCCCAGGATTGGTGGGGCTTTCGGTAATAGGTGATTGTTCAATCGTAATTGGTAAGCTACTAAACTGATTTAAAGCGGTAATTCGTTTATTAATTAGTTCCATTCCTCTGCTTTTATGTAGCTCGGACTGTTTTATTTTTTGGCTATTTTTTATGCCAATTCCATTGTCATTTATTTGGATGTTAATATAGTTAAGTGCATTGCTAAAATGAATGATAATACTGCCAGGCAATGAAGAAGGCACTATACCATGTAAGACTGCATTTTCCAATATCGGTTGTAGCATCATGGTAGGTATCATTATATGCTCTATGTCTAGTTCATCATCAATTATTATCTGAAAATCTAGTTTTTCAGTAAATCGCATTTTTTCGAGTCTTAAATATATTTTTATATTTTCTATTTCCTGATCAAGCGGAATAAAATATTGTTGTACCGCTTCAAAATTTTTTCTAATTAGAGAAGCAAAGTCACTCAAATACCTATTTGCATTTTTTCTGTCTTGTAAATTGATGTAATGCTGTATGCTATTGAGTGCATTAAAAATAAAATGAGGATTCATTAAACTGGTGAAAGACTGTTGTTCAAGTGCGGCAGTTTGTAAATTGGCATATTCTAATGCGATTTTATTTTTTCTTCTTTTTTGTTTCAACTTATTATAAATCATGAAAACACCTGTTTGAGCAATAAGCGTAATGATTAGCCAAAACCAAATTGATTTCCATAATGGGGTATTAATATTAAATACAATGCTTGAAATTTTATTACTTCTATATCCATTAATGTCAACAGCCCTGAATTTTATTTGATGGTTGCCATGACTAAGTTCTAATGTGAGGTTGTTCTCATATAATGCTCGCCAAGTTTTAGCATTGTCTAAATTGTATTCTATATGATGGTTGTGGCCAGTAATATCAATGCCTGCTAGTTTAAGTTGAATATTTCTTTGCTGATAACTTAAGTTATAAGTATTATAAATGGATGTATCATGTTGATTGATGCTAACTTTTTGGATGTGCACGGGTATGTCGATCTGGGATACCTTAATATTTGTAGGTATGATGGAAATGCCGTCACTCGTTGCAGCATAAATAGTATCTTCTTTGTATGCAAATTCATTGATAATATTATTTGCTAACCCATCCTGCGTAGTGATATTGTTGATTTTGTATTGTAGTTTTTCATTCTGGTAAGTATAACTTAATCTACTTATCCCATTTGAAGTCCCTATCCATATTTGGCCAGGTTTTGCATTAATTAAACATCTGATGGCATTGCTAACAAGGCCATTGCCTTCATTAATTACTCCAATAACAGAGTCATTATTCATAACAGCAATACCACTTCCTCCAGTTGCAACCCACCCTAACTGATCTTTTGTAAAGCAAATGGAGGTAATTCTTTCACTCAGTAAATCATTGTTTCTATTTAAAGGAGTTGTTTGATTTTTACTATAGTTGTATTTATAAAGTCCATCGGTTGAGCCAAAATAGACTTCTTCTTTTTCATCTTTCCCAAACGCAGTTATTCGTTTTTTTAATCCATTGAGAGACTTAACTGTGAGATGATTGATGTTTATGGAATACAAATTAGAAGTATGACCTGAAATGATGATGCTGTCATTAAAAAGAATCGCTGTTTTGCTAAATAGATTTGTATTCTTTTTCTCATTTTTTATTGAGGTGATATAATTTTTAAAAACGCCTGTTTCGGAAAAAGTGAATACTTTATTTTGAATTGCTATTATTTTCCTGATTCTAGCAATTTGCCAATTTTTTTCTGTTTTGTGTAGTTTTATTTGATTGGGTAATACTTCAATTATTTCACCATAAATATTCCCGGCAAGGATCCTATTCTTCGATTCCTTAGCGATACTCATGAAAAATTTATTGGTAAAATCTTTTGGGAATTCTACATTCTTAATAGTGTTGTTTCTATATAGTAAAAGTCCTTTATCAATTGAGCTTACCCATTGATTTCCATATCTGTCATCATAAATTGAATTCGGTATATAATTGCCACTAAATGATGTGGAATATTTTAAAGTTTTTTTATTGAATACATAAATCTTTCCTGAATTACCTAATAACGAAATGCTTGTTGGGGTAATTTGATAGTTGTTATAGTTTTCTGGAACGGATACAGAGTCAATGGTAAACCTTAAGGGATTTACTCGAAAGCCTGAAATTCTATAGATCTTCTTTCTTTGATACATAAAAAAGTATAAGTTCCCTTCATGAATGCTTCTAGTAATATGTTCGTTAAAATAGTAGAATAGTAAATTGCTGCTATCGATTTGCTTTCCGTTATGCTCTACAAAGAGCTTTATTTGGTTATACTTTGATTTTGAAGTTAATGGTTCGAAACCGTGCATAAACTTATTCCCACTTTTATCTTCTTGAATAAATGTTTTCCCATTGTTATTAAATTCAATGGTTTGTTTCCCATTTACTTCTTTAAAAATACTTATCGCTTTTTCATTACTAAACATCATTCCCCCATTTTTTAATGGGAAGAAATTCATTTCAGAAGTACCTTCAATAATTTGATTTAGAAGAGGGTTTTCTTTTGCATTAATAAATCTATTTTTGATTTCATCAAAATAGGCTGGTTTTTGTTTAAAGCAATTCACCCAAATTCTTCCATTGATTTCTTTTGCAATAGATAGCACTTCATTGTCTGGAAGCCCATTATCTGTTGTAAAAGTTTGAAATCTTTTTCCGTCATACCGAGCAATACCAGCATCCGTTGCCACCCATAAGTAACCATCATTTCCTTCAATAGCTCTATAAATATAGTTACTTGGTAATCCATCCCTTGTTGTAAATGCTGTATATGTTTTGTTTTGAGCAGTTATTGTAGATACAAATGATGCAGATATTATAAGAACCAATATGCTATAAAATAGTCGCATTGCTTATTTCATTTTCGATAAGAAATCATCTAACTGCCTTCTACTGATACTCCAAAGATTTCCATCAGACATTTTAACCATTCCCCCATCTGTTGATTTATATTCTTTAACATGATGCAGATTTACGATATACGATTTATGAATTCGAGTAAAGTGTTCAGGGTCTAGCATTTCTTCAAAATCTTTAAGGGTTTTGCTAAATACCATTTTTTGAAGATTACCTAAGTGAATGATGGTGTAGTTACTATCTGCTTGTAAAGACACAATTTCATCTACTTCTATATAACAAATTGACCCAAGCTGATGTAAGGCTAATCGCTTAGAATACTTACTTGGTTTTATTTGTTCAAGTAACTTTTGAATGGTTTCTTGTTCTTTTCTTTTCCAGTCATTCGCTAAAAATGTTTGATTCAGTTTCTTTATGGCTGCATGAAGTTCATCTATATTGATTGGCTTTAAGATATAATCAAGCGCATTGGCTTTGATTGCTTTTATTGCGTATTCGTTGTAAGCAGTAACAAATATTATTTTATAGTCATGTTTTCCAAGACCTTCTAAAAACTGAAATCCATCTTCATTTGGCATTTGGATGTCTAAGAATATGACATCTACCTCCTTTTTTGATAGTATTTCTTTTGCAATACTTCCAGAATTGGCTTTTCCTACAATCAGTATGTTCTCACAATCATTTTCTAACAAGAATGCAAGATTATCTAGATTGTTTGACTCGTCATCTATTAGTAAAGCCTTTAGCATATTGGGAATTTACTCAATAATTTACAGATTTCCTTGTGTTTGAAACATATGAATGAGTAAACCGTAGCGATTAATGAGTGAAATGTATTACTTATTGATTGTAAGAATACCGTGAAAAAACGGTAAGAAAGCGTATTTATACGTATTTACATTTATCATTTATTCTGTTAATTAGATGAGTAAGCATTAAGTGTTTATATCACCGTTAAATAACCCGTATAAATTGATACAACTTCCCTATAGATGCCTTCTACTTAATTGTTCCTTCGTACTGTTCAGAACAAAACCTTGTTGCAACAAGTAAACAAAACCCGAGTTCACGGTAGCGGGACTTCTGCGTGACGCTGAAATAACCATGGCGATAGACAGGTCATTTAAATTTAATCAAAATGAAAAAAGTATCATTTGAACAACTTGGGTTGATGAACCTAAGTACGGAGGAATTCCAGGAGATTAATGGTGGAGAACTACCTAAATGGTTAAAGAGCGGTGCTGTTGGCTTGGCAATTGAAGTTGTCGACAACTGGAGCACAATTAAAAAGAGCTTTTTATCAGGATGGAATTCATTAAAGTAAATATTTAAATTTTTTAAAAATGAAAAATCAGACTATTGACCTTTCTAATTTTAAAGGTCTTCAAGAATTAAATATTAACCAGATGCAATCAATTGATGGCGGTGGTGAATTTTGGGATATTGTTTCGTATGCTGCCGGTGTAACTGCAAAAGTTATTTACACTTTCGCTAAAGATGCAATTTCTTATCAACATTCTTTGCCTCCTAACTTGAAAAAGTAATATGAAGGGGTTGGGGAAACCTGACCCCTTTATAAAATATTTTAGAATTGTTTTTACAGTATTATTCTAGGATAAAATATGTTTTAATAAATTATTTTATGGATTATTTTTTTATTAGACTGAATGATTTATATATAAATCTATTAGAGACGCTTTCAAAAATAAATATAATTAAGCTTAGTTTTTTGACTGTAATCATTGAGCTCTCAGTCTCATTTGTAGTTTCTTTTTTACTGCACTCTGAACAATCAGTTGGACCAAAATTCGAGACCAAGTTAGAGGAGTTTGTTCTTGTTGTTATTCTTGCTCCATTATTCGAAACGTTAATTTTTCAGTATTCAATAATTTCCCATATTATCGGTAAAAGACCAAATGCCTTGTTATTTGCATGTATTGTCTCAGCGGTCTTTTTTGGGTTATCACATTTTTATTCTCCCGAATATATTTTTAAAACATTCATTTCTGGGCTATTATTTGGAACACTTTTCTTAGTGGGCTATAAAAAAAATAAAAATGCTTTTGTTGTTGTTACAATTACTCATTCTATTTATAATTTAACTGTTTTTTGTTTGAGGCAGATTTAAAACGAGAAATCATGTATACTTCCAATAATAACTTCATCTTCTATAAATCAAAGCCTTGGATTTATTTAATGATTATTGCTATAATCATTTCCGCAATAGTTTCCTTACCCTTTATAAAGACAACTATTGCCATTAGGTCTAGTGGTGTTGTAAGACCTGCTAATGAAAGAACTGAGGTTAAGCCTTTGCAAACTGGCTACATTAATCAACTTTATGTAAAAGAAGGTGATTCTGTAAAGCAAGGACAACTAATTGCATCCATAAAAGATAATATAAGTGCTCCTAAGCTAACCCTCAATTTGGTTGAACATCAACAACGTAATGCTTTTGTAGCTGATCTAAGAATACTTACTACTGCGAACGAATTCAATAATTTACAATTGCAAACTCCATTGTACAAAGAGCAGTTGAACAAATTTATTCATCAAATTGCAGACAATGAATCCGCGATTAAAAAAGTCTCCAATGAGCTGCAAATTTTCACCTCTTTATTAAAGGATAAAGTAATTGCTCCAAAAGAACATTTTGACAAAGAAATTGAGTTAGCACGTTTAGAGAATAGTTTCAAGGCTTTCAAGAATGAACAACTTGCACAATGGCAAAACGATCTACAACGATATGAGTTAGATATTGCTCAGTTTAAAATTCAGCAGAGTCAATTAATTATTGAGCAAAAAAATTATTTTATTCATGCACCTGTTGCTGGAGTAATCCAAAATGTGAATTCAAAGTATGTCGGTAGTTTTTTATCTGCTGGCGAATCTTTATGTATTATTTCACCGTTGAGCCAACTTTTAGCTGAATGTTACTTATCTACAAAAGATATTGGTCTGATGAAAATTGGGCAAGCTACTCAATTCCAAATTGATGCTTTTGATTATAACTATTTTGGATTACTAACTGGTAGAGTTATTTCTATTGGTAATGATTTTTCAATTATTGATAATAAACCAGTATTTAAAGTGTATTGTAGTTTTGATCGTTCCCAGCTCTTTTTGAAAAATGGTTACAATGGACAATTAAAGAAAGGTTTAAGTTTTCAAGCAAGATTCGTTGTTGCGGAAAGAACGCTTTGGCAACTATTATTTGATAAAGTAGACGATTGGTTTAATCCCACTAAATCAATACCATCATGAGTAATAAGGTTTGTATTAAACAACGTGATATTACCGATTGTGGAGCTGCTTGTTTGGTTTCAGTTGCTATGCATTATAAACTAGAGTTACCTGTTAGTAGGATCAGACAATATGCAGGAACAGATAAGCGTGGCACTAATGTATTGGGTTTGATTGAAGCTGCCGAAAAATTAGGTTTTCAGGCAAAAGGTGCTAGAGGTACGTTAGATAGTTTACAGAAAATTCCACTACCTGCTATTGCTCACTTAGTATTGAAAAATGGATTACATCATTATGTGGTCATCTATCAGGTTTCTACTAAATCTATCAGGTATATTGATCCTGGAAATGGTGAATTTGTAAAGGTTTCTCCTGAGAATTTTCACGAAATTTGGTCTGGTGTTATTGTATTGCTTTTGCCTGGTGATGATTTTGTGACTGGTAAACAAAAAATTAGGAATGCTACTCGCTTTTGGCAATTGATTAAGCCCCATACTGCAATTATGTTTCAAGCTTTAGTTGGGGCGCTAGTCTATACCGTTTTAGGGTTATCTACTTCTATTTATATGCAGAAGCTCATTGATTTTGTTTTAGTTGAGGGCAATACTCGTTTATTGAATCTATTGAGTGTTGGTATGATTATTATTTTAGTATTTCAATTAATCATTGGTGGATTTAAATCAGTCTTTGGCTTTCAAACAGGTCAAATGATTGATGCTAGATTAATATTAGGCTATTATAAACATTTACTAAAACTGCCTCAGCAATTTTTTGATACAATGCGTGTGGGTGAAATTATTAGCAGGGTGAACGATGCTGTTAAAATTAGAGAATTCATAAATTCTGTTGCACTAAATCTAATTGTCAATGCACTGATTGTGCTTTTTAGCATATTGATTATGTTCTTTTATTATTGGAAGTTGGCTTTGATTATGCTTGCAATTATTCCAATCTATTGCTTTATTTATTGGATTAGTAATAGCGTAAATAAAAAATGGCAAAGGCGTTTAATGGAAGAAAGTGCCGAATTAGAAAGCCAATTAGTAGAAAGTTTAAATGCTGTTGGTACAATTAAAAGATTTGGTCTTGAACAATTCACTAATGATAAAACTGAAAACCGTTTTATTCCTTTGCTCAAAACCATCTATAAAACCAGTATCTATTCAATGTTCATAGGGACAGGAGCTGAATTTTTTACTCGTTTGTTTACCATTATTTTACTTTGGGTAGGATCATATTTTGTCATCAATAGAGAATTATCTCCCGGTGAATTATTATCTTTTTATGCGCTTATAGGATATTTTACAGGACCTGCTACTTCATTAATTGGCACCAATCGAAATATTCAAGACGCTCTAATAGCAGCTGATCGTTTGTTTGAAATTATTGATTTAGAAACTGAATCTACCAGTGAAACAAAAGTTGAATTATTGCCGCATTTAATTGGTGATATTGAACTCAATAATATTCATTTTCGTTACGGTACAAGAACAACAGTTTTTGAAGAATTGTCGCTCCGAATCGAAAAAGGAAAATCTACAGCCATTGTAGGTGAAAGTGGAAGTGGTAAATCTACATTATTATCCCTTTTACAAAACCTTTATCCTTTGAATAAAGGGAATATTACTATTGGCGGTTTAGACTTGCAACATATTAGTAATCGTAGTTTACGGGAAAGAGTAGGTGTTGTGCCTCAATCTATAGATTTATTTAATGCAACCATCATCGAGAATATTGCAATTGGGGATTATGAACCTGATATGCAAAAGATTTTATTTCTTTCGAAACTTCTAGGAACAGATGAGTTTATAGATCAGTTGCCTAATTCTTATAATAGTGTAGTGAATGAACAAGGTGCAAATTTTTCTGGTGGACAAAAACAGCGAATTGCCATTGCCCGAGCCCTTTACAGAAATCCTGATATTTTAATTTTAGATGAAGCTACCAGTAGTCTTGACCCTAGCAGTGAACAAAAAGTTCAAAATGCGCTTGAATGGTTCAAGCAACAAGCTAAAACCATCATCATTATTGCCCATAGATTAACAACCATAAAGAACTGCGACCAAATCTTGGTTTTGAATAAAGGTCAGTTGGTTGAACAGGGTTCACATCAATGTTTATTAGAACAGAATGGGCATTATGCTAAGCTTTGGGGTTATCACAGTGCAATTATATAATCAGAAAAATATTTTTTTAAATTGAAATAAATATATGGACAAAATGAACAAGAAAGATTCAGCTGTTACTTTTCTTTTATTTACTGGGATATGCTTTAATGCAATTATTTTTCCTTTAGGGGTATTATACTCGTATTTATTTAACGTAGATTATATAACTATTGATGAATGTACTTATTCTATAATCATTAATTTGTTGGCTTGGCAGGCATTGTATTATTCTTTCAAAAATTCTTGGACTTATCCTACTCCAAAATCATTAAGTGATGAGTTAAAAAAATTCTCCTTTATTCATATAATTGATGAATGGTTGAAAGCTAAACTGAATACACCTGAAAAAAGAAAGCGGTTTTTTAAAATAGCTTTTCAAGCTTTCGTAGTGATTAATTTTATTTTACCGCTATTAATAAAGTGGATTTTTAGTATTAAACTCAATTACAATTCTTGGGCGCTTTCTTTTGTTTTCGCTCAACTTTTCACCATCGTTTATTATCGTTTACAAAAACAATTTCCTGAAGACATTGAAGAAAAAGATACTCCTATGCCAAATCCTTGGATTTTACATTTGCTTTATCTCATGATTTTCCAAAAAAAATCCTTCTAATTCAACTGAGGATCAATAGGGTAGTTGGTCATCTGTGCGTATTCGCCACCTAGCTGGTACATGCTGCGTTTCCATATTTGTTGTGGATCTTCTGTAAAACTGATTGCTGCATCTGGACTTGTGATAATCCAGCTTTTTTCGTCTACTTCCTCTTTTAGTTGTCCTGCGCTCCATCCACTATATCCCACAAAAAATTTGATTTGGGCTTCGGTGATTTCTTTATTGTGCAGTGCGGCTACGGCAACATCAAAATCTCCTCCCCAGTAAATGCCTTTATGTATTTCTACCCCGTCTGTAATAAGGTCTGGTCTGCGGTGTATAAAATGCAGGGTATGTTGTTCTACTGGGCCGCCTTCATATACTGGCAGTTTTAATCCATCTGCTATCTCTACCAAATCTCCTAAAACCTGATCTGTTCTCTTGTTTAGGATAAATCCTACATCCCCTTCTTCATTGTGATCGCATATAAGTACTGCGGTTCTAATGAAATTGGGGTCCTTTAAAAAAGGGTCTGATAATAATAAAATGCCTTTATTTAGTTCCATATCTTTCAAAAAGATAAGAATAATATTTATTTTTCGTTACAAATCTAAAAAATCTCGTTAAAAAAAGACCTCCGATGCTTTGCTGCTGCTGGCTAGGACTAAATAAATCTATATTTGTTGCGCATGAAGAGAACTTTCCCCACTATTGTTATATTGATTTCACTTTCGCTGCTTGGGCTTTTCCTTTTGCAGGCTTCTTGGTTTGACAACTTGATGGAAGTAACCAAAAATCAACTCAGCGAGAAAATTAACGCCGTTGGAGTGAGCGTTGCCAACGATATTGGTAAAACCACCAGAAGTTCGCAGCCGCTTAGATTAAATAGAAGGGGTGGATTGTTACTGGGGTCAGATTTACAGATTAAATTATTTCGCCAGCCCACCGTTGAAGAGCGTTTCACCATGGAGGAAGTGAAGGAAAAAATTGACAAAGAGTTTGACAGGGTTCAACTTAAAAACCTAAAATTCGAATTTGCTATTTCTGATGTTGAGGGCGATTATGAATTTTATTCTCCTGGTTACGAGCAAGAATTTTGGGACACAATTAATAACAGGCGTAATTATTATCCTATTCTTCGCGATACCGATAATTTGGCTTTGTCTGAAACCAATGAATTATTAATTATTATTGTTCCCGATGTTGAAAAGCAAGTGTGGACTTCGCTTCGCTGGATTTTAGTTGGGGCGATTACTTTTATGCTCATTATTATTGCTGCCTTTTATGTTACGGTGAAAACCTTATTGAATCAGAAAAAATTATCTCAAATTAAGAGTGATTTTATCAATAATATGACGCATGAATTTAAAACACCTTTGGCGACTATTTCTTTAGCGGTTGATGCTTTGCGTACGCCTAAAGTGCAAGCCAATCCCGAGAAAGGTGCTTACTTTACTAATATTATTAAAGAGGAAAATATTCGCATGAATAAGCATGTGGAAACTATTTTACAAGCTGCATTTTTAGAAAAGCAAGAACTCAATTTAAACTTATCTAAAATTAGTGTGCATGAAATGGTGGAAGAAGTAGCTAGTACTTTTGAATTACAGTTGAATGATAAAAATGGCAAAATAGACTTTTTATTAAACGCTAGTAAAGACTTTATCAGTGGCGATGAAGCACATTTTCGCAATATGATTTCAAATTTGATTGATAATGCAATCAAGTACTCTCAAGATCCTGTACATATTAAAATATCTACCCATAGTACCAAAAACCATTTAGTTATTCGTATTGAAGACAATGGTATTGGCATGAGTAAAGAATCAGTTAAACGTGTCTTCGAAAAGTTCTATCGGGCACATACTGGTAACTTACATAATGTAAAAGGGTTTGGGTTAGGGATGAGTTATGTTAAAACGGTGATTGATGCACATAAAGGCAAAATCAAAGTGGATAGTACCGTTGGTAAGGGTACTTCCTTCACGATTGAAGTGCCGCTCATGCAAGACTAGTTTCTTACATAGAGAATTGATCCGTCTCCATAACTTAAAAAACGATACTCATTTGCCAAGGCAAACTCGTATATTTTTTTCCAATTATCTCCTACAATGGCTGATATCAATAGCAATAATGTGCTTTGTGGTTGATGAAAATTGGTGACTAATGCGCGGATGATTTTAAAATCATAACCTGGTGCAATAATGATTTGTGTTTTGGTGATGATTCTTTCGGCTTTGTTTCGTTGCATCCAAGTTAACAAGGATTGCAATGCTTCTTTTGCAGTATATTCTTTGGGTATATTTTTTTGCGAATTATTATTTTCATTGCCGTCGCCGTCCGTAGCATAAGGCTCCCATTGCATTACTTGTAAATCCGAGGTTCCAATTGCAGGGTTTTTAATTGTCTTGACTCCAATCCAGTAAAGGCTTTCCAGTGTACGCAACGAGGTTGTTCCCACTGCAATAATCCCTTTTTCTATATGTTCTATTAATTGTTCAATTGCTTCAAATGATACATCAATGAATTCTGCATGCATTTCATGATCTTTCATTTGTTCCGCTTTCACAGGCTTGAATGTTCCTGCGCCTACATGCAATGTGATATATGCTTTGGGTATATTTTTTTCATTTAATCTTTCAAATACTTGTTCGGTAAAATGCAACCCTGCTGTGGGCGCTGCTACCGATCCATCGTGTTTTGCATAAATGGTTTGGTATCTTTCTTTATCTGCTTCTTCTGTATCTCTATTTAAATAGGGAGGGAGCGGAATATCTCCGGCTATATGCAGTACTTCCGCAAAGCTTAACTCTGCTAGCTCCCAACTAAATTGGATCAAAAAACAATCAGGTAGTGCTTCAAGTTTATTCGCAAAAACTTTCAAAGCAGGCTTGTTGGTGGATTGATCGGGGCCTTCCTCAATAATTAATTCCAACGCTCCATCCTTCCATTTTTTGGCGCCTCCTACCAAACATTTCCACTGTACCGATCCTTTTTGGAGCATAGCCGATGTTATATCGCCATAGTGGTCCGCAGGCTCTAAGCAGAAAAGCTCAATCAATCCACCCGTAGGTTTTTGAAAAAGCAAACGGGCTTCTACTACTTTGGTATTATTGAATACCAATAAACTGCCAGAAGGCAGTTCGTCGGCAATATTGGCGTAAATATTTTCTCGAATCGGGGTAAAATCTGTTTGAATCTGTTCAGAATCTCCCATTTCTTGGCCGGCACCCCAAATGAGCAATTTGCTTTGGTCTCTCTGTTCCAATGGATATTTAGCAATTTTTTCGTTCGGTAACTCGTAGTTGAAATCTTCAATATGCAGTAATGACGGGTGTTTCATGGTTTTTCTTTAGTAATTCACGGCTTATCCACAGCTATTCACAGGTTATACAGTGCTGTGGACGTCAAATTGTCTGAAACGCAAGATAGCAAAGGATTGCAGCCCAACAAATCTTGTGGATAAATACAAGACCCCCATTTTTGGGTTAAAAGTGGGAAAAAGTGTTATTTTGTGTCAACAAGTGGTAATCTTGGAAATATTTATTCACTTATGATCGGATTTCACGGAGAATATGAAGCAACGGTAGACGCCAAAGGGCGCTTCCTTCTTCCGGGCGGACTGAGAAAACAGTTGCCTGAAGGAGAGAGTCGCTTTATTCTGGGTCGTGGCTTCGAAAAATGTCTCACGTTGTATCCAATGAAAAGTTGGGAACTCATTGTTTCTAAGATTAGCCAATTGAATGATTTTGATCCAAAAGTACGTCAATTCAGACGTCAGTTTTTAGGCGGTGCTACTGAGATTGAATTAGATGCTGCAGGTAGAATGTTGCTCCCTGCTTCTCTAAAAGAATTCGCTGGCCTTTCTAAAGACATTGTACTAGCTGCTGCCTTAGATCGTTTTGAAATTTGGGATGCGGGCAAGTACAAACAGCTCTTTGAGGATTTCTCTTCGGAGGCTTTCAGTAGCCTTGCGCAGGAAGTAATGCAGGAAGCAGATAAAAAAAATGATAAATAAGCTGTATGGAAAATATGCCTACTAGCGATTATCATGTGCCTGTTCTGTTTCACGAAACCATTGACGCGCTCTCTATTCAACCCGATGGGGTTTATGTAGACTGCACTTTTGGTGGTGGCGGTCATAGTAAAGGCATTCTAGAAAAATTAGGCCCTAACGGAAAGTTGGTGGCTTTTGATCAGGATGCAGATGCTCAACAGAATATTCAGAACGAACCTAGGCTTTTATTTGTTCCGCAAAACTTTCGCCATTTGCATCGCTTTCTTCGCTTGCATGGTATTATGCAAGTAGATGGGGTGTTGGCCGATTTGGGAGTGAGTTCTCATCAATTTAATGAAGGGGAGCGTGGCTTCTCTATTCGTTTTGAAGGTCCAATGGATATGCGCATGGATAGGAGACAAGGGGTAACGGCTGCTGATATCATTAAAACATTCAGCGAATTGCAGTTGCATAAAATGTTTGAACAGTATGGTGAAGTAACCAATGCTAAAACCTTAGCTGCGCATATTGTTCAACAAAGAGCCCGCTTACCCTATGCTACTATTGATCAATTTAAAGCAATGATTAGCTCCGTTGTAAAGGGAAATCCAAATAAATATTTAGCACAGGTTTTTCAGGCATTGAGAATGGAGGTAAATGATGAAATGGGTGCCCTGAAAGAAATGTTGCAGCAATTGCCTACGGTGTTGAAACCCGGTGGCAGAGCAGCTATCATCACTTTCCATTCTATTGAAGATAGGATGGTAAAGAACTTTTTTAAGCAAGGAAGTTTTGATGAAGTGGTAGATAATCCATTTGTTTCTGTAGAAAAAGTGGAAGTGTTTAAACTAGTGAATAAGAAGCCGATTACGGCTGGTGAAGTGGAGTTGAAAAAGAATACAAGAAGTAGGAGCGCAAAGCTACGTGTAGCAGCGCGCGTTTAATATATATACCGTGCCCGAAAACAAAACAAATCCCAAGAACCCTCTGCGAGGGTTGCTCAACTATGAGTGGATCGTGAAGAATATTAGTTTCTTCCTTTTCCTTTCTGTTTTGGCAGTACTGTATATAGCCAACGGTCATATGGCAGACAAAACCATACGTCGTATAAACGCAATCAACAACGAATTAAAAGAGTTACAGTTTAAATACAAAACACTCAAAAGCGAGTTAATGTACAAAACAGAGGAATCTCAAATTGTTCAGTTGGTAGAACCAATGGGCTTAAAAATAAGTAAAGACATGCCAGAGCGCATCAAACAATAATGGAAGTAAAACGCGACATATTATGGAGGGTCTATTTCAGTTTCATACTGATTGTGATTGCTTGCATAGCTATTTTTAGCAAGGCGGTTTATATTCAACAGGTAGAAGGTGCCAAGTGGAGAAGTATGAGCGACAGCTTGCACCAACGCATTGATGAAATTGAAGCTGAGCGTGGTACCATCTATAGCGAAGATGGTCAAATGTTGAGTACGTCTATTCCTCAGTTTGATATTTTTATTGATTTCCGCGTTGCGGGATTGAGAGAGAAAAATGGATTACGTTTTAGAGAAAATGTAGACTCTTTGAGTTTCCATTTATCTCAATTGTTTAAAGACATGAGTCCTATTGAGTATAAGCGTTTATTGCAACAAGCTTATAAAGCGAAAGAGCCATACTTTCCACTCAAGAAAAAAATCAACTTTACGCAATATGATTCGTTGCGCAAATTCCCTTTATTCAAATTAGGTCGGTATAAAAGTGGGATGATTACCAATGAGCGAACCATTCGCCTGAACCCCTATCAAATGCTGGCTTTTAGAACAATTGGCTTAGCGCGTGATTCTAATAAAGTGGGCTTAGAAAAAACTTACGATGCAATTTTAAAAGGTCGTAATGGTAAACAAACTGTTCGTTCTATTGCCGGTGGGATTGGAGTTCCCGTGGATGATACTTACCTCATTGAGCCTGAAACTGGAAAAGATATCGTAAGTACCATCGATGTATTCATTCAAGATATTGCAGAGTCTGCGCTCATGAAAATGATGATTCAGAATGAAGCAGAAAATGGATGCGCAATAGTCTTAGAAACAAAAACGGGTAAGGTAAAAGCAATTGCCAACTTAGGCAGAATGGCCAACGGTACTTATTGGGAAAATCTAAATTATGCCATCACTCCAAGCGAGCCTGGCTCTACCTTTAAGTTGGCTACGCTAATGGCTTTATTAGAAGACAAAAAGGTAAGCTTAAACCAGTCTATCAATTTAGAAAGTGGTGTTTGGCGTATTGCTGGTCAAACAGTATACGATTCTGAAAGACATTCAGAAAACATCGTAACAGTTAAGCAAGCGTTCGAATTGAGTTCAAATGTTGCGATGGCTAAAATGGCAGTTGCGCATTATGCTAATAATCCAAATCTCTATCTAAAGCATTTGCGTAAAATGCGCATGGATACTATCACAGGAATAGATTTAGTAGGAGAGCGTAAGCCTGTGATTCATCGTCCTGGTTCTAGGTTGTATGGTCCTACTACCATTCCTTGGATGAGCTTTGGGTACAATTTGGCTATTAGTCCTTTGCATACTGCTATGTTGTACAATGCCATCGCTAATAATGGCACCATGATGCGTCCTTATTTAGTAAGCAGCATTAAAGAAGAAGGCGTGTTGTTGAAAGATATTCCGCCAACAATATTAGATACACAAATTTGTAGCCCTGCAACATTGGCTATGTTGAAGGCTAGCTTAGAAGGGGTTTGTATTGCGGGCACAGCAAAATCTTTATTTGCGGGTACGCCATATAAAGTTGCAGGTAAAACAGGAACTGCTTTAGTTGCTGATGGAAATAGAGGCTACACAAATAAAATATATCAAAGTTCTTTTGCTGGATATTTTCCTGCAGATAATCCACAATACACTTGTGTAGTGGTAATCAAGAATAAACCATTTGCTGCTATTTTTTATGGAGCGTCAGTTGCTGGTCCGGTGTTTAAAGAAATTGCAGATCGTTTATACAGTACTTATATCAAAACAAACAAAACTTTGATTGCTGGTACCAATAAAAAAGACAGTACTTATTTTAAATACAATGGCTACAAGGCAGACCTGGCTTATTTATCGGAAAAATTACAATTGAAAATTTCCGATTCTACCGGTAGGGCAGACGAATGGACCAGCTTAAATAAAAATACTGCTGCTGCCGTAATGCAGAAAATGCCCATCAACAAAAATGCCATGCCTCCTTTAAAGGGCTTGGGTTTAAAAGATGCTATTTATCTCTGCGAAGAAATGGGATTGATGGTGCAGGTGAAAGGTAGAGGCAGGGTGTTAGATCAATCCATATTGCCTGGTCAACCCATTGCTAAAGGACAACTAATTCAAATAAACTTAAACTAAACGCATACCATGAAAACACTTCATCAACTACTCGTTCAACTAAAGCCACTGCAAATTGCAGGTTCGCTTGAATTGGGTATTGGTGCAATTGAGATTGATTCACGAAAAGTAAAACCAGGTACTGCATTTGTTGCCATCACTGGTGTGCAAAGTGATGGGCATGCATTTATTCATAAAGCAATTGAATTAGGTGCAGTTGCTATTGTTTGCGAAACAATGCCTGCTGATTTAGTTGAAGGTGTTTCTTATGTTAAAGTTGCAAGCACTCAGGAAGCTGCAGCTCGCATGGCAGTTGAGTTCTACGATCATCCATCTGCTCAGGTAAAATTAGTTGGAGTTACTGGCACCAATGGAAAAACAACTATTGCTACTTTATTATTCAAATTATTTCGTCAGTTAGGATATAAATGTGGATTAATCAGCACGGTTCAAAATCAAATTGATGATGCCATCATTCCTGCTACTCATACCACACCTGATGCAATTAGCTTGAATGCCTTGTTGCAGCAAATGGTAAATGAAGGTTGCAGTTATGTATTCATGGAATGTAGCAGTCATGCTGTTCATCAACATCGTATTACTGGTTCGCAATTTGATGGGGCTTTGTTCAGTAATATCACGCATGATCATTTAGACTATCATAAAACTTTTGACGAATACATTCGCGTTAAGAAAAAATTCTTTGATGATTTGCCTGCTACTGCATTTGCAATTTCTAATGCAGACGATAAGCGTGGCGAAGTAATGTTGCAAAATACTGCTGCTACTAAATACTTGTACAGCCTTAAAACAATGGCTGCTTTCAAGGGTAAAATATTAGAAAATGCATTGACTGGCTTAGTGATGACCATTAACGACCAGGAAGTGCATTTTCGTCTAATTGGAACTTTTAATGCTTATAACTTATTGGCTGTTTATGGTGCAGCCATTTGTTTGGGTAAAGAAAGTCAAGAAGTACTCACTGCATTGAGTATGCTTACTGGTGCAGAAGGTCGCTTCGATTATATTATCAGTGCCAATCGTATTATTGGTATTGTAGACTATGCACATACACCTGATGCATTAGAAAATGTTTTAACAACGATTAAAAAATTGCGCAAGGGTTATGAGCAAATTATTACTGTGGTAGGATGCGGTGGAGATAGAGATAAAACCAAACGTCCTATCATGGCACAAGCTGCTTGCGATTTGAGTGACCGCGTGATTTTAACCAGTGATAATCCCCGAACGGAAGACCCAGAAGCGATTCTTCGGGATATGGAAACAGGATTGTCTAGCTCGGCAAAAAGAAAGTATATCACTATTGTTGACAGAAAAATCGCGATTGAAGAAGCGGTTAAAATTGCCAAACCAGAAGACATCATTTTAGTTGCAGGCAAAGGACACGAGAAATACCAAGATATCAATGGTATTAAATATCCTTTTGACGATAAACAAATTTTACAAAACGCATTTACCCTAGTTACCCCCTAAAACAACCATATGTTATACCAATTATTTAACTGGCTAAAACAAAGCTTCGATATTCCTGGAGCAGGACTCTTTCAGTTCCTGACTTTTAGGATTGCTATGGCAATTGTATTGAGCTTAGTAATTGCAACAGTTTATGGTAAGCGCATCATTTTATTTCTTCAGAAAAAACAAATAGGCGAATCGGTAAGAGATTTAGGCTTAGCTGGTCAAGAACAAAAGAAAGGAACACCTACCATGGGTGGCATCATCATCTTGCTGAGCATTTTAATTCCTACTTTGTTGTTTGCTAATTTGGATAAAGTATATGTGCGCTTAATGATTTTGTGCACCGTATGGTTGGGCTTGATTGGTTTTTTAGATGATTTGTTTAAAATCCGTGCTAGAAAAGCTGCTCAACAAAAAGGGGAAACCTATAAGAAGAAAGATTCTGATGGTTTGGCTGGTATCTCTAAGATTATTGGTCAGATTGGATTAGGTATTATTATTGGTACTACACTTTACTTTAGCAATGCTGTTACAGTAGAAAGAGAAATCATTGGCTCCGATAGAAAAATTTCTGTTTTGCAAGCAGGAGATCAGTTTGCAAAAGACTCTACCATCATTGTTCGTCAAATGAATGGTATCGAAAGAAAATTCGTAAAAGTAAAAACACCGATCACTACCATTCCGTTTGTAAAGAACCATGAGTTCAACTACAGTAAGTTAATTAGTTGGATGGGTGAGGGTGCGGAGAAATATACATGGATTGTGTATATCCTCATAGTAACCTTAATTATTACTGCAGTCAGTAATGGCGCCAATTTAACGGATGGATTGGATGGATTGGCTGCAGGCGTGAGTGCGATTATAGGTGCGGGTTTGCTGGTATTTATTTATGTAAGTTCTAACTACGTTTTTGCAGACTACTTAAACATTATGTACATCCCTAACCTAGGTGAGCTGACCATTTTTGTAGGCGCATTTGTGGGAGCCTGTATTGGGTTCCTTTGGTACAATGCTTTTCCTGCTCAAGTTTTTATGGGCGATACGGGTAGCCTTGCATTGGGCGGTATCATTGCTTCTTTGGCAATCATTGTGCGCAAAGAATGGTTGATTCCTATTTTCTGCGGGGTGTTCTTAGTAGAAAATTTAAGTGTGATGATTCAGGTGGGATATTTTAAATACACCAAGAAAAAATATGGAGAAGGCAAAAGGGTTTTCTTAATGAGTCCCTTGCACCATCACTATCAAAAGAAAGGATTTCACGAAAGTAAGATTGCGGTAAGATTTTGGATTATAACCATCATGCTAGTTGTAATGAGTGTGGTATCATTAAAAATTAGATAAGGAATTGAAAAGTAATATCATCATATTAGGTGGGGGCGAAAGCGGTGTTGGTGCTGCTGTGCTTGCAAAACATAAGGGCCATCCCGTGTTCTTATCGGACGGTGGTATGCTCAAAGAAATTTATAAGGCAGAATTGCGTGCCAATGAAATTGAATTTGAAGAGGGTGGTCATAGTGTAGAAAGAATTTTAGCTGCTGATGAAGTGGTGAAAAGTCCGGGTATTCCTGAAAAAAATGAAATGGTAAAAGCCATTCGTGCAAAGGGTATCCCTGTGATCAGTGAAATTGAATTGGCCTATCGATATAAAGGCGAGAGTACCATTATTGCCATCACAGGTAGTAATGGTAAGAGCACTACTACTGCACTTATTTACCATATCTGTAAAACTGCAGAATTGGATTGTGCTATGGTAGGTAATATTGGTTATTCATTTGCTCGTCAGGTAGCAGAAGATCCTAAACCTCTATACATTATTGAAGTCAGTTCTTTTCAATTAGATGATATTAAAACATTTAGACCCAACGTAAGTATTCTCTTAAATATTACGGAAGATCATTTAGATCGATACAACTATCAATTTGAAAATTATATCAATAGCAAATTTAGAATCATCGAAAACCAAACCATGGATGATTATTTCATCTATTGTTTAGACGATGAAACCATCATGCAAAAATTCCCATTAATAACTATCCATACTAACCCACTACCATTCTCTATGAAACAAGAAGTAAAAAAAGGCGGCTACATCAAGGGCGACCAAATGATGCTACGCATCCAAGAAGAAAGAGTAAGCATGAGTATCTACGATTTTGCCCTGAAAGGGAAACACAACAATTACAACACCATGGCAGCGGGTATTGCAGCATCTACGATTGGTATTCGAAAGGAAAAAATTCGTGATGCAGTAAAAAATTTCCATAGCCTTGAACATCGCATGGAATTTGTTGCAATGGTTCGTGGGGTTGAATTCATCAACGACAGTAAAGCCACCAATGTAAACAGTACTTGGTATGCTTTAGAGAGCATGAATAAGCCTACTGTGTTAATCTTGGGTGGTGTAGATAAAGGAAACGATTATTCTTTAATTGCCGACTTAGTGAAAGAAAAAGTAAAAGCCATTGTATGTATGGGAACAGACAATAGCAAAATTTTTGCGGCATTTAAAGATATGGTACCTATGATTGTTGAGACGGATAGTGCAAAGAAGGCCGTGAATGCTGCATTTAAAATTGCTGCTAAAGACGATGTGGTTTTGTTAAGTCCAGCTTGTGCAAGCTTTGATTTATTCAAAAATTACGAAGACAGAGGAACTCAATTTAAAGAAGCCGTTAAGGAATTATAATGTCTGAAATAAAAGATACCCTATTTGCTCAAATTCCTTCGGTAGAAGGGGTTCGCAGGCAACTGCTTACTCGTACCAGAGGTGATAAATATATATGGGGTATTGTAGTGGTATTATCCCTGGTTTCTATTTTGGTAGTGTACAGTGCCACTGGCTCTTTGGCGTATAAGATGTACAAGGGTAATACCAATATCTATTTATTTAAGCAGCTTTCTTTTACGGTGCTTGGTTTAATTATTATGTATTTTCTGCATCGGGTGAATTACACACTGTTTTCGCGGGTAGCTACTATTTTGTTTTTTATTTCGATTCCGCTTTTGTTATACACTTTGTTTTTTGGTGCAAGAATCAATGAAGGAAGCCGATGGATTAAATTACCCATCATCAACTTAACTATTCAAACCAGTGACTTTGCCAAGCTAGCCCTGTTTATGTACATTTCTAAAATGTTGAGTAAAAAGCAGGAAGTTATCAAAGATTTTAAAAAGGGTTTTCTTCCAGTATTATTACCAGTAGTGATTATTTGTGGATTGATTATGCCCGCTAACTTATCGAATGCTTTACTAACTGCTGCAACTTCTTTATTGCTAATGTTTATTGGTAGAGTCAGCTTTAAACATATTTTTTTAACCATCTTTTTGGCATTGATTCCAGTGGCATTGATTATATCAATTGCTGTACTATCCTATGATGGAAAAAAAACAGAAGATATCGCTAAGCCTGTTGTGGCAGAAAAAATAAAATCAGTTGGTCGTATTGGTACTTGGGTAAAGCGGGTACAAGATTTTATGTATGCCAAAGACGGCGAAGTACCTTATCAAGTTCAACAAGCTAAAATTGCCATTTCGAATGGGGGAATGTTAATTGGTTTAGGACCTGGAAATAGTCAACAAAGAAATTTTTTACCGCAGGCTTACAAC
>QLAH01000250.1_pt1 | contig 38868 bp, 36 predicted proteins | sample 4693081 | NCBI WGS metagenome assembly QLAH01 (sample SAMN09425401, study PRJNA476045) | Lake water metagenome, whole genome shotgun sequencing project. | reverse complement strand
GCACCTTTGCCGCAAGATGAATTACGCAGATACGCTTTCCTATTTATTCAATAAGCTTCCTATGTTTAGTAAAGTGGGAGAATCGGCTTATAAAAAAGATTTAACCAATACCATTGCACTTTGCGAAGCATTAGGAAACCCTCATAAAAAATTTAAATCTATTCATATTGCAGGTACAAATGGCAAAGGTTCTACCAGTCATATGCTTGCAGCAATTTTACAAACAGCTGGATATAAAACTGGTTTGTACACTTCACCGCATTTGCATGATTTTAGAGAACGCATTAAAATCAATGGAGAATGTTGTTCTGAAGAATTTGTGATTGAGTTTACCCAAAAAATAAAACCACAAATTGAATCTATTTCACCTTCTTTCTTCGAAATAACGGTTGCTATGGCATTCGATTATTTTGCAGCGCAATCGGTTGATATAGCTATCATTGAAACGGGCTTAGGTGGCAGATTAGACAGCACAAATATTATTCTTCCCGAACTAAGTATCATCACTAATATTGGGATGGATCATATGAACTTATTGGGGAACACACTCACCGCAATTGCTGGCGAAAAAGCTGGTATCATCAAACCATTGATTCCAGTGGTAATTGGAGAATACCTTCCAGAAACTTTACCCATTTTTTTATCCGCTGCTAAAACAAGTCTTGTTTCACTTGCACAAGAAAAAAGGTATATTAGTGATTGGTTATTCCAAGATAACCTACTAAATATTACCGTAGTAGATAAAGAAAAAAATGAGTACCAACATTTTGCTTTAGACTTGACAGGATTTTATCAAACCAAAAATTTATTAACTGTTCTTGAAGCCTGTACCCTACTCCAACAACATGGTTGGAATATTCATCAAAGCCATATTCAAGAAGCGCTTAAAAATGTAAAAAAGCTTACAGGCTTGCATGGAAGATGGGAAGTCATTCAAATGAACCCCATGGTAATTCTAGATGTAGGACACAATGTTGACGGAATCAAAGCGATTTTAACCCAATTAGATTTGATGAATTTTAATCAACTGCATTGGGTAATGGGCATGGTAAAAGATAAAGATATCCATGCGGTTTTATCGCTTCTTCCCATCACAGCTAAATACTATTTTACGAAAGCGAATATCCCAAGAGCATTAGATGAAAATGAATTGCTAAATCAAGCAAATGAAATTGGATTAACAGGTTCAACATATAGTAATGTAAATGAAGCTATCCTTGCTGCCAATGAAAACGCTGGATTGAATGATCTTATACTTGTTTGCGGAAGTGTTTTTTTAATTGCTGAAGTACAGAGAAATTAAACTATCCCTTTAGCCAACCTAATTTGATTGCCGCAGCATACATTGCACCAATTTGAGCACCATGCTTAAAAGAATGTGCTAAAAGCTGCTTCATGAAATCTTCCTTCGGCACCAAAACAATTTCAATATCTTCAAATGGATCATAGGCTGTTTTGCCGGTCGATTCTATTGCTGTTGCTAAATAAAAATAAGCGTAATTACTTTCTAAAGGTGGATTTGGATGAACTGAATAGAGTAATTCAAACTGATCCGTTTGATAACCAGTTTCTTCCTTCATCTCTCTTTTCGCGGCAATCATTGGGTCTTCATTTGCTTCTATCAATCCACCAGGTAACTCAAGTGTAATAATGCCAGCAGCATGACGGTATTGTTTTACCATTACAATTTCTTCTTTGGGGGTAACCATGAATATATTGCAAAAATCAGGTACTTTAATAATCAGATACGGATCAATGACTCTTCCATCTGGTAATTGGCATGCTTCTTCTTTCACACTCAACCATTTCTTGGTATACCCTACAATTGATTGCTGAATTGACCATGGTTTAATTTCCTTTTGCATTTTATACCTTTAATTTATTTAGTCGCATTAATGCATATAAAATTGTACAGGTTTGCATTGATTGGATAAACCCTTGCGTTTTAAATGCATTTATAAAATCATCCCACTCCATTTCTATAACTTCTACTTCTTCCGATGCATCTCTTATTGCATTGGGGTCAATAGTGCCACCTGTAGCCAAGAACATATGCATCACATTGGTGTTAGTGGTGGGGTTGGGAGATATTTTACCAAGGTATTCAATTTGATCGAACCGATAGCCAGTCTCTTCTAACAGCTCTCGTTCAATAGCATTTTCTAAAGAAGCATCAGTAGCATCTACGCAGCCTCCAGGAAGTTCTAATGCAATAGTGTCTAATCCAGCTCTATAAATTTTCTCAACAATTACAGTCCCTTTCTTTGTAATTGCAACAGCTGTGGCATAATCAGGAAATCCATAAATATAAAATGGCTCTATAATAGAACCATCATTCTTTAGATAACTATTCTTCCTTACATCAGTCCATTGATCTTTGATCAATTGTTCTGACTGTAACAACTTCCACTTTTTCATTTCAGCCATTACCAGTTATTTTTTTCTCTCAATAATCTTATATGCGCAGTATGGTGTTTCCCATGCCAAGCATACATCCCTAAAAGATACCATAAGCTTATTTCTTTTTTACTACCAGGATGATAGATCGTTCTTTCCCATTGCGCTTGGGCAAGATCTTTAATTGCAAAATGCCATCTAGTATGTAATGCATGTAATAGGGTCACTGAAATATTAACAGGCAGTGTTTTCACATCATTCAATACAGTCCAAGCATTCTCATCATATGGTTTAATCGTAGGACAATCTTCCGTTAAGCCGAGTTTGAATCTACAATAAGCATTCATATGACTGTCTGCCAAATGATGAACCACTTCATGAATAGTCCATCCACCATTTCTGTAAGGAGTATGCAACTGTGCCTCATCTAAATTCAAGAGTACCTGTTCAATTTCTTCAGGTAAAAATTGAATATCTGCCAACCATTGATGTTTCAAGCTTTCTGAATACGGCTGAAATTCAAACTCCCCAATTGGATAACGTTCATCTATCATAAGGTTAATTTTCGGCCCTTAATTCGCGCCCGGTCAAATGAATAAATACATCTTCCAAATTCGCATTTTTAACTTGCTTGGGTCGCTCAAAACCACTTGCCACTAAATCATCTATCAATTTATCTGGAGAATCTAATGCAATCACTTTCCCGCTATCAATAATAGCCACTCTATCACACAGTACTTCCGCCTCGTCCATATAATGAGTGGTAATAATTACAGTAGTACCCTTCAGTCTGATTTCTTTGATAAGATCCCATAAATTTCTTCGCGCTTGCGGATCGAGTCCTGTGGTAGGCTCATCTAAAAAAATAATACTGGGATGATTAATTAATGTAGTGGCAATAGAAAAGCGTTGTTTTTGACCACCACTTAATTCTTTGTACTTAGCTTTTGCCTTATCCGTTAAATTAACTGTTTCTAATAATTCTATAGGATTCACTGGTTGATTGTATAATCCAGCAAATAAAACAATCAATTCTGATAGTGTTAGATTAGGGTAATACCCAGAGGTTTGCAACTGAACGCCAATCAGTTTTTTGATTTCATTTGGGTCTTTATCTAAGTCAAAACCAGCAACTTCGATGCTTCCACTTGTCTTTTCTCTAAGTGTTTCAATAATTTCAAGTGTAGTAGATTTCCCTGCACCATTCGGCCCTAGCAATCCAAAAATTTCCCCTTCAAACACTTCAAAACTAATTCCTTTCACCGCGTGGAAGGAACCATACTTTTTATGCAAATCTTTTACGCTAATAATTGTTTTTGCCATAATTAAAATTGATAGACTAGTCCAGCAGATTGTTTTCCCAAACCTAGCGACACAGTTGATTTTTTATGTTGTTGATTAAACAAATTTACCGCAGTTAACATGTGATTTTGGCCAATTAAATTAAAATATCCTCCTGCAATAGACGACAAAAAACCAGCCCCAATTAAAGTCCACCCCATACTTTTATTAGATCCAGACAAATTATTGACTCCAACTAAAAGCGTTATTGCTCCAGCAAAACCAAATAACTGACCAGTAATTTTATTCCTTTGATGTTTTAAATAAGCATCAATTATTTCCGGATTATTGGTTCTGTAAAATAGCTGTTTAAACTGTGTACTCCCTTTAAAAATACTGTCATTATAAACAATATTATTTGGTTTGGTCATAATGGTATAACTCATTGTGCCTCTTGGTAAAGGCTGTTGTGCTTTTAACCCTTGAACAGAAATAAAAAGGAGTATGATGATAATAAGATTCTTTTTCATGCTTAATTTTTTGTTGTTGCAACCTCAGCTAATTCTTCCATCATTAATTTACTACCAATAAATAATGGTGTTCGTTGATGTAAAGAAGTGGGTTCTATATCAAGTATTCTTCCAACACCATCAGTTGCAACACCGCCTGCAACTTCTAAAATAAAAGCAAATGGATTGGCTTCATAAAGTAGACGAAGTTTACCACCTGGCTTTTCGGTAGTTCCAGGATACATAAAAATTCCGCCTTTTATTAAATTCCTGTGTACATCTGCCACCATGCTTCCAATATAGCGCTGAGTATAAGGGCCACCATTTTCCTTCGTTTTTCGTTGACAGCCATCTATATACTTCCTTACTCCTTCATTGTATTGAAAAAAGTTCCCATGGTTAACTGAATAAAACTTGCCAGAAGGAGGGCAAGTAATATTGGGATGACTCATGGTAAACTCGCCAATGGAGGGATCTAGTGTAAAACCATTGACGCCTCTTCTGGTTGCATACACGAACATGGTACTAGAACCATAAACTACATAACCGGCAGCAACTTGATTTTTACCAGGCTGCAAAAAATCTTCTTTTGTACAAGGTTTACCTAAAGGGCTCACTCTTCGGTAAACACCAAAAATAGTTCCAATTGATACGTTGACATCTATATTACCAGAGCCATCTAATGGATCAAATAAGACAACGTATTTACTATTATTACTGATTTCATCATCAAACACCACAAAGTCATCCATTTCTTCACTTCCTATACCTGCACAACTAATGCCATGCTGTAACACTCCTAAAAACTGATTATTCGCATAGATATCTAATTTCTTTACATCTTCTCCCTGCACGTTAATGCTGCCAGCGTCGCCTAAAATATCCACTAAACCTGCTTTATTTACCTCAACATTAACCCTTTTGGCGGCCAAAGCCATATCCCTAAGCAACCTGCTTAATTCGCCAGTAGCAGTCGGAAATTGTCTTAATTGTTGCAGTGTAAACTCATCTAAAGTGAGGACGTTTCTATTAATACTCATATGGTGCAATTCGTTTACATAAAGATAGTAATTGGGCGGGTACGCAGCGTATATTTGTAGAGATATTGAACTTCTACTTTAAGGAATAATATATGAAAATATTCAAATTCGGCGGAGCGAGTGTAAACAGTGTTGAAAGAATCAAAAACCTAAAAAATATTGTAAAGCAATACAGTAATGAACCACTGGTTATTATCGTATCGGCAATGGGGAAAACCACCAATGGATTAGAAAAAGTGGTCAATGCTTTTTACAAAGGGAACAAAGAGGAAGCTTTAGAACTATTTAGCATTGTAAAAAATCAGCACTTAACCACTGCAAAATACTTATTGGTGTTTAAATACAATGATTGCATTACACAGTTAAATGATTTTTTTACAGAAGTAGAATGGCTGTTACACGACAAACCAGTTAGGTCTTACGACTACTACTACGACCAAATAGTATGTACTGGAGAGCTTTTTAGTACATGTATTATCAGTCACTACTTAAATGAAGAACAAATACTGAATCAATGGTTAGACGTTAGAGACCTTCTTAGAACCGATAATAATTTTAGAGACGCAGGTGTTCAATTTGAGTTTTCGGCTGAAAAAATTAACCAAGCAATTCAACAATACCAAGGAAATATTACGATCACACAAGGTTTCATTGGAGCAACAGATGATAATGAAAGTACTACTTTGGGTAGAGAAGGCAGCGATTATACTGCTGCTATTTTTGCCAATATTTTAGACGCAGAAAATTTAACCATCTGGAAAGATGTTGAAGGCGTTATGAATGCAGATCCTAAAAGCTTTAGTAATGCGCAACTTATCCAGGAATTAAATTTTAATGAAGTAATTGAAATGGCCTATTACGGGGCTCAGGTAATACACCCAAAAACAATCAAACCATTACAAAACAAAGGAATTCCTTTATTGGTGAAGTGCTTTTTAGATCCTAAGCTACAAGGCACAATTATTCACAGTAAACATATTAAAAACTTACCCCCCATCATTGTAATTAAAGCATATCAAGTTTTGATGCATTTAAAAACTAAAGACTTTTCATTTATTGGAGAAGCCCCAATGAGTAAGTTGTACGAGATATTTAGCCTACTAAAAATAAAACCCAATTTAATACAAACAGGTGCTATTAGTTTGCAATTATGTTTAGACGACCATGAAGAAAAAATTAATCAATTAGCTTCTGAGTGTAGTGTAATGTTTGATGTTCAAGTAGAAAAGCAACTTAATTTATTAACCATCAGACATTATGACGACCATATAATTAGTCAATTATATACGGGTAAAGAAATGCTACTTGAACAAAAAACAAAAGATACTATACAATGTGTTTATAGATAAAACTAAATTATACATATCGTTCTATCACAGCATACAATTCGTCTTGTTTAAACGGCTTTACTAAAACTTCATTAATTCCGGCAGCAATATAGTCATCAAGGTCATCTTGAACAATAGTTGCGGTTAGTGCTATGATGGGAAGTTTGCGTTTGGCTTCATCGGTGTATTGTCGAACAATAATTGCAAATTCATCCCCATTCAACTTTGGAACATTTATATCGGTCAGAACAATATCATACTGGTTGTTTTTAAACAATTGGAGACCAAGATCCCCATCTTTAGCCACATCGTAAATAATACCCACTTTTTTAAGCAACATAGTGAGTAACATAACATTTACATCATTGTCTTCAATCACTAAAACTCTCTTACCACTCAATGAAGAATTAATTTTATTCATACTTGAAGAATCTTTATCATTTTCTACTTTCCTATTAGCAAGTTCATAGGGTATACCAAAAGTAAAAGTAGAACCTTGATTTAGTTTGCTTTCAACTGAAATTGAACCACCTTGTAATTCCACTAACATTTTACAAATAGACAAACCCAAGCCAGTCCCTTTAATTGAACGCCTGGTCTCTTTATTTATATTGCTGCTAGTTACTTGAGTGAACTCTTCAAAAACTGTTTTTATTTGATCATTGGGTATTCCAATTCCAGTATCCACTACCCTTATTTTAACCATCACTTGAGTTCCTACATTTCCAACAATTTCACCATAGATAGTGACACCACCTTTCTCAGTAAATTTGATAGCATTACTAAGGAGGTTATACAATATTTGTTTAAGCCTAAATAAATCTCCATTAACAGTTAAATCCTTTCCAAGTTGGATGACTGTTTCTACTTTAATGCCCTTATTTGCTGCGCTGGTTGATGACAACGCAAAAGCAACTTCTTCTATGGCTGCAGCTATATAAAATGGCTGTTTCTCTAACTTTAATTTACCTGCGTCTAATTTAGAAAAGTCAAGCACATCATTTACAGTAGAAAGTAAATGTTCCGAAGAGGTTTTGATAGCGTGCAAAAAATTCTTCTTTTCTGGATCAGTTTCAATTTTGTCAATAATTTCTGTAAATCCCATAATCGCAGTCAAGGGGGACCTTATTTCATGGCTCATATTGCTTAAGAACCTGCTTTTTACCTGAGCCAGTTTCACTGCTTTTTCTCGAGCTTCTAAAATTTCGTTTTCATAATTGACCATTTTATAAATATTGAAAACCAATACCCCCACAATAAATAAAATAATCAACAATGAAACCCAGAAAAACTGCTGAATTACATTTGTTCCAGTAACTGCATTTTTAAAAATAGTTGTATTCAAATTCTCCCGATACAAATCCTCTTTCACCAAAATATTTTTGAATAAAAGATTATAGTTCGCAAGTGATTTTCTTAAAGAATCAATTGCTGATTTATTACTAACATTTATTTGGTGTTTTTTTAAGCTGATGCTTAAAAGTTCAAAATCTTTAATGATTTGGTCTAAAGACTTTTCTTTAGTTAATTGTTGGGTAATTTGAGCTGCTCTTCCACTATCGCTTTCTTTTTTCAGTAACCATAAATGACCAATTAATTTGTCGAAAGATTGAGCTGATAAATTACTTAAACTAGTGTCTCCTACTTGAGTAAAGCGCGTAAAAATCAATTGTGCATCCAATAATTCATCGCTGGTAGTCCTCAGTATGCTAATATTTTTATTCTCAATACTTAACGTGTCAATCGAACTTTTTAAGGTTATAATATTACGGGTATTAATCACATTCAAAAAAAGAATAGAAACTACCACTACTAAACAAGCAGTGATTAATATTATATTAGAAAAAGAAAGCTTAGCACGCTTCATGTATAGCAATATTTTGTTTTAAACCAAACGGTTTTCAGCGGCTAAAAGGATTTTTTAATGTCACAAATTACTAAAAAAATGTACCTGTTTAACGAGAAATTAATTTATAAGCCCCATTTTGATTGATTCCCACAATAGGTAACTGCTTGTATTGCTCAAAATAATCAAAAACTTGTTTCAGTTGATTCGTGAAATCTTGGTATTGTGGATTAACACCAGTAATCGACTGCAATACTTTAAAAGAGTTCTCATTGTTAAACCGAACAGGAAAAATATGAACTGGAATATAGTCCTGGCCTTGTTTACGAACAATATTGGCTAAAACGTATAGCTCTTCAATTGGATTATTTAAAATGGGAATACACCCTACCGTAGCGCATTTGCCATGTATGTAAATTTCTCCTCCTGGTTTAGCATCAGTAAAAAACAAATCACTTTGATTAGGGTAATTGATGCCCAGTGAAAAATGATAATCACTATTGGGGTTAAACTCATTAATATGATAAAACCCTTCAGGCACTTGCAAATCTCCTTCCCTACGCTTTGGACCAAGTTTACCTGATAGAGCACAAACATTATAAATTTTAAATAAACGAAATGGCTCTGACATTTCATTTCTTACCCAAATCTCCAATTGGCCATCTTGTTTAAAACTCCTGATATACAATTGCTTGGCTGGCCAACTTAAAGCAGCTTGCTCAAATTGCAATTTTAATTCTTTCTCCCTTTTAGCAAAAGCCAATTGCTCTTTTGGGGTTAATCCATTCTGTGCGCGCGAATTGTTACTTAAAGCAATCAAAATGCCTAACAGAAATAAGGATTTACAAAACAGATTCATAGGTTATTATCTAATTAAATTTCCGAAATAGATTGCATTCATGAACATTTTAGATGTACCCAACCAAAATGCCCTGAAGTTTAAGTTATCTACCATCGAAATAACTCTACCCCTCCCAATATTATCAACATTGACTGCAGCAGTATTTCTAACTACATTTTTATAGCCCCTATACAAATAACCGCTTTGTAAAGGCTGGTCAGTATACATAACGGGAGAATCGTAAGCCCCGTTGTTTTTATCCATAAATAAAGTGTTCGATTTAAAGATGGTCACCAATGGATTGGAATACCCATACCCTAAAGGGTGTGTTAAATCTACTTTTGCTTCAAATAATGAACCTGTCATGTCTTTAGCCCTTGTTTCATCCGAACGCAAAAAATAAGGCAATTGTAAAGTAGTATCTTTTTTGTCGTCCCCAGATTTAAACAGTGTTTTGGTAAAGCCATTAACAGATAGCCATTTGGTAGCATCTTCGGTTGCAATTAATGTTCCTCCAGCTCCTATCCAATCTTTTAATTTGTCTTGTGCACTTTTATTTAAATTATTGTATGCACCAGAAGCCATAATAATTACGTTATATCTATCTGCATTAATAGCCCCAAATCGATCAACATCCACAATACTTACAGGTACATTAAATCTAGTGTCCATCATATGCCAGATTTCTCCAACATCAGTAGCACTAGTACCATTACCTCCAAACATCATTACACTAGGTTTCTTTAAAGAAACAAAACTATTACTACCTAAGTCTATTCCTTCAGCTGAAAATCCAGAAGGCAAAGTGTACGCATCTACCCCTGTTTCAGCTATTGCATGCTTGATACTATTTTCCAATTCTGAAACACCAATTTCTTGTGTACTTACAGGAATAACAATTGTTCCAAAATCAAATACTTCTTCTTTATTATTCAGCACCATCTTAAATACTTTGGTAGCAACTTTAGCTTTTATGCCTTTCTCTTGAAGCTTATATAAAACTTTAGGACTATAATATTCGTTCCACTTAATGGCATAAGCATATGCTTTACTAGCCCCGTATAAGTTAGATTTCAGTGATTCAACAGTATTGAGTTTGGGCGAATTCAATGAAAAAGCAGCCTTTATTTCGGCATAGGGTAATCCAAAAGCTAAAGGCATAGTCCAAGCAGTTACATCGTAGAATAAACTGTCTTTATAATTAAACGTCTTTTCAAAAACAGTCTTAATAATTTTAAATTGTTTTTGTGCCGTTGGGATTACAAACGCCGAACCAGGTTTGAATGTTTTTCCATCAATCGCCATTTCTGATTGTAATGGGTAAATATCTACTTCATGCCTTAAGAGCATTTCAATGAAAATATTCGTTTTTGCTTTATCCTGTGCATCCCCAAATACAAATGCTTTTACAGGAAAACTCTCGGCTTCTTTAATGGTTTCTTTAAAGAAAGAACGCTGATAATTCAGCATCTGCTTTCTCAATCCATTCGCAGCAGCCAATGTAGATAATGTAGTAGTAAATTGATTACGAATGGTAAAAGGGAAACTCAATAATCCATTCTCTGTTTCTTGCAAATGCCCGCGGCTACTAGCTTGTTCAAATAAAATACCAACAGCACCATTAATATCAGGATAAGTAGACCCCTTACCGTAATAAAAATCATCATACCCTTCTTTGGTAAAATACATAGAACCAATACTGTCTAAAAACTTTGCATGGTAATTTCCAATTGCTGCGGTAAGCTCTTGGTTTTTAAGCGGAGTATTAGGATTCACTCTTGAAGGAACACCAGGTTGAAAAAAGAAGGAAGAATTACTTCCCATTTCATGGTGATCAGTTAAAATATTGGGTTTCCACTGATGGTACAAAGCCAAACGATTTCTACTCTCTTTGTGTTGGGCTGGTAACCAATCGCGGTTTAAATCGAACCAATAATGATTGAATCTTCCACCAGGCCAAACTTCATTAAACTCCCGGGCATTCGGATCACTTACCGGAGTAAAACTCTTGTGCATATTTACCCAACTTGCAAAACGATTTAATCCATCCGGATTAAAAGAAGGGTCTAAAATAATAACCGTATTTTTTAATAATTCATCCACTGCATTGCCTTGTGCAGCCGCTAAATAATACATAGCCAATAAAGCGGCATTAGCCCCACTGCTTTCATTGCCATGAATACTATAGCCCATCCAAACCACCACAGGCATATCGTCGGTGTTTAATGAACCTGATTTATCGGGGTTGGTTAATGCAAGATGCTGCAACCTAATCTGCTCTAACTTTTGATGATTCTCTGGAGAAGTAATGATTAATGCCAACTGTTGACGTCCTTCATTGGTTAGCCCCAATGGCTTTAATATCATTCTGTCAGATGCTTGGTCTACTGTTTTTGCGTACTGCACCAATCGGTCATGTGTAACATGCCATTCCCCTACTTCATGACCTATTATATTGACAGGAGTTGGTATAGCATTATTATATGCCACATTTTTGGGCATATAATAAGACAGTTCTTGAGCCTGAACAAGATATCCAATAAAAAAAGAGAGCAACAATAGACTACATTTCTTCATTACTTAGGTTTTGTGCCGGTAAGTTACTGAAGAAAATAATTACCTAAGCATACATTTCAGCTCTTAATTCTTTAACTCTTGGATCTTCCATATACTCATCAAAAGTCATCAATCGATCAATGATTCCTTTTGGCGTTAGCTCAATAATCCTATTGGCAACGGTTTGCATAAAAGTATGATCATGAGAAGTAATAAAGACAATCCCAGGAAAGGTTTGACAGCCCTCGTTAAAACTTTGGATACTCTCAAGGTCTAAGTGGTTAGTAGGTTGATCAAGAATCACTACGTTGGGGTTTTGCAACATCATTCTGCTAACCATACAACGAACTTTTTCTCCTCCACTAAGTACATTGGTTTTCTTCTGAATATCATCTCCACTGAACAACATTTTTCCTAAAAACCCACGAATAAATGGCTCGTCTGCATCAGTAACATGTGGTGGAACAAATTGGCGTAACCAATCCATCAAACTCAATCCTTCTTTAAAAAATTCATTGTTTTCTTGAGGTAAATAAGCTTTGGTAATAGTAGTACCCCATTCAAATTTTCCTCCTTCGATGGCAGTATTTTCAGTGATTATATCAAAGAAAGAAGTGATAGCCAAAGGATCTTTACTTAAGAAAGCAATTTTCTCGCCCTTATTTACACTAAAAGATACTTTATCAAACAGCTTTCTACCATCAACGGTTTTACTCAAATTTTCTACATTCAAAATTTGATTCCCCACTTCTCTTAATGGTTGGAAAATAATTCCAGGGTACTTTCTGTTAGAAGGCTCAATTTCTTCGATGGTAAGTTTCTCCAAAGCTTTCTTTCTAGAAGTAGCTTGTTTACTCTTAGAAGCATTGGCAGAGAATCGGGCAATGAAATCTAATAAAGCTTGACGCTTTTCTTCATTCTTTTTGTTCTTGTCGTTAATTTGACGGCTCATTAACTGGCTACTTTCGTACCAGAATGTGTAGTTACCAGTAAATACTTTAATCTTCGAGCGATCAACGTCTGCAACATGGGTACACACGGTATCTAAAAAGTGACGATCGTGACTCACCACCAATACAATATTTTCGTAATCTGCTAAAAAGTTTTCCAACCAGCCAATGGTTTCAATATCCAATCCGTTGGTAGGCTCGTCCAATAAAAGGATATCAGGATTTCCAAATAAAGCTTGTGCTAAAAGGACCCTAACTTTAAAATTGCTGGGAATTTCGCTCATTAAACTTTGGTGCATATTGTCGTGTACACCCAAACTATTTAAGAAGCTTGCAGCATTACTCTCTGCTTCATATCCACCCATTTCACCAAATTCTGCTTCCAAGTCTCCTGCTTTCATACCGTCTTCTTCAGAAAAATCTTCTTTTGCATACAATGCATCTTTTTCATGCATTACATCCCAGAGCCTTTTATGGCCCATTAAAACAGTATTTATTACCGTACAATTATCAAACTCAAATTGGTTCTGCTTTAAAACGGCCATTCTCTCTCCAGGAGTAATTTCAACAGTACCTTTATTCGGTTCGATTTCTCCACTTAAAATTTTCAAAAAAGTAGACTTTCCTGCCCCATTGGCACCAATTACGCCATAACAGTTTCCCTTGGTAAAATTGATATTTACTTCGTCAAAAAGTACCCTTTTGCCATAAGCCAGGGTGATATTCCGTGCACTAATCATTGATTTATATAGTTTTCGCGTGCAAAATTAAGATTTTAACGCCGGATTTAAACATTCAATCATTAACGCCGAGAAAAGAGCTTAGTTAGTTTATTGAAAACAATTTTAGATTTATTTGCCAGTCTATTGATTTCATTAATAGGGACAAAATTTTTCCAGGCTGTCATTTGTAGATAATAATAGAACTTATCGCTAAATTCTTGAACCCCTTTAAAACTCTTATAAATTGGTTTGCGTTGTACAAAGTGAATCACAAAAGGGTCAGTTTCCGAAAATAAATCTGCAAAATGATTCCACTTTTTATCTAAAATCAACCATTGGTTAACCAGAATAACATTTAGCCCGTACTGGTCTGGATAATTAGCATAATGAATATTCTCATTCATGCATTTAATCAGCTTTTCTGTTATTCCTTGTGATCGCCACGATTTCAGATTCATTAGCATCAATCCAGAATTAAAGTACGTGGTATGACCATCAAGACCTAACTTTTTATGATTTTTTATGCCTCCCCAACTATTGTTAAATGTTTTAATTCTTGAATCTTGCACAGCGGCTACTATATGATGGCTTAAATCAAACTCAAACAGTACCGAAATATCTGTCTGAAAAATCATGTCTACATCTAAATACAATACCTTTTCAACTGATTCATCCATAAAATAGGGAATGAAAAAGCGCATATAAATATTCAAAGGATAACTCGTTCTGTCTAAGGGCAACTCAATATGACTAGGGACCAATCCGTCCATATTAATCCATTTCAATATAGAAACTTGATGATTAATAGAGTTGGTTAATTTTTCTTTGTTCTCCAGACTAATTTTATCATCAATAATATTAAAAATTAACTGATGATTATTGGTCAAATTGGCTTCAATAGATTTAATTAAAGCGGCTAATAAAATGACATAGTGGTCATTGGTAATTACAACAATATTCAGCTGCTTTTTCATAAGTATCTATCTTATTACCACTCTGCCCTAGCAGATGGATTAACGGATAAGGGAACAAATTGATTATTCAAGTACTTATGATACCCAGTAATAGCAATCATTGCAGCATTATCTGTACAATAACTAAATGCTGGAATATACACTTTCCAACCTTTCTGTTGCCCAATTGAAGTTAAAGCATTTCGCAATCCACTGTTCGCACTAACTCCTCCCGCAATACATATCTGTTTTACATTGGTTAGATTAACTGCTTTTACCAGTTTCTTTAATAAAATTTGTACAATAGTGTGTTGAACGGAAGCACAAAGGTCATTTCTGTTCTCCAAAATAAACTCAGGAGATTGTTTTTGCAAAAAATACAACACCGAAGTTTTTAATCCACTAAAAGAAAAGTTTAAATCAGGAATTTGAGGTTCTGCAAATTTGAATTTGAGTGGATCTCCCAGTTGAGCATATTGATCAATCAATGGACCACCTGGATAAGGCAGACCCAATAATTTAGCGGTTTTATCAAAAGCTTCCCCAGCTGCATCGTCAATAGTTTCTCCTAACACTTCAAGATCTAAAGCAGATTTTGCTAACACAATTTGTGTATGACCTCCACTAACCGTTAAACATAAAAAGGGAAAACTTGGTCTTTGGGTTGGAATTAAATTTGCCAACACATGTGCTTGCATATGATGCACCCCAATTAATGGAATTTGTAAAGAAAGAGACAAAGATTTAGCAAACTGGGTACCTACTAATAAACTGCCAATTAAACCAGGAGCCTGTGTAAATGCAACTGCACTTAATTCAGATAAATCAACACTGGCTTCCTTCATAGCCTGATCTACCACAGGAACAATATTTTGCATATGTGCTCTACTCGCTAATTCAGGAACTACGCCTCCATATTTTTCATGCACAGACTGTGTAGCAATAATATTACTTAATATTATTCCATCCTTACATACCGCTGCAGCAGTTTCGTCACAAGAAGACTCTATTGCCAGAATAGTAATACTCATTGAGCAAAAATACTATTTAGTTCTGATGGCAACTACAGGATCCATTTTAGCAGCGATGGATGCTGGAATAATTCCCGCTAGTACACCCAACACAATACAAATACTCAAGCCTAAAATAACAATATTAGGAGCAATATAAATAGGGAAAGGAAGTACTGAGCTTAACACCAACGATAAGAGCCAAACCAAGGTTAGCCCAACTAATCCACCAATAATACATAAGAAAGCACTTTCTAAAAGAAACTCTGTCAAGATGGTACTTCTTTTTGCTCCAATGGCTTTTTTTAGTCCAATTTGACTGGTTCTTTCTCTAACTGTAACAAACATGATATTGGCAACCCCAAAAGCACCAACAATTAAACTCAACCCAGCAATAGCCCAACCACCAGCAGTTACTTGTCCAAAGAATCCATTTACTTGTTCACTGAACATTGCCACATCATTACAAGTAAAATTATCTTCTTGGGTAGGACTCAATTTTCTTAGCTGACGCATAACCCCATTCAACTCATCTTGCAAAGCAGATGATGCAATTTTGGGTTTCCCTTGTACAATAATATTTGGATTGCTCGTTTCAGGACTAAATACACTCGCAAAATATCGATAAGGAACAATCATACAATCATCGTAATTGAATCCCCCGATTAAGCTTTGCCCCTGTTTTTTTATAACGCCTACTATATATACTTTTCTACCACCATAAGAAATTTCCTTACCAACCGCTTTCTCCGCTTTGCCATATAATTCTTCTGCAACTTTAAATCCAACAATTCCTACGGCAGCACCACGCAAAAAATCTGATTCAATTAAATAACGTCCTTGATCGATATCAATGGTTTGTATACTATTAAATTCAGGTGTAACACCATATAAACTGGTATTATTTAAGATGTTATCCTCATAGCTATAGTTCACATTCCTACTCACAAAAAAAGCAGCAAAAGAAGCTAATTCACTTTTTTGTTTGATTACTTCAAGCTCTTCAATTTTCACATCAGGTCTTTTCATGTATTTCCACCAAGGATAATCAGGACCACCTCCGTAATTCCATTTATCTATGTAAATGGTATTACTACCTAATGTTTTAATATCATTTTGAACTTTCCTTTCCAAACTATCCACGGTAGCTAATACACCAATAATGCAAAAAATGCCAATGGTAATGCCGAATAAAGACAAGAAAGTTCTTAGCTTATTTACTCTCAGTTCCTGTAATGCCATACGGAAACTGTTCCATAAAATACTTAGTAATTTAACCATACTCAAATGTACGGTTATTCAATTCGCATTATTAGGTGTTTTTATGTAAACGGTTGAATGCAATGTTAAAGTAGTTTGCAAAAATGACGGCGTCCTATTCAACAGTGGAATAAATGCCCCTATTAATACAACTAAAGTCTTACGTTATTGTATATATAAATGAGTTAAATTTGCGGAGATTTAACCAAATATAATCTTGCTATATGACCTGGAAACAAGTCTTTACATCGTCTGTTGGAAAAAAACTGGTTATGGGACTAACCGGTATATCCCTCGTTTTGTTTTTAATTGTACATGCTGGAATCAACGCCTGCATTTTTGCAGATTTAGTTGACCCAGAAGAAAATGGCGCAATGTTCAACAAAGCTGCTCATTTCATGGGATCCACCGTGTTAATCCGAATCATGGAAATCGGATTATTCGCAGGCATCATTTTGCATATTTACCAAGGGTATTTATTAACCTTAGAAAATAAGCAAAAAAGAGCAGTAGGATATGCAGTAACTTACAAAGATGGTAGCAAGTGGTACAGCAGAAGCATGGGGCTTTTAGGTACCTTAATTTTAATTTTCTTAATCTTACACCTTTACCATTTCTGGGTTTCAGCACGTTTTACCCATCAAGGATTAGACCCTGTAACCTATAACGGTATTGAAATGCACAATATGTTTGCGTTAATGAAGGCAACATTTAGTGAATGGTGGATCATCGTTGTCTACAGTGCAGGCTGTATTTCTCTAGCTTATCACCTTGCACATGGATTCCAAAGCGCATTCAGAACTTTAGGGGTTTATAATAACAGATACACCCTTATGCTTACAAGTATTGGTTATGCTTATTCGATCATAATTGCTTTGGTATTTATTTTAATGCCAGTGAGTTTTAAAATGGGCTGGATAGGATAATTCAATCACCTGATTAATAAAGTATATTCAAATCATCATAAACCTTCGGATCTATGTTAAATGCTAAAATTCCCTCTGGGCCATTAGAAAATAAGTGGGCTGATTACAAGGGACATTGCAAACTGGTAAACCCGGCCAATAAGCGTAAACTGGAAGTAATTGTTGTAGGTACAGGATTAGCCGGTGCTTCAGCAGCAGCTTCATTGGGTGAATTGGGATATAAAGTAAAAGCATTTTGTTTTCAAGATTCACCTCGTCGTGCGCATTCAATTGCAGCGCAAGGAGGAATCAATGCAGCAAAGAATTATCAAAACGATGGAGACAGTGTTTTCCGTCTATTTTACGATACTATTAAAGGAGGAGACTACCGTGCAAGAGAAGCCAATGTACATCGCTTAGCAGAAGTAAGTACCAATATTATTGACCAATGTGTTGCACAGGGTGTCCCTTTTGCTAGAGAATACGGTGGTTTATTGAGCAACCGTTCTTTCGGAGGAACACAAGTACAAAGAACATTTTATGCTGCTGGTCAAACAGGACAGCAATTATTAATTGGGGCTTACCAAGCTTTAGAGCGTCAAGTTGCACTGGGCAATGTAACCATGCATAGCAGACACGAAATGCTTGAAGTGGTAACTATTGAAGGTAAAGCAAGAGGAATTATTGCTCGTGACTTAGTAAGCGGCAAATTAGAAAGACATTTTGGACACGCAGTATTATTGTGTTCTGGTGGATATGGAAACGTGTTCTATTTGTCTACCAATGCAATGGGAAGCAACGTTACCGCTGCATGGAAGGCACACAAAAAAGGAGCTGCTTTTGCTAATCCATGTTTTACACAAATTCACCCTACTTGTATCCCAGTTAGTGGAGACCATCAGAGTAAATTAACCCTAATGTCTGAATCATTAAGAAATGATGGTAGAATTTGGGTTCCTAAAAAACAAAACGATACAAGAAAAGCGACTGATATACCTGAAGAAGAAAGAGATTATTATTTAGAGAGAAGGTACCCAGCTTTTGGTAACCTAGTACCAAGAGACGTTGCTTCTAGAGCTGCTAAAGAACGATGCGATGCAGGTTACGGCGTTGGTAGCAGTAAGCAAGCCGTATACTTAGATTACGCTGATGCCATTTTAAGATATGGTAAAATTGAAGCAGGTAAGCAAGGCAGAAGCAATGTTTCAGAAGAAGAGCTCATTGCAATGGGTAAAGAAGTGGTAAAAGCCAAATATGGTAATCTGTTCGATATGTACGAAAAGATTACAGGGGAAAATCCATACGAAGTACCAATGCGTATATACCCAGCAGTTCACTATACCATGGGTGGTTTATGGGTAGACTATGAATTACAAACAACTGTTCCTGGATTATATGCTTTGGGTGAAGCCAATTTCAGTGATCATGGCGCCAACCGTTTGGGAGCTTCCGCATTAATGCAAGGTTTAGCTGATGGATATTTTGTAATCCCTTATACCCTAGGAAATAACTTAGCCGACGAAATTTATAGCAAAGCGATAGAAACTTCTCACCCTGCATTTGAAGAAGCAGAAAAAGCAGTTAGTGATAGAATCAATCATTTGATGAATATCAAAGGAAAGCAATCCGTTGAAAGTTTTCACAAGCGTTTAGGAAAAATCATGTGGGACAAGTGCGGCATGGCTAGAAACAAAGAAGGTTTAGAACAAGCTATTAGAGAAATTCAAGCTTTAAAGAAAGAGTTTTGGAGTGATGTTAGAATTCCAGGAGAAGTAAACGAAATGAATACGGAATTGGATAAAGCAAACCGTGTGGCAGACTTTATTGAACTGGGCGAGTTAATGTGCGTAGATGCATTAACTAGAGACGAGAGTTGTGGCGGACATTTCAGAGAAGAATTCCAAACCCCTGAAGGTGAAGCCTTAAGAGACGATGCTGGCCATATGTATGTTTCTGCTTGGGAATTAAAAGGAGAACATCAATGGGAGTTACATAAAGAAGTATTAAACTACGAAGTAATTAAACCAACCCAGCGTAACTACAAATAAGCGTTCTTTAAAAAGCATTGTTTAACTGAATTAATTTTACAAAATGGAACATTATCATATGAATCTGAACCTCAAAGTTTGGAGACAAAAAAACACCAATACCAAAGGAGATTTTAAAACATATCAAGTAAAAAATATTTCCTCTGAAATGAGTTTCTTGGAAATGTTTGATGTGTTAAACGAACAGCTAATTATTGAAGGGGAAGAACCTGTAGCATTTGACCATGATTGTAGAGAAGGTATCTGTGGAATGTGTTCTATGTATATCAACGGTAAGCCACATGGACCATGGCAAGCTAATACAACTTGTCAATTGCATATGCGTGCATTTAAAGATGGAGATACTATTGTGGTAGAACCTTGGAGAGCCAATGCATTCCCTGTTATTAAAGACTTAACAGTAGACAGGACTTCTTTTGATAGAATCATTCAAGCAGGTGGATACATTAGTGTAAACACAGGTAATGCAGTTGATGGCAATGCATTACCAATTAATAAAGACGATGCAGACAATAGCTTTGCAGCAGCCATGTGTATTGGATGCGGCGCTTGTGTTGCTGCTTGTAAAAACAGTTCCGCAATGCTTTTCTTAAGTGCCAAAGTAAGTCATTTAGCTTTATTACCTCAGGGTGAACCAGAACGCAAAACACGTGTAATCAATATGGTTGCTCAAATGGATAAAGAAGGCTTTGGCGCTTGTACTAATACAGGAGCATGCGAAGCAACTTGTCCTAAAGAGATTTCTTTAACCAATATTGCTCGTTTAAATGCCGAGTATTTAGGAGCAAGTTTAACTGCAGATAAATAAGCATTATTAAATCGTTCTAAGTTATAATTAAAATAATAAAGTCCCGGTTGCAAAAAAGCAAGCCGGGACTTTTAGTTTAACAGTCTACCGTTTTAATTATCCAATTGAAATATGGCTAGCTGTTTAGCTATATATGAAACGTTTTTTCATGCGGTTATCTGATTGATTTTAGTTATTTTCCCTGTGAAAATGAATCATTTATGAAAACAACAATCCAGGTTTGTGTAAGTATTTTAATGATAACCAGTTGTTCAGAAAGTACGAATATGAAAAAAGAAGCATATAGTTGGCCAGTTGAAAAAGCACCAGTTGCAGTGCAAAAAGAACATATTAGGATTTTACATGGAGATACAGTTCCTGACCCCTATTATTGGATGATAGACTATTTTTCAAAAGGACCAGATAGTACTGAAGTCGTGAACTACCTAAAGGCAGAAAACGATTATACAGAAAAAATGATGGCAGGAACAAATGCATTGCAGACCAAGCTTTTTACAGAAATGAAAGCCAGGATTAAAGAGAAGGATGAATCTGTTCCTGTTTTCAAAAATGGTTACTTCTACTATACTAGGGCAGAAGAAGGAAAACAATATTATAAATATTGCCGAAAGAAAGGAAGCTTAACTGCAAAAGAAGAAATTTTGTTAGATATAGATAAAATGGCTGAGGGTAAACCCTATTTTGATGTTACTGGTATGAGCATAAGCCCAGATAATAAGCTAATGGTTTTTGGAATAGATGAAGTTTCTAGAAGACAATATACACTTAAAATAAAGAATCTAGAGACAGGCGAAATCTTTGCTGATGCTATAATGGGAACCAATGGATATGGCGTTTGGGCAAACGATAACAAAACTATTTTTTATACTTCAAATAATCCTATAACACTGCTTTCCGAAAAAATTATGCGACATGAATTAAATGGTCTTACAAAAGATGTTGAAGTATATGTTGAGAAAGACAAAAGTAATTATATAGGGGTGAGTAAATCCAAGAATGGACAATTCATTTTCATCACTTCTCAAGCAACCCTTTCTTCTGAACAATTATATATTGATGCGAATAAACCTAGTTCAGCATTTATTTCCTTTCAGCCTCGCATTAAAAATGTACTATACGATGTGGTAGCATTAAACGATCGATTCTTAATCAGAACCAATGCCAATGCACTCAACTTTAAAGTGATGGAATGTCCATTAAATAATACCAATTATACCCAATGGAAAGATATTGTTCCACATAGAGCAGATGTTTTGGTTCAAAGTATTGAAGCTTTTAAAGACTTTGTTGTAATAACAGAGCGTAAAAACGGCTTAATACAACTAAATATCAAACAGAATAATACCGCCACTGAACATTATATTCAATTTGAAGAACCAGCCTATACTGCGAGTCTTGGATCAAACCCTGAATTCAATAGTAATTCTATTCGATATAGCTATACTTCATTAACTACCCCTAATTCGGTATATGACTATGAAGTTTCTACGAAAAATAAAACTTTAAAAAAGCAACAAGAAGTGGTTGGGGGATATAATTCAAAAGATTATACAACAGAACGTATTTATGCAACTGCTAATGATGGAACTAAAATTCCTATTTCATTGGTTTACAAAAAAGGATTTAAAAAAGATGGGAATGCGCCATTGCTTCTTTATGCATACGGATCATATGGTTATAGTTCAGATGCTTATTTTAGTAGCACTACCCTTAGTTTATTAAATCGAGGATTTGTTTATGCTATAGCGCATATTAGAGGGGGGGAAGATTTAGGTAGACAATGGTATGAAGATGGAAAATTATTAAAGAAGAAAAACTCATTTACCGACTTCATTAATTGTGGTGAATTCTTGGTAAATAATCAATATACTAGCAAAGCCCATTTATACGCAAATGGAGGAAGTGCAGGAGGATTATTGATGGGTGCAGTAACCAATATGGCCCCTGAACTTTGGAAAGGAGTAATTGCGGAAGTGCCATTTGTTGATGTAGTTAACACTATGCTAGATGAAAGTATCCCTTTAACCACCAATGAATTTGATGAATGGGGAAATCCAAAAGAGAAGGTTTATTATGATTATCAAAAAAGTTATTCGCCCTATGAAAATGTTCAAAAGAAAAACTATCCACATCTTTTAGTTACAACTGGATTACACGATAGCCAGGTTCAATATTTTGAACCAGCAAAATGGGTAGCAAGACTTAGAACAATGAAAACCGATCAGAATATTTTGTTACTAAAGACTAATATGGATTATGGGCATGGGGGTGCATCGGGCAGATTTGATTACTTAAAAGAAACGGCTCTTAATTTTGCTTTCTTGCTTGCTTTAGAAGGAATTTTGGAATAAACTAAAGCAAACAATTAAATGAGTAATAGCTTTTTTAAGTTTAAAGAATTCACTGTTCATCAAGATAAAACAGCTATGAAAGTGTGCACCGATGCTTGTTTGTTTGGAGCATGGGTTGCAAAACAAATAGAAATATTAGATTTAAAAAATATCCTAGATATTGGAACAGGTACTGGTTTACTCGCATTAATGTTGGCTCAATCTAGCAGGGCAAAGATTGATGCGGTTGAGATAAATGAACTAGCGGCAGAACAAGCAGCAGCTAATTTTTGCAATAGCCCATGGAATAATCAGTTGTACGTACACCAAATGTCAATTAATCGTTTTACTCAAGAACAAAACAAACCTTATGACTTTATTATATCAAACCCGCCATTTTTTGAAAATCAATTGAAAAGTCAACAGCAAGAAAGAAATTTGGCCATGCATAGTGATAGCCTAAGTTTAGAAGAATTGGCAAGTTGTATTTTTAAGCTATTGACTGATACAGGAAAAGCTGCTATTCTTCTACCTTGGAACAGAGCTGAAGAGTGGAAGAGCATTGCTGAAAAAACAGGGCTTTTTTGCATCAAAGAAACTGCCGTGAAACAAAGTACTACCCATTCCTATTTTAGAATTATGTTTTTATTACAAAAAAAAGCCATCCCTAGTAATGTTGACACAATCACCATCAAAGAAGGAAATAACTATAGTGAAGCGTTTACCCAATTATTAGCCCCTTATTATTTAGCATTATAATGCTTAATTATTCATAACCAGCATAATTAACTAACTTAGCTTATATGAAATTGTTGACCATTTTGATGAGTTTCTTGGTACTAGGATTTTATTCTTGCAGTAGCCCAGCAAAAAGTTTTTTACCAGCTGAAAATGGGCTTGATGCTGGAAGAGAATTTATAGACGCCTGCCTCAAAGGAGATTTTGCTAAAGCTTCATTTTATATGATTGCTGATGAAAAAAATAAAGCGTTATTGTTGCAAGTAGAAGCAAACTATAGGGAAAAAGACAAGGAAGGAAGACAAGAGCTAAGACTAGCTTCAATCAATATTAAAGAAGTTGCTGAACCAAATGATAGTACGGTAATTATTTTCCATAGCACTTCATTGGATACCACCACACAGCAAACATTTATTTTAAAAAAAGGAAATCTATGGCAAGTAGATTTTAAACAAACCAATCAATAAAAATATTGCAAAGATGAATCAACAAACCGTTTTACACCCATGGCATGGAGTACATTTTGGAGAAAATGCACCTCGCATCGTTAATGCTGTTATTGAAATTCCGCAAGGATCTAGATGTAAATATGAAATTGACAAACCCAGTGGTTTATTAAAATTAGATCGGGTTATATTCTCATCATTCTATTATCCAATTAACTATGGTTTTATCCCTCAAACTTATGGAGGAGATAAAGACCCGTTGGATATTCTAGTGATTACTTCATTACCCGTTCAGCCATTAACCTTAATGGAAGCAAAAGTCATTGGTGTAATGCAGATGATTGATGGAGGCGAGCCGGATGACAAAATTATTGCGGTTGCAGCAACTGATCCAGGAGTAAACCATTATAATAATATTGAGGAGCTTCCAAGACACTTTTTTGATGAACTAAGACACTTTTTTCAAGAATACAAAAGACTAGAGAAAAAAGAGGTTTTAGTGGAAGACTTTGGCGACAAAGCAAAAGCTTTAACCATTGTTGAAGAAGCAATTGCCTTCTATAAAGAAATATTCGTTAAATAATCATTATGAGCGCCACTACCCTGCTAGTACTAATCATAATAGGCATTGCCGCTGGCTTTTTAAGCGGATTAGTCGGAATTGGTGGTGGAATTATAATGGTACCTGCATTGGTGTTTTTCCTTGGGCTAACTCAAAAACAAGCCCAAGGAACTTCACTAGGAGTTCTAATGCTTCCAGTTGTTGCTTTAGCAGTTTGGCAATACCATAAGCAAGGTCATATCAATTTCAGTTATGTCTTTTTAATAGCAATCGCTTTTATTGTTGGAGGTTTATTAGGAAGTAAACTAGCTTTAAGCTTAACGGATGACAGAGTCAAAAAAATATTTGCCATTGTGATGCTTTTATTAAGTATTAAAATGTTGTTTTTTGACAAGAAAAAAAATGATTTATCAAAAGATTCAATAAAAATTCAACAATCTGATACTCATTAGCGGCTGATTTGATTTTGCTCCTTATCTTTGTTAAAAATTACTCATAATGGAAGCAAAACAATCCACTGGTAAATATTGGGCCCTATTTTTTTTCTGGTTTGCAGCGATGATTGTACTCCTTTTTGTATATCGTGAATTCTTTTGGTTAGCATTACCAGGTACAGTTACCTATTTTGCTAAAGGAATGGATTTAATGTAGTTAAAGCGTTTAATTAAACTAAGCGTTTTACGATTCTTAACTGATGGGTTCTTTCACCTGTTTGTTTATTCAAAATTCCCGCTTGATCAATATAATCAATACGTACTCTACCTGATGCGTGTATGATGGTGTTTTCGTTCAGCATGATACCTACATGTGTAATTTTGCCTTCTTTATTATCGAAGTAGGCTAAATCGCCACATTTAGATTCTGCAAGAAATCCTATATCAGTCCCCATTTCAGCTTGCTGGTAGGCATCCCTTGGCAACTGAACATTAAAATAACCGAATACCTGTTGAGCAAAGCCGCTACAATCAATTCCGTATAAGGATCTACCACCCCACAAGTAGGGCGAATTCAAAAAGAATTGAGCAACTCTCATTACCGAATTTGAATCAAATGCTATTTGGCCGGGATTAAAAACCTCCCCCTCATATTTAAATGAAAGCCCAGAAAGATTAAGTTCTTGATTTTGAAAAATGGCCAATGAACATCCAAATGGCAATTGCATTTCAGCATCGTTTAGTCGCATTTTATTGGAGTAATCAGGCATAATTGCATTCGATTTCCTCATGACTAACTCATCAGGAATAAGCGACAATTGAGCACTTTGACACCAACCTTCATATCCATCATGTAAACATTTGACTTTTGTAAATGTACCTGTTTGAAGAAGTTGGCCACCCTCCAAAATTTGGGCAGTTTCTCCAAACAATAATTGACTAACCATCTCACTTTGGTGAGCTGGTTCTGCTCTTAATGGAACAACTGCTACAATTGCTACAACATATGCCATGCAATAATTTTTAATGAAAGATATGGAAATTTAAGAAGCTTGCATCTTATCAAAAATGCATTAATTTAACAAGTGATTCAACAAGCATTTAAACATATTACAGACACTGAACTTTTAAAGAAGTATCAATCTGACCAAAATAAAGAATGGTTGGGTATTTTACTTCAGCGATATACCATGTTATTGCTTGGGGTATGTATGAAATACTTAAAAAATGAAGAGGAGGCCAAAGATGCAGTGCAACAAATCTTTTTAAAAGCACTTAATGAATTAGGGAAATACCCAGTTGAATACCCTAAAAGCTGGTTGTATAAAATAGCTTGCAATTTTTGCTTAATGAAACTAAGAGACCGCAAAGAATATATTGCTATTGAAAAAATTCCTGCTCTATCAGAAATACAAGAATCAGGAACTGAAATAAATACTGAAAGGGAGCTTAATTTAAACTTATTAGAAGCAGCAATGGAGGAACTGAATAAAGAGCAAAAAACTTGCATAACTTTATTTTATCTTCAAAAGAAAAGTTATCAGCAAATAAGCACGCTTACCGGATTTAGCTTATTACAAGTAAAAAGTAATATTCAGAATGGGAAAAGGAATTTGAAAATCATCATGGAGAAAAAACAATCTTTTTAATGAACAATTGGAAAGACATATTTAAAAAAAACACGGAGATATCTAACGAGGAATTGTTAAAATACCTCGTTAATGATATTTCGGAAGATGAAATGCATACCATCGAACAAAAAATGTCTGCTTCAGATTTTGAGAATGATGCATTAGAAGGGTTAGCGCAATTCAAGTCTAGAGAAAAAATTATTTCAACAACCGATATAATCAATCAACAATTAAAAAAACAGATTGCTAAAAGTAATAAGAGAAAAAAGAAACGTAAAATTGAAGACCAACAATGGCTAATTGCTGCAATACTGATTATTTTACTATTTAGTATTGCTGGTTATTTCTTAATACACTTCAATCGTTAAGCCCTACAAAAAGATTTAATTAACGAAACCTGTGCTGGAAACTGGCTAGTCAATTCGGCAGCATTTGCCAATTCAAAATCGGCAAAATCAAAACCAGGCGCAACCGTACAACCCACCAATGAATAGTTACCATTCGTTTTAGAAGCAAACCAAGCACCAGCTGGAACGATAGCCTGGTATTGCTCTCCTATCGCAATATTGTTGCCCAATTTTATTAGCTCATAATCTCCATTGGCATGCAATACATGAATATCAACTGAATCCCCAGCATAAAAATGCCAACACTCATCGGATTGAATACGATGAAAGGCAGAAAAAGAATTTTCTACCAACAAAAAATAAATGGCAGTTGAAAAACTACGACTCCCTTTAAATCTTTCTGGTATACTATTCGAAGGAATATGCTCCGTTGATCTATACGTTTCTTTATAATACCCACCTTCCGGATGTGGCAATAATTGATAAAATTCAATAAGTTGTTGAACGATTAGATTCATTGATAGTAAAATTTATTGGCACATAATTACAAAAACAAATTAAAAACACCTGATTTAAAACCCACGAACAAGTAAATGAAGACTTTTATAAACATATAAATAAAATACATTTGTACTTTAAAATTGTTTTTTGAGCAAATTTCATAATTTCACTCTAAAATAATATATATTTAAATTTATTTTAATTAATATGTATCAGAAGAAATTGAACTTTTATAATGTGGCACCTTTTGTCATTTTATTAATCATTGCAGTATTAGCCATATTTGTTCCCGCTGAACTAAGCTTTGTGGATACAAAAAATATGTATAATGGAGCTGATATTGCCTGGATTATCATGGCGACGGCTTTGGTCTTTTTAATGACTCCTGGGCTGGCATTTTTTTATGGTGGAATGGTACATAGAAAAAATGTGATTTCAACAATGATAAAAAGCGTTGTTGCAACTGGTGTTGTTTCAATTATTTGGGTTACAGTTGGCTATAGTCTATGTTTTGGAGAATCCTTAGGCGGATTAATTGGAAACCCTACAACCCATTTGTTTATGAAAGGAATAAACAGTGGTGCTCCCTGGAGTTTAGCTCCAACTATTCCGCTAGGCTTATTTGCAATGTTTCAACTAATGTTTGCGATTATTACCCCAGGATTAGTGGTAGGAGCCGTTGCGGAAAGAGTAAAATTCACTTCTTATATTTTATTCATTGTGCTATTTAGTCTTTTGGTATATGCTCCTTTGGCTCATTGGACATGGCATCCAGAGGGATTCTTATTCAAAATGGGCGCACTTGATTTTGCAGGCGGAACAGTGGTACATATTTCTGCAGGATGCGCTGCTCTAGCAGGCGCTTTGGTGCTAAAAAGAAGAAAAGCACATCTAGACCAAATTGAAATACCACCAGCAAATATTCCCTATGTATTGATTGGTACAGGTTTACTTTGGTTTGGCTGGTTTGGATTTAATGCAGGATCTGCATTAGGAGCCAATGCATTAGCGGTTTCGGCATTTGCAACCACCAATACAGCGGCTGCTTCAGCTGGTTTGTCCTGGATGTTTTTTGATGTGATGAGAGGAAAAAAGCCATCAGTTTTAGGATTTTGCATTGGAGCAGTTGTTGGACTTGTAGCTATTACCCCATCAGCTGGATTTGTTGCAGTACCTCAGAGTATTTTTATCGGGTTTATCGCGGCCATTATTTCGAATTATGCTGTTTTCTTAAAATCCAAGTCATCTTTAGATGACACATTAGATGTTTTTCCCTGCCATGGAGTTGGTGGAATGGTTGGCATTTTAATGACAGGAATATTTGCGAGTAAGTCAGTAAATGGAATTGGCGATGATGGATTACTTTACGGGAATACCGCTTTCTTTTTCACGCAAGTGAAAGCCCTTTTTATTGCAGTAGCATATAGTTTTACGGTATCCCTAGGTATTTTCAAATTAATTAGTATCATGCTACCACTAAGGGTAAGTTCTGAAGAAGAAGAATTAGGATTAGACGCAACTCAACACAATGAAAAATACCTTCAAGGAACCCTCTTGGTTGCTGAGAATGATTAATAAAATTGAGCCGATACAATCCCTTCCTTTAGTATTATTCTGCAAATTATAATTCACAGTTATAATCCCCCCAAAAAACAGTTCTTATTGCATTTATATTTGTAGCAGAAAAATAAGCGGCAATTATGCAAAAAATAGTATTGGTTTTCTCCTTGTTTCTTTCAATTGGAGCAACAGCACAAGTAGATACAACAGACATTATTGACTATAGTAAATTTGGTGACGCAGAGGGTGTAAAAAGATACAGTACCCAAAAAGTCTTAAACCAAGTTCCACAAAGAATACTAAGCATTGGATATGAATACCAGGGTGGGTTTGTACTTCCGGGGGTTCCTCTAGGCGCATTATTGCCTGCATTCCAAGACTTTCAAGTTAAACAGGTATCCGCTATTCGGGCTCAAGCAAATATTCCTGTTATTTCTACCAACAAAATTATTTGGCAGTTGGGAGCTAATTACTGGTCTAGTAAGTATTCAATTGAAAATCCTGGCAGTAATGAATTTGCTAGCAGATTGAATAATCGTTCAATGACTTCTGCTGGAATAAACACAACGATTTTTAAGCCATTGAATGAGAAAAACTTTTTGATTTTTCAAGCAAGTGCAGACTTCAATGGAGTATTTAACCAACTCAGTGAACTTAATGGCAAAGCGCTTACCATTAGCGGTACTGCTATTTACGGATGGAAGAAATCTGAAAAAAATATGATTGGTGTAGGTCTTTCAAGAACCTATCGTGCAGGACAAATTTTACATATACCTGTATTGTTATGGAATAAAACATTTAACGATCGATGGGGTATGGAATTATTACTCCCAGCTCGTGGTCATTTAAGGTATAATTTTTCTACTTCCAATATACTACAATTGGGATTTGAGTTAGAAGGGAATCAATTTATGATGAATTTACCCAATAGCACCAATGGCAATGTATTTATTCAACGTGGAGAATTGAAACCAAGAATTATTTGGGATAAAAAAATCAGTGGTTTTATCTGGCTAAGTGCTCAAGCAGGATTAAGATACAATTGGCGCTTCGATGTAATGAATGAGTACAACGGAAAAAGTGATATGCAAAGATATTTCACTAGTAATTTAGGCAACCCCTTATACTTTAATATTAGCTTGAACTTTGTTTCTCCGTAGCTAAATAACAATAAATTATTTAGCTACCTGCTTAGTCCAGGTATCTGTTCTACCAATAAGTGATACACCAATGTATCCTCTTACTTCAAGGGTATTTGCGTTAAGCATTTTGATAGTGCAAGAATAGGTATTACCGTTTTTAGGATCGTAAATATTACCGTCTTCCCATACATTTTTTTCTTTGTACGAGAAGCCCCAAATATTAACTAATCCTAAAATAGGTCTTGTACGAGACGCTTCATCAGAATGATTCTTGTCAACTTTTGGTTTGCCAGTTTCAGGATCATTGGGTTCTTTTAACCAAACAATTTTACCTTGGAATTTCTCCCCGTTTTTATAAATTTTAACCATTGCATTCCCATCTCCTGTTTTCCATACACCCACTATGGCGCTGGATTCCTCTTGTAATGGAACAAAAGCACTACTGATGAAAAGTAAAGCTATACAGCTAATGGTAGCAAAAATGTAATTTCTAAAATTTGATTGGTAATTAAGCATAGTACTAAGATGATTAAAGTTGTATATAAAACCAAAAATAAAAAACTCAGCGGCCAAAAACAGCAAACAAAATAAATTTAACACACTTTACAACCACTGAGAATATTCAGAATGAAAATTAGCAAAACCATTATAATTTTTATGGTTTCTTTTAAAACTCATCGAGCAATTACTTTTTCCAATCGAACCAATTTTCCTTGTTTATTAAACCCTTCAACAATTACTCTATAACGAGTCGTTACATCGTTGTTATTAAACTGAAATTTAAAGGAACCCATTGCTCCTCCATCCAATTGAATAGATGGATTCCAATAAAGGGTTTTACGAATATCCTTATTGGGCTTTTTACGATCATCTTGATAAATCAAGCTATTCTCCCAATTCATTGGCCTTGAATATCCTTCTAATTGAACCCGACGCAAGCTGGAAAAATCATAGTTTTTAGGCTCATCCCCTCTTTTCGTATACACCACAATTGCTCCACCTGAACCACCTAAATAAGCACCATAAAATGGCGGACGAAATACTTTTATAAATGCTACATCAGCCATTGGAATATTATTAAGTACACGGGTATCTTGTAATTGAACTTCATTTAAAAAAACAGCCGTATTATCCCCTCGCCATGTAACAGTAGGTGTACCAAAATCATCTAATCGAATTTGCAAACCAGCAACCCTTCCTTGTAAATAAGCAAATACTGAAGACATCATGATTGCACTGTTATCACCAGCAATATCAAACTTGATACCATCTGAAGTAAACATTCCAGTAGTATATTTTTCATCCATTATCTCTATTTTAGATTTAACATTAGTAGTTACTACAACATCTTCCAAGGTTTTTGTAGCAAGCAATGAATCTAAGAAACGTTTTTCAGCTGCATATTTTTGTTGTATCAATATTAAAGAATCACTTGAAGGTGCTATTTGTAATGAAGGCACACGCATGACCTGATTGGGCTTAGCAGACAACAAATTGGTTTGCATTTGTACCTTATTCTCATTCGTGATTACAATTTTATTGGGTTGTAGATATACTGTAACACTATCATAATAAAATACATCTTCTTGTTTAAAACTTCCATCATTTTCCAATTCCAATGACATCATTTGCTTTTCCTCGTCGTTGGTACTCAAGATAAGATTCATGGTACCTGCTTTTTTGGTTCTACGTTCACCCAAATTGGTAATCTGTCCACTGATTGTAATGAAAGAATTTTCTTTTTTTGCTTTTATTGGAATTAGCTTACCAGCAATCGCATCATTAATATTGGGGTACCAAATATCTTGTGCTTGTAACCACTGATCTATTGCACGATAATTTTGTTGTTCGGCCCATGTAACCGCAAGATGAACTTGTGATGGAGCAGACTTAAAAATCTCTGTTCCCATTAATTGATAAATACTTTTATTTGAATTTGCTTCATCAAAATCTGCGTCTGTAACAGAAAGCGATAAACTAGTTAGCAAACTGTCTTGTGATACAAGTGTAAAAACATTTCCTCCTTTTTTTTCAAAATTCAAAGTATCTATCGTTAATGAAAGAGCGGCTGATTCAGGTTGATGCAAAAAGAATACCCTTTGTCCTAAAACATTTTTATCCTCATCAAACCAAATCAATCGATGAAATCCAGTTGGGAAGCTGTCCGTGCGGATTCTTCCCTTTAACCTTAATTTTTGTTGCAGTGATACACTAGTTTCTAGTAAGAGTTCATCCTTATGCATTAATGCAATCAACAGCTTTTGATTTGAAAGACTAGCATCTGTTGTCCTTTGGACTATAAATGAATGGTCTACAGGATCAAATCTAAGCGCTACACCATTATCTAAAACTTTTGGAAGGGCTTGTTGTGCCCAACTGCCATTGGGCATTTCGGCTTGAATATAATAAGAATCCGAAGTTGTAGGTGTGATTTCAACTTGACCCCACCCATAAGGTGCGGTTGAAACTAAACTAACTACTTGCCCATTTGCATCAACTATTCTGCAATTCATTGCCAAGGGTAAATCATTGCCATTACTTGTACGAATGGTCAAAATGGAAGGAATCCCCTTTATCCAAGTACCTCCTTCCGGCTCAGCCTTGATTTGTAATCCAACAGGACTATTATCAGGAGATAAAACAGCTTGATTAGCTTGTAATACCCTAAAAGAACTCACTAAAAAAGGAGTTGGATTTTGTTCCTGCATCCAAGCGGTAAACAATTTCATGTAGACCCACTGACCAGCATATTTTTCGGGAATTTGAAAGTCCCCTGCTGCTAATCCCATGATGGAAGGAAGAATTTGACGAGAGATGTATTTTCCATCTTGATCATACCATTCTGCGTAAACATTTTTAGTAAACTGGCTAGGACCATCTTTACTCATCAAATAAACCTTATAAAAAATTTTGTCTCCGGAAGCATATTGTTGCTGATTGCTATGAACGTATGCTTTCTCAGGTAGATAACTAGAAAAATAATTTTGAAGCGGATCTTTTATTATAGGCTGACCCATTGTAGTAGCCGAAAAAATCAAAAAAAGAGGAATCAAAAAGAAGGATAATTGGTTCAGCTTAAACATAAAAAACGAGCATTGGATTTAAAGATGAATTCTCAGTTTAAATTATCACAAATTCTTTGCCAAAACATTAGAATTTGTTTTAATGATTGAAATTAAATAAATTAAAAATAAATATCACATTTCGCCATATACAGAACAGCTATATAGACTTCAGTCAAATGGCAATTGCGTTGCAATTCGAATAAAAATGATAATCAACTTTATTATTTATTAAGGAAGGTTTTTTAAAAAATGGCTCAGATAAAATCTGAGCCATTCACTTTAATCTTGGGAAAGTTTCCCACTTGGTGGAGCCGACCGGACTCGAACCGGTGTCCAAACATCGTGACCATTAGCTTTCTACATGCTTATTTCTTTATTAGTTGTCGGCAATGCACCGGAAAAGAACAAACCAATGCATTACTTAGCTGAATAAGCTTAGTCAACAGGCACAGCCTACTGTTGCAGCATCTCCTTTTGTTTTGAGTCGGCGGCGGCACCTGGAAAGAAGCGAACCTGTGCGGCGGCCCAAATGGTTACTTAATCACTGATTAAGCAGCCATGGCATACTGAGTATTGCCAATTAATGGTTGAATATTCAGATTAAAGTGCTAATTATCCAACGCACTGCATGCTTACACCAACCGTAACCTATGCTGTCAAAACCAAAACGGCCCCGTAAGTTTATTTAAATAATCTCCAGAAGTCTAACCCCAAAGCGTATGCCATTAATCCCATCAACAGAATCATTCCTGCCATTTGGGCATATTCCATGAATTTATCGCCAGGTTTTCTTCCAGAAACCATTTCATACAATGTAAATAAAGCATGACCTCCATCTAATGCCGGAATTGGCAGAATATTCATGAAGGCCAAAACGATAGAGAAAATACCAGTCAAAGTCCAAAAACGCTCCCAATCCCAAACCCCAGGGAAAGTATTTCCAATACTGATAACACTACCCAAAGAATCGCTCGCATTTACCTTACCTGTAAACAATTGCTTTAATCCGGTTACATAACGATCTAAGGTTTCCCAACAACGGGTAAATCCAATAGGCACAGAAGCCATTAAATCATATTGAATATGTTCGGTACCTAATATTGTTAAAGGACTAACTTGAAAAAATCCAATTGCGCCTTTATCATTTACCAAGGCTTTAATTTGTACAGTGTCTTTGCCTCTAATTGCGGTTAATTGCGCAACCGTATTTGCAGCGGCTTTCTTTAACTGATCAAACTCATGGTAGTAAGTGAAAGATTTACCATTCATGGCAATCAAAGTGTCTCCTTTTTTTAATTCTCCCGCATTAAAAACAGCAGATTTACTAACAGAATCAACAATTACTGGATATTGAGGAATCAACATCCCACTAAATTTCTTCTGTTCTATAATTTTTTGCATGAAGCTTTCAGGAACAACAATGTCCAATGATTGCCCATCTCTAATTACGGTTAATTTTTTGGCTTCAGTTAATACCAATTCAGATTCGATGGTACCAAAATTGACAATTGGTTTACCATCCATAGCAACTACATTATCGCCATCTTTCAAACCGATAGACTTACCCAATGAATCTACATGAACACCATATTTAAGATTCTTTACAGGCAATTGTTCATCTCCCCAATACCAAGTAATTCCGATGAAAATAACAATGGCTAAAATAACATTCACAACAACCCCGCCAACCATGATGATTAATCTTTGCCAAGCTGGTTTAGACCTGAATTCCCAAGGTTCTGCGGGCTTTTTCATTTGCTCTTTATCCATACTCTCATCAATCATCCCAGCAATTTTTACATAGCCCCCAAAAGGAATCCAACCCAACCCATATTCAGTTTCGCCTTTTTTCTTCTTAAATAAGCTAAACCAAGGATCAAAGAATAAATAAAATTTATCTACCCTGCAACCAAACCATTTTGCAGGCAAAAAATGTCCTAGTTCGTGTAATACAACCAAAATGGAGAATGATAAAATAAATTGGCCAGCTTTTACTCCAACACTTGCCCAATCAATAGCTAATAACATCATATAAAACCCCTTGTTTTTTGCTCAATTAAATGTTTACATATGTAACAACGAAGCGGCGAAGTTACGTGCCTCTGCGTCGCTATCAAAATAGTCCTGTAAAGTTGGCTTTTCGATAAACTTAATTTTATTCATGGTTTGTTCAACCACTTCAGTAATATCTAAAAATCCAATTCGGTTTCTTAGGAATGCAAATACAGCCATTTCATTGGCCGCATTCATCACACATGCCATATTCCCCCCCTTAAACAAAGCTTCAGTAGCTAAAGCAAGATTGCGAAATGTTTTCATGTCCGGCTCTTCAAAAGTTAAAGTACCCGGTTTTTTAAAATCATAACGAGGGAAATCATTTGGAATTCTTTGCGGAAAAGCCAAAGCATATTGAATAGGCAATTTCATATCGGGCAATCCCATTTGAGCTTTAATGCTTCCATCTTCAAATTGAACCATACTATGTATAATACTTTGAGGATGAATCACCACTTGAATTTGAGTTGCTTCCAAATTGAATAACCATTTAGCTTCAATCATTTCAAGCCCTTTATTCATAAGGGTTGCCGAGTCAATGGTAATTTTTGCACCCATACTCCAATTTGGATGCTGCAAAGCATGATCACGTTTCACATTAACCAAAAAATTGGGTTTCTTCCCTAAAAAAGGACCACCGCTTGCAGTTAAAATAATCTTTTCAATTTTATTTCTACCCTCCCCTACCAAACATTGAAAAATAGCAGAATGCTCACTGTCTACAGGAATAACAGCCACGCGTTTTTCAACTGCTTTTTGCATTACCAAATCACCAGCTACTACCAAAGTTTCTTTATTAGCTAATGCAATAGGCTTACCTAGTTCAATCGCATTTAAAGTAGGTTTTAAACCAGCATACCCAACAATGGCAGCCAACATCATATCATAACAATCAATAGAAGCAGCTTCAGCTAAAGCATCTTCTCCTGCAAATACTTTTATATTAGTATTCGCAAGTGCCGCTTTAACCGTCTGGTACTTTTTTTCATCTCCAATAACCACAATATTTGGATTAAAGAGAATCGCTTGTTTGATTAAAAGTTCATCATTGCTTTGTGCAGTTAAAATTTCTGCACTGAACATTTCAGGATTGGCTTTAATTACTTCGAGTGCTTGTGTTCCAATAGATCCAGTGGAACCGAATATTGCAATGCGTTTTTGATTCATAGGTGGTTTATCCTTTACGTGGGCATAATTACACAAAATACAGCAAAATTTTCTTTACTGTTACCCAGTTATCACAAATTGACTCAAATCATCGGCAATTCTTCGGTCATTACTCAATCGAGGAACTTTGTTTTGCCCCCCCAATTTTCCGATTGAACGCATATATTCTATAAAGCCATTTTTTTGAACTAGATTAATTTTTAGTGGCAATAAAATATTGCCTTTCATTAAATCTTGATAATACACATTCTTATTACTCAACGAATCATTCAAATGAGCGGCAAACGCATTTAAATTGTTGGGCAATGATTCAAATTCGATAAACCATTCATGGTAACTTTTTCCTTCCCCCTGTTGAATCATAGGAGCAACAGTAAACTCAGTTACTTTTGCAGGATGAACAGCTAACGTAGCTTTTATTGCAGCTTCTACTTCTTCTCCAATTACATGTTCCCCAAAAGCCGAAATAAAATGTTTTGTTCTACCAGTAACAATTATTCTAAAGGGATTTAAGCTGACGAATTTGATAGTGTCTCCAATATTATAGCCCCACAATCCAGCATTGCTATTAATGATCAAAGCATAGTTCTCGCCCAACTTCACCTCACTCAAACTCAACCTAGTGGGGAATTCATTAAAAATTTCACCGGCAGGAATAAATTCAAAAAATATACCACTATTGGTATTGAGCAACATCCCCTCTTGATCTTGAGAATCTTGAAATGCAAAAAAACCTTCGCTGGCTGGAAATAATTCAATCGAATCAATTTTTTTACCAATGCTCTCAAACAGTCTTGCTTTATAAGGTTCAAAATTGACTCCTCCTTGAACCATGATACTAAAATGAGGAAATAAAGTAGAAATATTCTTACCTGTCTTTTCGATTAGCCTATCAAAATACATTTGCATCCAAGGTGGAATACCACTAATTAAGGTCATGTCTTTCTGAATGGTTTCCGCAACAATTTTATCCAATTTGGTTTCCCAGTCTTCAATGCAATTGGTTTCAAAACTAGGTAGCTGATTAGACCTTAAGTAAGCAGGAATATGATGATTTACAATTCCACTCAGTCTTCCTGTTGGAATATTACCTGTTCTTTCTAAAATAGGAGAACCACTTAGAAATATCATTTTACCATTGGCAAAAGCAGTATTTCCTGTTTCAGCCATATAGCAAAACAAGGCATTTCTAGCTGTTTGTATATGGTTTGGAATAGAGTCTTTAGTAATAGGTATGTATTTAACGCCACTGGTAGTTCCACTCGTTTTTGCAAAATAAATCGGTTTCCCTTTCCAAAGAACATTGGATTTTCCTTCTTTAATTTGTTCTATATAAGGTTTAATCAATTCATAGTCTCGAATTGGTACAGATTGAATAAAACTGGCATGGTTGTCCACTTGATTCAAGCTGTGATCTTTCCCAAATTGGGTAGCAGCTCCATTTTTGATGAGCGATTTAAAGATGATATCCTGATGCTGTACCGCCTGCATCATCCCTTTTCTTGTCTTATTATATATTACATTGGCAAAAGGTTTTGCCAGTAAAGATTTAAAGTTCATAGGCTAAATTTGATACCAGAATAACAAAAATAGGCTTATCGGAGTCGGTTTGAGTGGCTTTGTTGCTTATTTAGCAATAATTTATTTCTAAAATCTTTGTGATATATCCCTCAAAAACCTTACCTTTGCCGTCCTAATTTTGGACAGCTATGTTAGCAATAGTAAAAATCGCAGGTCAACAATTTAAAGTACAAGAAGGTCAAAATTTGTACGTTCCCCACCTGCAGGGTAAAACCGGAGACAAAGTAGAGTTTAACGATGTACTGTTCGTAGACAACGGCGGTAACATTTCAACAGGAGATGCTATTAAAGCAACTGTGAAAGCGGAAATCGTTAGCGACCTGGTACAAGGCGAAAAAGTGATCGCCTTTAAAATGAAAAGAAGAAAGGGCTTTCGTAAAAAGCACGGACACAGAACTCATTATACCAGAATCAAAATTGAAAGCATCGCTTAGTAATTAACACTTTATTGGTTTATTCCAATAATTTAAAATCATACAATTATGGCACACAAAAAAGGGGAAGGTAGTGTTAAGAACGGTCGTGATTCTCAGAGCAAACGCTTAGGTGTAAAAATCTATGGTGGTCAGCCTGCATTATCTGGCAACATTATCATTCGTCAAAGAGGAACTCAATACCATCCAGGTAAAAATGTTGGAGTTGGAACAGACTTTACTTTATTCGCATTATCTGATGGAATAGTTGAATTCAAAAAAGGAAAAGCAGACAAAACAACTGTATCTGTTTTACCTGCAGAAGCTACTGCATAAAAAATAATTTTTGTAGTTCCAAATAAGATTTTTATTTTTAATGTATTATTTACTAACCATTAAATCTAAAAAACATGGCAACTGCAAAAAAAGCTGCTCCTAAAAA